>Ga0182738_1000706_pt1 | contig 44668 bp, 41 predicted proteins | sample eDN5th30CBELigMG_FD_128876 | JGI IMG/M metagenome (GOLD analysis project Ga0182738, IMG submission 128876) | Enriched Miracle-Growth compost microbial communities from Emeryville, California, USA - eDNA 5th pass 30_C BE-Lig MG (version 2)... ...
ATCTTGATTTGCATGTACTCCTCGTATGAAAACATCGCCGCTCAAAAAGCGGCAATTATCCCTATGTCGAGGTGTATCAATTCTCACTTGCCACCCTGTATCAATTTACATTTGCCGGTGACAGCCAGCCAAGACGATCTACGCAACGTGCTCTTGCTTCTACCGGCCATACCTTGACATATGCAGCCAATAAGCCACGTGCGAATTGATTAGGCGAGATATGCAACCCAAGGCGGGCAAGCTCACGCCTCACATCCGCGCCGTCACTCTCCAGGAGTTCGAGCGGCATTGCCCATTGGTGGATATGTCCATCATCATCTTGCCATTCCAGCAGCCTTCCCCATTCGCCGCTCTTCTCATCTCGTGTTTTGGCAATTACAGATACCGGAATGGTGGCAAGTGGGAACTGATAGGGGAATTTGTTGAGGCTGAAACCGGCAAGGGGGCGAATGCCCTTGATAAACGCCCTCAGCTACGGGCTGCTCTCGAAGCTTGCCGAAAGAATGACGCTACCCTCATTATTGCGAAGCTAGATCGTCTTGCTCGCAATGTTCATTTTGTCTCTGGATTACTTGAAACCGGGTGCGATTTTGTTGCAGCAGATATGCCGGAAGCAAACAAGGTAATGATTCAAATGCACGCAGTCATGTCGGAATGGGAAAGGGATCAAATCAGTGCTCGCACGAAAGCTGCTCTTGCTGCTGCTAAAGCTCGCGGTGTAAAGCTGGGCAAGGCCGGTAAAGCTAATTTAAAGCCGAATATTGATGAGCGAAAGATTGCGGCTGAGGCTTTCGCGGGAAAGCTGGGGGGAGTAATTCAGGGATTTAAGGCTAGCGGACTGTCACAAAGGGCAATGGTGGCACAATTAAATCAGCTAGGCATACGGACTGCAAAAGGTGGGGAATGGTCATTGATACAGTTGCAGCGAGTAATTCAACGAGTATCTTCAATGTAGGGATTCAGATCTGATCCAGCAATAATACCTATATATGGAATTAACATTAATTCATCTTAAGCTAGCGTAGGCTTCGCCCACTCATATATTTCCTTTGCTAGCTTAGCGGCAGACGGGAGGCTGACCACTCTAAATCCATCCTGTTCAAGCTTCCATTCGTAATCAGAAATAAGCTCTGTTATGCGCTTGTAGTCTGTCACTTTGATTACGTTTTCATTTGGCAAGAGAAGGAATAGACCGATGTTATCAACATTCCGGATTCGCGAGAATGTAGTTAGGTCTCTGCTGGACTTTAATAAATTAAGCTCGACAGACTGCGATGTCTTATAAACCGCAGATGTCACGCTACCACAGCCTCTTGCAGTAAGAAGATTGAGATCAAGCCAGTGTTTTACCCCACCCTCTTGTAACAATATGCCTTGACTATTAGGGTTGACAATCCTCTCATAATCCAATTGTGCAATGACCTTGAGTTCTTCGTTCACAAGCTGTCTTGCACGCGCAGTATCAAGGGACTCGAAATCGCTAATCTTCTTTTTGTCGTTTGGAGCCATCACGACAATCTCGGAAAATAGGCGCTCTACGGTAGCTTCAAGCTCATCTCCGGACGTATATTGCGGAGGTGATATCGATAGACAAGAGGTTTCGAAGACTACCTGAGGAATTGAAGTCTTAGCCTGAACAGCATGACGCAATACTTCTTCGGCATAGGCCATAATCTCCTTAAAAGAACTTTGCCGAAAATGATCATTATTATAGATGCACTCAAACTTCTTAAAATCGTCTAGTAATTTGAAGTGAAGTCTATCACCGGGCGATTGCACTATTATCCCAATTACGAAGCGCTGAGGAACAAAGACATCAGGTTGAAGTTCTACAATGCTCCATTCACCGACGAAGGCTGGTGTAGGAGCCTTCGCCGCAACACTATGTAGGTAAGTGAAATCCCCGCCAAAAGTCTTCATTAGACTGGTCAAGCAATTACTCCTAGTGCGCTTGCAAACCAACTCCGGTGCGAGCGTTCCTTCAGCAAGTCCAACACCAATTGGTTCAAGGTTGGGACTAAAGCGGGATAGATCATTCCTATTATATTGGTGATGTCTGACTCGGCTTTTGTTAAACCATTGCCATGTTTTTGAGCGGCTTCTGCCATATCCATATGGAAACGTTTGAGAGCAGAATCATCCAAATGCTCCTTAGCTTCCAATAGTAAACTTCTTTCATGGAAGATTCTACCTGTAGGCATCCATAACAAGTCGTGCAAAATTGTCTCATGATCAATGGAGATATAACTGCCGTCTGCCGCACGTATCACATTACCGTAATTCCTATCGCGGAGATCAGTCCAAACATCGAAGGCCGCGATTCGCCTTGCGTCTTTGCTACGCAAGCAGTTGCTGCGCGACAGAAAGAAGGCCCATTTATTGATCTGACGCACCGACTTGCCAGCCACAATTTCACTACACCACGCAGGACAAAAGTCCATACCATCAAACCTTTCGGGCAAGGACATGCACTCACGCAGTTTAGTGAGAGGAACCATAACTATGGCGCCAAAAGGAACGCATGTAACGCCCGAGGCACGAGCCAATAGCCACCCAACAGCTTCGCCGAGGAGCGATGGGTAATTAAGAGGCAGTAGCTTGACAAAGCAATCGTGCAGCTTGCCATTTGCATCGACGATCTTGGCTAGATGCGTGGTTTCATTCATTCCAGAGTTTGCCGGTTTGCCTCGAAACTCTCGCCAAGCTGATGAATCTAGAATAGGAATACTCATCTCGGGTTTCTATTTGTTTATTCGAATGTAATCTGCATGATTGGGCATTCCATAACAATAACTTCCTAATCCTGAGGCAAGACTAGTAAACTTTACTCATGGTTCTAAGGGTAGTGAATTACTCTAACGTGCGATGATCAAGGAACCGAATTAGGTGGCGTTCGAGCTGCAAAAGGGCACGAAGGATCAGGGATTCAGTTCAGAGGGGGATGAAATATATAAAGATGGCTCAATACCATTAAAAACTATATGTCTTCTGCGGATTTTAACTTTTGACGGTCGAAGTATTCCTTCTCTTTTTTTGAGTAAGCATCTTCATCAAGTTTCAGTTCAATTATCCCCTGTGCCAGCATATTTTGATCTAAATGAATACTTTGTGTTTGTCGCCGCCAAGTTGCTATCTCCCAAGTTTCTTCTTCTGCTTTCCGATGAATAAATTGTTTTTTTAATATTTTAGGCTTGCCGAACTTAACAGTAAGCGCATCTCTAATATTTTCGTAGTCAGCAGATGCAATGAAATCAGTGTTGAACGAATTAAACCAAACTACCATTCTTCCAAGCTTTTCATTCTCAAAGTAAAAGAAGTAGTTCATGACGGGTTCATTAGCTAAAGTCCGCATGGTTGACTCTGAATCGCCACGAAGAAAATCGATCTTGCATGTTTTATTGCTGGGGATATCGGCTGATTGTTCGCATCTCAGAGACTGATCGAATCGAGAGATAACTGCCTCTTCGCTCATGCCTAGCCTGAATTCTTTAATTTCGAAAGGAGTTCCACGTTTTTTTTCAGAAGCGTTGACAGAGCCAATCAGTATGATACCAAGAGTAATCGCAACAATAGTTCTTAGCATATAAGTAAATCTCATCGAAGTATTAGCAAATAAAGTGATAAGGATGAGATAGCTCAACCCGTAGAAATGCTACTAATACTCCATCCCATAAACCACTGGACTTCAGTCCAATAGCTAAGCGGGAAGATTTATCTGCTTATCTTTTCTTGGTCCCTTCCGCTTGCCGATTACTACATCCTCCCATTTTGGTATTAACGACCAAACCTTTTCAGGGGGCTGATATCTATCTACTGTAGGCTTCCTTTTTGAAGCATCTTTCCCATTCCAATAAACGTTACCCGTTATTAAATTTGTTTCGTGTCCCACGATTTTCGCCACTGAATGCTCAGGCACATCATTATCAAGTAACGCTGAGATGAAGGTATGCCGGAAGCTGTGAAATACCTTTGTATGCTTGCCCACAATGCCGCATTTCTTCTTATGACGTTGGAACCACTTTGACGGTGTTTGGGCATATCCATCCCGCCCTCCATTGATCTCAGGGAACAAGCGCGTTTCCCCTTTTTGGTGCAATGTTTCTACATATCGCAAAAGGCCAAGCTCTATTAGCTTGTCATGAATGGGAACAAGGCGTTTAGCGTTTTTGTTCTTTACTTTCTGATCCGGCTGTTCATCAGATATGTCTATACAATGAATGCCGTCGAAATTTACAAAATCAGATAAATACAGTTGAGCTAATTCCCCTAATCTAGCGCCCGTTAATAACCCCAATGACATCAGCCAATAGGCATAAGGATTTTGAAATTCCCGTTGTTGGAACTCTTCTGAATCGAAAAGAATAGATAGCTCTGCTTCGGTAAAGGGAACACGTTTTGCAGCATCGCCTTCATCTAAGCCCATCCCTTCTATTGGATTGTGGGTGATATCGTATTTTTTCTTCCCCTTCATCCACTTGAACAAGCTGCTCATGCGTTCAAGGTTTTTGTTGATAGTTCTCACCGCCATTGGCTCAGGTGAAAGCTCGATAATTTCCGCAATACTCTTGCCAGCGTAAATTGGGGATTTGTTTCTGTTTGGAGGGAGTTTCTTGAGAGTTTCTAGATAGGTAACAATGAGTTCGTTATCAATCTCTGCAACAGGTTTATCTCCAACAATCTGGATAAACAAATCGTAGATTGCGCGGTTTTCTTCTTCTGTTTTTTCTTGCCATCTATTTCTCACCAGCTTTTCACGGACAAAATCTTCGATAGCTTCAGACAATAAAGTAGGCGAGGAAGGGCTTGATGGAGCATCTGCTACGGTATTTCCGCTGAATGCATCCAAATGCGCTTTAATCGTTTCTGGCGTGTCGTGCGGTTCACTTTGTAGCGTTATTCTCTTCCGCCTTCCAAACTCGTCTAAATCGATGTGAGTGATAAAGTCAATCTCTAGACCTTTATCAGCCTTTTTTCTTTTACCGGACATAGCCTCTTGTCGAATTCTGTCAAAAGTTTGCTTGAAAGTGCCCGCTAGCAAGTGGGCTGAATGTTTAGCATCCCGCACGCTTGCAGTGCGAAGACTGCGGTATATCTCTTTGATGTGAAAGTAGGCGCGTAGATCAGGTGGTATTGCGATTCTGAAATACAAAATTCCATTGCGACTACGGCATAAATGGGAAGGAAGTTTAATTGCCATTTTCGATCTGTTTGGGGTGCTTGGTTGAGGGTCCAAGCCAGATCGAATGTATAGAAACGATTAAGCCGCTTAGAATCAGCGGCTTAATGTTGTGATGGTGGAGGCGGCGGGAATTGAACCCGCGTCCGCAAGTCCTCTACAGGCAGTTCTACATACTTAGCCATGTTTTTTGATTTAACCTGGCATCCGTCAACCGGCGGACTGATGGCAGGCGAGTTACCTATTGTTTAACGCCCTGTAAAGTAACCCTACCGGGCGCGATCCTCGTTAATGGCTCCGCTGCCTGTTGCCAGACCCGGCGTTGAGGCCCACCGGTGCGGAGTCCAGCCGGATTTAAGCGGCTAGAGCGTAGTTTTCGTCGTTTGCGACTATTGGTTTCCAGATGTATTTACGAGGTAACTGGTCCTCGGTATGCCCTGCTCTGCTTTGCAACCCACGTCGAAGCCAAGTCGCCCCCGGCATTCTGTATTACTGCTAGTTAGATGACTGCAAACCGGAAGAGTTCAATGGAGAGTGCTACGCATCAGTCCCGCAGAAGCCTCAAAGATTCTCTTGATTCGCAGCAACACTATGGCCGTGATTATACCCAATATTGTCTGGGGAGAGAACTCAAACCCATTCCCTGATTTTGTCGTTACCTGAATGGTAATAGCAAATCTTTGATAAGTACGTCCCAGCACCGTTCCCCTTCGGTCCTTCGGCAAGCCAGGGTCAAGGGAGGGAGCGGCGATGAAAAGCTGAAACCACCCTCTCCCTGCCCTCTCCCTGACAGGGAGAGGGAGTCTTTTTGGGCGAACAGCGGTCGAGAAGCTGAAGTCGCCCTCTCCCTTGCCCTCTCCCTACCAGGGAGAGGGAGTCTTTTGGACAAACGGTGATGAAAGACCAAACTTCATTCCAGGCTCTTCCCGACAGGAAAAGAGAGCATTTTGGGCGAACGGCGATGAAAGGCCGACATGGCCCTCTCTCCATCTCTCTTCCTGCAAGGGAGAGAGAGCATTTTGGGAGGGAGTTTCTTCTGGGAGCGATTTTTACAAATACCCGAGCAGTTCTTCCGGATGGTCTATGAGGTATCTGGCGCCCCAGGTTTCAGGGGCGCCTACATTGCCGAGATAGCCGTATCTGGCGATGATGGGTTCCATGCCGGCGGCGAGGCTGGCCTGGACGTCGCGCAGGTCATCGCCCAGGTAGATGCATTCTTCCGGCGGAACAGCTATTGCTCCGCTCGCCGTCAGCAGGGGCTGGGGATGGGGCTTGGAGTGCGTGGTATCGCCACCGCTGATGATGCAGGCGGCACGGTTGCCCAAACCCAGCGCCTGCATGAGCGGCACGGAAAAACGGGCAGGTTTGTTGGTGACGATGCCCCAGATCATGCCCCGGTCATCAAGCTGGTCGAGGAGATCTGCCACACCCGCGAATAAGGATGTCTCACGGCAGAGGTGTTCCGCATAGAAGTCGAGGAATTCGGCGCGCATGGCGTCATATCCAGCGTCTCCCGGCTTGATGTTGAATCCCAGGCCCAGCAGGCCGCGGGCGCCCGCTGAAGCTTCGGTGCGGATGAGCTCCAATGGCAGGGGCGGCAGCCCGCGGGCAATGCGCTGCCGATTCAGGGCGTACCCGAGATCGGGTGCGGTATCGGCAAGCGTTCCGTCGAGATCGAAGAGGATGGCGTTAATCATGAAAGAGGCATGGACACGAACCGGGGGAATAAAGAGAGGACGCCAATCCAGATCGATGATGTAACCGATGATGGACAGGCAGAAAATGATTGTTTGAGTCTGGCCCTGGAGCGTGAGGATTTCAGGCGCGCAGTGCCATGATGTAGTTGACGTCGGTATCCTGTCCCAGGGAGTACACTTTGGTGATGGGATTGTAGCTCATGCCGATTACTTCCTGCACATCCAGCCCTGCTTCGCGCGCCATGCGCCCAAGCTCCGAAGGTTTGATGAATTTTGCATAGTCGTGCGTCCCGCGCGGCAGCAGATTCAACACGTATTCCGCGCCGATCACGGCAAACAGGTAAGATTTGGGGTTGCGATTGATGGTCGAGAAGAACACCCAGCCACCGGGCCTGGTGAGTTCCGCGCAGGCCCTTACCGTACTGATCGGATCCGGCACATGCTCCAGCATTTCCATGCAGGTGACCACATCGTAATGATGGGACTGCTCCGCGGCGAGCGCTTCCACTGCGATTTTACGGTAATTGACTTTATTCCCGCTTTCCAGCAGGTGCAGTTTTGCCACCTTCAGCGCCTTGTCGCCCAGATCGATGCCGGTCACAAGCGCGCCACTCTCCGCCATGCTTTCAGAGAGGATGCCTCCACCACAGCCGACATCCAGAACGGCTTTGCCCGCCAGGCGGGCATGGTGGTCTATGTACCCCAGCCGCAGCGGGTTGATCTCATGCAGCGGCTTGAACTCGCTGTTGGGGTCCCACCAGCGATGCGCAAGCTGGTTGAATTTTTCCAGTTCCAGCAGATCGACATTGACACTGCTGTTTTCGATTTCTTTATCCATTATCTTTCGTGAACTGCTATCACGCCCGTTGCCATTTGTTCCCGCCAGAATTCGGCCCGGTGCAGCAATTCTTCCCGGTCCAGTGTAGTCAATTCCCCGTCACGCAGCAGCATTTTACCATTTACCCATACATGACTCACATGTTCACGTCCGGCAGCATAGACAAGATGGGAAACAGGGTCATAGCAGGGCGCCAGATCAAGACTAGAGAAATCCACTGCGGCAATGTCTGCGGCCTTGCCTGGAACAAGGGAGCCGATACGGTCTCCCAAACCTAAAGCTCTGGCCCCGTTGAGCGTGGCCATTTGCAGCACCTGCCACGCAGGCAGTACTTCCGCCCTGCCGCTTTGTCCTTTTGCCAGCAGTGCCGCAAGCCGCATTTCCTCGAACATCTTGAGGCGGCTGTTACTTGCGGCGCTATCCGTTCCCAGTCCCACGTTGACTCCTGCTTCGGCAAGAGCGGCAACGGGTGCGAGTCCGCTGGCATGTTTCAGGTTGGAAGAAGGGCAATGGGCTACGGAACAGCCTTGCTGCGCCAGCAGTTCGATTTCCCCCTCGGTAAGATGCACCATGTGCACCGCAATCAGATTGGGACCGAGCAGCCCGAGCTTGTGCATGCGCTCAAGCGGACGCATCCCGTGGCTTTTCAGGCTGTTGCTGATTTCATCTCCGGTTTCGTGCAGATGAATGTGAATGGGCACATCCAGTTGCTCTGCATAGGTGAGAAGCCGGGACAAATTCCTGTCACCTACCGTGTAAGGCGCGTGCGGGGCAAAGCAGAATGACAGGAGGGGATGCGGGTTGTAATCGTCGCGCAGCGCCAGACCCTTGGTCAGATAGTCGTCAGGATCGCTGGCGTAGGCGGTGGGAAAGTCGATTGCGAGCATGCCGATACCGGCGCGCATGCCCGAAGCCAAGGCGGCACGAGCCGCTGCTTCCGGAAACAGGTACATGTCATTGAAACAGGTGACCCCTCCCTGCAGCATCTCGGCGCATGCCAGGCGGGTGCCATCGAAAACAAAACCTGCGTCCACGTGCTTCGCTTCCGCCGGCCAGATATGGTTGGTTAGCCACTCCATCAAAGGCAGGCCATCTCCCATCCCTCGCATCAGCGACATGGCCGCATGCGTATGGAGATTTATCAAACCGGGAATGAGCGCATGCCTGTTCAGCGCGACACGTTCGCGCGGCTCGAATTGCAGGCGTGCTTCCTCGCGGGGCAGGATTGCGCGAATCATGCCCCGGTCAATTGCAATGGCATGATCGTGAAACACTGCGCCCGCGGGCTCAACCGGGATTATCCAGCGCGCTTCCAGCAAGGTATCGATTTTTAACGGATCCACCCTCATCGCCGAAGCTTAGCAAAAAAAAACCCTGCCGCGATGTGGCAGGGTCTGATTTTTTTGTATTTTTTGTATGTGAATCGAATTATTGTATGGTTTCCTTCATCGTTTCCTTGGTGCCGGCGACTTCAACTTCGACGCGGCGGTCGGGTTGCAGACATGCAATCAGGGCCTTCGTCCTCTTGTTACCCTTGCAGGTATCGCCCGTTACAGGGTTGGCCTCGCCCTTGCCGTCGATGAAGATGCGATCAGCGGGAATGCCTTTTTCGTTGACCAGGTAAGCCTTGACGGATTCAGCGCGGCGCATGGAAAGTTTCTTGTTATACGCGTCGCTGCCGAGGCGGTCGGCATATCCGATGGCAACGATGGTGTCGTATTGGACGCCGCCGAGCTTGGTCACGAGATCATCCAGGGTCTGTTTGCCTTCGGGCCTCAGGTTGGCCTTGTCGAAATCGAACAGTTGATCGGCGGAGAGCGAGATTTTTTCAGGTTCGGTGTAAACAGGAGCAGGAGCAGGGGCAGGAGCGGGCTCTGGAGCGGGGGCTTCGACTTTTTTCTCGGGTTTTGGCAGCAGGTCAGGATCGCACTCGTAGATCGCCATTGCAGGTGTCCAATAACCGGTGCGCCAACAGTCTCCGGAAGAATCTCTGACTACCTCGCCAACGCTATCGACCGCGTAGGCCTCAGGTATATCCTGAGCCATAGCGACGCCTGAAAACAGCATTGGCAAAACAGCCGCTCCAAGCAAGAATTTTTTCGTTACTGTATTTTTCATGCTATGCCCCTTTTTAGAAAAACTAAGATTCAAGATCAGATCATCCCTGTAAGTCATGCAAATGAAAGACTAAGCCACCTCATTATAGCAGGCCCATCATCGCATAATCGCGCTTCGATTATGTATTCATATATTTGTCCTTGTCAAATCGGGGTGTTGCAATCGGCATGAAAACGGGCCTTTCCGGATGACTCCCATACGAGTGGCATGCTAAAATGGGGGGCTTTACGTGCCGATATCAGGAAAGAAATATATCCTCGATATGTTCCCGCAAGTTCCTGCCTCCCTTCAAAAGTAATGGATCAATTCGCGAAAGAAACCCTGCAGATCAGCCTCGAAGAGGAGATGCGCCGCTCCTATCTCGACTACGCCATGAGCGTCATCGTGGGACGCGCATTACCTGATGTGCGCGACGGCCTGAAACCGGTGCACCGCCGGGTGCTATTCGCTATGCATGAACTCTCCAACGACTGGAACCGCCCCTATAAAAAATCGGCGCGCATCGTGGGTGATGTCATCGGTAAATATCACCCTCACGGCGATACCGCCGTATATGACACCATAGTAAGGATGGCGCAGAATTTCTCGCTGCGCTACATGCTCGTGGATGGACAGGGCAACTTCGGCTCCGTGGATGGCGACAATCCGGCGGCAATGCGTTATACCGAGATCCGCATGTCGCGTATCGCGCATGAAATGCTGGCCGATCTGGATAAGGAAACGGTTGACTTCGGCCCTAACTACGACGGGACCGAAAAAGAACCGCTGATCCTGCCGACCAAAATCCCGAACCTGCTTATCAATGGTTCGTCCGGCATTGCGGTGGGCATGGCAACCAATATTCCGCCGCATAACCTGAATGAAGTGACGGAGGCCTGCCTCGCCCTGCTGAAGGACCCCGAAATCGCCATTGACGATCTGATCGACCTGATACCGGGTCCGGACTTTCCCACCGCCGCCCTGATCTACGGTGTGGCTGGCGTAAAAGAAGGCTACCGCACGGGGCGCGGGCGCGTGGTCATGCGCGCGCGCACTCACTTCGAGGATATGGAAAAAGGGGGCGGACGCCAGAGCATCGTTATCGATGAGCTGCCCTACCAGGTAAACAAGGCCAATCTGCTTGTCCGTATCGGAGAATTGGTGCGGGAGAAGAAAGTCGAAGGCATTTCCGATTTGCGCGACGAATCGGATAAATCGGGGATGCGTGTGGTTATCGAACTGCGCCGCGGCGAAGTACCCGAGGTGGTGCTGAACAATCTCTATAAAGAAACGCAAATGCAGGACACCTTCGGCATGAACATGGTGGCCCTGCTTGACGGGCAGCCGCGTCTGCTGAATTTGAAGCAGATGCTGGAGGCATTCTTGCGCCACCGGCGCGAGATTGTTACGCGGCGCAGCGTGTTCGAGTTGAAAAAGGCGCGTGAACGCGGCCACGTGCTGGAGGGACTCGCTGTCGCATTATCCAATGTGGATGAAGTGATTGCCCTGATCAAGGCGGCGCAGACGCCTGCAGCAGCCAAGGAAGCATTGATGTCGCGGGTGTGGCGCTCGCAACTGGTGGAGCAAATGCTGGCGCGCGCCGCAGGGGATGCGAAACAATTCCGTCCCGAGGGACTGGCGCCCGAATACGGGTTATTTGATGACGGTTATCACCTTTCCGATGCGCAGGCGCAGGCTATACTGGAATTGCGCCTGCAACGCCTGACAGGACTCGAGCAGGACAAGATCGTCAGCGAGTATAAGGATGTAATGGAAAGAATAGCCGATCTTCTCGATATTCTTGCCCGGCCGAAGCGCATCACGGCCATTATCACCCAGGAACTGGTTGCCATGAAGCAACAGTTTGGTGATAAACGCCGCAGCGAGATCGTCATCAATGCCCAGGATCTGAGCATGGAGGACCTGATCGCATCCGAGGATGTGGTCGTGACCCTGTCGCACAATGGGTACATCAAGTCCCAGCCGCTCGACGACTACCGCGCGCAGAAACGGGGCGGCCGCGGGAAGCAGGCCACGGGCACCAAAGATGATGACTTCATCGACAACCTGTTCATCGCCAATACGCATGACTACATCCTTTGCTTTTCCAGCCGGGGAAGGGTCTACTGGATCAAGGTGTACTCCGTGCCGCAGGGGGGGCGCGCTTCCCGCGGCAAGCCTATCGTCAACCTGATGCAACTGGAATACGGCGAGAAGATCAACGCCGTTCTTCCGGTAAAGACATTCGATGACAACCGTTATGTATTTATGGCAACTTCCCTGGGCACGGTGAAAAAAACACCCCTGTCGGAGTTTTCGCGACCGCGCGCGAGTGGCATCATAGCGGTAGGTCTGGACGAGGATGATTTCCTGATCGGCGTAGCGCTGACCGAGGGCAAGCATGATGTGATGCTCTTCTCCGATGGCGGGAAAGCCGTGCGTTTCGACGAGAATGACGTGCGCCCGATGGGACGGGGCGCGCGGGGCGTGCGCGGAATGACGCTGGGCAAGGGGCAAAAGGTGATCTCGCTGGTGGTGGCCGAGAGCGAGGAGCAGGCAGTGCTGACCGCCACCGAGAATGGTTATGGCAAACGCACTCCCATCAGCGAATTCACTCGTCACGGCCGTGGCTCTCAGGGCATGATTGCGATCAAGACGACCGAGCGAAACGGCAAGGTCGTGGCGGCGCGGCTCGTGCGCGAGGATGACGAAATCATGCTCATCACGACCGGGGGCGTGCTGATCCGCACACGCGTGAAAGAGGTTCGCGAGATGAGCCGGGCAACGCAGGGCGTGATACTGATCAACCCGGATGAGGGTGAGAAACTTGCCGGGCTGGAAAGGGTCGTGGAAACTGACGAAGCGCCAGAATTAGGGGAAGGCTTAGCCACGGAGCAGCGGTGAAACAGCCAGGGTAAAGAACGCATAAGGAATTCATAAGGAACTCCGATGGAACCCATCTATAACTTCAGCGCAGGTCCAGCGGTATTACCGAAGGAAGTTTTGCAGCAGGCGCGCGACGAAATGCTCGACTGGCACGGCAGCGGCATGTCGGTGATGGAGATGAGCCACCGCGGCAAGGAATTCATGTCGATCGCGACCAGGCTCGAGGCGGATTTGCGGGAATTGGCCGATATCCCCGCCAACTACAAGGTGCTCTTTTTGTCCGGCGGCGCTTCCAGCCAGTTCGCGATGATGCCAATGAATCTGTTGCGCGGCAAAAAAAGCGCCAACTATATCAATACTGGCCAGTGGTCTACGAAAGCGATCAAGGAAGCGAAAAAATATTGTACCGTTCACGTTGCAGCTTCCTCGGAAGATGCAAATTTTACGTATGCCCCCACGCAGGATAAATGGAACATCGATCCGGATGGGGCCTATCTGCATTACACGCCCAATGAGACGATTGGCGGAGTGGAGTTCAACTGGATTCCGGATTTGCCGGATACCGGCATGCCTCTGGTGGCTGACATTTCTTCCGCCTTTATGTCACGCCCCCTGGATGTAAGCAGATTCGGGCTGATTTATGCCGGCGCGCAGAAAAACGTAGGGCCCGCAGGTTTGTGTATCGTCATTGTGCGCGAGGACCTGATAGGAACAACCGTGCCGGGCACACCGACCATGTTCGATTACAGGATTCACGCCGATAACGATTCCATGTACAACACGCCGCCGACTTATGCCATGTATATTACGGGGCTGGTGGTGGAATGGCTGAAACAGAAGGGCGGGCTTCAGGCAATGGAGAAAATCAACATTGCCAAGGCGCGCTTGCTGTACGACTTCCTGGACACTACTGATTTTTATCATTGCCCCGTGGCAAAACCCGATCGGTCGCGCATGAATGTGCCGTTCACTTTAAAAGATCCAGCGCTCGATGAAGAGTTTCTGAAACAGGCGCGAACCCGCGGCCTCATCCAGTTGAAAGGCCATCGTTCCGTCGGCGGAATGCGCGCTTCGATATACAACGCAATGCCGATTGAAGGCGTAAAGGTCCTGGTGGAATTCATGAAAGAATTTGCGAGCAATCATGCCTGAACGTGCACATAAAATTTTCCGGATACTGACGCTCAACCAGATTTCGCCGCTGGGCCTCAAGCTTTTTGATCCCGGCCATTATAAAGTGGGCAGCGATACAGCCGAGCCTGATGCGATTCTGGTGCGCTCCCATAACATGCTGGACATGGATATTCCTCCCAGTGTGAAAGCAATAGGCCGGGCTGGGGCAGGCACGAACAACGTGCCGGTCAGCGCCATGAATCTGCGCGGCGTGCCTGTTTTCAACGCTCCGGGGGCGAATGCCAACGCCGTCAAGGAACTGGTGCTGGCGGGCCTGCTGATCGCCTCCCGCAACCTGATTCCGGCGATTCATTTCACCGAGAAACTGGAAGGCGATAACGAGACCCTGAACAAACTGGCCGAAAACGGCAAGAAACAGTTCGCGGGAACCGAATTGCCGGGGCGCACTCTGGGCATTATTGGCCTGGGTGCAATAGGGCGACTGGTGGCTGATGCAGCGCTTCGGCTAGGCATGAAGGTGATGGGATACGACCCCAATATCACCGTGGACGCAGCCTGGAACCTGTCTTCAGAAGTCAAGCGAGCGGAAAGCATTGAAGCCCTGCTGCGCAACAGCGAGTTCGTAACACTGCACGTACCCCTGCTGGACTCAACCCGGCACCTCGTCAACCGGCAGGTTGTGCAAAGCATGAGAAACAGTACAATTCTGCTCAACTTTTCGCGTGAAGGCATTGTGGATGAAAATGCCTTGCTCGAAGGAATCGAGATGGGGAAGATAAAATATTACGTAAGCGATTTCCCCAGTGAAAAGCTTCAACATCATGCAAGGGTGATCACCTTGCCGCACCTGGGCGCATCCACACAGGAAGCGGAAGAGAATTGCGCGGTGATGGTGACGAAGCAGGTAATCGATTATCTGGAGAATGGCGGTATTACCAATGCAGTCAACTTCCCCAATATAGCAATGGAGCGGGAATCCCCCTATCGACTGGCCGTTGCGAATGCCAACGTACCGAACATGGTGGGGCAAATTTCCACAGCCATGGCAAAAGCCGGTCTCAATATCCACACCATGGGTAACAAGTCCCGCGGCGAAATGGCCTACACCCTGGTGGATGTCGATAGTCCGGTACCCCAGGAAACGATCGACGAGATTGCGGCGATAAAGGGTGTGCTGAATGTGCGCTACCTGCCCATACCGGCCAAATAGCTGCCATCTCAGGCTAGGGCTTTGGCAGGTACGGTTCAAGACAAAAATTATCCCGCGATGACCGCTCAACTCAAACAGCTCCGCGACAAGATAGATGCAATCGACAGCGAGCTCCTGAAACTTGTGAGCGCGCGGGCAAATCTCGCCCGCGAAATCGGAGAAATCAAGAATGGCACTGCGTACAGGCCTGAACGTGAAGCTCAGGTGCTGGCGCGGATGCGCGAACTGAACCCGGGGCCCCTGGAGAATGAACAGATTGCGCGGTTATTTACGGAGATCATGTCTCTCTGTCGATCCATGGAGAAACCTCTGACGATCGCGTATCTTGGGCCGAGAGGCACGTTTTCCGAAGAAGCCGCGCTCAAGCGCTTCGGTAGCGTCGTGACTTCCCTCCCATGCAATTCGATAGATGACGTATTTCGCAAGGTCGAAGCCGGCAAGGCGGATTATGGCGTCGTGCCGGTAGAGAACTCGACCGAAGGGGCTGTGGGCAGATCACTCGATCTGTTGCTGCAAACCCGGTTGAAGGTGTGCGGCGAAGTGGCGCTGGCCATACACCAGCTTCTGCTGGCGCATCATGCCGACCTTGCACGCATTCGCAGAATTTACTCCCATCCTCAATCGTTTTCCCAGTGTCATGAGTGGCTCAATGCCAATCTGCCCCATTTACCCGCGTCGGCAAGAATCAACGCCGCAAGCAATGCGGATGCCGCGAGACTGGCGGCGGAAGATGAAAGCGCCGCGGCAGTGGCGGGAAAAAAGGCAGGAGAAGCATATGGCCTCACTGTCTGTGCCGAGAACATCGAGGATGATCCCAATAATACGACGCGCTTCCTGGTAATAGGCGAGCAGGAAGTTGCACCTTCCGGCAGGGATAAGACATCGCTGGTAACTTCGGTCAGAAACCGGCCGGGGGCCATACATGAGCTGCTGGCCCCGTTCGCCCATCATGGAGTCAGCATGACCCGGCTTGAATCGCGTCCGTCCCGCGCGGGTTTATGGGAATACGTGTTTTTCGTGGATGTCGAAGGCCACCAGCAGGAGCCAAGGGTCTCTCAGGCGCTGTGCGAGCTGGTGGGAAAAGCAGCGTTTCTCAAAGTGCTCGGCTCATATCCGGCAGCCTGACCCTCCTCTTCTGTTTTCTCACAAACTTCCATGCGCCACCACGAAATCCCGTACCGTTATTATTTTCTGCTTTTTCTTCCCTCTGCAATTCACGACACCATCTTATGAATATTTGTGATCTCGCTCCCGCGTATATCCGTGCCATCAGTCCCTATCAGCCCGGCAAGCCTATTTCTGAACTGGCCCGGGAGATGGGGATGGATGAACAGTCCATCATCAAGCTTGCGTCCAATGAAAACCCCCTGGGGACCAGTCCAATGGCTCTGAAAGCGATGAGCAAGGCGCTCGGCGAGGTTTCCTTGTATCCGGACGGAAGTGGCTTTGAACTGAAAGCAGCTTTATCCGAGCGCTATGGCGTGACCAGCGAGCAGATCGTGCTGGGCAACGGTTCCAACGATGTTCTGGAGTTGGCCGCCCGCGTATTCCTGAAGCCGGGAGCCTCGACCGTTTATTCGCAGCATGCCTTTGCGGTTTATCCACTGGTAACGAAAGCAGTGGGTGGAATCGGCATTTCCGTTCCCGCCAGGAACTATGGACATGATCTTGACGCCATGCTGGATGCTGTCGCGCCTGAAACACGGGTTGTATTTATTGCCAACCCCAACAATCCCACCGGCACCCTGCTGCCTGCCGATGATGTACTGCGCTTTCTCGAACGTGTGTCCCCGGATGTGCTGGTCGTACTCGATGAAGCATACAACGAGTACCTGCCACCCGCCCTCAAGGGAGATAGCATTGCATGGCTGAAGCAGTTTCCCAATCTCCTCATTACCCGCACTTTCTCCAAAGCTTACGGCATGGCAGGCGTGCGCGTCGGTTTCGGCCTTGCTCATCCTCAAGTTGCCGGTCTCATGAACCGTGTGCGCCAACCATTCAACGTCAACAATATCGGTCTCGCCGGCGCAGTGGCTGCGCTGCAGGATGAGGAATTCGTAAAGCGTTCTTATGCGCTCAATCAGGCGGGCATGCTGCAGATTGTCACCGGACTGCGCCAGATGGGAATCGAGTACATTCCATCCTACGGAAATTTCCTGAGTTTTCGGGTGCCAGGCGATGTGAAAGCAGTAAATGAGAGCCTGTTGAGACAGGGCGTGATTGTCCGTCCCATCAGCATCTATGAAATGCCGGAACATCTCCGGGTAACTGTCGGGCTGGAACCTGAAAATGAAAAATTCCTGAAATCGCTGGCAATAGCGCTGGAGATGGGGGGAGGAGCAGCAACAGACACAATACCGGAGATGACGGTGAGAATTCCCCAGGTTGCATCGGGGGGATCAGCGTGATCATTGTCATGAATAACGGCGCCACCGAAGAGCAGATCGATACGGTGGTTGCAAAAATTCGAAGCTTCGATCTCGACGCGAACGTTTCGCGCGGCACCGAGCGCACTGTAATCGGCGCAATTGGCGATGAGCGCAAGCTCAGCCCTGAAATGTTCGATACGCTGAGCGGTGTCGAATATTCGATGCATATCGTCAAGCAGTACAAGATCGTGTCGCGCGAATGGCACAAGGATAATTCGATAATCAATGTGAGGGGCGTGCCGATTGGCGGCGATCAGGTGCAGGTGATCGGAGGCCCCTGTTCGGTGGAAACGCAGGAGCAGATGGATTCGGCGGCCCAACATGTCGCGGATGCGGGCTGCCGGCTGATGCGTGGCGGCGCCTTCAAGCCCCGCACCAGTCCTTATACCTTCCAGGGCAATGGCGAAGAAGGATTGAAAATGTTCCGCAAGGCTGCGGATAAGCACAACCTCCGAATCGTCACGGAATTGATGGACGCCCGCATGCTGGACACTTTCCTTGAGTACGACGTGGATGTGATCCAGATCGGTACACGCAGCATGCAGAACTTCGAACTTTTGAAAGAAGTGGGACGCATCAACAAGCCCGTGATACTGAAGCGCGGCATGTCCGCAACCGTTTCCGAATGGCTCATGGCGGCAGAATACATCGCCGCAGGAGGCAACCATAACATCATTTTCTGCGAACGCGGCATACGCACCTTTGAAACCGCTTATCGCAACGTAATGGATGTAACCTGCATCCCCGTGCTGAAAAAAGAAACGCATTTGCCGGTAATCGTCGATCCCTCCCATGCGGGGGGAAAGTCATGGATGGTATCCGCCCTGGCGCGCGCGGCAGTCGCAGCGGGAGCAGATGGTCTGCTCGTGGAGACGCATCCCAATCCATGTGAAGCCTGGTGCGATGCAGATCAGGCATTGAATCCCGAAGAATTCCGTGATCTGATGGGATCGCTGAAAGGAATAGCGGCAGTAATCGGACGGAGTCTTTGATGAATGGCTGGATGCAGGTAGCAGCCCTGCCAGGCTCTCCGTGACATCAATCGCTCACACAAACGATTCCGGCGATGACCGTTACCGTGATCGATAAACTGGTGGTTATCGGCGTGGGCCTGATCGGGGGTTCATTCGCGCTCGCATTGCGCAAGGCAGGTGTGGTCAGGCATATCACCGGCGTTGGCCGCAGCAGGGAAAACATGCGACGGGCCGTTGCGCTGGGCGAGATAGACGAGATTGCCAGCGACATTGAATCAGCCTTGAAGGATGCGGATCTGGTGTTCCTCGCTGTGCCCGTCGGACAAACCATTGAAATCATGACGCAGATATCCGCATATCTTGCGTCCTCCACCATCGTGACAGATGCGGGCAGCACCAAGCAGGATGTGGTCGCGGCAGCACATTCCCATCTCGCCCCTCATCTGAAAAATTTTGTTCCCGGACACCCCGTTGCCGGTGCTGAAAAGAGCGGAGCAGGCGCAGCCAACGCAGATTTGTTTCGTGGCAAAAATGTTGTACTGACCCCCCTTGAGGAAACCCGCCGGGAGGCAACGCAAAAGGTAACAGAATTATGGGAGGCTTGCGGTGCGCGGGTTTCCCGGATGAGTGCGAACCGGCACGACGAGATATTGGCCGCTGTCAGCCATCTTCCCCATGTTCTTGCCTTTGCACTGATGAATCATGTCGTCTCTGCCGGAGCCGATGGAAGCGATGATGCACATGACAACGAGCTGCTGGGCTTTGCCAGCAGCGGCTTCCGCGATTCCACACGTATCGCTGGCAGCTCTCCTGAGATGTGGCGCGACATATGTCTTGGCAACCGGGAGGCGCTACTCAACCAGATCGATGCATACCAGAAGGAATTGACAACCGTGCGCGAAATGCTGGCGCATGGCGATGGCGATGCACTCGAAAGATTTTTCGCGAATGCGCGCAGCGCAAGGGAATGCTGGCTGAAAAGCTTGCCCGGATAAATCGATGGAGCCATTAATCATGATTTGTGGGCAATGGGCTTGTCAGTGAACAGATAGTCTCTCATTTCCATCGAAAAGATCGGGCCCCTTACGGCGAATCCATTCGAGCAGCATCGCCGCGTGCTCCTTTTCCTCATCACGGTTATGCGCGAGGATTGTCTTGAGTTCCTCGTCCTTGCAGGAATCCATACGCTGGTTATACCAGTCTATCGCTTCCAGTTCTTCCATCAGCGAAACGATCGCCTTGTGCATATCCCGTGTTTCGCCGGAGAGCTCCTCGATGAGTTCGGGGTAACCCTCATTTGCCATGCTACCTCCTCTTTCTAATGCTTTCCGCGTCTATTTCTGCTTCACCTGTCTCTCAATATCGTCAAAAACGCCGTTGACAATATTCTCCAGGTCGCTCGGACCATCACGTCCATACGTAACACATTTTTCATAGCCGCTCACCGCAAAGCAGATGCGCGTGCTCGCTGCATCCATCATGCGCAAGGCGGAAGTCGCAATCATTCCATCGTCCTTGAGAAAGACAGAATAGCGCGCGGTGTATTGCGAAGGAAGTTCAAAGAAACGAATCCTGTAAAGCTCGTTCAGAAGGGCAACCAGTGCGTTGGTAGAGTAGGGAACTTGCAGAAATTCTTCCCCCCGTTCGAATGCAGCCGTTCCCTTGCCCGACAGGTTAATCCGCCGAACTGGAAAGGCCGTATTGCCAGGCTGGCGGGTCAGATGGAGATTGACCTCCCGGATAGGATAAGCGAGTGGGGGACCCTCAGGTCCCAAGGCGCGTTCGCCTGCCATGGACGCTGACCCGGCAAAAAACAATATGAAAACAGGGAGCAGTCTGGCGGGGAAAATCCAGTGCGGTAATGATCGTACTCGATAAGCCAGGAAAACCAGGCTGCAGAATTGCCGCAGGGCAGCAGCACGAAAAATTATTCCGGCAGAATCACCGGTCATGGCGCTTTTTGCGCCGTGTTACCCAGCCCAGTAATCCCAATCCGGCCAGCATCATCGCGTAGGTCTCCGGTTCGGGCACAGCCGTTACCGTATATCCAATATCATGGAGAATGCCAATCTCGACCGCGCTGTAGTCGCGCGCCTCAGCTCCCGTATTAGAGGCGGCCAGCATCATCATTCCCGCATAAGCGCTGTTATTATCATCCAGGTGAGAAACGCTGCTCCCCTCCTCCCAGGGGGATGGGGTATATAGACCTACTGGATTACCCCCGTTTGCCGCTACGGCATTGGGTCCATCGAAGAACAAACCTCCTGCGGGACTTCCCTCACCCACGCTGCTCGCGTCCCAGACCGTCTCGTTGATCGCGAAAGTTGTGGGATCAATGACCGGTGTGCCGTTCTTGTCCACTATATGGCTATCGAAGGCGCTCCAGCTTCCAGCGTGCCGTGTACCGAGAAGCGGATCGCCGAATTGCCCTATGGACGAAGAGAAACCAAGCGTATGCGTAAATTCATGAAACATCGTAGAGTAGAAGTCATACTGCTCATTCGAAACCGGCGTGTTGAAACCAAGCTGCCACTTGTTCCCAAAGTTGATGTCCAGAGAGCCATCGGGCCTGTTTCCGTTGGGATCAATGCCTGTCTGAAGTTTCTCGCGTACGACTTCGTCAAGATTGAAGCCTGCTACTCCACGATCGACATATTCACTTCCAGCCGAGGCCAGGGTATCACCCTGAGGATTATTAGTCGCCGTCGCTTCCAGCACGATAGTGCCTGAGTTGGTGAAGTGACTGCCAAACATTTTAGAGAACTCGGTGGCAGCGGTGTTAAGCGCAGCTTGCCGAACAGGACCATTTACGGGATCAAGAAACCCCGTACCCGGCGCATCCTTGTATACAAACTGAAAGTTGATGTCCGCATACGCAACGAAACTGAACGACAGGCAACCAGCAAACAACCCTCCATTAACTACTGCCCGCGTTACCTGTGCAATCGCTTTCTGTTTTTGATTCTTCATATGAATCCTCCCGCTCAGATTGTGATTCAGTAAATCGTGTTCCACCTCGATAATAAAGTAATAAAGACGAATAATACTGCTGTTCTACCAATTTTCAAAAAAAACTGCAAAATCGAGGCAGATTTGATCAGATACCGTTAAAGTTGACCGGATAATTCCATGTCCCCGTACGAAAATAAAATCAAGAAAGCGCGGACAGACGGCGTACCGCTAGCAAGCTGCATGAGTTGCACTTCCGCTTCTTTCAAAGGGAGGCCGGACGGTATACCAGGCAGCACTACGAGCGCATCGCCGCTTATTCCAACATTGATTGGTGATTTGCCTTCCGAAGCAGTACGGTATATCGGGGAATTGATACAGGATTTCGAACACAGGAAAGGTAAATCGCCCTAACCCCAATCATTGAAAGACAATAAACCTTATGGCCACCCTTCAGGAAAATGTCAGCATGGCGGTATTTTGTGACTTCGAAAATGTCGCTCTTGGCGTGCGTGATGCGAAATACGAGAAGTTTGATATCAAACCGGTGCTGGAGCGATTGTTGCTGAAGGGCAGCATTGTCATAAAAAAGGCTTATTGCGACTGGGATCGTTATAAGACCTTTAAAGCGGCGCTGCACGAAGCAAATTTCGAATTGATCGAAATTCCGCACATCCGTCAGTCCGGCAAAAACTCAGCCGACATCCGCCTGGTCGTGGATGCGCTCGATCTTTGTTATACGAAATCGCATGTGAACACGTTCGTCATTATCAGCGGCGATTCCGATTTCTCGCCACTCGTCTCCAAGTTGCGCGAGAATGCGAAACAAGTAATCGGTGTTGGAGTCAAGAAATCAACTTCAGACCTGCTGATAGCCAACTGCGACGAATTCATTTTTTATGACGATCTGGTACGCGAGATCGAGTGTTCTGCGGCGAAACGCGATACCGCAGAAGCACCGCCTGTGGTGAAGCGTGCGCCTGCGGAAGAAAAACGTCCCGGAGAGGAGCTCGAAGCACGCAAGAGTCAGGCAATCAACATGGCGGTAGAGACTTTCGACGCTCTGGTATCCGAGCGCGGCGACAGCGGAAAAATCTGGGCATCAACCCTCAAACAGGCGATCAAGCGCCGTAAACCTGGTTTTAACGAATCTTATTATGGCTTTCGTGCTTTCGGTAACTTGCTTGAAGAAGCGCAAGCCCGAGGTCTGCTTGAATTGGGGCGTGACGAGAAATCGGGCACGTACGTTTATCGCAGCAGCAGCGCGGCGGCCGAGAGCAACGCAGCAGTGGAAGCATCGCGGCCTGTTCCTGCTTCGCTTGAGATGGTGGCACCATCAATGCCGACTGATGGCACCACCCCCCTGGACGAAACGCATCAGCGAAAAAAAAGTCGTCGAAAGACCGTGGAAAAGAAAGCGGATTTGCTGTCAGCAACTCCTGTCCCTGAGACGGAAACCGCACAGGCTGCCGGCAATCCGGCAGATCAAGCAGTGTCTGAAAAATCAGGAATCAAGGAAAGGAAAAAGCCAGCTGCACGCCGTCCACGCAAACCGGAAGCCGGGACAGACAAGATCGACAGGAAACCTGGTTAGTCTTTTCACCTTCCCGGTTCGGAAACTGTGAATCCATCCAATCCATCCCTTTGATACTTTCTTTGATCCTTTGAGCACCCGCTCAAAGGGCCGTGCCGGACAGTATTCCAAGCAGATTAAAAAATTCAACGTCAATCCAGATACTCGAACACTTCGACAACCTTGCGGACACCATCCGTGGCTCTCGCAATCTTCACCGCGCTTTGCGCTTCCTCCCGGTCCACCATTCCCATCAGATAAACCACTCCATCCTCGGTCACGACTTTGACGTGGTTGGCCTGAAATAGTCCCTCATTCACGAACTTCGCCTTGACCTTGGATGTAATCCAGGCGTCATAAGTACGCGCCGTGAGCGGCTTGATCTCACCGACCGCAATTTCATTGGTGACGTCACGCACGCCTTCCACGGCCTTCACGATGTCTCCAATCTCATTTTTAACCTTCGCGGATGCCACCTGGCCAGTCAGCAGTACTCTATCATTGAAGCTCGTGACCTCCACATGAACCTTGCGGCCAAATTTGTCCTTGATCCTCCCGTTGCTCTTGAACTCGATGGCCTCATCCTGGACCATGGTGCCGCTTGTACGCCTGTCCTCAGCTACCGCATATCCACTGCCCGCAGCCGCCCCCGTTACCGCCACCGCGGCACAACCGGAGAGAAATGAAAGCGGAAGCAGGAAAAAAACAACTGCCAATAACTTCAAATTCAGGTTTTGCATATATTCCCCCAGATAAAATATCTCAACCTCTACTTTATCTCCTTTTATCCTCTCCTTGGTACATCCTTGCACCCTTTTCTGCATCAAAAGCGATTGTCAACAGGCGAGAACCATTGATAAATTGCTCCATGTGAAGAAGAGGTTCGGATGCAGTGTATTGATGCTTGACGTACAGAGTCAAACGCCGTACGATTGAATCAACATGATCCTGAGCTATCGAGACAAAAGGACGGAGCGATTCGCGAAGGGAGAATCCGTTAAAGCCTTCCACGGTTTTGAAGGTCAGGCAGCGCGGCGGCTGTCGATCCTGAATGCGGCGCTATCGCTTGGTACGCTGCGCGCCCTGCCGGGAAACCGGCTCGAAGTGCTCAAAGGAGATCGTGCCGGACAATACTCCATTCGCATTAATCAGCAATGGCGCATCTGTTTCGAGTGGCCGGACGGTCAGACCGGGCCGAGCAATGTTGAAATCGTAGACTATCACTAAGAAAAGGAGATCAGCCATGTTTATGAGAGCCGTTCATCCCGGCGAAATCCTCAAGGACGAACTGGATGAACTGGATATTACGCCAACCGAGTTTGCGCGGCAGATCGACGTGCCGCCCAACCGGATCAGCCAAATCGTCGCGGGCAAGCGCGCTGTTACCGGCGACACCGCCCTGCGCTTTGGGCACTGGTTCGGCACCGAACCACAATTCTGGCTCAACCTGCAAAGCGCTTATGAAATCCGCGTCGCGGAGGAAAAGACCGGGCGTGAGATTGCGCGGCTGCCTGTGCGGACAGGCATAGCGCGATCTGATTCTCCAAACATCGCGTAGGGCCTGAACTGGGGCACATCACCACCTCGGCACCTAGAGATGGCAGTTGCTTGTTCTAGGCTCAGGACTCATTAAATTTCACAATTCACGAATAGGAGCAGATGTGATTCACTTTGTGGCGGAGCGCCATGAGTGATATTTTCATGCTATCGAAGAAGCAGTTTAACCGCATACAGCCTTACTTTTCGCTATCGCACGGCATTCCCCGGGTCGATGATCACCGGGTGATGAACGGGATCATTTCCGTCATCAGGAACGGTCTGCAGTGGAAGGATGCGCCCAGTGGCTATGGTCCTCCCAAGACGCTGTACAACCCCTTTGGACGCTGGAGCCGGACGAACGTGTTCAACCGGAAAACGCTTTCAGCAGTCAAATGCAAGATATTGTCGCTGTTTGATATTTCCGGGCATGCTCGAATTTTTAGTGCCCGAGCAGCGTCTGCATTCTTGCCTGTAGCGCCTGCGTGAGTGCAGCGCGCCCTTCGGCATTGTTGAGATAGCGGATATAGCGAAGGTGCCGCAGATCGAAGGGAATATCGTGCTCGCTCTGCGTGATAAGAATCACCTCACGCCCAAGCGTATGCGCGATACCTGCCTCGTAGAACACGTTTGGATTTCGGCCCGAGCAGTCGCACACCACGATTCGGGAACGGTCGATCAGGGCAACCACGTCCTGAATGATCGTAGCGTTCTCCCAAATGTCATCCGCTCGCCTGCACCGGAGGTCCGCGTTGTCAGCAGCTTGCCGAATGGCGTCATAGACCACGTTGAACCCAGCATCGAACGGCATCATCGCCGACGCTAGGGTCGGCTCGATGTTTTCATGCTCGGGGATTTGGAACACGGTCGGGCGCTGCCTGCGGGGGCGCACGTTGCGGAGCAAGAAGCGATAAAGGTCAACATCCTTCACTGCCCAATGATTCCGCGAAAACTCGAATTCATGGAGCATGTGCAGTTCTGCCCGGTTTGCGTGGATCATGCTGTTTTGCAGCGGGGGTACTTCTGCATCGAAACTGACTTCCAGAGACAAATCCCTGCCGACGATGCGTGCCCGATTGATCTGACCGACGTAAGCAGTTTCGTCTGTCGTGCCTTCTTCGCAGAACAAGCATGGCAAAGCAGTGAGGCGATCTAGCAGAGGGTTACCATCTTCGCGAAACTGCTCGGTGATGTAGTCATCGGTGTATTCAAACATCCGCTCCATCGGGACGATGACACGGCTTGACGGCCAATCGACGTTGAACATCAAGAGATTGAACATCGCTGCCCCTAAGCGAATCCGATCAGCCGGTTTGCTTCCCTGCTTCTTGTAGTGATGGCGGTGGGTCAGGGATTCGAACCCTGGAAGGGGTTGCCCCCTTGCTAGTTTTCAAGACTAGTGCCTTCAACCGCTCGGCCAACCCACCGTATTTCTGTGACATGCTAAGAATCTGCTAAACGACACCCTGTTAAAACACAAGCATAATAAGCTAACACTTTGTTTTTATTCTTGTTTATACAAATCCTTAGCTGAGAGACCGCCACCTTTCAAAACCGGTGCCTTCAACCGCTCGGCCACTCTTCCGAAACTGCCTGCGAATCATACTCGTTTGGGAAATGATTTGCCAGCAGCGCCCGCTGCAACAACTCTGGTTCATGATGACTACAATGTGATCACATTCCTCCTGCCTGAAAAATACCAAAACCACATGCCAAATACCAAAACCACATGCCGCTGCGAGTAGCACCGGCTTTTCCTCAAATAGAGTACCGCACGCCTTGTGCCTGTGAGGATCGAGGAACGAGATTGGACAGCATGGCTGGATCGCTTTATGTGCAGATCATCTGAACCTTGTAGGACGAATACATAGAGACAAGCCTGTCCATGATGTGCCTGTACTAATGAATTAAGCGGTTTTTTTGCCTCTGTTCTCCATTTTGAGAGTTATGCCAAGTTGTTATGTTCTGTTGTTCAGCTACGAAAAAGATGCAATCTAAATAGGTGCACCTTTCTACTGAATCGGCGTTCCGGCAACTCAATCAATCAGAACGGGAGGATAAAATGGCCACTTCTCATGACAATTATATATTCTTTGATGTAGCAGGGATGAAAGCGTTCAGCTTTACCGAAACGAGTCATTCGATAACATCTGGACAGCCATATCACGGCGTTTCATCTGGCATAAAAAAGGAGGATGGCCACGACCAAGCCTACATTATGGTTAATGCCGGGAGGAAAAATTCGGCATCGGTTGCAAACTGGTTTAGAACGGCGGCGGGCAATGGCCAGACCATAGTTTGTGACAGTGCCGGAACTTATCCAAACGAACTGAACTTCGCGGTCCAGGGAACAATGAAGATTACCAACGAATCCAATCAAGTAATAGTTTGCGAAAACTTGATCGTAGCTCAAGGTCATTTTGTCACAAGCAATAACTGGTGGATTTCCAGCCCAACCATGCAGGGTGCTCATGTTTCCATCTCGGGTGCAGCCATGCAACGATGTACCGTAGAAGGCAGCTTCCTTCCGGTAATGGCTATTTTCAGTCCAAAGACACCTTGCGTGAATCATTTTAGTATCGGCATTATGAGCATCTAGCGAGACTGTTCTTCGCACTCCGACAGCGTCCGTAAATGTACCGATGGTCAGCGATCCGCGTCTGTTTGCAAGTAGCCCTCGTTCCTGTGATGTATTGTATTTTCGGAGAAGCGGTATCTTTAAGATTGCAACTTTCCATAAAGATGAGTAGTCTTATGCATGTAAAGTTTCGTCAACCAAGGAGACGTCATGCAACCTGAACTTCGATATTCCAGCCCGACTGTGCAAACCGGACTTGCAGTCGATCGCAACAAGGTACTGCGCAATACCTATTGGATGCTTGGCCTGACCATGATTCCAACGGTGATCGGCGCGATGATCGGAATGAGCACCAACTTCGCGTTCCTCGCGCAGGCGCCTATCATGGGGCCGCTGGTGATGCTGGCCATCATGATGGGATTGCTGTTCGGCGTGAGCGCCACCCGTAACAGCGTGGTGGGAATCGGATTGCTGTTTCTGTTTACTTTCGTGGCGGGGTGGTGGTTAGGCCCGATGCTGCAATATGCGCTTCATTTCAAGAATGGCGGGCAAATCATCACAACCGCCGCGGCGGGAACGGGAGCGATCTTCTTCACGCTGGCGACCATCGCCACGGTGACGAAGAAGGATTTCAGCTTCATGCAGAACTTCCTGTTCGTGGGGCTGATACTCCTGATCATCGCGTCGATCGCCAATCTGTTCTTTGCCATACCGGCAGCCTCGCTCGCCATTTCGGCAGTCGCGGTACTGCTGTTCTCCGGCTTCATTCTGTTTGATGTAAGCCGCATCGTGAACGGTGGGGAAACCAACTACGTCATGGCGACCATGGGCATCTACCTCAGCCTGTACAACCTCTTCACCAGCCTGCTGCACCTGCTGCTGGCTTTGTCGGGCGAGAAAGACTGACGCACAGAGCGCGATAGGATGGATAAAACCACAGAATAAGAGCTCCCGGCGAGCAAACCAGGGGAATCCGGTAATACCTCCGGGGCGACTGGAAACAGTCGCCCTTTTTCACGCCTTTTTCAAGCCTGCTCGCTGGCTTTCTCGAACAGTGCGATGGACTCGACATGCGCAGTGTGCGGAAACATGTTGATGACACCTGCCGCCTTCAACAAATACCCATTCCTGTGCACCAGCACGCCCGCGTCGCGCGCGAGGGTGGCAGGATTGCAGGAAACGTAAACAATACGCCACGGCTTGGACTGTTGCTCTTCGAGAGCGGTCACCACGGCGATAGCGCCCTCCCGCGGAGGGTCGATCAGCATCTTGTCGAAATCCCCCTGCTCCCGCATCCAGCTTTCATCGATTTCAAACAGGTTGGCCTCCATGAAACGCGTACTACCCGCCAGCCCATTGCGTTGTGAATTTTGACGGGCGCGGGAAACGAGCGCCGCGCTGCCTTCATAGCCCACTCCCTGCGCGCCGCGCCGCGCAATGGGAAGGGTGAAATTACCAAGTCCGCAAAACAGGTCCGCAATGCGTTCTCCCGCGCGGGGATCGAGCAGGTTGAGCGCCCGCCGCACCAGTATGCGATTGACCGCCGGATTCACCTGAGTGAACTCAGTCGGATGAAACGGAATGGTTACATCGAATTCCGGCAGCGTATAACTCAGTTCCGGCGCGTCTTTGGGATAGAAAGGATAAGCCGTTTGAGGGCTGCCGGTTTGCAGAAAAAGCTGAACGTGATGCTGATCGGCAAAAGCCTTGAGCAAGGCTTCATCCTGCGCAGTCAGGGGTTCAAGAATGCGCAGGACCAGTACATCCACGTCATCGCCCAGTGAAACTTCAATCTGCGGCAGACGCTCGCGGATGGACAGGTTTTCCACCAGCTTTCGCAATGGTATGATGAGCGCGGAAATACGCGGCGGCATGATCCTGCAGGCCTGCATGTCGGCAATGAAGCTGCTGCGCTTTTCATGAAAACCGACCAGCACCCCGCCTTTTTTTGCCACATAGCGAACTGACAGCCGTGCGCGGTAGCGGTAGCCCCAGGGCGATCCATAAACCGCCGGCAATATCAGTTCGGGTGCGACCTTGCCAATGTGCTTGAAGTTATCTTCGAGCACGCGCTGTTTTGCTGCCACCTGGGTGCGAACATCCATATGCTGCATGCTGCACCCGCCGCAGATGCCGAAATGGTGGCATTCCGGCGCTACCCGCGAAAATGCAGGCTTGAGAATCTGATCGACCTGGGCAAGCTCGAAGCTCGGTTTTCTGCGATAGGCGTTATAGGTGACAACCTCTCCCGGCAGGGCACCCTCGATGAAAATGACTTTGCCCTCAGCGTGCGCAACGCCCCGGCCTTCCTGATCCAGGGACTCGATAAGAACGGGAGCAGTCGTCATATTCAAGCTGGCAGGTTCGAAATCGGGAACGGGTTCAGAAAACTGGAGAGTCTAGACTGGAAATTCTACTCACGGAGTGCCTTCCGAAACCTGACGCACTTCCATGCAGGAGAATGAGCAGCCGCAGCAGCTGTCGATCAATCCAGAAGTAAACAACTCCGCCCTAAAGGACAGAGCTTTTAACTGCACCGAGGACATTTCGATGCGAAAACGATTCAGGCACGTTTACAAGTACCCTACCCGCGATGTTGCGAGCGGCATTCAGGTCGGCATTGCTACTATGTCCGCAGACCTGACACCGGAACTCAGATTGAGTTTTTCTGTTGGATTTGGAGACATGCCCACATTCCGTACAGGTTCTGCTTGTGTTGCGCGGGTCAACTGTCTCGACCACCAAGCCAGCGCGTTTTGCTTTGTACTCTACAAAATCGCGAAGCTGGCCGAAACCCCAGTTGTGCAACCGTTTCCTTTGCTCTTTATTGGCCTTAACCCGGCTGCGGATATGCGCCAGATCTTCGAGCGCGATACCCATGCCGTAGCGTTCAGCAGTGGAAACGATAGCTTTCGAGATGCAATGGTTCTGATGTTTCTGGAATCTTTTCTGCTTGCCGCTCATGTGGCGAAGGCGACGCTTTGCCGCACGAGAACCAACACGCTGCAACTCTGCCCGTCGCTTTGCGTATCTGGCCCGGTAAGCCTCGACTTCCGATCCGGAGTACTGGTTTCCAACGCTATCAGACGCGATGTTGACGATGCCCATGTCAACGCCGAGCATCCCATCCGGTGTAAGCAAACCGGGATCATCGAAGTCGCATACGGCACAGATGTACCACTTGCCGCGCACGAACATAAGATCAACTTCGCCCTTGCGGTGCGCAAGCAATTTTCTCTGGTGCTCTCCACAGACAAAGGGAATCCTGGCTCTACCTGGAAGAAGCCAGATAGAAACCATATCGCCGCTGACAAACCTGAATATGCGGTCATCGTACGGTTGAGCAGAATGCTTGCGAAATGTGCGCACCTTCTCCTGGTCAATCTTGTACGCATCAGCAACTTTCGCGATGCAGCGCACGGCAACCTGCGCAGACAAATTGAAGCGAGCGCGAAGATCGGCATAAAACGCCTTGTGCATGTCGTACTGGCGAAATACCCCTTGCTCAAATGCGGATTGCGAAAGCCAGTTGCACGCCTCATTACAACGCTCAAGCGTATCTTTCAGAGCCGATTCCTGTTCTGGAGTTGGCGTCAGTTTGAGGTTTGCGACAAGCTTCATTCTTCAAGTATAGAGAAAAACAAGATGGCTTACAATACAGGAGGAGCGAGAAAAGGGGCAGCTTACGCTGCCGCGCTATCCCTCCCTGGCATGAATGCCGGGGTCTCTCGCGCAATAGGATGAAGAAGCTTCGCTCAAACAGAACCACTGTTCGAGAAATTCCTGCCAATGCGGTTCGGAAGACTTGCCCAGGGTGAAGCGAACCAGCTCGCATTCACGTTGATACTGTTCGTTATTGAAGGTTCCGCGCATAAGCTGAAAGCGCAAAAACACGAGGTAGGTATTCATCACATCCGTTTCGCAATAGTTGCGAATGGCGGCAATCTCGCCTTTCTGGAAAGCGCTCCAGACCTGGGAGCCGTCCATCCCCGACTTCCCCGGAAAACCCATCAGCTTGGCGAGCTCATCCAGCGGAACATTGGCGCGCGGCTGATACAACGCCAGGATATCCATCAAGTCGAGATGCCGTGTATGGTAGCGGCTGAGATAGTTGTTCCATTTGAAATCGCGGTCGTCATCGCCCATGTCCCAGTAGCGCCGGGCCTTCAGGCCGTGGATGAGGCTGCGGTAGTGGAGCACGGGCAGGTCGAACCCGCCTCCGTTCCAGGAAACCAGTTGGGGACTGTATTTCTCTATGCCGTCGAAGAAGCGTTGTATGAGTTCAGCCTCGGAATCCGCCGGATTCCCCAGAGACCATACACGGAATTCATCCTTGTCGCGCAGCGCACAGGAAATCGCCGCTACTCTCTGCAGGTGCAGGGGAAGAAAATCGCTTCCGACTGCCAGGCGGCGCGACTGAAACGCCATTTCGGCGATGTCGACGGCTGGAAGCTCATGGGGAAGATTGTAGAGTCTGCGCAATCCCTCTGTATCGGGAACAGTCTCGATGTCGAAAACCAGTACGGGAGTCACGCTAGACGTTCAAATAAATCCTGCGCATCTGTTTTTGAGTGTGCCCAGCCATCCGTCATCCGCCTTTACTTCTTGGCCCATCCGCCGTCCGCCCCCTGATACCACCAGCCGCTCCGCGCCAGTTCGATCCAGCGTTGGCCGAAGGTGGAGCGAATATCGGCCTCCCATTCCGGGTGACTATTGGCGCGGGCAATCTCGCGATAAAGCGCGTTCCTGTCCTGATTTTCCGCTGCGATCAATCCATTCACCGACTGCCGCGCCGCCAGTGGCACTGCGTTGGCGTCCCGCATGACGATGAGGCCGTCACGCGTGAAGCCTATTGCTCCACTTGAATAATACGGCTCCAGTTGGTTATGGCGCTGCTGCATGCTCCGCTTGATACTTGCTATCGCGGGGGTATCGATTTCGATATTGGCCTGGGTATGCCCGGCAAGCGGCATCAATGACAGCAACATCAGCAGCGCTACCCGGAAAATCGAACTGACCATGTATTTGCCTTTACTGTTATGGCTGCTGCCGCGGCTCTGCCGCAGGTTGAGAAGGAGAAGGAGGCGAAACGGGCTCCGCCTTCTCACCCCCTTCTGGTTTCTTGAGTTGCCACACCTCTTCTATTATCTTGTCTGCTGCTTTTTCGGCTGCGGCGGCAGGGAAATAAATATTGATGGTGACGCAGGCAGCTGATATGGCGCCGGCCAGGGTCAGCAAAGCTGCCTGGAACAAAAGGTTCTTCATTGTCTATCCTGTTGAAGGACAGGCCTGGCATTGTTGTCCGTAATCCGTTGAAGACGGCTTACCAATTCCCGCCAGTCCACCCTGCGATTATAACCTATCACTGTGATCGCCGGGATTCCGCCGCCCTTGACGATCAGATATCCGTGCGGCATAGGTTCCGATTCTATCCCGCCCATATCACAGACGCCATTGCGCAATCTACAGCTCCATCCGATCTGTGAATAGCCGAATTCATTAAAGACACGCAGGAAACTGCGCTGGATTGCGGCGGCAGCACCAACTCCTCCCAGCGATGAAATGCTTTGCACCGCCCGCTGGCTGATGCGGCGACTGTAATCGCCTGGGCTGCTCATGAGGCGGGCATCGAATTTCACCGGCTTCCAGTCAAAAAGCTCGAGATCGTGCACGGCCACATCTACCCGACCTTCCATATTGCCGAATGAGAAAGCGCCGGTGAGCAGGTCAAGATCGAGATTGCGCATGTCGACATCCGCCATGAGGGAGGGTGCGGAGCCGAATGGCTCCAGGGCTTTCAGATTCCACACCAGCACGGTGCCATCGAACACATTGAGAAGCAGGGCGCCTTGCACTTCAATAGCGGAGCCATCGAATGTTACCCTGGGGATTTTTCCCGAGAGAGTGCCGCGCATCGGCTGAATCCCGAGCGCGCGGGTGAGCTGCTCCATGGATATGGGCGAAAGGTCGCCGCTGAACTGCCAGCGCCAGCCGGGAAGCGATTCCTGCGCTTGCCTGGTGGCGCTGAAGTTCTCCAGGGTCAGCTTGCCGTCCAGCAAAGGTGCTTCCATCCGGGGAATGCGAAAACCCGGTTCATTCAATCCGGTTATCTCCAGGGGGATATGGACCGGTCCCACGGGTAGCCGGCTTACGTGACCACCCCCTATTGTAAGGGCCGCGTGCGTCGGCGCAGCTGCACGCAGGGGTATGCTCGTATTGATATCGTGTAGCGCAAAGCGTCCGCCCTCGTCCTCCAGCGATACGTCATGCAGATCGACGTCGAGCATTTCGCTCACACCATTCCGGAATCGCCACTTTACTCCCGCCTCTCCGCCGGTCTTCAATGCGGAAAAAGAAGTGTTGACTAGAAAAGGTTTTACGATCTGGCTGTACAATCCTGCCATTTGGAGATCAGGCGCGTCGAGATCGAAATCGTGCAGCGCGCTGGCGCTCCAGTCCATGCTGCCGGACAGACCGATCTCCCCAATCTCAGCCAGCGCAAGCTTTCCCGTGCGGAGACGGAGGATGCTGTCGTCGACTTCGCCACGCGCGCTGAAACGATCACCCCGGGCAGCGAAATACAGTGGTTGCCAGAACACTTCCCCTTGCGGCCAGTGCGCATCCGCCTGCCACTCCCATGAATGGGTCTTCTGCCCGGGAATCCGTCGAGGCGCTCGCCTGGCCCTTGCGTCAACGGTAACACTGATATTCTCGCCTGCATGCAAACCGCTGGCATCGCTGAAGGCTACGCCCTCCACTGCCAGATGGGCATCGATGTCAGCAGGTCCGTCAAGGTCAGCCCGCAGTTTCGCTGCGCCATTGATTTTCCCTTTCGTGGATGAAGGCAGGATGGCATACTCACTGACCGGCAGCAATTGCACGATCTGCGCGACCTCTCCGTTAGCCGCGGCAAGCGTACCTTCCCAACCTGCTCTTCCCGTGCGAAGCGACAGCTTCCACCCCTCGCCTGTCTTGCCTGCGCTGTTTCTGATTCTCACATCCAGGATTTTTACATCGGGAGTTTGGTCGGGAGCAGACAAGCGAAATGTCACAGGCAGGGGGGTGGACTCCGACAACCTTAGCGCGCCGTTATCACAACTAATCGCGTTCCTGGCCGTGTGAAATCGATCACACGAAAAATGCAGGTTATGCCAGGTCTTTCCCTGTATCGCCACCTCGGACAGCTTCATCCCCAGCGAGGGCGATGATGGAGCACCGGTGAGGGTGATCTGGATTCCGTTGATATTGAAAAGCGGGCCGCGGATATCCTCTGCAGAAAGGGTAAGGGACGCAGCCTGCGCGGATACCACTGCGGGGAAGAACGCTGCCAGTATCCTGATGAGGAATTTTGTCATTTGCAGACCAGGCACAAGCTGGCTGGTTGGGATTGCAGAATGAATGGAGTGAAGCGTACGCTATCGAATTCCGGTGATGGGTCGCAGCTTCAGCCTCCATCCATTCTATAAATGGCTACAAATGCTGCACGCTTCTATCATAGGGAGATGACGGGGAAAGCCGACATGTTCCCGTGCCATTGACCGTATGGGATCATGCCTAACCCCAGCCTATTGCTGCTCCCCAGTACGGCTCTACCCCTTGGAATCAGTAATCACGCAGGAAAAACACCGGTGGAAAGGTAACGGTCCCCTCGGTCGCAAACGATCGAAACGATCGTTGCATTTTCCGTTTCTGCAGAAACCTTGAGCGCCGCGGCGAGCGCACCGCCTGACGAAATCCCCGCAAAGATCCCCTCTTCGGATGCAAGCCGCCGCGTCATTTCCTCGGCTTCATCCTGGGAAACGAGCATGATGCGGTCTATCCGATTCGAGTCATAGATTTTTGGGAGATAGGCTTCAGGCCATTTGCGGATACCGGGAATCTGGGCGCCTTCTTCCGGCTGCACACCGATGATCCGGACTTGGGGTTTCTTCTCCTTGAAATAGCGGGAGCAACCCATGATGGTTCCGGTCGTGCCCATGCTGCTCACCAGATGAGTAATTTTTCCTTCGGTATCCCGCCAGATTTCGGGAGCCGTGCCTTCGTAATGGGCGCGCGGGTTGTCGGGACTGGAAAACTGGTCGAGGATGATTCCCCGTCCCTCGTCGCGCATGCGCTCGGCCACGTCGCGCGCTTCCTCCATGCTGCCCTCTCTGGAAGTCAGTATGATTTCCGCTCCGTACGCCTTCATCGATTGCCGGCGCTCCACGCTGAGATGCTCGGGCATCACCAGCACCATGCGGTAGCCCATGATTGCCGCCGCCATGGCGAGCGCGATGCCGGTATTGCCGCTGGTGGCCTCTATCAATGTATCGCCGGGCTTGATTTCCCCGCGCTCCTGCGCGCGCGTAATCATCGACAAAGCGGGACGGTCTTTTACCGAACCCGCCGGATTGTTCCCTTCGAGCTTCAGGAGAACAGTGTTGGTAGTATTCCCTGGCAGGCGTTTGAGCTTGACCAGAGGCGTGTTGCCGACAAAATCTTCTAGGGTTTTGAACATGACCTGCCCAACTTGTGAAACGTCACAACGAATTCCCGCAGTAGTGTCGGAGTGACGCGTAGTGACTGTAGGGATGAGGCGAAAGCGTAATCTATGGAGAGTGGATAGGCTGGCCAAGCCTTTATCCATTCCACAACACCTGCGACACCAACTGGTATGCGAGGATTATTCTCTGGCAGCAGGTTTGTGCTCCTTCCTGCCTGCCGCGCCGCTACTGCTGCCGCCGACAGTGATGTTCTTGCGCAGCTTCTGAACCGTGGCGGGACCAATGCCGCTTACGCCCTGCAAATCATCCACGGACTTGAAAGATCCCTTCTTCTTGCGATATTCGATGATCGCCTTGGCTTTGGCGGGGCCGATTCCTTGAAGACTTTCCAGTTCGGCCTGGGTAGCGGTATTGATATTGACAGCCGCGAATGCTGCTCCGGTAAATGCAAACAGCGTAATAAGGAGAAGAAACAGTTTCATCATATTTTTAGCAGATTCGATTATGCAGCATCTTGTAGTCATGTCGGAAAAAGCCATGTCAGAACGGGATATCATCATCCATATCATCAAACCCGGTGCTGCTTCTGGCAGGCGCCCTGCTGCCGGATGTGCTCGGCGCGAATCCCCCTTCTTCCCTCTCCGGAGCTTCATAACTGGCACCACCGGGTTTGCTGCCAAGCATTTTCATATCGGTGGCGATGACATCGGTGGTATAGCGTTCGACACCCGACTTGTCGGTCCATTTGCGCGTCTCCAGTCGTCCTTCGACATAGACCGAGCGTCCTTTCTTGAGGTACTCGCCTGCGATCTCAGCCAGTTTGCGGTAAAAGGTGACGCGATGCCATTCGGTTTTTTCCTGCTTTTCACCGTTCTTGTCTTTCCAGGTCTCGGTCGTTGCCACGGTGATGTTCGTTACCGCGTCACCGTTCGGCATATAGCGGGTCTCAGGATCCTTGCCGAGGTTGCCTATGAGTATGACTTTGTTGACCGATGCCATTTATGCTTCCCCTCCAAGTAATTGAGCAACGCCCTGCTCATCGAAACCGCGCATATCCACTTTCAGGTAAGCCACCCCTTCGCCCGCAAGCACAAGCGCCTCATGCACACCGGGCAGCGCCGCAAGTCGCTGCGAAAGCCCGTGAGCAGCGCTGGTGTCCATTACCTGCACGTGATACATCCTGGTACGAACAGCTGCGGGCGCCTTCATGGTAACGGCAAATACCAGCCAGAACATGAGGAGCGCGACACAAAATGCAAACAATGCGGTACTTCCGTAATGTTGATAGAGATAACCACCGGCGCTGGCACCGACAAACGTACCCAGGAACTGGACGCTGCTATAAACGCCGATTGCGGTGCCTTTTGCCCCCACCGGGGCGATCTTGGAAATGAGTGAAGGCAGGGTTGCTTCCAGCATGTTGAAGGCAGTGAAGAATACCAGCAATGCACCCGCGGTACCCCATATCGAATCGAATGTATAGGCCAGCAGGATCTGGCTTACCAGCAGCACAGCCACGGATATGACAAACACTTGCTTGAGCTTTGCCTTCTTTTCGCTATAGATGATCACTGGAATGATCAGCAGCATGGAGATGACCAGGGCGGGAAAATAGATTTGCCAGTGATGATCCGCTGCGAGCCCTGCCTGCCGCAGCGATAGCGGCACCACCAGCCAAAGCGCCATCAGTACGGCGTGCAGCGCGAAGACACCAAAATCGAGCCGCAACAATTCCGGATTTCGCAGGACGTTATAAAATCCCCCGGCGGATGCCTCCGTATCCGAATGAAACCGGCTGTCTGTCGGGCTGGGAACCACTCGCGAAACGACAATCATCGCCAGCAATACCAGCACGCCTGTCATGAAGAAAATTCCGGGCACGCCGATCATGCGGTTGAGCGACGGCGCAATGACCAGCGACAGCGCGAAGGTAGTGCCTATCGTCATGCCGATCGCTGCCATTGCCTTGGTGCGGTGCTCTTCGCGTGTGAGATCCGCGGCAAGCGCCATCACAGCCGCAGAAATCGCGCCTGCGCCCTGGATGACACGGCCAATGATTACCCAGTAAATGTCCGTTGCCGCGGCTGCGACAAAACTTCCCAGGGCGAACAAGAGCAGGCCGCCATAAATTACCGGTTTGCGGCCGAAACGATCAGACAGCCAGCCGAACGGAACCTGCAGTACGGCCTGTGTCAACCCGTACGCCCCCAGTGCAATCCCGACCAGCGTGTAGTTGTCGCCTCCCGGCAGATGTTCGGCGTAAAACGCGAATACCGGGAGAATGATGAACATTCCCAGCATGCGCAGGCCGTAAATACTCGCCAGGCCCACAATCGCGCGTACCTCTGTGGGTGACAGTTTCTCGGAAGAGGATGAGGGGGACATGAATCAGATTGGGAAAACGCGGAAACTTGAGTATATTAACAGGTTTGGCTGGTTCTCAGTAGCCTTGCCCCAGTGGATGATCAGGCGCCGGACCGTCAGCGAAAGGAGTCAATGGAACTCATCAAGATCCGCGGTGCGCGCACGCACAATCTTAAAAATATCAACCTCGATCTGCCGCGCAACAAGCTGGTCGTCATTACGGGTCTCTCGGGATCGGGGAAATCTTCGCTGGCATTCGACACGCTCTATGCGGAAGGCCAGCGGCGTTATGTCGAGTCGCTTTCGGCGTACGCCCGCCAGTTCCTGCAATTGATGGAAAAACCCGATGTCGATCTGATTGAAGGATTATCGCCCGCCATTGCCATAGAGCAGAAGGCGACTTCGCATAACCCGCGCTCGACTGTCGGCACAGTCACTGAAATACATGATTACCTGCGCCTGCTTTTCGCGCGAGTAGGAGATCCGCAGTGTCCCGATCATGGCATCACGCTGACCGTGCAGAGCGTGTCCCAGATGGTCGATCATGTGCTGCGACTGCCGCCGGATACCCGGCTGATGATACTTGCGCCACTAGTGGTGGGGCGCAAGGGCGAGCAGGTGGACTTGATCGATGAACTGCGCGCTCAGGGCTTCATCCGGCTGCGGGTCGACGGGAACGTATACGAGATCGATGCCCTGCCCAGGCTGCAAAAAAACCAGAAGCATACGATCGAGGTGGTGATCGACAGGCTCAAGGTTTCGCCAGATTCGAAGCAGCGGCTGGCGGAATCGTTCGAAACAGCGCTGCGCCATGCCGAGGGGCGCGCACTGGCGGTAGAGATGGATTCCGGCGTCGAGCATCTTTTTTCAGCCAGGTTCAGTTGCCCGATATGCAGCTATTCGCTGCCCGAACTCGAACCACGTCTGTTTTCGTTCAACAACCCGATGGGCGCCTGCCCCAAATGCGATGGACTCGGCAGAATCACCTTCTTCGATCCCAAGCGGATCGTCGCGTTTCCGCATCTGTCATTGGCTTCCGGCGCCATCAAGGGATGGGACAGGCGCAACCAGTTTTATCATCAGTTGCTGGCGAGCCTGGCCAGTCATTACGATTTTGATCTGGAAGTGCCTTTCGAGCAACTGAACAGCCATATTCAGGACCTCATCCTGAATGGATCCGGCAATGAAAAAATCATGTTTTCGTATCTGAACGAAAACGGATCGAGAAATTATCGCAAGCATACGTTCGAGGGAATCATTCCCAACCTGGAACGGCGCTACAAGGAAACCGATTCAGTTACCGTACGCGAGGAACTGGCAAAATATCTGAATTCCCAGATATGCCCCGAATGCACTGGAACGCGCTTGCGGCGGGAAGCACGCCATGTGCATGTAGGCGGCATGGCAATATATGAAATCAATGCCTTGCCGCTGAAAGAAGCAAAGATTTTTTTCGACCGGGTGACGCTGACGGGTCATAAACTTGCCATTGCAGAGAAGATCATCAAGGAGATCTCCAGTCGTATATCATTTCTCAACAATGTCGGACTGGACTACCTGTCGCTGGATCGGTCCGCCGATACCCTGTCCGGAGGGGAATCCCAGCGCATCCGGCTTGCCAGCCAGATCGGATCAGGTCTCACCGGGGTGATGTATGTGCTCGATGAGCCTTCCATCGGCCTGCACCAGCGGGACAACAGCCGCCTGCTGAAAACCCTCAAGAACCTGCGCGATCTCGGCAACAGCGTGATCGTGGTGGAACACGACCAGGATGCAATACTGACCGCGGATCACGTGATAGACATGGGCCCGGGGGCCGGTGAGCATGGCGGCGCCATCATCGCCCAGGGAACGCCGGAAGCTATCCAGCGCGATGCCGGTTCGCTTACCGGGAAATATCTCTCGGGCGAATTGACCATAAGCACTCCTGAAAAACGCACCGAACCGAAAAATGACCGCTGGCTGCGGATTGAAGGGGCCTCGGGAAACAATCTGAAAAATGTCACCCTGAACCTGCCGGTGGGACTGTTCGTTTGCGTCACCGGTGTATCCGGCTCGGGTAAATCCACGCTCATCAACGAAACACTCTACCAGGCTGCTGCCCGGCATCTTTATGGCAGCGCAACCGAACCCGCTCCCTATCAGAATCTGGAAGGACTGGCGTTTTTTGACAAAGTGATCAGCGTGGACCAAAGCCCCATCGGCCGCACGCCACGCTCGAATCCAGCCACTTATACCGGATTGTTCACTCCAATCCGGGAATTATTCGCCGGTGTGCCGCAGGCACGGGAACGCGGCTATGGGCCGGGACGGTTCTCGTTCAACGTGAAGGGGGGCCGTTGCGAAGCCTGCCAGGGGGATGGCATGATCAAGGTGGAAATGCATTTTCTTCCCGACATCTACGTGTCATGCGATGTCTGCCACGGCAAGCGCTATAACCGTGAAACCCTGGAGATTCAATACAAGGGAAAAAACATTCATGAAATCCTGCAGATGACGGTAGAGCAGGCGCATGAATTTTTCAGTCCTGTACCCGTGGTGGCGCGCAAGCTCCAGACCTTGCTGGATGTCGGCCTGGGTTACATCAGTCTGGGCCAGTCCGCGACAACGCTTTCAGGCGGCGAAGCGCAACGGGTGAAGCTGTCGCTGGAACTCTCCAAGCGAGACACGGGGCGTACGCTCTATATTCTGGATGAGCCCACCACCGGGCTTCATTTCCAGGATATCGACCTCCTGCTCAAAGTGCTGCATCGATTGCGCGACCACGGCAACACCGTGGTCGTGATCGAACACAATCTGGATGTGATCAAGACTGCGGACTGGATTATCGATCTCGGTCCCGAGGGCGGCGAAGGTGGGGGTGAAATCATCGCACAGGGACCGCCGGAGGAAATAGCAGCGAATGAAAGGAGCTTTACCGGACATCACCTCAAGGACATATTGGAGAATTTTCAGGCGGTCACTTGAATACTGGCGTGAGACTGGAAGGTGAAAGTACCATGAATCCCAGAGCACTCCTGCTCGACAGTTTCAACGCTGCACTCACCGCCGCTGATCCGCTGCGCGTCGTACCGCCGCATCTTGCTTCCGTGTCATCTCGCGCCCTTGCAGTCAAACAGCATGAGGGCTGCATCAGGGACCATAGGAGGGACCGTGTCGGAGGACGGGCCCTGATGGTAGGTGCGGGCAAGGCCGCGGCGGCAATGGCTCAGGCTGTGGAAACCCATTGGCCGCAAGAGGTGCCTTTGAGCGGAATCGTACTCACCCGCTATGGTCATGGCCTTCCCCTCGAACGAATCCAGTTGATAGAAGCAGGCCACCCACTGCCGGACGAAAGCGGGGAGCAAGGCGCCCGCGCCATTCTGGCGGAAGTAGAAAAACTGGGAGCAGGTGATTTCCTGCTGTGCCTGCTGAGTGGAGGTGGCTCCAGTCTTCTGTCGGTACCGGTAACCGGCATATCGCTCGATGATCTCCGCGATGTCAGTACCCAACTGCTGCGCAGCGGTGCAACCATCCAGGAAATCAATACCGTACGAAAGCATCTCTCGGCGACGGCGGGGGGGCGGCTGGCCGCTTCGAGCCGGGCTCCGGTGCTGGCCCTGATCATTTCCGATGTAACGGGAGACGATCCGACCCATATTGCTTCCGGCCCCTGCGCACCTGATCCCACCACATTCTCCGATGCAGTCGCCATACTCCGGCACTATAAAATCAATGCGTCGGCAGCCGTGACGGAGACATTGCGTGCAGGAGTGGAAGGCAGGATCAGGGAGACGCCCAAACCCGGGGATGCCGTTTTCGATCAGGTGGAAAACCGCGTGATTGCAACGGCGCATGCTTCACTTGCGGCAGCGGCGGAATATTTTCGCACACAGGGAATTCTGGCTGTAGTGCTGGGGGATTCCGTTACCGGGGAAGCGCGCGAGGTGGCCAAGGTCTTCGCCGCAATGGCGAAGGAGGTGCAGCAACATGGGCAGCCGTGGAAATTGCCGATAGCCCTGATTTCAGGAGGCGAGACGACAGTCACATTACGGGAAAATGAGCAGAAATATAAGAGGAGCGGACGGGGCGGCCGCAATACCGAGTTCCTGCTGTCGCTCGCCATCGAACTGAATGGTGCGGCAAACATCTACGCGCTCGCATGCGATACCGACGGCATAGACGGCACTGAAAACAATGCAGGCGCACTCATCACGCCGGACTCCCTCAAGCGCGCCGCCGAGCGGCGCATGAACCCTTCATCCTTGCTAACCTGTAATAATGCCCATGCCTTTTTTGAAGCGTTGGGCGACTTGGTCACGACCGGCCCGACCCGAACCAACGTCAACGACTACCGCGTCATACTGATTCTTTGAATCTGCCAGAGGTTCGAATCCCTCGATGCCGCCGGAAGCCTCTCCCGGCTGAATGATGCCTGTCGCGGAATCTCTCGCTGCTTGCAAATGTCACAAAACCGCAATACTGTTTACATATCATCGAAATATAAGAAAAAATCAAAAACGGAGAAGATTCTGACGATAGAAGGAACGATCTGATGGCAGCAACGATACTGGTGGTGGAAGATGAACCCGCGATCCAGGAACTGATCTCATATAGTCTCCGGCAGGCCAAGCATACGGTTTCCTCGACGAAAAACGCAGAGGAAGCCATGAAAATCATCAATGAGGCCCTGCCCGACCTGGTGCTCCTGGATTGGATGCTACCCGGGATGAGCGGCGCGGATTTTGCCCGCATGCTGCGAAGAGCAGCCCGCACAAAGGATATTCCCATTATCATGCTCACCGCTCGCGCGGACGAGAGCGACAAGGTGAGCGGACTGGAAAGCGGCGCCGACGATTACATTACCAAGCCTTTTTCACCCCGGGAACTGCTGGCGAGAATCAAGGCGGTACTGCGGCGACGCGCTCCCGAAGCCGCCGACGATGTGGTGGAGATCGGTGGACTGCGGCTGGATTCGGCAACCCATCGCGTCACTGCGAATGAGATTGAAGTCGTGCTCGGGCCCACCGAATTCCGCTTGCTGCACTATCTCATGACTCATTCCGAACGGGTCCATAGCCGTTCCCAATTGCTCGACCAGGTATGGGGCGATCATGTATTTGTCGAGGACCGTACTGTCGATGTGCATATCCGCCGCCTGCGCAAGGCCCTCGAAAATGTCGACAAGGATGGACTGGTGCAGACGGTACGAGGGTCCGGCTATCGTCTCTCGGCAGGACAAGCGGTGAGCGCGGGATGAAAGCTGGAATGACTTGTCGTAATCGTTCCAGCTGACGTTCGTGTCAGGTTTCTGGGTACGCTTTGCCAATCTCGTACTGATTGCTGTTATAAGCGGAGTATTGATGACTGTGTTCGGTGCAGTCGCGGCACTGACACTTTATGTCATTGTTCTGTTCCTGCTGGTCCTGCACCACTCGCGCAATCTGAAGCGGCTGGACCAATGGCTCCACGGTGAAGAAGCTGCGCTGCCCGACAGTTCCGGCAGATGGGGAGATGTATTCGCGCGCCTGGCCCGGCTCATGCGCGATCAAAAACAAACCAACCAAAACCTCAACTCCGCTTTGGAGCGCCTGCGGCGCGCCACCTCAGCCATGCCCGAGGGAGTGGTCATCCTCGATGAAATGGACCGCATCGAGTGGTGCAATCCAGTGGCCGAAAAGCATCTGCGCATCAATGTCGGTCTCGATACCGGACAGCATATTACGCATCTGATGCGTCAGACCCAGTTCGCGGAATATCTCGCCTCCCGGAATTACAAGGAACCCCTGGTGATCAAACAGCCGCGGCAGCACGAGTTGATGCTCTCGCTGCAGTTCGTTCCTTATGGCGACAAGCAGAAACTGCTCCTCAGCCGTGATATAACCAAGCTTGAAAGAATCCAGATCATGCGGCGCGATTTTGTCGCCAACGTCTCGCATGAACTGCGCACGCCTTTGACTGTCATCGGTGGATTTCTCGAAACGCTGTCGGACGATAATCAACCAGATCCTGATACACGCAGATGGGCGCTGGAATTGATGAGCGAGCAGACGCGACGCATGCAGAGGCTAGTGGAAGATCTGTTGACGCTGTCGCGGCTCGAGGATACGGAAAACCAGGTGCGCGAGGAGCATGTCAATATACCGGAAATGTTGCGAACCCTGTATGAGGAAGCAAAATCCCTGAGTGCAGGGCACCACCGCATCACGCTCAAGCTCGATACAACCGCAAAACTCCTGGGCAGCCTGTTTGACCTGCGCAGCGCCTTCATCAACCTGATCAGCAATGCCATCCGCTATACTCCGGATGGGGGGAATATAACGTTGCGCTGGACTGTTCAGGACGGGCAAGGTGTATTTTCGGTGCAGGATACCGGGATAGGGATCGAACCGGAACACATTTCGCGTCTGACGGAGCGTTTTTACCGCGTGGACCGCGGCCGCTCGCGTGAAACCGGAGGCACGGGCCTCGGTCTTGCCATTGTCAAGCACGTGCTCAGCGGCCATCAGGCGAAGCTGGAAATTACCAGTGAACCAGGCAAAGGCAGCCGCTTCAGTGCGGTGTTTCCGGCTACCCGACTTCTGATACAGCAAGGTGATTGACATCCTCCCCTTCCTTTAGGAAGGGGATTCCAACAGCGAAAACCATGCTACGCACAATTGACGCCTTGTCGGTTCGCACTTCGCAGGGTCTTGCGTCCTTCGGCCTTGGCCCAAGTGCGTCTTACCGTCCCTCCATGCGCAGTCACGGTCTGTCCGACCGCCA
>Ga0182738_1000707_pt1 | contig 44662 bp, 38 predicted proteins | sample eDN5th30CBELigMG_FD_128876 | JGI IMG/M metagenome (GOLD analysis project Ga0182738, IMG submission 128876) | Enriched Miracle-Growth compost microbial communities from Emeryville, California, USA - eDNA 5th pass 30_C BE-Lig MG (version 2)... ...
ACTGAAGATGTAATTCCCTATAATGAAATTGACAAGCTCCAAAATATGGGAATAAATGCTGCTGATCTCACTAAGCTTAAGCTTGCTGGTTATTGTACTGTTTTGTCTGTTGTGATGGCTACGAGGAAAGACTTGCTGAATGTGAAGGGAATTTCTGATGCAAAGATTGAAAAGTTACAAGAAGCTGCTGGAAAGATTGAAGCTACAGGATTTGTTACAGGAACTGATGTGATGGTCAAGAGACAAGGCTTAACCCGTATCTCAACAGGGTCCAAGAGACTTGATGAATTGCTTGGTGGAGGAGTTGAAAGTATGGCTATCACTGAAGTGTTTGGAGAGTTCAGAACAGGCAAGACCCAACTTTGCCATACTTTGTGTGTGATGGCCCAGCTGCCCAAGTCCCAAGGTGGTGGTAATGGAAAAGTCGCCTACATTGATACCGAGTCCACATTGTAATGACATTTAAAACAATTCTTGTTTCTCTAATCATAACATAGTCGACCTGAGAGAATTTGCAAGATCGCAGAGAGATTTGGACTTGATGGTGAGGCGGTGTTGGATAATATTACTTATGGAAGAGCTTATACTACTGAGCACCAAAGCCAATTGCTGGCCCTGATTGCTTCCAAGATGATTGAAGAAACCTACTCTCTTTTGATTATTGATTCTGTGATGGCGTTGTTCAGAGTGGATTTTTCAGGAAGAGGAGAGTTGTCAGAAAGACAGCAATATCTTGGGAAGATGTTGAGTAAGTTGTTGAAGTTGGCAGAACAATTTAATGTTGCCGTTCTCATTACCAACCAAGGTAGATGACTTGTTATTTTAATTTCAAGTTCTAATGGATTTTAAATAGTAATGGCTGACCCTGGTGGTGGAATGACTTTTATGGCTGATCCCAAGAAACCTGTTGGTGGTAATATTTTGGCTCATGCTAGTACTACAAGACTTTATTTCAAGAAAGGAAAGGGAGAGCAAAGAATTTGCAAGTAAATCAGAGATATTTTTAATTGAGACTAATAGATCTTAATAGGATTTACGATTCTCCTTGTTTACCAGAAGCTGAGTGTATTTTCCAGATTGGTGATTCTGGTATTCTTGATACTGACGATTAAAAAAAGATTTTGAAGAAATAGTATTTAGAAATTATTGGGAGATATAAAGATAATTGATTCAACACTACATTTGTGATTATATTTTGCAATCTTTACGATTCTGTGATTTGTGTGGTGTGTGACTAAATATTTGGGAAATTTTGAAAAACTGAAACAAACCTCTATCTTTACTTATCAACCTACCGACCTGAGAAGAATTTTGACAGAAAATGGGTTTAGGGGTATTTTTGGTGGATTAATTTTCAAGTGTTTTCAGAGTATTTTGTATTTTCAGAAAGTAATTTGACACTTTTTTTACTTGGATTTACAATAACTTGATGATAAAATCTGGAAACGATTTAGATATTTTTTGGAAAGGGAATTTGAGATGAAGAAAAATAAAAGATTTTTCGATAAATTATGAAAAAGTATTTTTGAAGAAAATTTGATTTCATATTTTTTTTTGAAAATAAATTCAAATTTTTGTGAATTCAAAATAATTTTTTTTAATTAAATCCTCACGAGAAAAAATATTTTGAATTAAATTAATTAACTTGAACTCCAGAGAAACAAGATGTTAATTAAACTCTATCATATTACTTTTGAGATTTAGTGAAAGACACGAAATGTTAAACTCTTACATATTCCCATCTGATACACTCACTCCATTTTTGATATCAATTAAACTCTTCCATATTACTACCACCTGAGGTTTAATAATCTTATTGATTATAAAAAATTTCAGATTTCTAAATTTTACATTGATTTCCCTCTAGATATTTTCAAATTTAAACTATCTAATTTTCCTCCCTTTATCTCAGAAACATCTTCTTGAAAATAATGGAAGCTGAGTTTTTTATGAAATACTTAGATACCAAGAAGCGCGTAACTTTATTCAAAACCAGAACGATAGGGCTCGGTTTGATCTCTTTCAAAATCTCTATGTTTCAGGAGAGATCTTTGAATAAAAAGTGGTTGATTGAATTAGATATCTTAATTATCTTTAATAATTAAATAATAATTTGGTCTTGAGTCTCAAAAATGACAGAAGCAGTCAAAGAATACGTACCCCAAGAAGAAACTTTCAACACTGGACCTCTTTCACTTTTAACCAAGGTTGTCAAGTCAAACGCCCAAGTTCTTATATCTTGCAGAAATAACCATAAAATTCTTGCCAGAGTGAAAGCTTTCGATAGACACATGAATATGGTTCTTGAAAATGCTTATGAGATGTGGACTGAAGTTCCCAGAGGCAACAAAGGAAAAAAGGCTCATCCTGTGAATAGAGAAAGATTTACTAGTAAAATGTTCTTGAGAGGAGATTCTGTAATTTTGGTGCTCAGAAACCCAAAGTAAAAGAGAAATATATTTTGGTATTTTGGTTGTATGATAAAATGTCATGTCATCACTTCATCAAGAGGTAAAACTCTATTGTAACTTGCCCTTAGTCTAAAAAAACACTTGATTTATAATAAAGAAAAGCTGGCAACTATCTATTTCTAACAGTTTCGAATTTTCTCTTTGTATCTCAATCAAGTCTGCTCTGGGGTGATTTTTTGAGAATAAGAATAACTTGAAAAGAATTTCAATGCTATGTAGGTGCGAGAAAGGTTAGGTAAAGTTGACGGGAAAGATTGCTAATTTTCAAAAAAATTGTTGAGAGAAAAAAAAAGAATTGAAGAGCAAAAAAAATTCGTAGAAGGGTTTCGGAAATTTTTTCTTTGTTTCTTTTTTTTAGCATCTAACATGGGCAAATATTTTTTCGAAAAAAAAACTCATTGGATTTTTTTCTCTCAAAAATGTGAAACTCACTTTAAAAATTGAAAAATAGTTTTGAGCAAGTTTTATCGAAAGAAGATGATCCTTTCTGATTTCCTTTTTTGCAAGAGAATAAAATACAAAATCATCATAAAAAGTAATTTTTGTAAGTCACATTAAAATAAAAATCGAAAGGGATATCAATTTAATTTTTTTGGAAAAAAATTTCAAAAGCAAAAAAATATTTTCACTGGGAGCAGGCTTCAGAAATTTAAACGGTTAATGTAATCATCGCTCTGCTATCATGTTTCCAAGATTTCTTTTTGTACATGATGGTTTTGAAAAATGAAACTTATGATTAATTTTTTTCAACTAAAAATAATGGAGAATTGCCACCTAAAATCAATAAAACCAACAAGAGAAAACTCAGATTGTTACTGTTGACCTCAAGAAGGTCTTATTCAAAGGACATGATTATTTTTAGAACCTCGAGTGAATAAATAGAAAAAAATATTACGGCTTCTTATTTTTATGATGTGACATCTAAAATTATTTAAACAACTTTTCTTTTGTTCTATTCTTCAGTCTTTGATTTTTAGGTTATCAAAAATATCCAATGAATTGAAAGATTTTAACAAATAAGTGAATGAAAAAAATTGTATTTTTTAAGAACAGAGCCAGACAGAGTCCCTTGAACTCTTCAAAAGAGATTTATTAAAAAGGTTGGATTGAGAAAAACTCCAAGTCAGGAAAAAAAGTAAAACTTCTTTGAAATTAATTTCTATATCAATTTTTGGGTTTCTTCAAAAAGGATTGATTTTGGCTGATTCCAATATTTTGATGTTTTCATAAAAAATTTTGAGCTGACTCTTCATCAGAGAATAAATCTTTCTCAGTACCACTTTGGTTTGCTGTTAATAAATTAATTAAAAAAGAAATTGGCTCTTTAAGTTGGCAAACCATCCATCAATTGGAGAGCCTCTTTTTAATTTTTATAAAATGAGAACCCATTTTTTGGGACCATTATGGTGTTGCACAATAATTTTGGCCTTCAATAGACTCAAGGAGGAGCGGATTTTGTTGACAGGCAAAAAGAAGTCCTCGAGACTAAGAGATTAAATAAATCTGGCAGCGATAGCAGATTGTCAAAATTTTAGACTTTTTAAAGCAAATAGATCTTTAATCTATCTATTTATTAGAAATAAAACCATCAAAGTATCGATATATTTATTCATCAATGAATTCTCCTCCTGCTTGGTCTATGGGTACTTCCAAAAGAGGTAACTGATTATGTCAAAGTAATTGTCAATCTTCATTAGAGAACTACCAAAGAAGCAATTCTACAATGATTCCAGGACCTGGATCTTATGACGCAAAAGAAATAAAATTCAGAAAGACTGGTGGCTTTAGGTTGAATATTCATTTTGAACTGTTTTGTGCTAATTTTTAAGCATCGGTAAAAGCGAAAGAAAGTTTGAACTTCGAAGCGAATCTCCTGGTCCTGGTGCATATGGTTCTCCTGACAAAATCGTAATAATATCTTGAGAAAAGACTGACTCAATAAAAATAGTCCAAAGCAGCACCTAAATATCATTTTGGAGCTAGAACAGAGCAACACACTGAAGGCAATGAAGTGCCTGGCCCCGGATTTTATGAAATTAGAAATGTTCCAAGAGGAACTGATAAGAAAGCTCCATCCTACTCGTAATCTATTTTTCGCCTGCAAAATGCCTGAAAAGAATAATTAGAATGAGATCAAGGTCTGCAATGAGCGAAAACAGATCTGCTTCTCCTGGTCCCGGAACATATGATCAATCTGGCAAGCTCGTTTATCAGCGCCCTCCAACATTCAAGTCTGTAGTTGTATTTTTGCCAGGTCTAATAGTTTTTCAGGATGCCAGCTGCCAAAAGACAGCCACTCAACATATCTTCAGAAGGCCCTGGTCCAGGAGCTTATATCGTAAGAGCCTCAACCACCAAGGAAGGCCCTAGATATGGGTAAGCTTTAGAATAGTGATTTGTTTGGACTGATTTTTCTCTGTAGTTTCGGTTCAGGTGAAAGAACTGAAGAGCCTGGAACTTTTAAGCAAACTCCTGGCCCTGGAACTTATCCTTTAAACAGTATGTTTGATGGAAAGAATAAGGGACCAACCCTCATCTCAAGAAGGCCCGATAGTGCCTTGACTTTGAACGCAAAGGTCCCGGGCCCAGGTGCTTATGATCCAAGCTTAAACTACAAAAAGAAGGCTCCTGGTTTCAGAATGGGAAGTGCTCCTAGATCAAGTGTTGATCGTGAACAAGCATCGAAACCTGGCCCTGGAAATTACCCACTCCCAGTTCGTAGAGGAACCGGAGTCAGATTCGGAAGCAGTGTGAGACCATCCCTGAATGACCCTACCTTTGCTCCCGGTCCTGGAGCTTATCCACTCAATTTAAGCACAAATTATGGCCCCAAGGTATAACAATGATTTGGGAAATGTGATGATAAAGATTTTTAGTTTGCAATGGTCCCAAAGAGACCTGATATAAGTCAAGCGAGAAAAGAAAATCCGGGTCCTGGTGCCTACACTCCTAGTGTCAATCAAACTAAGACAAGAGAAGCTCGTTTCAGCATTGGAACTTCAAAGAGAGACGATCTTGTTCAGTCATCCGCTGCTCCTGGTCCAGGCTCTTATGATATAAGAGGCAAGAAACAAGGACCTCGATGGGGGTAAGACAAAGCTTTTAATTCTAGTTACTCATTCAATTCTCATTAGATTTGGATCTCAGCAAAGAAAGCAGCTTTTGAATCAGTCTGCCGATCCAGGCCCAGGCACATATGATATTCCTCCCAAGTTTGCAGATGTTCCGAGGTATTCTATGCCTCGGGCTGGAAGATAATTAAGTCGATAGTCTGATTGTAAAATAAATTAATTTTGTTTTTTTCTTTGATTTTTTTTCTTTTTAACATAACATGACGACCATCCATACTCTGTCTAAGAAATATATTTCTTTTATCCATATTGAATATTTTGATAACCTCTCAACTGAAAGAATTCAAACGCTGGTTATTTTTTGAAAACTCAATTGATACATTTCAAGATAATGATTTGATATTAATAGTATTCATGAAGTATTAATTTATATTTGGTATTAAAATCTTAATTATAATTTATATAAAGTTGTTTATAATAATCTTCTTTTTCTGGCCAACAAGACTCTACGACTAGGGCTTTCACAAGTAGAAGCTCTAGTGACAGTATTAATTTGAGATGTAGTGCCAGTCATAGTTTGGCCTGGTGTCTCCAGACCAGTTGTTTTGTCAATGGTGAGTTGCTGACGATCGACAGTTATTCCATACAATGTCTCCCCGTCTAAAAACACTCCATTCACCAGAATATAATCAGGATTTTTAAGGGTAGACAAGGTAAAGGTGCCGTCAAGACTAAGCGTTGCCAATTGACTTCCGCTGTTATTTCCATCCTCAGAAGCAAAGTAAAATATTTGATCAATTGGATCATAAACCATACCATTAGCTAAGTCATTGTATCCATCAATGTGAAACAGTAAAGAAGCAGCTCCTGTAGTCAGATCAACTTCACAGAAGTTGTTATTAATATCGATTCCGTAAAGAACGCCATTTGGTCCAAAAGCAATGGTTTGTAAAACTACATTGGTCGAGCCAATAAGAACAACCGAACCATCAGAAGGATCGATTGAGTATAGTGCTGTACCCGTTATTCCATAGAGTTGATTATCAGGTGTCACAGCAATTCTGGACAAGCTCACGGTAGTTACTGTTGATAAAAGAGTAAAGGTACCAGAGGTCAGATCATAAGTTCCAATATCCTTATATCCTGCTAATACGTATGTTGTTGACACTTGTTGATTTCTACAAGGAGGACATGCTGATTGTGTCATGACGGAAAGAATAAGAGTGCTGATGAACAGCACAGCAATTTTTGACTTCATTTTTGGGGAATTGATTGAATGATTTTTGTTTTATAAAAATATGAAAGATGTTTGAATTTATAGGTTTGTCTTTTGCGGCAAACTCGTGTTAAATGGATAGATCAGTGACTGAGTGGCTCAGAAATGAGGAAAATAAGTGTCGGCCGTTAGAGTTTATGGTGGAGCGGGTAATTACGTTTTGGAGGTTTTGTCGAATAATAATAATAATATTAAAGCATACGTAAGAAAGGACTTTGGAACCCTCGGACCATTGATCTTGCTGAGTTTTTGTTTAACTGAAACTCTTGATGAATGACGAGAATTTGACTCCTCGCTTTTTTCATAAAAAAAAAATCGACCCAAACAAAATTTTTTCAATTCTTTGTTATTTTTATTAATTCAAACTCTCAAATCTCTGGAAGATGCAAAGATTCAAAAGATCATCCCTACAGCTCAGCCCATTGTTAGGTGCAATCTACCAAGATTCCAAGTCCTTTTTATTCTCTTCGACCCCAAGAAAACGCCTCGATTTTGAGCAACATTGAGTTTAATGGTGATTTGAAGCGGGATCTTGGGTTTTGGAGGCAGAATAACGGTTATTCAAACGTCGAATCAATCAGAGTACTCAAGTTCTTTTTCATTGCTTGAAGCCTTCTTGAGCGATGTGGGGAAATATAATATGACCTTTAAAGGTTTGAGACCTTGAATAAAGGGATTTGGATATCATTTTTGAAGAGAAAAGCTGTTTTGTCTGTGGATCTAATTGATCATACTTGTATGAATTTTCGAAAAATTTTTTGGAAGTAAGTGGATAATTGAGCCGCCAATTTCGAGGTTTTTTTCCTTGAACGATTATAAAAATTAAAAGGCTCAAACAAGTTAGAAGCTTAAAAATTGAACTCCAAACAAGAAAGGAAGTTAGCTTAAGAATTCTCTTGGATCGAAAGGAGGTAAGGAGAATTGCTGGATGCTCCTTGAATTTGGAATTCAATTTTTTTCCTAGGGATTCCAACCAAAGAATTTGTTTTCAGAGTTTTTCCTGAATTAAAGAGGATAATCATCATCCAAAATTTTTTTTTTGATTTTCATCTTTAAAATTTTCCTCTTCCCTCTCTTTTTGAAAAAAAAAACTGCTGCAAATACAAGGCTTCAATTCTGAATCAAAGTCTTCAAGGCCGAGAAAATAGGATTGGAACCGAACAAGCGTTTCTTGATCCCTACCTTTCTTATGCGATTTACCAGACAAAAAAACGTATCAATTTTTATAACATCTAAAGAGGATTGGGATATCAAATTGCAAATCTCTTAGTGGCATTTTTGTGTGAACAGAAGGATTTGGAGATGATGTGATTTCTGCATATAATTTTCTTCATCGGCACTCCTTTTTTAGAACTTTCTTTCAATTTTTGTGGAGATCTTTTCTATTGATCTTTTGCGATGTTTTTGGTTGTGGCTACAAGATTAAAGAACAAGTAAAGAAATTTACCAAAGCCCTTTGTCTCTCTTTTTTCCATTCCAACAAAATACTTTTCTCGGTCTCTCTGCTTATCTCATACAAATAATAATAATAATTAATTAAAACCCACCCAAAACTCATTAATGAAAGCCTTCTTGACAATCGTTTGTGTGTTGTTCACAGCAAATTCTTGCTTTGGCAGAATGAATTATATGGCCTGTGTCCAGAACTTGATCCAAGGATTTGATATGCTTAAACTCATGAGCCAACATTTTTCCGAGAAAGATTTTGAAGCTTTACAAGCCGTTGTAATGGGATTTGCTTATGAAGTGAATCAAATCAATACAAACTGTGACATTAATTTTTCATTTGGCAGCGGTAACGGAAAGGGATTCAATCAACATGATTGTCTTGCACAAACAATGAGTTTTTATGAATTACTAAAACCCATTATGAAACAACCCCAAGAGGTTTTAACCGATATCAAAGCTTTTAGTGCGACTTTAAGCAAAGTTGGATCCATGTTGAATGCTTGCGGAGTTGGATTGAATGACTCACAAAATAAGGAAATTGAAGAAATGATCGAAAGCCACGGAGATGTTGATATCAATGCCTTGCATTCTATTAAAAATAAACATCATGTCAGAGATTTCCTTGATAAAAGCAAAGTTGAAACCGGAGCAAATGCAGGAAAACCCAAAAGAAATCCTAGACATTTTTATCAAAATGGAAAATATGAAGTTGATACTATTTAAAGAGATCGTGATTGACATTATCTAAACCTTAAATATTGAAGTTTTTTTTCTTCCTCCTTCATAATAAGGTCGGGTCTGATGATGATGATAATAATAATAAAGAGTGATTTATTCGATAAAATTCTTTTTCACAATCTAAAATTGTAGATGAGAAGTTTTAGACTTTCCGCAAGTTGACAAACTGTAATTTTAAATTCTCAAAAGAAAGAATACTACTACTACTACAGTAGAAATTCGAAATGAGAGTTACAAGTCTCTTAGTAATTGCTTTGGTCAGTTGTCTTTATGTGAATGCTGCACCAAACTACATGATGTGCGCTCAAAATTTACTTGGTAGTCTTGATATGCTTAAGGTGATGGGCAATCATATCAAAGATAATAATGCCCAAGCACTTCAAGCCACCGTGATGGGATTTGCTTTTGATTTGACTATGTTGATTCAAAATTGTGATATCAAGTTTGATACAAACTTTGAGAAGCAAGAATTCAATGAAAGAAACTGTATCAGATACACAAAGGCGTTCTATGAGCAAATTAAGCCTTTAATGGAAAAGCCACAAGATGTTTTGATGGACGTGAGTTTGTTGGATAAGGCTTTGAACAATTTTGGAAGAGTTTTGGGATCATGTGGTGTTGGATTGAACGATTCAAGAAACAAGGCAGTTGAGCAAATGATTGAACAAGCCGGAGATCTTGACATGAATAGCTTGTTGAGCTTACTCAGCCAGCTTTCAAAGAATGGTGGTGCTGAGAATTCAGTTGAGGTGATCAAGAATTTAAGAGGTATCTATGCTTAAAAGCTTTGGTTACAAAAATATTTGATATAATATATATGTAGTGGTAAGAAGTGTCATATATATGAAGCACTGTTTATGTTTACATACCAGCATTATGAATAGTATCGAGACCATGTTTAATATCAACAAGAATCATACCAACTTTTTCTCTTTCATTTTCATCTTCTAAATATCTGAGTGCTTCAGTATAATAGAGCTTGGCATTTTCCAGTCTTTCTTGAGTGTAATAGACATTTGCTAATTTGGTATGGATATTTCCAATTCTGTCCATAGATCCAAGATTGCCTCCTTGCCAATTATCCACTAGTCTTTTATATAAAGTTTCAGCCTCATCCAACTTTCCAGTATCAACCAATCTATCGGCCAACTCTTCAACAAGTCCACCGTTCTTTAATTCACACTTGAGCATTTCTCTCAATGCTTGGTGAGCTTGGACATGTCTTTCACCATCATGTAAACATAGTAATGCCAAATATCCCCAAACTTCAGCATTCAAAGGATCGTAAATATTAGCTTGGGATAAAGCAAGTTCTCCTTCACTATATTCTTGACTTCTAAAGCATGCAATACCTACGGAGGGGGGAAAATTAGTTATTGGGATGGGAGAAGTTGAAATTACCTAATCCGAGCCATGCAAGAGAAGAACTGGGTTTTAATTCACAAGCTTTAGTCAAAACAGCTCTAGCATCGCCCCATGCTCTTCGGTACAATAAAGTGTATCCAAGTCTTAAAAATGCAGCAAAAGTCTTGACTGTCGTACGAAGCTTAAATGCTTGAATAAATGTCGGCTCAGCTTCATTAAAACGATCTTTAAATAGGGTAAGGCGAGGGGTCCCGAATAATGTGTACCTTTTTCAAAGCAGTAGTTGGCTTTCGTAAGAAGATATTCACTATTCTTAGGATTTGATTCTAAAAAGTTGGTTAGGGATTTGAAAGGTATTCATTCAAGTTACTGATGAGGTTATTGAGGAACTCCATACAATTTTTCCATTCACCTTTCATGAAACAAATTTGAGCTCTAAAGAAGTCAATGGTAGGGATAGCTTTGTTTTTGATTTCTTCAATAGCTTGTTCAGCAAGATCAAAGACTCCGTTTTTAACAAGGTAATCAGCAACTTCAATCCAGAGTTCATCATTCTGGTCATCAGTGAGCTCAATCTTTTTAATGGTGGCTTGTGGTGCTTGGATGGAGAGTCTTTTGGGAGCAGCGTCTTCAACTTCTTCTGTTGGGACTTGACTGTCTCTTTGGGGCAAAATATTTTGTCTCCTCAAAAGACTTCTTTGAGCAATAGCGAGATATTTCTTTCCAAGCTTAGGTTCACCCATAAGTTTGTTGTAAACGAATGAGATGAGAGTGTTGATCAAAGAATCGAAAGGATCAGCCGATAAGAGAGAATTGAGAGCGACAATAGCTTCCTTTCTTTTGCCTCTGCGAGCATGAAGAACAGCAAGGAGATTTATGTATGTGGGATTGTAATTGTCATATCTGAGTGCCTCAAGGAGCATTTCTTCAGCTTTGGAGAAGTTTTTCCTTCTGATGAGGAATTGGCAGTACATGAAGGAGTTTTTGTGATTTTTACGATCAGCAGCAAAGAGGTTTTTGAAGCCATTTTCACTTTCGACAAGATTGTTGATGATTTCATTTTCAACAGCAAGTCTGAGTTGCTTTTCAGCTTCAGTTTCCTTGGTGATGGAAGTAATCACAGCTTCTCTTTCCTTGTCAGCTTGCTTGGCAGAGACAACTAATTCATCATTGAGCTCATCCTTCTTTTCAAAAACAAGGTCATTTAAAGTTTGTCTCATTTGGTCATTGAGAAAAGCATAGAGTTCGCTGTAGAACTGATCCTTGGAATCAGCGGTGACGCCAGTGAGAGATCCAGTTTTTTGGAAGCGATCTCTGACAATTTTCATGATGCACTTCTTCATTTTTTCTCTAAGGATATTGTATTTGCCGGTGGTGTTGAAATCATAAAGGAATTTTTCCTTTCTTTGATCCTTAATATCACGCTTTTGCTGAGCTGATAATTGGAGTTTAGGTTTTGGTTCTTGAGCTAGATTCATTTCTTTGCCAAACATTGAGGTATATTCCATTGCAAGAGACTCGACAACCATGACAAGTTGCGATTTGAAGTCATTAACAACTTCGACTGCAGCTGGGAGCTTCTTTATGGGGATAGGCTGAGGAACAATGTCTTCAATTCTGGGTTGAGTATCAACGATAAGTTGAGTGATAGGAGGATCAAGGTCGATTTTGACCAAGGCATAAGTATTCTCAAGATTTGGGTTGGGCAATTCTTCAGGCTTATCCTCAGGAGTGTAGAATCTTTCGACTTTGGCTCTGTAGATAAGAGTTGAAGTACCAGGGTTTTGGAATTCTGTAAGGTCAACCCAAGCTCTCATAGTGACTTGATTAAGATCCATGAGGTTGAGATTTTTAGGCTTGCCTTTTCTCATTTTAGCCATTTCTTCTTCTGTGGCAGTTGGGAACTTGGTGAAGTATAACCATGCTCCTCCGACTTGGACATCTTCTTCAAAAATAATGAGGTCCTCTCCTTCCTTTTCAATGGCGCCAGTTCTGTTTTCAAACTTGAGAGAATCTTTCTTATACTTATCTTCGTAGGTTCTGTAGAATCTTTCTTGATCAGTTAGAGCATCCCATTCTTCCTTGGCTTTTCTTTCAGCTTCAAGTTTTTCTTCTTCTAATATTCGGAGTCTTTCTTGTTCTTCTGGTGTGAGTTGAGGAACTTCAGGCTGGCCCTTTTTGTCCTTTGGTGGTGGTTTCTTTTTTTGTTGAGCTTCTTCAAGTTCTTTCTTTTCTTGGTCAGTTAATTCTCTTGCGACAATTTTTCCTAGTTTTTAAAGGTGAAACAGGAAGCTATGCAAATAATACCTTCAGAGACATTGATTCCTTGGAAGTTGGCCTTGTAAGAAAAGAGATTAGGGTTGAGATCATCAACGGGTTTCCATTCTTCTGGTAGACCAAAGACACCTTGAATTTCAAGATTTATCGTACATTTATCGACTGGCTTGACCATTTTATCAAGCAAGCCTAAAAGTTTTGGCGTAGCATAGAGCAGATCTTCCATAATTCTTGAGAAAGATGTCAGAATCCTTTAATAATAGTTTATTCAAAATTTATAACTCCCAAGATTAAAATTAGACTAGACTATTGAGATCAAAATGTTTTATTTTTTTTTCTTTGCAAAAGTGAATGTTGTCTTCTTGAAAGAAAAAGACAGTCCTTATTGACAAAAAATTTTTTCTTGATGAAGTTGGGACCAAAAATTTTTCAACGATTGAGAAGATATTAAATAAGCATATATAATAAATTAACTATTCATTTGAACATATTTTTCAATAACTTCATGTAATGGCTTTGCCATTTCTTTGGCTTTTTCAGATTTAATAAAGTTTTCTGGTAATAATCTAAGTAATTTTTCATGGCAATGTTTAACAACATCTTCTGGGACTCTTCCACCATGAGTTCTTGTGAATTCAATACATCTTTCAACACCAATTTCACCAATTGCTTCCAATCTGTCAGCATCAGCGATTGCCATAAGATATATATTGTAAGGTTCAGGTAAGGTTTCGGTAAGTCCCTTGTTTTCTTTTGAGAATGAGATATTGTCAATGATTTTCATGACCATATCAACAGGCACAGTTGTGAGATTAGTTTCAATGAATTGTATCAATTCACTTCTTGGAATACTTTCTGGATACTTGTGATCGCACACGTCATGCAACATTGCAACGTACGATAACATTCTAACATCGTAGTCAGGTTTCAGCGTTGCCATGATGATGTGGGCATTTTCTGTGACTTTGAGAGCATGGACATGATTGTGAGAATCATCGAAATGCTTAGTACTGTCCTTAACAAAATCAAGAAGAATTGGTTCAATTATGGCAGTCAATTCCATTGTGCAATTTGGAGACCGGAAAATCAGTAAATCCAGAAAATCTTTATTTTAAATTTTTGGTTAAGCCCCCCGTTTATAAGCCTGCAATTATAATCGTGCAAATATTGCGCGACAACGGTGAATTCAAATTTTACGCAATAAAAGTTTTAAAGCTGGCTAAATGAAATTATTGCAAAAATTGAGATGATTACGCAATAATATCTTTCATCATTCTAGGATTGTTCATTTAATAGATAATTGGTGATTGAAGGGTGACGAAAAGAATTTTTCAAAACTGAAAATCTCCTCAAATGAATAAAAGTTTTAGAAAGGGAATCAATCAGAGGGAGCAGTATTTTCAGATGGTGATGATGAGACCAAATTTTTAGAAATACATCATAAAGGTTTATTGCAAATAGGATGCTTAGTATATGCAATGCAGAGGTTTAGTTTTTTTATAAATTTTTTATTAAAAAAAAAGATTCATTGGAAAGTACTCTAATTCTTTGGATATTTTATTCACTTCCAGGAACGACAGACAAAGCTCTTTCAAGATCATCAAATGCTTCTTTTTGCAAGCTTTGAGTATTTTGTAATCTTTGAATAAGTTCCATTTCTTGTTGTTCAAGTCTGGCAATAAGTTGCTAAAAAAAAAATTAGACGGCTATGAGACTATATTTCGATACATCAGTTTGCTCTTTGACTTCCAATTCTTGACGGATTTTATTCTCATATTCAATTCGAGCCTTTTGCTTTATTTCTTCCTAATAAGAAAATGAGAATAAATTCTGTTAGAAGTGAGTGTACCAATTGTTTTTGCTTTTTAATTTGAGCTTCCTTTTGCTGGTTTCTGATATGATTGGCTTGTTGAACATTTCTGATATATTCTTCATCCTTTTCTTGCATACTTTGTTCTTTGATGTCCTGTCGGGATTGAAAAAAACTTTGATAATGTTCAATACCTGCTTAGTTTTTCTCATGAGATCAACATCATTTTTCAATCTTTTGAGAAGTTGATTACGATTGTTTTCCTGATTGATTTTAACTTGTTCCTTGACAACTTTATTTTGCATAGCTTTTCTCATTTCCTCCTCTTCTTTTTGTTTTTTCACCTAAGGAGATTGTTATTCTCAGAAAGGGCTGGGAAGTTTTACTTGTTCCTTTTCTTTGAGGGCTTGAGCATTGCGGTTTTTCAAGTCAATTATTTCTTTAGCTTTCTTTTTGGTTTCTTCGATTTTTTTCATGGCTTTTTTTTCTTCGAGTTGCAATAAGGCGATTCTATTTGCCAATAATTGAGCATCTTCCTCTGCTCTTTTTCTGATCATTTTGGACTCGAGCAATTGTGTTCTATACTGACTATCTCCCTCATCCTGAGAATAGCTTTCTCTAAAAGAAGCATTTTCTTTAGTATATGATTTATCCTAAAACTGGTCAGAGAGTTTGGTGTGAGAGGAAATAAACCATGAATAATGATGATGATGATGATGATGACTTGAGTGCAATAAATAATTTGGTTGAAAGAACTATTAACTTCCTTAAATTTTATTTGTATTTATAGTGTTAAAGTTTGCAACGTAAATCTTAGCCGAAAAATAATAATGTTCTATTGTTTGGAGAGCAGGAGGAAAATATTTCAGAGGAGGCAAATGATTTTCTTGTTGAGGCGAACTTTTGAGACATCATTTGGGATTAATTTTCTTCTGATTATGAGGAATTTGGTTCTTACGAATTTACTGGCCTGACTTCAAAAAAAAAAATGAGTTGTTTTTGCATTCGAAAAAACCCACGCAATTTTCCACAATATGAAACACTTTTTTGAAATTTTTTGTGAATTCTTTTTTTAAAAAATTAAATATTGCAAAAAGAAAATTTCACAGGAGAAGAGTTTCACATCAGAGAATTTATCTTTGTATTTTTAATTTGTTACCAATAAAGGTATTCTACAAAAAGGTGATTGAAAAAAGTTTTTTTGAGACTTGCGAGATCATTGGACTTTTTCAACCGAGTTCCAGTCAACTCTTAAGAAACCAATTTTTTTTCAACGTCTGAAACATACTTCTCTTTTGAACAAAAAAATAGATTTGGAGGAAAAGAAATAATATTTTTAATTTGGATAATTGTAACGACATATCTGAAAAAAATTATTAAAAAAACTCAGAGACGAATGTGAAAATTTTCTTCCTTCATTTCTCACTGAAAAAAATTTTTTGAAAGTTTATATATGAACACTTGTGGGAAGCAGAACGACCACCACACTTTTATCCAAGGTAGGGAAAGAATTATTTTGTTTTGAAGGAATAATTTTAATTTGATCCAAGGTTTGCTTTCATTAAATAATCAAGGATTTGATAAATATAAGATAAAACATAAATTAAATTCCGTCATGCTTAAGAAATTTGTCTTTTCTCAATCCAGACTCTCCCTCATCAGGTATTTGCCGAGTTTTTCATTTTGTCATCGCCGAATAGCAAGCCTTCTGCCAGAATTAGTGAATTGAAGGAGTATGCTTGCCTTCGTGAAAGTTTGAATGAAGAAGCCAGCAGAAGAGCCATTGAAGATTTCAGAGGTCTCGCTGATAAATACAACCTCAGTAAAATTAACTATTGAAGGAATACCTAACACATGGACAGGTCCCGAAGAGCTTACTCAACTTTTCAAAATCATCAACGAAGAGCCCGAGAGCCTCAGAGATTATGTTCCCCGTGAAAGTTGGGTTCAAGACGTTGAACAAAGCAGATACCTTTGGCGTAAATCCCCCTTCTACGGCAGCTACCCCGACTTCCAAAGTAGATTGAAACCTTGAATTTTGAGTTCTGACTGAAATTAGCTGCTGTTGCTGATTTGAGAAGAAGATACCCCGATGTTGCCAACTACGACTCTCGTCACCCCGAAAGAGTCAAGGGATACCAAGCTTTGGAAAACATCTTTATCAGAGATGGTCCCCAAATCAAGCACCCTGCTGATGCTGTTGCCGTCACGAGATTCCTCCCTGAATTCGCAAAGAGAATTAATGGACATATAAACGAGCTTAGACACAACGCTCCCAGCACCTGTAAGTCCCATTTAAAGGTTTTTTAATTGAGAATTAGCTGTTGACCCCGCTGCTACTCACGCTTCCGCCGTCTCTGGAGCTGAAGTTGATGCTGTCCAAGAAATTGCCCGTGTTTTGACCACCGTCTATAGAAACCTCGAAAAGGACCCCGCTTTCGTCTATGGCAAGATCAGACACTTCCTCGCCTTCCACAGAGGCCAACTCGGTGAAATCAAGCCCAGACAAGCTACTCAAATTGAAACAGCTCAAAGTTTGGAAGAAAAGTCCGTTCAAAGAGCTGGGTATTTAATCGTTGAAATACAGTCAACTAATCAACAATATTAGAGCTAGAGGAGATGTTGCTGAACAAATTGGTCTCATTGATGATGCCGCTTTGCTTGTTGAAGAGTATAGTTTGGAGTAATTGATGGAAGCTTAAAAATTTTTAGACAAAATAAAGAATTGAGAAGAGGTGTTAGCTACAACTTCCTGCCCTGGATCAACGAAAGAAAGCTCATTTTCGAAGCTCAAGCTGACAGAGTAGATTTTTTTTTTTTGAAAAAGATTTTCTTACCAACAATTTATTCATAGGCGAACCCCATCATCTATCAAGCCCTTGCTGGTTTGTTCGGTCTCTACTTCTTATATAAGCTCTACAGAGGTGATGCTACCAACACCACCCTTGTTGGCAGTTTGGCCGTTTCTGCCTTCCGTACTTGAGAGCTAGAATAATTTGGTTTTAACTTTTTTAGTTTTCGGCAGAGCCAGAGTCAGCGCTGCTAGAAACCAACTCGACTATTTGGTCCAAATGAACATTCACAGAGACGGAAGAAACGTTGATTTGTTCATCCAAAGAGCCAACAACCAAATCTCCAAGATTGAAGGTGTTCCTATCACTGATTTCAAGCTTCACAAGGGTGACTACGAATTCCAAGTTCAAGAAAACGAACTGAGCAGATTGGCTGCTGAAAACAACCTCGGAAGACCTGGCTTGAAGCTTTCTGACATGAGGTTTTTGAATTGATTTGAATTTTTATTAATGTGCCTTAGACGTATTGGAGCTGGTAGAGGATGCTGGGTTGCCACTTATGGCCAAGATTTAGTCTTTGTTCCTATGGATTATCAAGGAAACTCCGCAATCTTGAATAGCGTTTTTAAAGGAAGAGATGTTGAATCAATTCATTAGTTAGCTTGTCGGTTAAGAAGGTTCATATCCAAAGCTTCATTAGTCTTATATCACTTTATAAAAGTTTTATTGGATTATGAAAATTCTTTTATTTACTTGATTGATTGAATATAATCAAATGGATTTAACAAAATCAAATCAAATAAAGAATTTGAATTATTTTAGTTTAGGGGTGAACAGATTTTTTGAGTTTTGAGTAAAATTAATTACTTGGACATGACGGAACGGAGTTTTACAAAAAATTATTTATAATGAGAATTTTAGTTATAATATCATTTTTTAAAAAAATCTTATTTGAACTTGAGTTTCACGTGATTTTTGAGAGGTTTAGATTTGAAGAGACCTTTATTAACGACACTGACTTGAGTAGTTTTGAAATCGAGATCGTTCAAAATATTATAATCTTGATCTTCTTCATCTTCTTCATTAAACATTTCTTTTTCATCAAAGTTTTCAGAGAGGATTTCAGTTTTTCTGGAGATACCATATCGAATTTTTTCGATTCTTTGAAGAGCTTCTTCAATGACTTCTTTGTTTGAAATTTTCTGGGCATTTTCTTTGACGCTAAAACTGTCGTCTTGATCTGTGCCTGCCTTCTCTTTACCATGATCTTTACTGCTTTCAGTGGTACCTTCCTTTCCACGATTTTGGAAAGCAGCATAAAGTTTTTGAAATTTGGGTCTCTTGAAAAGCCCACATTCTTTTGCGATTTTGGAATAATCTTTACCTTGCAACTCTGTCAATAAATCAAGGCATTCCACCAAGTTGTCGAGCTCTCTTTTCTCGACATTAAGATGGAGGGACCAATTCTTATCTTGAGCGATCATTAATGAACCCAATTTATTTCCTTGATTATTCCAGACATAGCAGCAGCAGTCAAAAGAAGAGGTAGCAAAAGCATCATCTTCTTCCATGACTTCGATTGAAGTGATACCATCATTATGAAGTTTTTTATGGAGGGTGACAACAAGGTCGTTCGGAGATAAATCTTCGAATGGGAAATCAACTTCGGTAGTGAAAGTCTTTTCGCTTCCAAAATGATTAGGAGAGGTTCCAAGAGTTTCTCTTGTATCTTTGTGGGTTGATAAAGTTCCTTCTCTCATTATCAAATTGGTCTCCTTCTCTTTCCAGGCTCTCCAGACTCTCATCTTATCTTCATTACCAGTAAGTTCATCCAATTTAGCAAGGATTTTGGTGAGGTCCCAGATTGCAACATAACCAAAATCATCACCGAGGTATAAGCATTTATTTTGCTCATTAAAGGCCATAGCGCTGACAGGGAAGTTTTCTTTACTCTTGGTATTGGTTTCAGCTTTATATTGAAGGTGGAAAATGGGCATGTTTTTATTTCTGTTGGGGAAGACTGTCCAGAAGGTCATTCTTCCTTGATCATCGCATGCAACCAAATAAGTGTAACCTGTCAAGAAGACGGCCTTTTTGATCTGGGTTGTTGGGGCTCTGCTTGATTCCTTCAAGATACCTTCTTGTCTTGATGAATAGAGACTCATGAGGACAATAGTTCCGTCATCGGAGTAAGAAGCAGCCAAACCGACTTGTTTGTTCAATGTAAGCCCATTGACAGCCTTTGTGTGGACTTCTGATCTGTATCTAATATTTTTGGTTTCACTAGAAGAGTCATCATGGACTTTAACAGCATTTCCCTTGGAGCTTGAAATCATTCTGGGATCCTTATCTCTTCTCATATCGCCTTGGAGGAAGTCTTCCAAGCCATTTTTGGAGGCACCTTGAGCCTGGCTGGGTCTTTCAGCAACCCAATAAGCAAGGTCTGTGATTTGTTCAGAATGCTTTTCGAATTTCTTCATACGAGCTCCGTTCTGGACGTTGATACAATAGATCCTCCCATTGACGTCACCAATAATTAATTTACGCTCTCTTGCATCCAAACAGCAAGCTGTCAACTCGGCTTGCGAGATCTCAGTGTGAGTCTTGAGGAGCTTGCCATTTGTAGCATCCCATAATTTGACTGAGTTGGGATGCAAAGTGATAAACATGAACATGATTTTGTTGAACAAGATTTTTTGGCAGAGTTTTTCATCTGTAAGATATTGATCTTTAGGTTCATCATATTCATAAACTTGCAGGTTTCTTGCACCAACAATGATCCTTTTCTTGGGATGAGTAGTACAAAAAGTATTGAGTTCATCACATGGAACATTGAATGTCTGCACTTCCATAAAGTTTCTAATGTCCCAAACTTTCACCATTCCACTGATATCAGCACTGATAACCTGAGGAGAATCAGGACAGACCTTGACTCCAATGAGAGGATGATTGTGGCCCTTAAGAGTTGTGATTTTATCCTTGACATAAGTATTCCAGACATAGACGTCATGATCAAGTCCAGCACTGAACAAGAAATTGTAATCTTCACTCCAATCAAGGGAGAAAACACCTTTATCATGGCCAATGAGATCCTTTTTATAAGAGTGATTCGATGCATCCCAAATACAAATTTTAGCATCAGTGGCACAAGTGACAAGCATGTTTTGGTTTTTGATTGGGAGAATATCGGTGATGGGACCAGCATGGCCGAGTTGTTGGTTATCCCTGGTGAAGAAAGGGTTCCAACCGCTCAGATGTCCCTTTGGCTTGAGAGTCTTTGCGTCATAATAGTGGATCAGAGCATCACAACCACCTGTGTAAATGAGACTGGGGCCGTTATTCCAATTGACATATCTGACACATAGCTGCATTTCAGGAGTGGAGATACGTTGTTTCAGGGTTAAACTGGAGGCCTCCCAGAAGTTGATTGTGAGATCATCACTGGTGGTGACAATCAAATCATTCTTATTCTCATCTTGATAGTAGTCAGCAGCAAGAATAGATCCTTTATGAGCAAGTTTATTTTTGATAAGGCTCATATTGTTGGCATCGTAAACTTTGAAATAAGAAGAGTTTCTTTCCAGGACAAAGACATATTTCATTCTTTCGAAATCAAAGAAATGAACCTTTTCAATTTCATTTTCGTGTTTTTCTTTATCCAGCAGTGTCTCACTTGCAAAATAAGATTTAATATCGCTAACTATGCCAGTTTTATCCTTTTTAACAAGTCCTAGAGAAGTTTATTCAATTAACACTGAGAGATTTACCTAATTCGATGATGTAATTTGAAAATTCTTCCCATTCCATGGTTTCATCTCCATTGACATCGATTTCTTTAAAAAGGTCAATTAAATTCAAAGTAACCTCAATCTTTTCCAGTTCATCATCTTTATTATAGTCGAGATATCTCAACAAAGTGCTCACGAAATCATTTAACGAAAGCCCATCTTCTTTAGGAAATTCTCTCTCAATCAAGCCAAGGTTTCTTCTATGAAGCCTTGATAAAATGTCCTTTTCATCAAATCTAACTTCATCATTCCTTTCTTCTGCATCATCTTGATTAAGGCTGATCTTGGTTGTCCTCTTTGTACTGTTTCTATTCACTTCCATATAAAACTGAAAATCAACGTTTCACTCTTTTAAATTTTTTTCTTTGTTTGTTAATTATTTTGATACTAACTTACTTCTGCTTCTGCTAACTAACTCTGTAAAACAATTTTTAACTAATTGAAAAGATTTATACTGATACTTTCGAGATGAATAATAAATTAGAGACGGATAAATTCAAGGGGTTGAAGGAGAAACAGAAAACTAATAAATAGTCCCAAGGAGATGATAATGAGATTAATTGTGAATCTCTGAAGAAACTTTGAAATTGTTTGAACAATTGAAATAAAGTTGAATTTTTGAATGTAAAGCCAAATCATCCCCATTGTTATTGTGAAGCCAATATCTAACACAAGTTCGATCCACGTTCCTCTCACATAGAACTGGAGAGTTTGGCTTCCGAAGAAAGAGGAAGCTGAACCTTTTCTCACGATTTCATAGCTCAGAAGAACTCCTAAGCTAATGGTACCATAGAAAATGTCATTAAAAGCTTTGAGGAAGAACTTGAGAGCGAAATGTTCAAGGGCATTTTGTTTTTTCTTTCGTGTGGCCTCAAGTTGTCTTTCTACTTCATCATTGAATTTGAGTGCGCGAGTATCTGATCTGAGAGATTTTCTAACTTTAGAAGCAGATTTCATAGCTTCTTGAGATTTCTTTTGAGAGCTAAACTTGAAAGAAGGGTGTATTTTGACTTGTAGTATCAGATAAAGCAAAACTTTGTAAAATGCTTTGCAGCCAATCATGAGCCAGATATATTTCATGTGTTGGACATGGAACAAAGTTGTTCTGTAAAAGATGGCTGTAAAGGCCGTATTGATGAAGTGAATATAAGCTGATAGAGAGAGCTGCATTTTTTCATTCACTTTTTCCACTGACTTTGCGAAAATATCCATCAGAAAAGGATAGAACAAGATGATTGGAACAGCAGGCCCAATTTGGTCTTTGTCAAGAACAAAGTCATAGAGTTTGGCCAGATAAATTGTCGAAATAAATTGAACATATAAGATGAGAAGCACAAGTTGGGAGCCTAAAATCTTTGAAGAGGTAACAACTTGGAAAGAGTTGACAGGCCTGTACTTGTCGATTCCTTCTTCTTTAACGATGATTTCCTCACCTGCGAGAATTTTGGGCGTTGAGGAGGGCATATTTGGCCTTTTGTCAAGGATGGCCTTGGTGGTCTGAATATCTGATAAAAAATCTTTGTAAATAGGATAGAAGAAGAACCCTTGTCTTTGTGTCTGTTTAACTTTTGTTTTCATAGCGGCATTTTTGCGAATAAAATAGCAACAAATGATGGTGCTATTGAGGATCAGAGTCAGAAATTCTGAAGCAAAGAATCTAACAGTTGAATTCACACTTTCAAAGATGAATCGAGTAGATAGAATCATCCAAAGCCCTGAAAAGAGGAAGAGCACCACAACAAGGGCAATAAAACTCCTTCCAAGGTATTTTTGATGAATTTTCTTTTCTCTTTGGGTGGTGTTGTTCCTGGATTCTTCTTTTTCAAGTGCTTTTTTGATAGCACTATTTATAACCGAATTTATGAGTACCAAAGCAATACTTGACAACAAAATTCCATGAAAGAATTCCCCAATCCACAACCTCATTTTCAAGCTTTCAAATGGATATGTAATAGCAGTACTCAAAATTGTCTGAATTGCAAGGGTTAATCCAACTAACAGACAGAAAGCTGTAGACTTGAGCACTGTTTTGAAATGATCTCTAAACTTTTTGTTTGAATGGATTTGTATGGGGTGAGTCTGTCCACCACTTTGAGGTGGTTGAGAATCTTGGGTTTCGATGACATTTTTGGAGGGCCCATGAACAGCTTTGGCTGCTTCTGAGTGGTCAGTAAAGGTTTTAAATAAATCTGAGCGGTTAGATAGGAGCATTCTTTCTTCAGAGAGGATTCTAGTTTCAACTGGCGCGACGCTAGCAAGTTTATTTTGAGAATCGAGGTCAATATCTTTGTGTTGGGCAATAATATCATTGGGTATTTTTACCATTAAATTTTTTCGACTGCTACCTTCTCTGGAAAAAATTGATTTTGAAGGAGTTTGATCGTGCGCAACAAGGTTTTGCTTCTTGTTCTTGCTTTTAGCTGTTTGATGAGAGGGGTCCTTGTCCTTTTTCATTGTGACGCTTTTCTTGAAATGAGTTAGTCCTCTTGTAAATAATCCTTCTCTTGGTTTTGAAGAATCAACCTCAACAATTGGGGACATGGTTTGAAGTTTGATAATTGGAGGGGAGGGATTTGTGTCAAATTCTTGAGATTGATTTGGAATACTAAGGCTATACCTTTGCTTGATTTCAACACTATTTTGACGGCTAGCAATACTCACTGGCACTGATACATCATTGGAATGTTCTGAAATGTCATCAACTTCGTCTGACAGAACATCATCACCAAGATCTCCTTGTCTTTTGCCAATACTATGCAAAATGCTGCTCATAGAGAGATTTAAATGATGAGAGTTGAGAACATGAGGGGGTTTTTGAGGAGTTTCTCCATGAAAAGAACTTGCAGCAAGGTTGCTGTGTTTCTTTGTTTCAGAACCAACCTGGCTCACAGGAACTTGAGACAAACCTTGAATTACCTTGCTTGATTGCAACGAGATTGATTTCTCATTCTTGTTATATTGAGGAGGTTGGTCAGGTTCCGAGTTGATAGAAGCTAAATAACCCTTATCTTCTAATGTCACTCGGTGTTGAGGCAGTATTTCAACAGATCTCAAAGCACAGGGAGTGGTACTTTCTTCCATATCGCACTTTAGTTTTTGCCGGCTTTAAAAGATTTTATTTCAGTGATGAAAGATATTTTGGGTTAAAAATTGTTTTTAAGGAATCTTTGCCGAGCATTCGTGTTTTCTTTGAAAATTTGATGTGAAAATTATGAATATTTATATAAAATTGCTACTTTTATCATGATTGATCCGAAAGGTCAAAGGGGTGTAGAATGCCAGCCTGATCAAAATTTTATTGCTATTGACGTTTTGGACAAAATTTATCTCAAGTATTAAAGTGGTACGAAGTGAATTAAAACACTCTGTTTATGAGAGGAACTACTTAATATAGAATAAGTTGAGAAAAATTTAAATTTTATTAGTTTGTAATGCAAGAAGAGAAAAGCAAGTTAAGACCTTTGACATGCATTCATTGCAGCATTCCATATACTGCAGCGAATTCCTTTGACAGATGCGTATTTGAGACGAATTTCTTTATTTAATTTTCAGTCTGATTGCAGAAAAGAGATTGATCCTTATTTCCAAATGAGTTTTGAATTGATTTTTGTCGATTTGATTCTCGGAAAAGGCAATGTTTACAGGCATTTACTCGTGAATAGATTTAGAGATGGCAACACAGTAGAATTACTTCAATAATGACTCTGGATTAATTGATTAGATGCTCGTTTTGAAGCTGACATTGGCAATTATCATTGCGGAATGGAGTTATAAAATAAAATTGGCTTTACATCCACCTGATGAGACAGCTCAATTAGCAAATGATACTCAAAACAACTCCACCTCTATCTTCAATAGCAGCTATTCATCAGATCTCCTGGGCGAAGAGGAATTATCAGGCAATCAATCTCACTATAAAAAGAGTATAGAATTCCATGTGATCCTCGGAAGAATCCTCAGTGGTAAGAGCAAATAGATTGAGAGAGAATAGATTCAAATCCTTTAGAACTCCCCCAAAATTATCAAGAAACCTTTGGAATCGTGGCTTTACAATTTCTGGTTGTTTTTATTGCAACAATATTCCTCACAAAACTCGTAAAGAACTTCCTCCTTGATAAATGACTTACTCTGATTATAGATATATGCAAATACTTTTTCCAAGAGGTTGAACTTTGGCCCGATTTTATCTAAATTTTAATCAAGGAATATCAATATAAAGCAAGTGATTTTAGCAGTTGCTCTGAGTCAATCTTGTCGAATTGCTTTATTGATTTATTCAGTTTGGAGAGATGTGAATGGACTTTGTTTCCAGGTGATAGCACTCTATTCGTATTTCCTCCTTGTTGTGTCTCTGAAAGGTAAGAATGGTTGATGGTAACTTGAGTAACAAACGAATAGGACTTTTTGAGCATAAACATTTTATACTTCCATTGATAATAGGCGGGCTTGTTTTTTTGATAAAAAGTACTATATTTGCATTATATTTCAATCAGCCATTGTCGCTGGAAGTTGATAAAACTGGTGAATTGTAAAATTCATAAAATACCTTATCACACTCAAATACTTTGTATTTTAATATTGAGAAACAATTGAGATCAAAAATAGATTTAAAAATGAAAAGATGAAAACCTTTTCATCTACAACTCCATGAAATTTCAAATAACAAGATGAATAAAAAAGTGCAAACTATCCACATTCAAAACTTTTATATGAAAAAAAGAAACGCAAAGAATGTTATAGAATTCCTGTTTGGCTAGTATCCTGCCTTTTAACCTCTTTAATTAAAATTCTGTATGGCCTCGCATGACCTTCTGGAACAACATAGTAATCAGTCATAGATTTTGGAACTCTCACTTCTCTGGGATTTAGTCTACATTGCAAAAGAACTTTGTATTGACTCTTGTCTTTTAATGTGACGATATTTGTATAGCCATTTTCCGAAATGGAGATCTTTTTTCCAAAATAGACACCAGTTCCAACTTTTCTGCTGGAAAACCATGATAATAAGGGATTCGCGTCTTTATCATTTTCATATGCTTGTCCCAAGCCAGCCTTCAGTTTACTGCCAAGGATTTTTCTAATTGTGACTCCAGGATTTTGGTCTCCACTCCCTCTAACTCCATGATAACCAATCGCCCAGCCAGTATGGTCCCATTCTGTCAACCACTTGTCATTTGGAGGATATTTACCCAATACTTTTAATCCATATCCTTTCCATCCTTTTGGGAAGAAATAATCTAAACCCCCTCGTGGTTCAGAATCATAATGATCCTCTTCCCAATCCATATCACCCTTGGAATCAAAGTGATTTGCGTTTATTGTTAAGTATTTAATGATCGGTGTCTGTTTTATTACATTTCTACCAAGCGCAGATTGATCAATGGATTGTATCACATTGGATCCAATGGAGATGACAGCAGTAGGTGGTGAATTACATTCAATTGCAAGAATTTCAAATTTGTTGCTATTATCAGGTCCAAATACATTTGATTTTCTCACTACCTCTTTAAACTGGTGATAGATTTCTGCTGCATAAGCTGGCTCTTGTGCCATTTTTTTAAAGTCTTTCTCATCGAGATCAGTTAGAGTAACTTTGAGGAATTTATCGGAGAGACTGCCTGTTCCAAGGACATGAAGACTGTCTAGTTCTTGCAAACCTTCTCTCTCGGTAAAGATAATCTGAGTTTCCAAATCACTTGCAAGCTGGTCTAAAATCTTGAACAGAAGTTTATTAGAATTCTGCCCGGCCTGTATTCCAGCCATGATTTCCTCACTTTTTCTGAGGGTTTCTTGGTCTGGAATAGTCCTGTGTATCCTATAAAGTTGATGGGGTTCAAGATCCGAGCCATATGTATCAATGATGTGATTTCCCTGATGAAAAATATTCAAAATATCTTGGTTGCTTTTGATATGTTTTAAGCACCAAAAATGATAGTTCAACACACACCCACTCGCATAATGCTCAGTTTCCTCCCTTAAGATTCTTGAGTTTTGATATCGATTGACCTTGAAAATCAAGATGAGAGAAATAAGAAAAAACTACTTACTTTTTTTGACAAGTTCACAAAGGCATGATAATAGGTTGAAATAACAGGAGAAGGATCATCTTTCTGGGTTTCATTTAGGGTTTTAATTTCGATTAAACCTGGAATTAAAATTTCCTTTTCCTTTCCGCCTTCAGAGCGCAAAATACTGACTGTTTCTTCGAGACCAACTTCTCTTACTTCTTTTATTCTTTCCTTGACCTCAAATTGCAGCTTTTTCCAGATTTCTCTTATGATTTCTATATAGGCAAAGAACCGTTTTGCTGTGCTGCTTAGCTTTTGTATCTCCTCTGGATCTGGATATTTTCCGCACTTGATCTCACTAAACAGAATATATCTGAGCTCTTGAGGGGTTAATTTATCTGCAAGGAAAGCACATTCAGTTGCTAATTGATGCATCTTCTGTTCTGCCTCACTCCAGAGCTGAAGGAACTGTTTTTGTTGTCGTTCTTCATACCATTCATTTATCTTTTTCGAGTTTGGATATTTCAAAAATATTTCTTTATTTTGAGAAGATTCAATTGTTTTAAATCGGAATTTGCTTTCAAACCGTTCAAATTCCACTATTATTGAGTTGAGATATTCTTTTACGAACTTTAGAGTGATTGATAATCCATTGATTTCTTCTGGCGATGGGTATTTCAAGAACATTTTATTTTCGATAATATCCTCAGGCTCTTCAAATCCCAAAGATATTTTGGCTCTAGTGCATGATCTTTCAAGGAAGTCAGTATTTATATTGCTTAATTGCATTGTTTTTTCGAAGATATCTCTCATTCTTTCATTATGTAGATTTCTTTCAATTACTTCACATCGCTCCTCTGTAATTTCGGGATAAAATCTTTTTAAAAGCATTTTGAGAGAAGGAATGGATTCCAATTCTTTCGAATGTAAGCTTTTTTTGGCTGGAAGTTCGTATTCAGTAATTTTTTCCTCTTGTGGTTGCCTGAGAGATTTATAGATTTTCGCTATCTTGGTGAATCCAAGATGCTCTGTTAACCGTGCGGATCGTAGTATATCGACAAATTCTGGGGAGCTTTTGCTGCCTAATTGTTCCAAATAGTCCTCCAACTTTTCAGGATCAAATTCATTAAAAGGAATCACTTGAGTGACTTCGAGGAGAATGAGCAAAAATCCTAATTTATCTTGATTAAAAGCGTTTGGAGTATCGAGCTGGCCTTGGAGACACTTGTGAGAGGGTACCAACTTGAAGCGATTTTCCCTTTTGTTGAAGCAGATATTTTCAATTCTAATATCATTATGAATCGTCTCAAACTCATAGAAACAATTAATTGCGTCTAACAGATTCTGTGTAAAATCAAAAATCAAATTGAGCGAGGTTTCTGAGCGAGAGTTCAGAAATTCTCTGAGACTAATCACATCATCAGTAAAGCTTTTCACCAATTTTAAGCCATCTGCAGTTTGAACTTTGGAAGCATTATAGGAAAGTTGAATAAAAGGACCCATCATTTGCTTTCTTAGAGATGATTGAAAGTCAGGTGACTTGACATTGGGGTTGTCTAGTTCTTTGTTCTGGTCAAGCAAAACTGACTCAATTTGCGAATCTGGTTTTGGAGTCTTCACTGTAATCTTTGTTAACTCCAAACCTAAGTTCTTTGCCCATAACAAATCATTTGTTTCCATTTAAAGCGTTTACAAAATTTCGCAACAAAAAAATAAATATTATAATTTATCAAATTATCAGAGATTAAATATCAGCAAACAATTTTTTTTAACTTTGATTGTCAAATGAAAGAGATGAGATTTTGCTTGAATTTGAGCATTTTTCCAAAGGTAAGTTACAGAGAAGGGTTTTCCTTTGGTATCTGGCCATAAGTTTCAAGTCTAACCCTTTTGAGTTTCTGGTCTCTGGAATTTAATAATAATTAATTCATAAGAGTTAATTTCAAATGGATGAATAATTTTTTAATGTACGATCAGTGATCTCAAGAGAGAAGCACTGACACTTCCTCTTCTGTCAGAGCCAGACCTTTCTCAAACCTTGAAAAGAAAAATGGGCTTCTGGCCCATAAAATTTTAAGTTCTCAACCAGCGCGAAACTCGTTTCTAAAAACTTTTGTAATTTTTAAATCGTAGACTTGATTAAATTGTTTATTTTTGATCATCTCTCAGTTTGCTCTTGCCTTCAGAGAAAATTTCTGGAAGAAAAGATAAATTTCTTGAAGCAAGAGAAAAAAAATTATTGGAAAACGAACATAAAAGAATTAAGGGTTTTCCCCCATATGAAAACAACTTGAGTTGACATGGTTTCCATGGCTGAAGGTAGACTTGAGAACATCTCACAGTGAAACATAATCATCTCTCATTAAAATTTACTTTGAAATGAAAGAAGAGGGTTTCCATAAAATCTCCAAGAAGTCAGAGTTGGAGATAACTCTTATGATGTTCTAAAAACAGCTGACATTTTTTTTTCTTTAAAGATTCTGAGGTTGTCTTGAAATTTTGAGCAGTGTTGTCGATGGAAGATTTGATTTTTCCGCAATCTGGTGGAAAAGATTTCCAGATTTTCCGCCTTCTTCATAAAAACTTTTTTATAGTTTTTTTTTTGAGAATTGAGTCTTCCATAAATTATCATAATTTTATATTTTGGGCGGAAAAGATTCCCTGAATTTTCGACGATTTACTCTTAATTTCTAACGAGTCGGAAGTTTTTGGACAATCAACAACACTGATTTGGAGCAAAGATTTCTCTTTCTAATTTTTATCGAGAGAAAAAAAAAACAATTCGATCGTTAAAATTTTTTTAGGAATGATTGAGATATTCATTGATCAGAGGTTTCGAAAAGTAAAATTTAACATGAGGTGAAGGAAATTGAGATTGAGCTTGAGTCAATCCAAAAATCAAGGGATTTCAGGAGAATAGATGAATTTTCATCAACTTCTGAAAAAAAAAAAAATCAATGAAAGAATTTTGTTCTTATTTTCACAGATTCATGTTGTTTGAAAACTTTCAAATTTGTTCATTTTTTAAAAATCATTTTCGAAAGAATAATCTGATGGAAAATGAAAACAGCAAATTGCTTAATTTTATTTGTTGTCAAAGAGTCACATTTGATTCGCATCAATCAAAAAAATTTTAGTCAGGCAAGTTTTGTTTCCAAAGTGTTTGAGAGAGATAAAATTATTTTGGAGAGTCTAAGCAATAGTTGCAACAACAATAAGTATCTAGAAGTTTTCGGGATAATCTTTTCAAAAAAAAAGAGAAGAAGTTCTTTTGATTGTTGAAGGGATGAATTTGGCGAAGAAAATAATAGACATCGAAGATAAACTAGATTTCTCTCTCAAAGTTCACAAAAGTGAAAACCCAGTAAAATAAACATGTTGAAGTCTCAGAAAAACTAAACTTATTAATTTTGGAATGGAAAGCCAAGATACTCGTGACTCGATTCGAGAATTAAAAGCTAAATCAAAAGTTTCTGGAGGCTCGATTTTCGAATTAATCCTTTGTGAATTATTAAAACCATGAAGTTGAAATGAACTGATGCGAACTGGAACAAGTAATATTACATACTGATGTTTCTACTACTTTTAGTATAGTTTTTTCTCCTGTAGTTGGTTGTTTTGAAACTGGAATTCAGCGGCCTCTCAAAGATTCTCACTCACCACAACTCCAAAGAAAGCCTTCTGACCTACAAGAAAGAAAAGAAATGACTTTTTGTTATTGGAAAATAATTCTATTTTCTTCAATCGGAAGAAAAGTTTCATGTTTCGCGGGACAGAGATCCTTGGAAATAGATAATTAGAGAAACAATGCTTGATTGTTAATTTAGACAAATATTTGAAGCGAAATAAATTTTTGAACTTTGATCAGTTTCATTTCTCTTCAGATACCATAGCGAAATGGTAAGATGTGCTTTCTTGTCACTTGACATCCATGGAAATCAAGTTCCTTTTTGAAAACACCTTATTTTTTCGCCGGGATTCTCGGTTTGTTTTCCCGTTAAGAAGAAAAGGGTGTTAATTATACGTTTTTAGCGCTAATTCGGCCCCGGGCAAATAATTCCTTGTAAATGAGGTGCTGGTATTTAAGCAGAATTTCTCCAATTAAAATAATTATATTATCTACTACATTCTTAAACCTACCTCAAACTTTAGGCCTAAAACGAAATGAACAGACCATTAACAGCCGAATTAATTCGTACCCGCACCAAGACTGACAACCTCTTTTATATCAAGAAGTTCACTCTTTGTAACCATGACATTGATGATATCAGAATTCTCCGTCAGATGCCCAACATTGAAGTGCTCTCTCTTTCTGTAAATAAAATCAATTCCCTGAAAGAGTTTGCCAATTGCTCCAAGCTCCAGGAACTGTATGTGAGAAGCAACAACATCAAGGACTTGGCAGAAGTTGAATATTTGGCAGATCTGAGAGATTTGCGTGTTTTGTGGTTGTCTGAAAACCCTTGTGCTAACCACCCAAATTACAGAGCATATGTTATTAATTCTCTTCCTGACCTGGAAAGCTTGGATAAAGTGCCAGTGACATTAGAAGAGAGAGCAGCAGCTGCTGGAATTGACATGTACGACACTGAGCCTCAATCTTTGCCCAAAGAAACCAGTTCCCCACCTCCAAAGAAGAATAACTATTTGGATGATGACTACAGTAGCAATGGACCTAAACCAAGCAATGGCAGATTGTCGACTCCTCAAAGCCATAACAGAAACAAGGAAAGATATGAAGACCCTAGCGATTATAGATCTTATAATGTCGAACCTGAAGTGAGATATAGTTCTCAAGTAGACTAGATTTTAATAATTCGCTTTCTAATACATTTTAGAGCAATCAAGCTCCAGCTCGTGACTATGCAAGACAAAACCCTCCTTCAAGTGGAAGAAATAACAACGCAGTCTCTCCAAATTTAAAGAATGAGCACGTTATTTCTGCCATTTTAATGTTGCTCAAAGATCTTGATGATTCTGGTCTCAAGATCATCAAAAAGGACGTGGATAAAAGAATAGGTACAGAGAATTGTTGTTTTTATGGCCATTAATGATTTTAGGTCATGGACAAATCTAGTGGTTTTTAATCAAAATTTCAACCTTTTGGGAATGAAATTATTATCGTTGTTATTGCAGGGCATAGAGAATCCCTAAATAAATAAAATTGTATACTGCTTGCGAACTGCTTGTGAGGTGATAAATCTCATCCCTTGTGTCTCCTGGGATTAATTTTTTTTATTCAGAGCGAGAATGAGAGTTTTCCTCGCAATAAGTTGTATATATAACTTGTGAAGTATGAAATATGAAAGCTGTTGTTGTATATTAAGAATTCATATTTTATTATTTCCTCCTCACTTTTTCGAGTAAAAAAAAATGAAAATAATTGAGAATGAGTTTCAAAATTTGACAAATTTGATATAAACTACTTTGTTTGAATTAAGTCAAATCAAAAGATTTACAGAAGATGGTGAGAGAATTGACAGCAGATTTAGTTTTGGCTAGATCCAAGATTGACAATCTTTCTTTGGTGAAGAAGGTGAATGTCTGGGGGAATGATATTGAGGATGTGAAGATTTTGAGACAGATGCCAAATGTCGAAATTCTTTCGTTGTCAGTAAATCGCATAAATACGTTGAAAGAGTTTAGCAACTGTCCCAAACTTCAAGAATTGTACTTGAGAAAAAACAACATTGCTGATCTTTCAGAGATTCGATATTTGATAAACTTGCCTGACTTGAAAATTTTATGGTTATGGGATAATCCTTGCGCTGATACCCCTAATTATAGAGAATACATCATTAAAGCTCTCCCGAACTTGACAAAGTTGGATAATGATCCAGTGACTCAAGAGGAAAGAGCAGCAGCTGCAAAACTCAATATCAATTTTAGTGATTTTGCTTTAAGCCCAAAAGAACAAAAGAATTCGAATTTCCAAGAATACCAAAAAGGTCTGGAAAAACAACCAAGCCAAAGAGCAGTATATGTAAGGGATAGAGAGATATTTCTAAACTGAATTTTAGGACAATGATAACATGAGATATGGAAAAGTTGAATCAAGTTTCAAGAATGAAAATATAATTTGTGCAATTGTGTCACTCCTTAAAGAATTGGATGATAACGGACTTGAATTCGTCAAAGAAGAAGTCGAAAAGAAATTAAGTACAACATGAAATTTTGAACCTCAGATAACACACAATAAATAGGTTTGATGAGAATTGGAGGTAAAGAGTAAACTTTTGTAAAGTCTATTTGTTTAAAACTTTTCAATATTTATCTTGTAATCATGTGTCGACCAAACTGCTGTTGTTGCTGTTGCAAATTTTTTTTTCTGAAAAAGAGGATGTTTCACATGGAAAAAAAAAATGCAAAGACAAAGTTACTGATCTTTTGATAATTAAGAGTATGTATCTCTTAGGAAGGAGGTAAAATTAAAAAAAAAGGTTTTATGCAGAGAAATCAAAAGATTAGAAGGGTCTTTGTTTTCTTAATTCTTCAAGCTAAAATTTTTTAAGAATCTAGTTTTAACAAATAGGAGTTACCATTCTTTTGCCTTTTTCTTTTTCTTCTCGGACTCTTCTCATGTAGTCCAAATTGGCTTGGATATCAGCTTTTTCAGCAGCCATCTTATCTTGAAGTCTCTTCTTTTCAATTTCTCTCTTGTCAACCATTTGTTGTTGAATGACAGATTGATGACCTCTATTTCTCTAAAAACAAGTGTTAAATATATTGACCCTGACTAGAAAGAGTTACTCTCCATTCTTCTTCCTTCTTTCTTCTGATTTCATCTTCATAATCAAGGATATCTTTGGTGACGGTGTTTTTCTCGACTTCTTTGCTTGCTTTGATTTCTTCTCCAATTTGATGTTTTTTCTCAATATCTGCAGCTCTACTATCATAAACTTGATACATCAATTTAACTCTTGCATCCTAATTCGGGATAAATTTATGAAGAGAACAAAACTCCATACTTCTTCTTTTTTCCATTGTTCTTGTTGTTTTCTATACTGATTATCCATTTCTTCCTTGATTAATCTTTCAAGCTCAGCCTCTTGAGTATGAAGCTCATTAGTTCTGTTTTTGAAGTTGAGAAGGAATTCTCTAGTTTCTCTCTTTTGTCTTTCCTATTTGAAAAATATAAATTTGGGGATTGTCGAAGAAAAACGAACTTTGTATTCTGCTTCAAGGTGATCGAGCATTTTTTCTCTATTGACAATATTGTCGACCATTTGCTTGTCACTTTCCTTTTCTCTTCTTAACAATTCGTCTTTAATGGCTCTTTGGGCAATATTATGCTCAAACAATTCATGGTTTAATTGTTTGTTAGTTTCAAAGGTTCTTTGTTCTAATTGCCTTTGACGATCGGCTTCAAGTTGCCAATTTTCTTTGAGCATTGTCTTTTCAGCTTCGACTCTTTCAGCCTCAGCTTGCCTGATTTTTTCATTTTCTTCCTTTTGCCAGTCCAAGACGACGTTTCTTTCATCATTCTTTCTCTTTCTTTCTACGATTTCCTCTTGTTCTTTTTGAGCCTTTCTAAGCATGTCTCTCTTCCACAATTCAGCATAAATCATGTCCTCTGGTTTGAAAGTAAGTATATAGAGACGAAAAAATGTTAATACCGTGGTATTGTCTTTCCATGATGTGATGTTTTTCTTGCATTTGAATATTTCTCAAATGCATGTTTTTGAGTTCATTTATTTCAGATTCAACTTTTCTGAGTTCATCAGCTCCTTCTCTGAATCTTCTTTCGAGTTTTTCAGCCACTTCTTGTTGTCTCTCGGATTCCTTTTGAGCTCTGAGTTCAGTAACTCTGGCGATCATTTTTTCACGAACTTGCTCAGGAGTGTCTTGGAGGTTTCTGATTTCAGCTTTATATTGTTCATTCTCCTTATCAAGCAAAGCTTTAAGGGCCAGTCTCTTGCCTTCGATGTTTTGGAGATGTCTTTGTCTCAATTGTGAGAGTCTTTGTTTAATGTAATTAGTCTGGGCAACATCCTTTCCTTTGTTTTCGAACTTGGCTAATTCTCTAGCTTGAAATTCTTGCTTAAGTTTCGTCTGAATATTGTTTATTCTGTCTTCTTGCATTCTCCTGTTGGAGACAAACTTTTCAGTACGTCCAGAGCTGGATCCAAACATTTTTCTGCTTTGAATAAAAAATCTTTGTAATTAAACTGAAATAAATTAAATCTTATCTGTTTCAGAAATTCTCTTATCCTAGTTTCTCCCGAATTCTTGATTTTGATTTAAACCCTCTTTATATTGTTGTAATGAATTACGTTTTTAATCTTCAATAAGGATTGTTGTGATTCTGAAAACCTCAGAAACGTTTTTTTGAAAAAAAAAATAGTTCAAGGAATAATTCAAGGAAACTTTTTGAAAAATCAAATTCTTGAAAAAATTTTTGAAGAAATTGAATTAGTTTAGAGATGATTGAGATTGTTTTTTCGAACTGTTTGGAAACCAAAAATGTTTGTTAGTTAATGCTACTTTTATTTTTTTAAATTTACCCAAATTAAAAATTCGCAAAAACTTGAACTTATGTCCTCAAAATTATACGATCCAAGTTTTGAAGATATTATTGTCGGCTTTGAACAAGCTCAAGAGTATTTGAAACAAAAGGAGTTTCAACGAGCTTTAAATGCACTTGAAAAGTCTCGTGTCAATTCACACCCTTATTACCAGATTTACTTTCTGAGCAGTGAATGTGCTTATGCTTTACATGATTATCCAAAAGCACTTGAGTATATTAATGAAGCGATTGAACGTCAATCACTTGAGGAAGAAAAGAGCAAGGAAAATTTGCTGACGAGAATCAAGCTGATAATGTTCCGTTCAAGAATATTCAATCAGTTGAATAAAAAAGAGGATTGTGAGAATGATTTGGAGACTGCTTTGAAAGTTATTCAATCAGACCTCGCTGATATTTTAAAGGATGACAAAAAGACGTTTAAAAAAGTGAAAAAGAATTTTCGAAAACATCTCGATTTCATTGAGAACGAAAAGAATCTCATCACAGTAAGAAATATTTTTAATTGAATTTTGATGTGTTTTAGCTTGATTCGAGTCTAACAAATCGTGACCAACAAGCAGCTATTGTTTTAAAGTTAATGGAAGTTTCTGAAAAGAAAAATATGCTTTCAACAAATTTAGGGGTCGTCCATATCGTTTCAGTGAAATGGTTTGATCAGTGGAAAAAATATACTGGTTTTGAAAAAGTTCGTAATGGTGGAAGTTCCAACCAAGAGCAATTAGCCGAGGAGGATGGAACTGAGAATACATATCCTGGACCTATTTCAAGTGACGACATAGTGGATAAAAGTGAAGAAGTCCTCGTTGACCCTGAACCCCAAGAAGAATACTGCAATTACCCTATTCGTCGAGGTTTGGCTGAAAATAAAGATTTCATGATCCTATCTCACCTTGTTTGGAGATATCTCCACTCCATCTATTCTGGTCAAGATATTAAAAGGTATGTTTTGAGTAAAGATGGCTCTAAAAGTTCTGCTACTGTTGAAATTTGGCTGAAAAAAGTAACTCCCTTTGAGGATTTCTCAAGTAAATGTGAATAGGTGAATATCTTTACATATCCTCTTCCTGACAAGAATGGAGATGTTTCAAAAGCAAAAGTTCAACCAGTTTACATCAGTAAGCGAGAGACGGTTCGAGCTTTATCCAACAAAATTATTCGTATTCACCAAAATATGTATAAAAACTGCCAAAATTGTATCAGAACAACTGGCTACCAACTTATAAAGCTTGACCCTCAGGAGGACTTTAAACAACTTTGTCAAAAATTGCAACAAAATGAATCAAAAATCCCAATCGAAGGTCGGGTTTTGCAAGATGATATCATCCTTGAGGATGCCGAAATAGCAGAAAATGATATTGTCATCTGTGAATATAAAACTGAACAAGAATCTCCATTTGCTTTAAAAGAAGATAACACTGTTGGTAAAGCCCTTCTTCCTTCGAAGGTCTGCGGTTATTGCTCCAAACCAAACGATAAACTCCTCTCTTGTGTTTGCAAAGCAGTAAGGATGAGAGCTTAATTGACTTTTAAAATAATTTTATAAAGGCAAGGTATTGTGATGAAGTATGCCAGAAAAGTCATAGAAAAGAGCATAAAAGTGTCTGTGAAACAATTAGAGCACCTGAGATTAAAGCTAATGAGATAATGAAAGAATTCCATGTTTCCCAAAGTAAATTTGCTCCCAAGTCGAGACACGGACTGGTGGGACTTCAAAATCTTGGAAATACATGTTTTATGAATTCCTCTTTACAATGTTTGAGTAATCTCCCAGAATTAACATATTATTTCTTGGAAAACCAGTTTGTGAAACACCTGAACAAAGAAAACAAGTTGGGAACAGGTGGCAAATGTGCTGCAGCTTATGGAGAGCTTATGAAGCAGCTATGGCATGGTACCTCTAGTTCCGTCTCACCTTGGGAAGTGAAAAAAATGCTTTCTGTACTCGCCTCTCAGGTAGTGTTCTAAAGGAAATAAATTGTAAATATTTTTTTTTCAAATAGTTCGAAGGATTTAGTCAACAGGACGCACAAGAATTTTTGGCATATTTGTTGGACGGTATTCATGAAGATCTTGACAGAGTGACAAAGAAACCATACATTGAAACTTTGGATGGTGAAGGAAAAGAGGATGCACTTGTTGCAGGCGAAAGTTGGCAAAACCATTTGAAGAGAAATCAGTCAACGATTGTCGATTTGATGCATGGTCAGTATAAATCCCAAGTGACATGCCCTGATTGTGGAAAGAGTCCAATTACTTTTGATCCATTTTTGATGGTGACATTGCCAGTTCCATTTTTCAGTGCAATAGCGTTCCCACTCTATTTTGTTTATAAGAACTCGGAGGCATTGACTGCAAAGATCAATTTGATACTGCTCCCCAATACTCCTGCTTCTGAAGTAATTGAAGAAATTTCAAAATTGGTGAAAATCCCTGCTGATTGCATTAACTTGAAATTAAATCATGAAAATTTCATGGTTGATCTTGACATTGAAGATCACTCAGCCAAAACCTTGAAAGAGGCTGAGGGCAGCATATTTGCTCACGAAATATACAATTTAGAGTTGGATGGAGTCAAATCGGTTTACATGAAACAGAAGAAGGCGAGAATTGAAGTTCAGATTTACAATCGTGTCGGCAAGAAGGGAGAAGTAGAACACACAAGTTTTTCAAGACTTTTGTTGCTTCCAGAACAAACCTCTTTGCGTGACTTGAAGATTCAAACTTACGCGCTCTTGAGAAACTACCTGTACAATTTTTTTAAAATTGAAGATGCAAGCCGATATTTCTTTGAGATTGATCCAAGTAAAACTGACTTGGCTACAATTGAGGAAGAATACAACGCAATGGTCAAAGTAGCAAGCGAAAACAACAAAGGGCTGCCTTATGAAATCATGTATAAAGTTGGAAAGAAAAAGAAGGGTACAAGCCAACCCTTACCTGAAGAAGATGATCTCAAGATTGAGGATATTGCCAAGGGTGCAAGTAAATTTAATCTCGAGGTGATAATTGCATCAAGTATTACCACTGACTATATGAAACTCAGCCGATGCAAAGCTCTTGGAGAAACGAATAAGGCTCCAAAGGAACCAAATTCTTATAATTTGTACGACTGCTTTGAGCTATTCGCAAAGCCAGAAGTCCTTGATAAGGAAAACTTGTGGTATTGTCCCAAGTGCAAAGATCACAAGCAGGCAACAAAAAAGATGGATATTTACAGGGTGCCCAAATACCTGATAATCCACTTGAAGAGATTCAAGACTTCAAGAGTTCACTCAATCGGGTCATATTACTTCTCTGGCGGCAGCTCCAAGATCACTACCAACATCGATTTTCCCCTTGAGAATCTCGATCTTTCGAAATATGCTCTTGGAACATCTGACAAAGCTCCAGTTTATGATTTAGTTGGTGTCGTCAATCACTATGGTAGTCTCAGTGGAGGTCACTATACTGCCTTTTGCAAGAATTCTGAGAAGAAGGCCTGGTACGAATTTGATGATTCGAGTGTTTCAAAACAAGATCCAAAAGGAATTGTCTCTGAGGCTGCTTATATCTTATTCTATAAACAAAAAGATTAGGAAAGGAAAGATTTTAAACTTTATCAATGCTGATGATTTTAAAAAATATATAACAGCAACTAAGCTGATAAATAAATTTCATGATTCTATATTATTATGAATGGATAATCGGTATGGTATAAACAAAAAAAGTTCTCTATCTATGAGCAAAGCCGGCGGAGTTAATAATCTTCATCATCTTCATATCGAGGTTCTGTTATTTTTGCATTGACACCCTGTTCTGTACCAGAAAGGTGATTACCATCAATCATGAGCTCCTTTTCTTTCTTATGCTTGATGGTATACTTTGGATTGACTTCGGGATTTCTAGGACTCAGATTCTTTTTCAGGTTTTGTTGGTTTTTGTTAGACATCATTCTACTGCTCAGAGTACCGTCAGCGAGATTCCAGTTGTCTTGGAGCTCATAGACAAGCTGTTTTCCATAGGCAACGTTGACATTTTGCTCTTCTTCGTCGACAAAATCAGTAGGCGGTGTATCCAAGTCTTCATCGTCATTTGGGTGGTGGACAGGTTCTTCTCTATGCTTCATAGGTTTTTTCTTGTGCTTGGGCCCTTCAAACTCATTTTTCATTTTATCGAGATACCCATATAAGCCATCCTTTCCAGATCTTAACAGATGAGTTTCAACTTGTTGGGATTTATAGACTCCCATTTTGAGCTTTCTTGCTTCAAATTTGCTTTGGACTTTTGGAAGGAAAATATCTTTGACGCCTCGGCCGTACTCCACTTGTTTATCATGAAGGGCTTTTCTCTTTTGGACTTTTTCAGACTCAACCTTTTTGACCTCAGCATCGTGAGCCAAGACTTGGGGTAACATGGGAGATTTGTAAAGTTTTTTAGAGGAGGATTTTGAAGCAAGTTTGTGTGGGGGTTCATGTTCAGAAGGGTCTCTAGTATTGACATGATCGATGTCTTTATCAAATTCTCTCTTTTGTTTGAGCTCTAATTTCTTTTCTTCGAGAGACGAGAGGTCATGTTTGGCTTTTTGAACAACTTCAGTCTGCCCTTTGATGAAATCCATGATTTTTTTCCTTTCATATTTTTTATCAGCAAGCTGTTGTAAAGCTTCAATTTCTTTGTTGACAAGGACTTGACGAGCTTCTCTTCTTTGATCATTTCTGATTTCAATATTTTTTTGTTCTTGATGCATCTTTTTAGCAAACTCAACAGCCTTCTTTTTTCTTTGGAGGAATTCTTCTCTGGATTCTTTTGGTTTGGATTTGGAGCGATTAGGTGAGCTGCTAAGCTCAACCTTTTGAAGTTCGACAAGTTGTTCGTTGAGGGAGCCAAGCTTCATTTCAAGGGCCTTTTTCTGTTTAATAATTTCTTGAATTTTATGCTGACGAATTTGTTCCTCAATTTCGTTTCTGTTTTTAAAATCTGGTTGTTTTGGTGGTTGAAGTTTTGAAAGAGATTTATCATTAACTAATAGGGTCTAGAGGGGTTATGAGGTCGAGAAGGAGAAATTGGTGATTTACTTTTGAATCGGCTCCCTTTGGAGTTTTATTGGGAAGAATTGTTTTCTATTTGAGATGAGAGTTCTCAAGAGTTAGAAATAAATAAATTTTACCTTTGGAGATTTAACGATCTTGAGAGGGTTTTCAATACTTTCATTTAGAAGCTAAAATATGATAAGTTCTGAGAAAATTTGAAATATCAACTACTTTTGGTGTTTGATCAGCTTGACTCGATTTTCGTCTGTTTGTCGTTGAAATTGGAGCAGGTTCTTGTTGTTTCACATGATCGCTGGTAATAACTGATGTATACTCGTTACCTTGAATTACAGACGCAAGTCTTGATTTCTAGAGGAGCCTGTTAGGTTTAAAATTTCAAAATCTTAGAAATACAGAAATCATATCCCCGAGCTTAGTCACAGCCTGATCTGCGGACTGGGCGAGATTGTCTTTGGTGATCGAAAAGAAGTTGAAAATTGAGCCAATATTTTCAGCAAGTTCTTCTTGAGGTGTTGTTTCAGCTACAGCAGGAGATTCAGCATTGGATAATGGTTTTTCTTCCAATATTTTTTCGGGCATTTCTTCAGCATTCTCATTTGTTCGATCTTGGGGATTTTGATTTTCGAGAGATTCATCATGATTTTGTTGAGAAGAAGGTTGAGTGTTGTCATTTTCGAGAGGCTTCTCTTCTTGGTTTGAGGGTTGGTGACCTTCTCGAGGAGTCAGTTTTTCTTGGTGTTCATCATCAGGTTTAACTCCCTCTTTGCTTTCATCCTTATGCACAGTTTCCAGGTTTTCATGTTTTGGAGTATTTTTTTCAAGAGGTTCTTGATGATCAGTATCAGGGTTTTGATCTTGTTGAATTTCGAGGTTTTGACTGACTGGGAGATGATTGTCCTTTTCAACATTTTCTTCTTCTTTATTCTCAGGGTGAGCTTTGGGGGTCACTTCGTTTTCTTCTTTATGGGGGCTTTCTTCTTTAGGTTGTTGCTGTTCAATATTTTCAAAAGGTTCTGATTCAGGGAGTTTTTCATTTTGAGTCTAACGATCGTTAGTTGAGATAGTTTTTAGGTCTTACATCGGGATTGTTGTTTTTTGTGAGAGATGTACCAGATTGATCCGGCATTTGTTGATCTTGTTCTAAGGAAAGTTTTAAAAGAAAAAAAAGAAATATTACTTGGCTCGTCATGCTCTTTTTTAATGTTATCAGAAACATGATTATCCTCTTTGATCAGATTAGTTTCATTAGCCTCTGATTTTTCATTTTTGACAAAATTTGTATCACTAGGATTCTGTTCTTCACTCTGAAGATGATTTTGCTCCTGTTTGGACAATTGACGTGACGACAAAGAAAAAGTTTACTTGAGTCGTAGTTGACATCGAAGATGGAAATATGGAGTATGTCTAATCCAAAAGAAATTTTATAAGGCCACTCTTGATTAAAAAAACCAAGTTTAAAACGTTTTATGGTAAATTACAAATGATTTTACCAAATAAAATCAAAAAGTCTGCAATTTCTAAATGAAAGCCCTTTCGTTCATCTAAACTTTGATTCTGAGGGATTGACTGTAACTTTGCAATAGTCCCGTGACTTTTTTTTTCTTCTTCTTCTTCTTCTTCTTCTTCTTCTTCTTCTTCAAAATCCTCTTTCTTTCCCAATCTGAGATGAATCTGCAGAAAAGGGCATTATTATCATGAATTCGAAATTAGAGGTTTTTTTTTCTTGGTTTGAGTAAATTTGAAAAAAATAATTCTTTGAAAATAATCTGAAACTGCATAGACAATATAATTAAAACAATGTCAAATTCCAATTTATTGAGGTATTGAATAATATTTTTGATTTGATTTGATTTAAATTGATTAAATTAAATTCATCATCTGGTAATGAAATGAGATTTTTAAGAAGGAAGGAAAGTTTGGAAGGGTAAATTAGAATTTATTAGCAATGAGTTTACTTTTAGTATTTTAGTTTATAAAAAGTTATGAATCAATGACGCTCGTAGACTGTGGACGCCATTTTATTATACTCGGTCTTTTGAATTTTTTACCAAATAAAGAGTAAACTTATGAGTTAATAGGTAGGATAGTTATGTTTATTCAATCAACATCTTTCCTTCCTTGGATTCCTTAGAGTCTTCGATTTCGATTTTGTCGACCTTGGGGAATTTGTATTGTCTCATAATTTCTTAAAGATTTAATGAGAAGAAGGTTAAAATAATTATTTTACCAGTAGTGCCAACAGGGAAAACATAAGGTTCAGGTCTGGCGAAGTCCTTTTTGAAGTCACTAGCAAGATTTAAGCGATGTACAAATCAAGACTGTTTACCTCTTGATGTTTCTGAACATTTCAGTACCCTTGGAGGTAATGACGCAAATATCAACATTACTACCGGATCTATGGAGAGATGAGTATATTTTGAACGGAAAAAGGAATTACCCGAGATCGTGGTTGATACCAGCTTCGATGGCTTCAATGACGAGGGCCTTTCCATCTTCAAGCTAAAAAATTAGACTTGGTAAAAAAGAGTGTTTTACGCTGAGGTCATCTCTGTATTTAGCTTCAAAGACAGCCATAGCAGCCAAAGAACCAGAACCCATGGTGGTATAAGGCAAGTAACTGCAGCTAAACAAAAATCAGAAAATTTTTTTCAATGAGCGCGTACTTTCCGTAAGGAGAAACCATGACCAAGTGAGATCCAGCAACATCGACACCGCCGAGAATCAAGGCAGCACCAATATGTCCTTGATATCTAATATTTCGTCAATTGATGTTTGGAGAGAGGAGTTTACCTGTGTAATTTGGTGCAGAATCTGGTGACAGCAGTAACAACACGGGATTCACGTCCAGTGTTAAGTCTGAGTAATTCGAGTTGAGAAGCCATTTCCTCTAGTCCAATTAGTGATTGAGGATATTAGGTTATACCAGTGACGAATTGGGTATCGGCAGCAGTACCAGCACCGCAGCATTGGATATTGGGAGCCAAATAATGAATTTTGAAGCAGTTTTTATCGGCAACAATAGTACCAGCAGTAGCTCTAGTATCAGCACCCAAGATAACACCGTCCTATTCTTGATGAATACGCAACTATGCTTTTTTTACTTTAAAGATAAGCCCGCAAATAGTTGTTCCGGTCTTGGTCTTCTTGGGTTCGCCAAGAACTCCCTTGGAAACGAGGGCAGAGTTTCTTTTTGATTTTAGAGAACAAGAGTTTGAAGGTAAAAGTACCTAAGGTGGTTTTCAAAGTCGAAACCTCCGGTCTTGAGTTGTTCGAGATAAGACATTTTTTGATTTTGAAGGCAATTTTATTTTTTTATTTATTATACACTATTTCACATAAACACGTTTTTAAACATAAAAAGGATAAAACAACGAGAAGAGCTGTGTTGAAATTTTGCCATCTAGGTCGAGGTCGAGTTGCTGAAAGGGTGAATTTCCCTTTCATCGAATGGGAAAAAAGTTTGGGAGGGAGAATTTGTCAGAGAAAAAATTACAAAGATTTTTAATATAAATAATAATCAGGTATTATTCATTTACGAAGCAAATTAATTAAAACACGATCTTATTCAAAATTCGTTCGAAATCTGAAAAATAGAAAATTGTTTATTAAAAAGTAAATTCTTGCGAAATATCTCGATCTCGATCTTGAAATTTTTTTTTTCGAATAAGAAATTTTATTGGGAAAAATTCTTTTCTTTCCAACAGGAGTTCCTAACCTCTCTCCAGAACTCTAGACATGGTTCTTTCAAAAGAATCTGATATCCTAGGTTAAAAAAAACCGATATCTCTTGTAGAAATCTGGTTTTTGGTGATGATTTGCGGAGAAATTATTTCAAATGATGAAATTTTTGTCAGAAATTTCCCGAAAAAATGTTTTTACCAAATCTTTCTTCCATTTTTCCTTTCTAAAATTTTGAAGAAGAGAAAAATCGTGAAATGAATGGTTTGGGGAGAATTCTGTCTATCAACAATTCGAATAAGAATACGATGAATATGTGAAGGAAAAGAGGAGAATTAAGAGATATTTAACTCCTAAATTTTATTTTGATTTGAAATGGAGC
>Ga0182738_1000708_pt1 | contig 44623 bp, 38 predicted proteins | sample eDN5th30CBELigMG_FD_128876 | JGI IMG/M metagenome (GOLD analysis project Ga0182738, IMG submission 128876) | Enriched Miracle-Growth compost microbial communities from Emeryville, California, USA - eDNA 5th pass 30_C BE-Lig MG (version 2)... ...
ACCGCGTTCACGCCGCCACCGCCGATACCGACGACCTTGATTACGGCGAGGTAGTTGTGCGGGGGCGTCATGTGCTCTCGCCTTCCTGAAGTTCCGGGTGGTGCATGGTGTCCGGGTGGTGCTCGGGTCTGGGTGGTGCTGGGTCTGGGTCTGGCTCGATGTCGGTCACGTCCGCCGGTCGGGCGGACGGCTCCGCAGCGCGCTGCCCCGACAAACCCTCAACCACAGCTTGAAGGTTATGTCAAGTAACGCGACTGTCCGAAACGCTATGGCACGGGTACCGGGATTAGCCAGTAGACGCGCCGGACACGCCGGACGAATTTCGTCGATCCCTCACCTCACCGTCGGCAGGTCGGGACTCGCCACGTCGAACCGCTCCCCCGGCTGCGTCAGCAGCGGGCCGACGACCGCCGCCTTCCGCTCGGAACGATCGGTCCCACCCCACACCACGACACGCCCGTCGGTGAGGACGATCGAGATGTCGGACGAGGAGGGCGCTTCGACCGTCTCCACCTGCACGCGCAGGTCGGGCGGCAACTTGTCGAGCACCTCCACGGCGGCGCGGGTCGCGGGATCGCCGGTGCCCGGCGTCGGGGTGACGAGGCGGGGCGTGAACATCGGGGGCGGTTCGACCGCGAAGTCCACTCCCTCGATATCGACCGAATGGGTGCCGTCGGGGGCGTCGAAGAAGACCATCGCCTCGCGCTCGGTCACCGTCACCCGAACGGTGGAGGGATAGACCCGCTGGACCCGGGCCGACGCCGCGCGCGGAATCGTGGCGACCCGCTGGGCCGCCGCGGCCGTGTCGACCCGGAGCAGCGGCGTGCCCTCGGCGACCGCGAGCGCGTCGACCACCTCGTCGTAGGTGACGACCTCGATCCCGTCCACCTCGATCACCCGCACGGACAACAACGGCGACAGCCAGGCCACCGCGATGGCACCGAGGAGCACCGCGACGACAGCCGCCCCGACGAGCACGGTCCGCAAGCGCACCGACCGCCCGGACGGGCGCCGGGCGGTACTGCGTTCGCGGGCTTCATCGGGATCACGGGATTCGCGTGACGGTCGCCCGCGGCGGCGGCGTGACGAGACGGCGGCGGGCGTCACGAGCCGATCGGCCCCGGTCCGGAACCGCCGGGTGCGCGGAATCCGCCGGGCTCGGGAACCGCCCCGGCCGGACGGAAACGACCCGGTTTGCTGTGCAGCGCGTCGAGGATCTGCCGGCCCAGCATCGTGACGTCACCGGCACCCATCGTGATCACGACATCACCCGGCCGGGTCAGACGCGCGACCTGCCGCGGCACCGCGGACAGATTCGGCTGGTAGTGCACAGGCTTGCTCACCGCCCGCGCGACCAGCGCACCGCTGACACCGGGGATCGGTTCCTCGCGGGCGCCGTAGACGTCGAGCACCACGACCTCGTCGGCGAGGTCGAGCGCCTGCCCGAACTCGGTGGCGAACGCCTCGGTGCGCGAGTAGAGATGCGGCTGGAAGACGACGATCACGCGGGGTCGTTCGGTGCCGGTCTCGGTGTAGCGCAGCGGCTCTCCCGCGACGAGTTCGGCCGCGGCCGCGAGGACCGCGCGGACCTCGGTGGGATGGTGGGCGTAGTCGTCGAACACCCGCACGCCGTGTTCGCGGCCGGTGTACTGGAACCTCCTGTGGACACCACCGAAGCCGGCGAGGCCCTCCAGCGCCTCGTCGACCTGCGCTCCCGCTTCGAGCGCCGCAAGCAGCGCGGCGAGAGCATTGAGCGCCATGTGCCGGCCGGGGACGGACAGTCGCACGGTGCGCGGCGAATCCTCACCCGCGAGGTGGAACTCGGCGACGCCGCCGACGTCCTTGGCCTCCCAGCCGAGCAGCCGCACCCCGACGGGAACGCCGCGGTGGTCGCCCGCGGTGCCGATGACGTCGGCGGTGCCGTAACCCTGCACCCGCAGGTCGTCGCGGCCGAGGGCGACGACGCGTTCGGCGAGGGCCGCCGAGCCGGGATCGTCGAGGCAGACGACGAGCAGGCCGCCGGGGGCGATGCGGGCGACGAACTCGTCGAAGACCGCCGTGTACGCCTCCGGCGTGCCGAAGTAGTCGAGGTGGTCGGCCTCGATGTTCGTGACGATCACGGTGTTCGGGTCGTACTGCAACAGCGAGCCGTCGCTCTCGTCGGCTTCGGCGACGAAGACGTCCCCGCTGCCGTGGTGGGCGTTGGTCCCGGATTCGTTGAGTTCACCGCCGACCGCGAAGGACGGATCGAAGCCGCAGTGCTGCAGCGCGACGACGAGCATCGACGTCGTGGAGGTCTTGCCGTGGGTGCCGGAGACCAGGAACGTGCGGTTCCCTCGCATCAGCGAGGCGAGGACCGCGGGGCGCAACAGGATCGGGATGCCCCGCTCGCGGGCGGCGACCAGTTCGGGATTGTCCTTCGGGATGGCCGCGAACGTCGTGACCAGGGCGGTGGGACCACCCTCGAGCAGGTCGAGAGCCTCGGCGGCGTGGCCGATGCGGACCTGCGCGCCGCGGGCCCGCAGCGCGAGCACACCGCGGCTCTCCTTCGCGTCGGAACCCGATACCTGTCCCCCACGGGCGAGCAGGATCCGGGCGATGCCCGACATCCCGGCACCGCCGATACCGACCATGTGCACCCGCTCGAGCTCGGCGGGCAACTGCGCACTCATCGTTCACTCCTGTTCGGTTCCACTCCGGCAACCTCGAGCACTATGCGCGCCATCTCGTCCGCGGCACTGCGGTGGCCGGCGGCCGCGGCGCTGCGCCCCATCTCCACGAGTCTCCGCTCGTCGCCGAGCAGCGACACCACTTCCGTGGCGACATAGTCCGAACTCAGGTCGCCGTCGGCGACGATCCTGCCACCGCCGGCCTCGACGACGGGGCGGGCGTTGAGTTCCTGTTCACCGTTCCCGTGCGGGAGCGGCACGTACACGGCGGGCAGACCCACCGCCGAGACCTCCGCGACCGTCATGGCCCCGGACCGGCACACCACCGCGTCGGCGGCGGAGTACGCGAGGTCCATCCGTTCGAGATAGGGCACGGCGACGTACGGCGCGCGGGCGTGTCCGGGGTGAGCGGGAATGTCCACGGTGTTCTTCGGTCCGTGCGCGTGCAGCACGGCGATGCCGGCCTCCGCGAGCGCCGAGGACGCACCGGACACGGCCTCGTTCAGCGAGCGTGCACCCTGCGACCCGCCGAAGACGAGCAGCACGGGCACGTCGTCGGGCAGACCGAAGTGCCGTCGTGCCTCCGCGCGCAGCCCGGCGCGGTCGAGACCGGTGATCGACGAGCGGACCGGGATCCCCACGATCTGCGCGTCGCCACGCCGGACGATTCCCGAGCGCGGGACGGCGGCGAGCACACGCTCGGCCCGCAGGGCACCGATCCGGTTGGCGATGCCCGCGCTCGCATTGGCCTCGTGGACGACGACCGGGATGCGCCGGCGTCGACGCAACGGACCGGCCCCGGCCGCGAGATAGGCGGGCAGCGCCACGTACCCGCCGAAACCGACGACGACGTCGGCGTCGACCTCGTCGAGGATCTGCCGGGTGCGGCGCACCGACGAGACGACCCGCCCCGGTAGCTTCAGCAGGTCCATCGTCGGCTTACGGGGCAGCGGCACCGGTGGGATGAGTTCGAGGGGATACCCGCGGCGGGGCACCAGCGTCGTCTCGAGTCCCCGTTCGGTGCCGAGCGCGGTGATCCGCGCGTCGGGCACGAGCGCGCGGACGGCGTCGGCCACCGCGAGTGCCGGTTCGATATGACCGGCCGTGCCGCCTCCGGCCACCACTACCGACAGTGCCGGCCTCTCCCCACTCACCTACGGTTCCCTCTCTCTCCGCTTCGTCCGTTCGATCCGCGTGTCGTGCGGTTCGTCTGCTGCCGGCCCCGAGCCGGTTCGCGCGCAGGTTGTGCACGCCGGGCCCGGCCGGTCCCCTCCCGGGGTTCCGTCCGGCCCGCCGATCCCCGGCGGTCCTGCGCGGCTCTCCGTTGCCGCTCGTTCGGCACCTGGGGCTTCCGCGTGCGCGATCCCCCACCACCCGACGCGGGGCGGGCACTGCGCTCGGGTGCCGCGGCCCGCGCTCGCGGCTGTCGTGCTGCGACCGTACGCGCCGCCGAGGAGCGACCGGCCCGGTAGGCCTCCGGCTTGCGCAGACGCAGCAGTCGCGCGAACCGGCCGTCCTGCCCCGCGTGTAGCGCGGCGATCGCCTCGGGTTCGTGTCTGGCCGCGTTCGCGATCAAACCGAACATCAGCAGGGTGGTGGCCGTGGAAGTGCCACCGGCCGACACGAGCGGCAACTGCAGGCCGGTCACGGGCAGCAGTCCCACGACGTAACCGATGTTGATGAAGGCCTGGCCGATGATCCACGTCGTCGCCGTCGCGGTGAACAGGCGCAGGAAGGGGTCGGCCGAGCGCATCGCGATCCGCAGTCCGACATAGGCGAACAGACCGAACAGGCCGATGACGGCCACTCCACCGAGGAAGCCGAGTTCCTCACCGATGATCGCGAAGATGAAGTCGTTGTGGGCGTTGGGCAGATAGCTCCACTTCGCGCGGCTCTGACCGAGCCCACGCCCCCACAGGCCGCCGTCCGCGAGCGAGAACTTCGCCTGTCGCGCCTGGTAACCGGCACCCTGCGGGTCGTCGCCGGGGTTGAAGAAGGCCCGCACACGCTGCGAGCGGTAGCCGGCCGTCAGGGCCAGGATCACCGCGAGTGTGGCGGCCGTGCCGACGATCCCGAGGAACACCTTGAGCGGCAGTCCCGCGAACCACAACAGGGCGATCACGATGATCACGATCGAGACGGTGGTGCCGAGGTCGGGCTGGAGCACGATCAGGCCGGTCACGAGCAGGGCGGCCGGGACGAGCGGGACGAGCATCTCGCGGAGCGTCGAGTTCTCGCCGCGCCGGGAGGCGAGCAGGTGCGCACCCCACACGGCAAGGGTGATCTTGGCGATCTCCGCCGGCTGCAACGAGATACCGGCGATGACGAACCAGCCACGGGTGCCCTGCGAGACCGTACCGATGCCCGGTATGAGCACGAGCACGAGCAGTACCACCGAGAACGCGAACGCCGGGAAGGCGAAGCGTCGCATCAGACGGACCGGGATCTGCAGCGCGATGTAGAAGATCACCATGCCGAGGACGGCGAAGATCACCTGCGAGGTGAACAGTCCGTAGGCCGATCCTGCCGCGGCCACCGCGCCGACGCTCGACGACGACAGCACCATGACGAGTCCGAGCACGGTGAGCAGGACGGCGATCGTCACCACGAGGTGGAAGGACGCAAGCGGTCGCGCCATCCAGGCCCCGAAGCGCCCGCGTACTCCGACCACCGGTTCGTCGGTGGTCGCCCCTGTTCGGGTCGCTCCTGCCCGAGGGGTCACGGTTGCGTCCCGCCCCCGCGGAGTTCCTCGACCGCGGACGCGAAGCTCCTGCCGCGTTCGGCGTAATCGGCGAACATGTCGAGCGATGCCGCGGCCGGCGCGAGCAGCACCGTCTCCCCCGGCGAGGCGAGAGCGGCCGCTTCCCGGACCGCCACGCGCATAGCGGCGGGGCCGTCGGCGCCCGGCGCCGCGACCCTCCTCACCGAGGCGGTGTCGGTCTCGCTCGTCGCATCGGTCATCGCTTCATCGTCGCCCGTGTCCACGACGACGACCGGGACCTGCGGGGCGTGTCGCGCCAGCGCGTCGGCGATTTCACCGGCGTCGCGGCCGAGCAGCACGGCTCCGGACAGTCGCGGTGCCACCTCGGCGACCAGGTCGTCCACCCGGGCGCCCTTGAGCAGACCACCGGCGATCCACACCACGCGGTCGCGGGCGAGCAGCGAACTGCGGGCCGCGTGCGGATTGGTCGCCTTCGAGTCGTCGATGTACTCGACGCCGTCGACCTGCCCCACGGGCGCGGCGCGGTGCGGGCCCACGCGGTGCCGTCGCAGGCCGTCGTGCACCGCCGAGGCGGGCACGTCGATGGCCCGGGCGAGGGCGGCGGCCGCGAGTGCATCGGACAGTCCGGCGGGGCCGGGCGGCGTCACGTCGTCCACCCGGGCGAGCACGGCGGAATCGGCGAACGCCCGATCCACGAGCAGTTCGCCGCTGATCCCGAGTTCGCCTTCCTGCGGATAGCCCAGGGTGAAGCCCACGGTGACCACGGCACGGGACCGGTCGCCGAGACCACCGGCGATCGGGTCGTCGAGACCGATGACCCCGACGGCTCCGGTGAGGGCACCGAGTTTGGCCTCGATGTAGTTCTCGATGCCGCCGTGCCAGTCGAGATGGTCCTCGGCGATGTTGAGCACGACACCGGCCTCGGGCCGAACCGAGGGCGCCCAGTGCAGCTGGAAGGACGACAACTCCACGGCGAGGACGTCGGCCCGCGGTTCGTCGCGGCGCAGGGCGTCGAGCACGGGAAGACCGATGTTGCCGCACGCGACGCTGCCGAGACCGGCGGCCTCGAGGATCGCGTGCAGCATCATGGTCGTGGTGGTCTTGCCGTTCGTCCCGGTGACGACCAGCCACCGACGGGCCGGTCCGTAGACCTCGGCGCGGTCGATGCGCCAGGACAGTTCGATGTCGCCCCAGATGGGGATCGCCGCGCCGGCCGCGCGCGAGAGCAGCGGGGCGTCGGGCGGGAATCCGGGACTCGTGACCACCAGGGCGAACTCGCGCAGCGCAGCGGGGTCGTCGACGAGGCTGTCGAGGTCGACCGTCCGGGCGCCGAGCGCCGCGCACTCGGCCAGTGCGCGCTCGTTGCGGTCGGTGACGGTGACGTGGGCGCCGAGATCGGTGAGGGGTTCGATCGTCGCGCGGCCGGAGACCCCTGCCCCGGCGACGAGCACCGCCCGTCCTCTGAGCCGTTCGAGTTCGTCGTTCACGGTCAGTCCCCGATCGCCGCGAGGTATTCGCTGTAGAAGAGGGCCAGACCGATCGCCGAGGCGATGGCGGCGAGCAACCAGAACCGGATGATCACCGTGGTCTCGGCCCATCCGCCGAGTTCGAAGTGGTGGTGGAAGGGTGCCATCCGGAACACCCGCCTGCGGCTGGACCGGAAGACCGCGACCTGGATGACCACCGAGGCGGCCTCCGCGACGAACAGCGCGCCGATGACCACCATGAGCAGCTCGGTGCGGGTCGTGATGGACAGACCGGCGAGCATGCCGCCGAGGGCGAGCGAGCCCGTGTCGCCCATGAAGATCTTGGCCGGTGCGGCGTTCCACCACAGGAAGCCGATGCAGGCGGCAGCGCCGGCGGCGCACAGCAACGCGAGGTCGAGCGGGTCGCGGACGTCGTAGCACCCGGCGGTCGGCTCCACGGCGCACGCGTTGCGGTACTGCCAGAAGGTGATGATGACGTAAGCGCCGAGCACCAGCGCCATCGAACCGGCAGCGAGACCGTCGAGGCCGTCGGTGAGGTTCACCGCGTTCGACCATGCGCTGACCAGCAGGTAGACGAACAGGATGAACACGATCGAGCCCATCGAGACCGTGGCGATGTCGCGCACGTAGGACAGGTCGGTGCTGGCCGGGGTGAGACCGTCCGCATTGCGGAACTGCAGCGCGAGGATGCCGAAACCCACCGCGACGACCAGCTGGCCGACCAGCTTGGCCGTCTTGTTCAGGCCGAGATTGCGCTGCTTGCGGATCTTGATGAAGTCGTCGAGGAAGCCGACGCCGCCGAGCGCCGTCGTCAGGCCGAGCACGAGCAGACCCGAGGCCGTGGGACCTTCCGCGTCGTATCCCATACCGATGAGATGCGACCCCCAGTAACCGGCCCACAGACCGGCGAGGATCGCGACGCCGCCCATGGTCGGGGTGCCGCGCTTGGACTGGTGGCTCTGCGGGCCCTCGACCCGGATCTCCTGCCCGAAACCCTGCCGGGAGAACATCTTGATCAGGACGGGGGTGAGCAGGATCGAGACTGCGAGCGCGATGCCCGCCGCGAACAGGATCTGTCTCACCGGGCGTCCTCCGTCCCCACAGCAGCGTCGTTGTCTCCGGCACCGGGATCGTCCGCGAGGACGGCCTCGGCGACGGTCCACAGTCCCACGGACTGCGATGCCTTCACGAGCACGATGTCGCCCGGTTGCAGTTCGTCGCGCAACAACGCGATCGCGGCGTCGGCATCGGGTACGTGGCTCGCTTCCTCACCCCACGATCCTTCCATCACGGCGCCCTGGAACAGACCCCGGACCGGCCGGGTGGCACCGACGGCGATGATGCGGGTGACGTCGAGGCGCACGGCGAGACGTCCGATGGCGTCGTGGGCGACGACGGCGTCGTCCCCGAGCTCGGCCATCTCCCCCAGCACCGCGAAGGTGCGCCGGCGATCCGGACCGGACCGCGCCATGGTGACCAGGGCCTTCACGGCTGCGCGCATGGAATCGGGATTGGCGTTGTAGGCGTCGTCGATGACGGTCACCCCGTCGGATCGGGTCTGCACCGCCATGCGGTGCGCCGAGACGGGACCCGCCGTCGCGAGCGCCTCGGCGGCCTGCTCGACCGTCGCACCGCATTCCACGGCGACGGCGATCGCCGACAGGGCGTTGCCGATCTGGTGTTCGCCGTGCACGGCCAGGCGCACCGGCACGCGCCGCTCCTGTCCGTCGGCCCCGGGGACAACGGCGGTGAAGGACGCACGCGCCTGATCGTCGAGGTGGATGTCCTCGGCGCGATAGGCGGCACCGGACCCGGTCCCGACGGTCACCACGCGACCGGTGGTGCGCGTCGCCATCTTCGACACGAGGGTGTCGTCGGCGTTGAGGATCGCCACTCCCCCGTCGGCGGCGCTGGGCAGCGCCTCGACGAGTTCGCCCTTCGTCTTGGCGATGACCTCCTGCGAACCGAACTCGCCGAGGTGGGCGGTACCGACGTTGAGCACGACACCGATCCGCGGCGGGGCGATGCGGGTCAGGGTCGCGATGTGCCCGGGGCCCCGCGCCGACTTCTCGAGGACGAGGAACCGGGTGGATTCGGTGGCGCGCAGCGCGGTCCAGGGGTGGCCGAGTTCGTTGTTGAACGAGCCGGGCGGTGCGACGACCTGCCCGAGCGGTGCGAGCACGGCGGCGATCATGTCCTTCGTGGACGTCTTGCCCGCCGAACCGGTGACACCGACGACGGTGAGGCCGGCGTCGGTGAGCGTGTCCACCACGGTGCGGGCGAGCTTCGCGAGGCCGGCGAGCACGGCCGCGCCGGATCCGTCGCTGTCGTGTTCGAGCGCGAGGGCGTTGGTCTCGGTCGGCGGGATCGGCGGCACCACGATGGCGGGCACACCCACCGGCCGTGCGGCCAGGACAGCGACCGCACCGGCGGCGACGGCGGCCGCGGCGTGATCGTGCCCGTCCGAGCGCGCACCGGGCAGCGCCAGGAACAGGCCGCCGGGACCGATCCGTCGCGAGTCGAACTCGACGGAACCGGTCACCTCGGCGGACGGATCGTCGACGTCGTGCAGGGTGCCCCCGACGACCTCCGCGATCCGAGCCAGTGTCATCGGGATCATGCCTTGCCTCCGTGATGCGAACCGCCCGCAGCAGGCGGATGGTCACCGTCGGGTCCTGCGGTCCGGTACTTGTCGAGAGCTGCACCGAGGACCTCGCGGTCGTCGAAGGGGTGCTTCACTCCGTCGATCTCCTGCCCCGTCTCGTGGCCCTTGCCGGCGACGAGGACGACGTCGCCCGGGCGGGCCCACGCGACCGCGGCGTCGATCGCCGCGGCGCGGTCGCCGATCTCGAGGATCTCGCCACGTTCGGCCGGCGGCACGGAGTGCGCACCGTCGAGGACGGCCGCGCGGATGGCGGCGGGGTTCTCGGTTCGTGGGTTGTCGTCGGTCACGACCACCAGATCGGCGGCTCGCGCCGCGACCTCGCCCATGATCGGCCGCTTCGTCCGGTCGCGGTCGCCGCCCGCACCGACGACGACGGCGACGCGTCCCTCGGTCGCGGCGCGCAGGGTTCCGATGACCGCTTCGAGCGCCGCGGGCTTGTGGGCGTAGTCGACGACGGCGAGGAAGTCCTGTCCGCGCTCGACCCGTTCGACCCGGCCGGGCACCGCGACATCGGCGATACCGCGGATCGCGGCGTCGATGTCGGCGCCCACCTCGGCGCAGAGCGCCACGGCGAGGGCGGCGTTGGTGACGTTGTAGCGGCCCGGCAGGCCGACGGTGGCGCGGCGGGCGATCCCGTCCGGACCGGTCAGGGTGAACTGCTGCACGCCCGTCTCTTCGGGGACGTCGTCGGTGACCGTCCAGTCGGCACCGGCGGCACCGACGCCACCTGCGGCACCGACGCCACCGGCGTCACCTGCGGCACTGTCGTCACCTGTGGCACTGTCGCCACCTGTGGTGACCGTGCGGACTGCGGTCGCGTCGTCGCGGCCGGCGCGAGCGACCTCGGCCATGCGGCATCCCCACGCGTCGTCGGTGCACACCACCGCGCGCTGGGCCCGGACCGGCGAGTCCTCGGCGAACAGCCGGGCCTTCGCGCCGAAGTAGTCGTCGAGGTCCTTGTGGAAGTCGAGATGGTCCTGGGACAGGTTGGTGAACCCGCCGACGGCGAACTCGGTGGCGTCCACGCGACCGAGCGCGAGGGCGTGGCTGGAGACCTCCATCACGACCGTGTCGACACCGCGTTCGCGCATGACGGCGAACAGTGCGTGCAGCTGCGGCGCCTCGGGGGTCGTGAGGGTGCTCGGCACGCGGATCCCCTCGATCCGGGTCTCCACCGTGCCGACGAGACCCACGACGCGTCCGGCCGCGACCAGGCCGGCCTCGACGAGATAGGAGGTCGTGGTCTTACCGGACGTGCCCGTGATGCCGATGACCTGCATGCTCCGGGAGGGGTGTCCGTAGACGGTGGCCGACGCCGCCCCCAGCGCGGCACGCGGCTCGGGATGGACGAGGACCGCGACCGGATCCGAGGTGGCCTCGGCGACGAGATCGCGACCGGCCTCGTCGGTCAGCACGGCGACCGCTCCGCGCTCGAGCGCGGTGCCCGCGAAGGAGGCGCCGTGGGCGCGCGCGCCGGGCAGCGCGGCGAAGACGTCGCCGGGGCGGATGCCCTGGGCGCGCAGGTCGATGCCGGTGACCGCGGCCGCACGGGCCGCATCATCTCCGGCGGCTGCATTGACGATCTCGACGCGCGCCCCGATGGCGTCGGCGAGAACCGAGATCTGCGTCATCGGTGGGTGCTCGGGTCTCCGCCCCTCCTCCGGAGGAGCCGGATCCGGACTCGATGGCACAGGCACCAGTTTCCTCTCGCTTCGCTGCAGCTCGTCTGCAGGCACTCCGACGGATGTTCCCGGGTTCGTTCCCGATGCGGTCTCGGCGACGATCGTCGTGTCACGTTACCGACGTGTCAGCCTACCGAGGCGCCACGGTCACCTCGTCAGTCGACCTGGAGGATCAACTTGCTCTCCGGTTCGGCCGACAGCGGCACGCCGTCGCGCTGCAGCAACCACGACGCGATGTTGCGGAACAGCGGCGCGGCCGATTGGCCACCGCTGCCGTCGGAGCTGCGGGTCGGGGCGTCGAGCATGATGCCCACGACGTAGCGCGGATCGTCGGACGGCGCGATGCCGGCGAAGGTGATCCAGTAGTCGGAGTTCGAGTAGCACTTGCAGTTCTGGTCGATCTGCTGGGCGGTGCCCGTCTTGCCCGAGATCTGATAGCCCTCGATGGCGGCGCCCGCGCCGGTGCCCTGCTGGTTGCCGGTATCGGACTGGACGACGGAGCGGAACATGTCGCGCACCGTCGCGGCGGTCTGCGGGCTCACCACCCGCACCGGATCGGGGCGGGGCGTCTCGGTGCGTGTGCCGTCCGGCGCGACGGTGGCCCGCACGACCCGCGGCGGGACACGCTCGCCGTCGTTCGCGATGGTCTGGTAGATCGCAGTCATCTGCAGCAGCGTCATCGACAGACCCTGGCCGATGGGAAGGTTCGCGAAGGTGCCACCCGACCACTGCTCCCGGCTGGGCAGCAGACCCGCCGACTCGCCGGGCAGGCCGACATCGGTGCGCTGACCGAGACCGAACAGTCGCAGCATCTCGGCGAAGCGGTCCTCACCGATCCGCTCCGCGAGCATGAGCGTGCCGACGTTCGACGACTTCCCGAACACACCCGTCGTGGTGTACGGCACGACCCCGTGATCCCAGGCGTCCTTGACGGTCGCGCCGGCCATGGTGATCGTGCCGGGGACCTGCAGGACCTCGTCGGGGCGGGTCAGACCGTCCTCGATCGCCGCAGCCGCCGTGATGATCTTGTTCACGGAGCCGGGTTCGAACGGCGAACTGACCGCGAGATTGCCCTGTTCGGCGTCGGGCGGGTTGTTCGCGACACCGATCGACGGGTCGAAGGTGCTGTCGTTCGACATGGCGAGCACTTCGCCGGTGTGCGCGTCGAGCACCACGGCGGAGGCGTTCTTCGCCCCGGACAGGTCCTTGGCGCGCTGCACCTCCTGCTGCACGTGGTACTGCAGGTCGTTGTCGATCGTGAGCTCGACGGAGGAACCGTCGACGGCGGGCTGGCGGTCGCGCCAGCTGCCCGGGATGACGGCGCCGTCGGACCCGCGGTCGTAGGTGGACGACCCGTCGGTACCCGCCAGCACGGCGTCCATCGACGCTTCGAGCCCGATCAGGCCGTGTCCGTCCCAGCCGGTCGCGCCGACGAGATTGGCGGCGAGCGATCCGCCCGGATACAGACGGATGTCCTGGCGTTCGGTGCCGACCTTGTCGTACTCGTCGACGATCTCCGCCGCGACGCCCGGATCGACACCGCGAGCGAGGTACACGAAGGTCTCGTCGCTCTCGAGCATCTCGAGCACGTCCTTCTCGGGCGCCGCAGCGCCGAGCGCGTCGTGGATCGCCGACGCGACGCCCTCGAGATATTCCGAGACCTCGGGCCGGGACGGATCCTTGGCGCGTTCCTCCTCGAGTTCCTTGCGCACCCGCACGGGTTGGAAGGTCAGTGCCTTCGCCTCCATGGTGTAGGCGAGTGGTTCGCCGTTGCGATCGGCGATGGTGCCGCGGGTCGCGGGTTCGACGAGTCGGGTGGTGCGCTGGCTGGCCGCCTCGGCGGACAGGGTCGGGGCCTGGACGAGCTGCACGGACAGCAACTGCGCGACGGCTACGCCCAGAGCGCCGAACATGCCGATCCGGCCCCATTTGTTGCGAAAGGTGAAACTCGTCCGGTCGCGGTGCTTGCGATCGCGCGGCGCGGGCATTCGAGCCCGCCCGCCGCGCGTCGCAGGGGTGGAACGTCGCTGCGGTGCACGCCGGGGGGTGGAGCGGTTGTTCACCGAGGCCCACCCTCGGGTTCCGTCGGCACGGCCTGGACAGGTGCTTCGGGCGCCGCCTCACGGGGCGCCTCGGATTGCGGCAGCTCGCTCACGGGTACCGATTGTCCCGCCGCGGGCGGAACAGGTGCGGCACCCTCGACGTCCGGCGTGGCGCCCGCAGGAGCCTCCGCCACGGACGCGGGCACGGGAGCCGGTGCCGGATCCTCGCCCACAGGGCGGCCGTCGGACGACGGCGCCGCCCGGCGCGCGTCCTCGGTGTCGGTGCGCGGCCGGGGTCCCTCGCTCACGTCACCGAGCGGCCGCGGTGTCTCCGCCCCGGCACTGCCGGCCAGCGGGGTCTGGACGCGGGCGTCCTCCCGGGCCGGCGGATCCAGCGGGGCCGGCGGGGCGCCCTGAGCCGGAACCGGATCGCCCACCACCTGCACCGAACCGTCCGGAGCGACGACGATCCGCGCGACCTGCCCGGTAGGAATCATGCCCAGCTCCGCCGCGGCGACGGCGAGCGCGGGAGCCGATTCGGCCGTGGCGACGTCGCGCTGGAGCACCGCGCGCTTCTGGGCGAGTTCCTCGTTGAGGGAACGCGCCGCGCTCAGCTCGTAGGAATCCTCGGTCGCCCGGGTGGTCAGCAGCAGCGTCACGGCCATGCCCACGCCCAGGAGCCCGATGATGGTGGCGACGAACGGGATCCGGGTGCGGACACGTCCGGCACCCGTCGTGCGCCCGCGGGTCTCGACCTGCTCGACCCCGAGCTGTGCTGCGCGCTGCGACCGTCGCTGATAGGCACGCTGCGCTGCGGTCGATCGCCCCGGGTTCCGGCGCTGCGGGGGTGCCACCTGTACGGTCATCGGTTACCTCCTGGCGATTCGTTCTGCAGCACGCAGGCGGACGGGCGCCGAACGTGGGTTGGCCTCGATCTCGTCGTCCGTCGCCCGCTCCGCACCGCGGGTGAGGATGCGCAGCTCCGGTCCCATCCCGGGCAGTTCGACCGGAAGCCCTTCGGGACTGCGGGACTTCGCTCGCGGGGTCAGTTCCTGCTTGACGACCTTGTCCTCGAGCGACTGGTAGGACATTAAGACGATCCGGCCACCCACCGCGAGAGCATCGATAGCGTCCGGTATCGCGTTGCGCAACGAGTCGAGCTCCGCATTCACCTCGACCCGCAGCGCCTGGAAGGTGCGCTTGGCCGGGTGACCACCGGTACGGCGGGTCGCAGCAGGGATCGTGCGGTACAGCAGTTCGACGAGTTCGCCGCTCGTCCGGAACGGGGCCTTGGCCCGGGTCCGGACGATCTCGGAGGCGATCCTGCCGGCGAAACGCTCCTCGCCGTAGGTGCTCAGGATGCGGGCGAGGTCGCCGTGGCTGTAGGTGTTGAGGACGTCGGCCGCGGTGATGCCGGTGGTGGGATCCATCCGCATGTCGAGCGGTGCGTCCTTGGAATAGGCGAAGCCGCGCTCCGCCTCGTCGAGCTGCATCGAGGACACGCCGAGATCGAACAGGGCGGCATGGACCGAGCCGTGCCGGTCGAGGCCGACACTCTCGAGTGCATCGGCGATCCCGTCGTAGCGGGTGTGGACGAAGTCGGTGCGATCGGAGAACCGTGCGAGTCGCTCGCGGGCGATCGCCAGTGCGTCGGGATCGCGGTCGAGGCCGACGAGCCGCAGCTTGGGGTAGATCGTCAGGAAGTGTTCGGAGTGCCCACCGAGACCGAGGGTCGCGTCGACGTAGACCGCGCCCTCGCCGTCGGGAGCGACGCTCTCGATGGCCGGGCCGAGCAGGTCGACGGCCCGCTGGAGCATGACAGGCACGTGGCCGAACTCCACCGCAGATGTCACATCGGCACCGGTGGCCTCATCCGTACCATCGACGGATTCGTGCTCGCCGTCCACCATGTGTCCTCCGGAATCCTGCTCGGGCCGCTTACGGTCTGTGGGGTACTCGTCGGGTGGACGGTGGTGTGCCTCGTGCCTGCCTGTCGCTCGTCTCGATACCGTGCTCGCCGCCACGGGGGTGGATACGGAAGACGGCGAATGCCTCGAGGTCTCTGTCCGAGTCCGAAGAGACCTGACGCCGGGGAAGTGCGTCAGGGCCCTTCGGTCCGTACCTGGCGCTGGGGAAGTGCGTCAGGGCCGGCACATCGGGCAGAGGCCTCGCGGCACTCGCCGCGCAGCCCGAGCCGTGGTTACAAGATGTCGCGTAGTGCTTCGTCTCTCGCTTCCGAGAAGTCTTCTTCGTGCTCGGCGAGGTAGGTCTCCCATGCCGTCGCGTCCCAGATCTCGAGGTACCTGACCGAACCGATCACCACGCAGTCCTTGGTGAGACCGGCGTACTTGCGGTGGGCCGACGACAGCGTGATCCGGCCTTGTGAGTCGGGTCGCTGCTCCTCCGTTCCCGACGCGAGGCTCCGCAGGAACGCACGTGCCTGAGGGTTGCTCCGTGAGGCACTCGCAGCGCGTTCGGCCAGAGCGGCGAACTCGTCACGAGGGAACACGGTGAGGCTGTGATCCTGTCCCTTCGTGATCATCAACCCTCCCGCCAGCTCGTCTCGGTACTTCGCCGGCAGCGTGAGCCGGCCCTTGTCGTCCAACTTCGGGGTGTAGGTACCGAGGAACACTCGGCGCCTCCCCGCTGCCGGACGGATGCTTCGCGCGACAGGACACCTTGTCCCGCCGCGCCCCACATTACCCCACTTTGCCCCACCGGAAACGGATTACCGCCGCCCGGTCACGCGTGTTGTCGTCACATTCCCAGCTCAGAGTGGGTGGCGAAAAATGGGGACACGCCCTCTCGTGACTACGGCGGATCCACCGACGTCGGCGCCCCGACGATCCGCCCCACCGGCGGAGCGAGGTTCGAGCGACGGGCGACCAGGGGAAACACTGCGCCCGGGGCCGGGGTGGGAGGCAGTGGGGGGACGGGGAACGCGCGAGTGGGGCGCGGTGGTGGAGCGACAGGAGGGATGGAGGGAGGTCGCTGGGCAGGCCGACGGAGAAACGACGACGGCGCGACCCGTTGGGTCGCGCCGTCGTCGATACACCTGATGGTCGAGGAGGTCAGTCCTGCTCGAAACGCCTCCGGAACCGCTCTTCCATGCGGTTGGTGAAGCCACCACCCGAGGACTTCTTGCCGCCGCGGGAACTTCGACCGGTCTTTCCGGAACCGGAACTACCGCCCGTCGCCCCTGGAGTCGACGGCCGACGACCGCCGAGGAGCAACAGGACTCCGGCGGCGAACATCACGAGGAACCCGAGCAGACTGATGATCGGGAAGCCGCCCGGCTTGAGCGGCAGGGCAACGCCGGCGATCAACAGCGTCAGGCCCAACACGAACAAGGCGCCGGCCTGTAGCCGCCGCCGGTTCGACGCCATCCCCAACCGGCTGCCACGCACGGTCGAGGCGAACTTGGGATCCTCAGCATAGAGCGCGCTCTCGATTTGATCGAGCATGCGCTGCTCGTGCTCGGAGAGTGGCACGGTACCTCCCCCGGCACTAAACGGTGGCCACCGGATCCGTGGGGCGAATCCGGCGGGGGGCCGTCCGTACGGCCGCCTGAGTCAATAATACGAGCAGATGTCGCTGTGGACCACAAACTCCACACGTGAGTTCGATCCCCTCTTCGGCGAAGACCCTCGTGAGGGGGCGAAAGTCACCCACCGACACCGACCTCCGGCTCTGCTTCGGCGTCGAGATAGCCCTCCACATCGTGCAGGAAGTGACCCACCTCGTCGTAGAACGCCCCGGATTCGTCGGCGCCCACCGCATGCACTACCCCCGCCTCGACTGCGGCGCGGGTGGCTGAGCGATCGGCGAAGTAGTCGGCCCAGACGGCGAAGGACTCGTCGGCGCGCGCCATGAGCGCCCACGCGTTGCGCGTGGCGGGCCGGCGGGGGCGGATCCCGGAACGCAGCTCCGCGGCGGCGACCACCGCGCCCGCGCCGCGCAGCGCCGCCAGATAGGCGAGGCGGAACCGCTCGCCAGGATCGCCGGCACCGGCGGCACCCGAGAGCAGATCGTCGGCCTTGCGCAGCAGCGTCGCCGCGCGCGCCGAGGTGGCATGGTCGATGCATGCGGACGGCCCGAGCGTGGGAGACGTTCGGCGCGGGCCTCGACTCGCGACCTGACCGTTGGCCATGTTCACGCACCTCCTCGGCGTGGTCTCACCACTCGTTACAACGAGCGGTATCCGGTGGCATTCCCGCCGAAACGCCGAGGAACGGAGATCACTGTCCTCGAGTGAGGCCGACACGGACGCCGAGCGGGAGACCCCAGGGTGATCCGGGGATGTTCGCTTCCCTCGAACATCCCCGGATCACCGGTGTCGAACATGCGTTCGACGTATTCAATATAGCTGGACCCACCGACAACCCGTCAAGAGAAAGTGGCCACGTCATCCCGAACGATCAGCGAGACCCGAGCACCTCCGACGCAGCGCGAGCCACCCGAACGAGTCACGCATGACCACCGATCCCCGCCAGGACGCCCCGATCCTCACCGAGCTCTCCCCCGCGGACTTCCGTGCGCGCCTGCCCGAGCTGCTGGCCGTCTACGTCGCGGCGATGCGGTATCCCCGCGGCACGGAGTACCACCGCGCGCCGATGTGGTCCGAGCATTCGGCCCGCGAGGGATGGCAGGCGTTCGCTGCGAGTCTCCCCGACGATCCGGACACCGCCGTCGGGATCGCGTACGGCTACCGGGGCGACACCCGCCAGTGGTGGAACCAGCAGGTGCGCGCCGGGATGCGCCATTCCGGACGGTCCCCCGAGGAGATCGATCGCATCCTCTCCGACTACTTCGAGCTCACCGAACTGCACGTCCGCCCCGACATGCAGGGACGCCGCATCGGTGAACTGCTCCTGTCGGCGCTGCTGCGGGAACGCACCGAAGCGGCCGTACTGCTGTCGACACCCGAAGTGCCGGGCGAGGACAACCGGGCGTGGCGGCTGTACCGTCGGTTCGGATTCCAGGACGTCGTCCGCCGGTTCGTCTTCACCGGCGACGCCCGCCCGTTCGCGGTCCTCGGCAGGAGCCTGCCTCTGGAGCCGGACCTCGTTCCGTACCACCATCACACGATCGACGATCCGGACGGAAGCGGTACCCCATGAACTCCACACTCGACGTCGTCGTCGTCGGCTCGGGCCACAACGCCCTGGTCTCGGCGTGTTATCTCGCCCGCGACGGATGGTCGGTGGAGGTCCTCGAACGCGACACCGTGCCGGGCGGCGCCGTCTCCACCGTCGAACGGTTCCCCGGATACGCCGTCGACCGCGGTTCCTCGGCGCACATCATGGTGCGCCACTCCGGGATCGTCGAGGAACTCGATCTCGCTGCCCACGGCCTGCGCTACATCGACTGCGACCCGTGGGCATACGCGCCGCCGCCGACGGACTCCGACCGCCCCGGCATCGTCTTCCACCGCGATCTCGACCGGACCTGCGCCTCCGTCGAAGCAGCCTGCGGACGCCGCGAGGCCGACGCGTACCGCCGCTTCGTGCAGGACTGGGGTCCGCGCAGCGCCGCGGTGATGAAGTCGTTCACCCACCCCCCGACCGGCCGGCACCTGCTGTCCTCGTTCTGGGGACTCGACGCCGGGGAGGGCGGCAGCGCCCTGTCCCGCCGGTTCCTCACCACCGGCGACAGCCTGCTCGACGAGTACTTCGACGACGAACCCCTCAAGGCGGCACTCGCCTGGTTCGGCGCGCAGTCCGGCCCGCCCATGTCCGAGCCCGGCACCGCCGCGATGGTGGGCTTCGCGGCCCTCATGCACACCCTGCCCCCGGGGCGCGCGATCGGCGGGAGCGGCGCGCTCACCCAGGCCCTGCTGTCGCGGCTGCGGTCCGACGGCGGCACGGTGACCTGCGGCGACGCCGCCACCGAGATCCGCCGGACCGGCGATGTGTGGACCGTGCGCACCGAATCGGGACGCTCCCTGCGGGCCCGGAGGGTCGTCGCCGGATGCCACGTACTGACCACGCTGGATCTGCTCGACCGCGGCGGATACGACCGCGACCGGCTCGAGCGCTGGCGCCGCAGCATGCGGGTCGGCCCCGGTATCGGCATGGTCCTGCGGCTCGGCACCGACTCGCTGCCCCGCTACCGCGGCTGCGACGAGCCCGAACTGACGACCGCCGGCCTGCAACTGCTCGTCGACGACCGCGCCCACCTGCGCGCCGCGCACGGTGCGGCGATGGCGGGAGACCTGCCCCCGCGACCGGCCGTCCTCGCGATGAGCTTCTCCGCCCTCGACCCAACGATCGCACCCGACGGCAAGCACCAGATCACCCTGTGGTCCCAGTGGCATCCGTACGCGCTGCGCGACGGGCGTCGCTGGGAGGACATCGCCGGCGCCGAGACCGACCGCATCCTCGCCGAGATGGAGACGCGCTCTCCCGGATTCACCGCAAGCGTGGAGCACTGCCACGTGCAGACCCCCGCGGACATCGAGAGCGAACTCGGCCTGCTCGGCGGGAACGTCATGCACGTGGAGATGTCGCTGGACCAGATGTTCCTGTGGCGCCCGCTGCCGGAACTGTCCGGCTATCGGGTGCCCGACGCGCCCGGCCTCTATCTCACCGGCGCCTCGACCCATCCCGGCGGTGGAGTCTCCGGTGCGAGCGGCCGCAACGCCGCCCGGGTCGCCCTCGCCGACGCCAAGGGAACTCTCGTGGACCGCGTGAAGGGCTGGGTGTCGCGGTGACCGACACCCGCGTCCCCGCACCGCCCCGACCGGCCCGCTGGCAGACGATCCTTCCGATCGTCCCGGCCGTCGCCGCGGTCCTGGCCCAGATCGCCTACCCCCTCACCGAGGGTGGCGCCCGGGACGCCGCGACCGTCGCGGTCGTCACGCTGCTCACCGCCGCATGCCTCATCCACGCCGCGCTGAACCGCGGCCTCACCTTCGCCGTCGTCCTGATCGTCAGCTCGGCGGGCATCGGATATCTGTCCGAGGTGGTCGGCACGACGACCGGCTATCCCTACGGCTGCTACAGCTATGTCACCGATCGGCTCGGACCGGCCGCCTTCGACGTCCCGCTGGTGGTGCCGCTGGCGTGGTCGGCGGGTCTGTACCCCGTCTGGTGCGTGGCCTCCCGCCTCGTCCGCAACGGTCCCGGCCGGGTCGCGGCGGTCACCGTCGGCATGCTGGGCTGGGATCTGTATCTCGACCCCCAGATGGTGGCGGACGGGCACTGGTCGTGGTGCAACGCCGGCGGACTGCCCGGGATCGAGCACATCCCACTCACCAACTACGCGGGCTGGCTTCTCGTCGCCGCGATCATGGCGACCGTGCTCGTGCTCGTCGACTCCCGTTCGGATCGCACCGACACGTCCCGGCACGACGCCGTGCCCGTCGTACTGTTCCTGTGGACGTGGCTCGGTTCGGCGCTCGCCCACAGTGTCTTCCTCGACGCTCCCGAACTCCGCTACTCCGCGGTGTACGGACTGGTCGTCATGGGGGTACTGGGTGTTCCCCTGCTGTTCTCGCTCGTCCGGTCGTGGCGCGGAAGCACGCCCGGTCCCGGGCGGGACGAGACACGACTCGCCGCGAGCGACCCGAACAACCGACGAGGATGACCGTGCCTGGCACCATGTTCTCCGTGCAGTCGTCCCTCCTGTCCGTCCGCCGTCGTGTCGTCGCGGTCGTGGGGCTCGTGCTCCTCGGCCTCCCGCTCCTCACCGGCTGCCTGCGTGTGCAGGCGACGATGGGGATCTCCTCCGATGACCGTGTGTCGGGGCAGATCGTCGCCGCGACCATCCCCGCCGACGAGAACGATCCCGGTCCCGAACTCACCCCTCCCTCGGCCCTGGCCGGCAAGGTGCGGGTGCAGGAGTACTCGCAGGACGGCTACGTCGGGAGCCAGGTCTTCTTCAACGACCTCACCTTCGGCGACGTCCAGCAGCTCGCCACGATGTCCGACCAGAGCGCCGGCATGTTCCAGCTCAACCTGCAGCGCTCGGGCGACCTGGTCGCCCTGAACGGACGCGTCGATCTCGAGTCCGCTCCCACCCAGGGCACCGACGTGCAGTTCACCATCGCATTCCCCGCCCGGGTGGCGACCACCAACGGCACCCGCGAGTCGGATTCGGTCGTGACCTGGAAGCTTCCGGCCGGTGAGGTGAGCACCCTCCGCGCGGAGGTGCGCTACGCCGATCCCAACACGCGCGGTTTCGCGGGCTGGGCCGGAATCATGGCCGGCGGCGCCTTCGGTGTCACGCTGATCATCGCCGGCGCGGCCTGGTTCACCCGCAATCCCACGCCGCAGTGGTCGTCGGCGAACGGGACGCGGTCCTGACCCCCCTGCCGCGCGACCTGTCCCCCGGTCTCGCGCGGCTCGTCGCCGGTGGTGCTCTCGTCGCCTCCTACGGTGCGGCCGTCGCCGTCGCGAACCGCGTCGCGCTCCCTTGTCTCGTTCCGGGACCGGTGGTCGACGAGCAGGTCACCGTCGTCGTGCCGGCCCGTGACGAAGCTCCTCGCATCGGTGCGATCGTCTCCGATCTGCGCGCACAGAGAGGCCTGCGCGCCCTGCGCGTGGTGATCCTCGACGACGACTCGTCCGACGGCACCTGCGATCTGGCCACGGCCGCGGCCGCGGACGACGAGCGCATCACCGTCGTCCGATCGACGCAGCCACCTCCCGAAGGATGGACCGGGAAGGCAGCGGCGTGTGCCGCAGCCGTCGCCCACGCCGGGCCGGCAGCCGACAGCGGCGTCGTGGTCTTCGTCGACGCGGACGTCCGGCTCACGCCCGACGCACTCTCCGCCGCCATCGCTCTGCTGCGCCGCCAGGATGCCGCGCTCGTCTCGCCGTTCCCGTACCAGCTCACCGGGTCGGCGCTCGAACGGCTCGTGCAGCCACTGCTGTTCTGGTCGTGGTTCTCGCTGCTGCCCGTCGCGGTCTCGCACCGCACCCACCGGCCGTCGATGGCGGTGGCGTGCGGGCAGTTCCTCGTCTTCGACGCGCACGCCTACGGGGCGATCGGCGGGCACGCCGCGGTCGCGGCGAGTCCCACGGAGGATCTGGATCTGGCCCGGGCACTACGTCGCGCCGGACGACGTACGACGGTCGCGGCCGCGGGCGGGCTGTCGTCGTGCCGGATGTACGACGGGCCCCGCCCGTTGATCGGCGGTTACACCCGCTGGCTGTGGTCGGCGTTCGGCTCCCCCGCCGGCGCGGCCGCGGTGGTCGCGCTGTATCTCCTCGCCTACCTCCTGCCCCCGGCAGCGGCGCTTCTCGGCGAGGGCCGGACACGACGCTGGGGTCTGGTCGGAACCGCCGCGGGCATGGCGTCACGACTCCTCGCCCGCGTCACCGAACGGGGAGGACGCACACACCCGGATGCTCCGGACCGTCCCGCCGACGACCTGCTCGAGGCCGTGGCACACCCGGCATCGGTCCTGGCCTTCGGCGCGCTCACGGCGTCGTCGATCCGGGCCCGGCGCAGCGGACGCGCGGCATGGAAGGCCCGCGTCCTGCCCTGACCCCGAACCGGGGCACGGATGTCAGGCCGGCTGCACCGCGGCGGGAGCTTCGAGTTCGTAGCCGAGGCGGTCGAGCACCTCGCCGGTCGCGCGGGCGAAGTTCAGCGTGATGAAGTGCAGGCACGGCGCGCCCTCGGAGATCAGCCGCTCGCACATCTCCGTGGCCACCTCGATGCCCACCTCGCGCACGGCGGCGCGGTTCTCCTCCGGGCCGTCGCCCGCCGCGCGCCGCAGCCGCTCCTCGAGCACGGGCGGCAGGTGCGAACCCGACAGTTCGAGGCTGCGCCGCGCCGAGCGCAGCGACGTGATCGGCATGATCTCGGGGATGATCGGCTTGAGCCCCTGCTCGGCGTCGCACGCCACGACCCGGTCGCGCAGACGCAGGTAGTGCTCGACGTCGAAGAACATCTGGGTGATCGAGTACTCGGCGCCCGCACGCAGCTTCTGCACGAGATAGCGGGTGTCGTGGTCGAGGTCCGGGGACCGGTGGTGTCCTTCCGGGAACGATGCGACGCCCACGTGGAAGTCGCCGAGATCGCGCACCAGACGTACGAGTTCGTCGGCGTATTCGAGACCCTCCGGGTGCTTCTCCCACTCGCCGAGGGGGTTGCCCGGCGGGTCGCCGCGCAGGGCGAGGATGTTGGTGATGCCGCGGTCGGCATAGGCACCGACCATCGCGCGCAGTTCGTCGATGCTGTGCCCGACGGCCGTGAGGTGCGCGACCGGCAGGAGGGTGGTCTCCTCGGCGAGACGTCCGGTGATCCGGACCGTACGGTCGCGGGTGGATCCCCCGGCGCCGTAGGTCATCGATACGAAGGCCGGACCGAGGCGTTCGAACGTCCGCACGGCACGCCACAGTCGTCCCTCGGCCTCGGCATCGCGAGGTGGGGAGAACTCGACGGAGAACGGAATGCGGCCCGAACGCGCGGATCCGAGACGGTCCACGATCGACGGGGTCCGAGAAATCCCGTCGTCCTCGGTTGCCCTGACGAAGTCGCTTGTCACCGGTCCAGCATAGGTGGCGCCACCGGGCCGGTCGCTACCGGCGACGACCCGAGTGTGCGGATAGGCTGGTCGCGGCGCCTCCGGCTCTCCCGCCGCCGAGGTGCCGTCACCCATCGACCTGGAGGTTTCGTCCTGTCTACCGGCGCCGATCACTTGTCTGCCGAGCAGCTCCCCCATCGTGTGGAGGACTCCCTCCGGCAGTTCTTCACCTCACGTTCCGATCTGGTCGACTCGGTGGGCGGTGGATACCGGCAGGCCGTCGACACGCTCGAGGCGTTCGTGCTGCGCGGGGGCAAGCGGGTACGTCCGCGCTTCGCCTGGACGGGCTGGCTCGGCGCCGGCGGTGATCCGACCGGGCCGGACGCCGCGGCCGTCCTGCAGGCGTGCTCGGCGCTCGAGCTCGTGCAGGCCGCGGCCCTCGTCCACGACGACATCATCGATGCCTCAACCACGCGCCGCGGGTTCCCCACCGTGCACGTCGAGTTCACCGAGCAGCACCGCAGCGCCGGCTGGCACGGTAGGTCGGAGCAGTTCGGCGAGTCGGTCGCGATCCTGCTCGGCGACCTCGCCCTGGTGTGGGCGGACGACATGCTGCACTCGGCCGGGCTCGACCCCGCGACGGTCGCGCGCGTGGTCCCGGCCTGGGCCGCGATGCGCACCGAGGTGCTCGGCGGGCAGTACCTCGACATCGCCAACGAGGTGGCGGCGGACGAATCGGTGGAGGCCGCCACGCGGGTCAACCGGTTCAAGACCGCGGCGTACACGATCGAACGCCCGCTGCACATCGGCGCCGCTCTCGCCGGCGCCGACGACGACCTCATCGACGCCTACCGCCGCTTCGGCACCGACATCGGTCTGGCGTTCCAGCTGCGCGACGATCTGCTCGGCGTCTTCGGCGACCCCGAGATCACCGGCAAGCCCTCCGGCGACGACCTGCGCTCGGGCAAGAGGACGGTCCTGTACGCGCTGGCACTCGAGACGGCCGACGCCTCCGATCCGGCCGCGGCCGAGCTGTTGCGCACCTCGATCGGGACCGATCTGTCCGACGCGCAGGTCGAACAGCTCCGCTCGCTGCTCGTCGACCTCGGCGCGGTCGCCCGGATCGAGGACCGCATCACGGAACTGACCGACAGCGCGTTCGAGGCGCTCGAGTCGTCCGGCGCCACCGAGGAGGGCAAGGCCCTCCTGCGCGAGTCGGCGGTCGCCGCGACCCGACGGGTGGCGTGAGGACGGTGCGGACGGTTCCCGGCGCCGACCGGGTCGTCGTGGTCGGTGCCGGCCTCGCCGGTCTGTCCGCGGCGCTGCACCTGCGTGGCGCCGGTAGGGACGTGACGGTCCTCGAACGCGCCGACGACGTCGGGGGCCGGGTCGGCAGTTATCACGGCCCCGGTTACGAGATCGACAACGGCGCCACCGTGCTCACGATGCCCGAGCTGATCGACGACGCCCTCGCCGCGGTGGGCGCCGATCGGGACTCGGTCCGGCCGGCGCTACGCACCCGACAATTGTCCCCCGCCTATCACGCGCGGTTCGCCGACGGCACCTCGCTCGACGTGCACTCCGACCCCGAGGCCATGGTCGCCGAGATCTCGCGGGTGTGCGGTCCCGAGGAGGCACGCCGCTATCTGCGGCTGCGGGCGTGGCTCGCCGACATCTTCGACGCCGAGTTCGACCGCTTCATGGACGCGAACTTCGACTCGCCGCTCGACCTGGTCTCGTCTCCGGCGGCACTGCGCGACCTTGCGCGTCTGCTCCGGCTGGGCGGGTTCGGCAGGCTCGGCGCACAGGTGAACCGCAGGATCACCGACCCACGCCTGCGCCGCGTCTTCACCTTCCAGGCGCTGTACGCGGGGGTCGCTCCGGCACGGGCCCTCGCCGTCTACGGGGCCATCGCCCACATGGACACCTCGCTGGGCGTGTACGCGGTGGACGGCGGTATGCGATCGGTCGCCCGCGCGATGGCCGCGGCGTTCGTCGATGCCGGCGGACGGCTCGAACTCGGCCGGGAGGTGACCTCGCTCGATCTCTCCGGTGGCCGGGTCGACGGTGTCCGCACCCGCGACGGAGAACGCTTCCCGTGCGACGCGGCCGTCCTGACCCCCGACACCCCGGTGGTCGACGGGTTGCTGCCGCACCGTCGGCGCCGCCGCACACTGGCCGCGCCGTCGGCCGTGGTGCTGCACGGGTCGATCCCCACCGGGGTGACCCACGGCTGGGCGGCGCAACACCACCACGTGATCGACTTCGGCGGTGAATGGGACCGCACCTTCGCGGAGATCACCCGCAGCCGCGGACGTGGCCGGCCGATGTCGGATCCCTCGCTGCTCATCACACGACCGGCTCTGTCCGATCCCGGTCTGCGCTTCACCCGTGAGGGGGCCGAGCACGAACCGTTGTCGGTGCTGGCGCCGTGCCCGAACCTCGACAGCGCTCCGCTCGCCTGGGCCGAGCTCGCGGTGCCCTACCGCAACGAGCTGCTCGACGTCCTCGACCGCCGCGGATACGGCGGTATCATGGACGGTTTCCGCGTCGACCACATCGACACACCCGCAACCTGGCACGCTCGTGGCATGCAGGCGGGCAGCCCGTTCTCGAGCGCTCACGTCTTCCGGCAGACGGGACCGTTCCGGCGCCGTAACCTCGATCCGGCCGTTCCCGGCGTGGTGCTCGCCGGGTCGGCGACGGTGCCGGGCGTCGGCGTCCCCACCGTGCTGTTGTCCGGAAGGCTCGCCGCCGAACGGCTCGGTGTTCCGCGAAGCCGGTGACACCGGGCGCAACACGCTCCGCGTCTCCACTAAACTGTCCTCGTTCGCCAGCTACCTGCGCGCCGCGCATCCACACGTCCACGGGGGAGGAACCGTAACGATGTCGTCCCCTGCCTCGCCCGACGCCGAGCCGCAGACCTCGCCCGCGCCGGAGGGGACGGTCGCGCCGACGGGTGAGCGCCCGAAGTACGCATTCCTGAGGAGTCCCGCCGGCCACGCCACGTTGCTCGGCGCGTGGGGCGCGGTGCTCATGACCTTCGGCAGTTTCGGATCGGGCAGTGTCCGCCGCGTCGATCCGCTGCTCGAGGACATCTATCTGTCGTGGCTGCGCTTCGGCCACGGTCAGCTGCTCTCGCGGATCATCCTGTGGGTCGGTGTGCTCGTCATGATCGCAGCGTGGGTGCGCGTCGGTCGGGCGACCCTCGCCGGCCACGTCACGGTGCGCGATCTGTGGACGGTGCTTCCCGCGTGGACCGCTCCCCTGCTCGTCGCGACCCCGATGTTCAGCCGCGACGCCTACTCCTACCTCGCGCAGGGTGCACTGCTGCGCGACGGCTTCGATCCGTACGAGGTGGGCCCGGTCGTCAACCCGGGCGTCCTGCTCGACAACGTCAGCAACGTATGGACGACGACCACCACGCCGTACGGGCCCGTCCACCTGCTGCTCGGTGCGGGCATCACGTCCATCACCGACGACAACGTGGTGACGGGCACCTGGCTGTGGCGCCTGACCATGCTTCCCGGCCTCGCGCTCATGGCGTGGGCCGTGCCGAAACTCGCCCGTCGCATGGGTGGGAACCCCGCGATCGCCCTGTGGCTCGCGGTCCTGAACCCGCTCGTGCTGATCCATCTCGTCGGCGGTGTGCACAACGAGCTGCTGATGGTCGGTCTCATGATCGCCGGCATCGTGCTCGTGCTCGAGGGCCGACATATCGGCGGCATCGCCCTGGTCTCGCTCGGCGCCGCGATCAAGGCCACAGCAGGATTGGCACTGCCCTTCCTGGTGTGGGTGTGGATGATCCACGAACGCGACCGTGCGCGCGCCGAAGGGCGCGAACCGGCAGCGCCCGTCCGCCTGTTCGCCAAGGCCGCCGGTCTGGGACTGGTCGTCTTCGCCGCGGTCTTCGGCGGCACCTCGCTGCTCGCCGGTGTGGGCATCGGCTGGCTCACCGCCCTGTCCGGCTCGTCGAAGATCATCAACTGGTTGTCGCTGCCGACGATGATGGCGCACGCCGTCACGTGGGTCACCCCGTGGCGACTCGGATCGGTCCTCGACATCACGCGCATGCTCTGCGCGATCGCGCTGGTGGTGATCCTGGTGTGGGCGTGGTGGCGCTTCCGCCGCACCGAGCGCGACGCGGTCTTCGGGATCGTCGTGGCACTGACCGCGGTGACCCTGCTGTCGCCCGCCGCGCTGCCCTGGTACTACTCCTGGCCGCTCGCCGTCGCCGCCGCCTTCGCGATGTCGCCCAGGGTGCTCATGGTGCTCGTCGGGTTGTCGACCTGGTTGATGTTGATCTTCAACCCCGACGGGTCGATCGGGATGTACAACATCGCGCACGTCGCACTCGCGGTGTTCGCCTCGATCGTCGCGGCCCGTTCGCTCGTCACCCGTGATCCGCTGCGCCTGCGGTTGCGGCCACGAGCGGCATCGCCCGCCGGCGCTGCCCGGGACGACCGTGCCTGACCGCCCCGCGGGGATCGCGGCCGACGATCTCACCCGGGCCTACGCCTACTGCGCCGAACTCACCGCCGAACACGGACGCACCTACAACCTCGCGACCCGGTTGCTGCCGGCCCCGCGCCGACACGCCGTGCACGCGCTCTACGGGTTCGCCAGACATGTCGACGACATCGTCGACGTCACCGCCGTGGACGACCCGGAGGCCGCGATCCGCGGGGTCGACGACGCGCACGCCCGCCTGCACGCCGCGCTCGCGGGTGATCCCGGCCCGCTCGACGAGACCGGTCTGGTGGTCCGTGCGCTCGCCGACACGATCCGGCAGTACCGCATCCCGACCGGGTACTTCGACGCCTTCATCCGTTCCATGCGCATGGACGTGCCGCGCACGCCCGAGTTCCGGCCCCACTACCGGACCATCGAGGAACTGCGCGAGTACATGCACGGCTCCGCGGCAGTGATCGGTCTCGAACTGCTGCCCATCCTTGACGTCGCCGATCCTGCCGCCCCACCGGCCGCGGCCGCGCTCGGCGAGGCGTTCCAGCTCACCAACTTCATCCGCGACGTCGGCGAAGACCTCGAGCGCGGACGCGTCTACATCCCGCTCGACCTGTGGTCGGCGTTCGGGGTCGACATCGACCTGCTGCAGGAATGCCGGCGCACCGGCGCCGTGGATCCGAGGGTCCGGCGGGCGCTCGCCCACGCGGTCGCACTGACCCGCGCCGAATATCGCAAGGCCGAACCCGGACTGGCGGTACTCCCCGACCGGATCCGGCCCGGTATCCGCGCGGCCTTCACGCTCTACGGGCGGATCCTCGACGAGGTCGAACGCAGTGGGTTCCGAGTGCTCGACCGGCGCGCGACGGTACCGCGCCGCACCCGCGCCGCGGTGATGCTCACCGAGTACGTCACCGGTTCACTGCTCCGGCAGCGCTGAGTTGCCCGCCGCGGATCAGGCCGAGTTGCCCGCCGCGGATCAGAAGGCGAGTGCCTGTGCCCGCCGCATGACCTCGCGCGCGGACTGCGTGTGCATCGCGGCGACGGGGCTTCCACCGGGAAGAGAATCGTCCTCGGCGAAGAGCCACTGCAGGATCTCGTCGTCCTCGTAACCGCCGTCGTGCAGCACCGCGATCAGGCCGGGAAGACCCTTGAGAACGTTCCCCTCGTCGTCGAGGAAGGCCTCGGGCAGGACCGGCACGCGGTCGCGCTTGAACGCCAGCAACTGCCGGTCGCGCACCATCTGGTGCACGCGGGAGGTGGCGACGCCGAGGCTCTTGGCCACATCGACGAGCTGCACCACGGGCACGGAGCGGTCGAGAACGTCGTCGCAGTAAGGGATTGCACTCACCCCACCACGTTATCGTTGCGGCCTCGCGGGCAGCTACGCGGCTACCGTCCACGGGAGCTGGCTACGATCGACGGGGACGAAATCGCTCCGCACACGCAGAGCCGGACCTTCGTCACGTCGATACCTCGAAGGCCCGGGTACCGGCGTCCCACCATCACGCACGAGACACGGGGGTACACCGGGTGACCGCTGGCAGCGACCGACTGGTCGGCGTCGTGCTCGACCGGCGTTATCGCATCGAATCGCAGATCGCACGCGGCGGCATGTCGACCGTCTATCGCGGCACCGACATGCGTCTCGACCGTCCCGTCGCCGTGAAGATCATGGATCCGCAGTTCGCGGCCGATCCCCAGTTCCTGGCACGGTTCGAGTTCGAGGCCAGGTCCGTCGCACGATTGACGCATCCCGGGCTCGTCGCGGTCTACGACCAGGGCCAGGACGGCGACCATGTCTTCCTCGTGATGGAGCTCGTCGAGGGCGGCACCCTGCGTGAGCTGCTGCGCGAGCGCGGGCCGATGCCGCCGCACGCCGCCGCTGCCGTGGCCGCTCCGGTCCTCGGAGCCCTGGCCGTCGCCCACCGGGCGGGTCTCGTGCATCGCGACATCAAGCCCGAGAACATCCTCATCTCCGGCAACGGCGAGGTGAAGATCGCCGACTTCGGGCTCGTCCGCGCCGTCGCCGCCGCGACCACCACCTCGCGCAGCGTGATCCTCGGCACCGCGGCGTACCTGTCCCCGGAGCAGGTCACCGTCGGCAGCGCCGACGCGCGCAGCGACGTCTACTCGGCCGGTGTGCTCGTATACGAGATGCTCACCGGCCGCACCCCCTTCATCGGCGACACGTCCCTGTCGGTCGCGTACCAGCGCGTGGAGAAGGACGTGCCGGATCCGAGTTCGGTCATAGACGGGGTTCCGCCGGAACTGGACGCCTTCGTCCGTCGGGCCACCGAACGCGAACCGTCGGAACGCTACGCCGACGCGCAGGTGATGGCCGACGCGCTCGGCGAGATCTGCGACACGCTCGATCTCCCCCGCTACCGGGTTCCGGCTCCCAGACGATCCGCCGTGCGGACGCCGCCCGTGGTGGACCCCGACGCCGCGGCACCGACCCGCACCGTCGACGGTGCCGCTGCCGGACATGCCGATCCCGCTCCGGCGACGACGGTGCTCCCCGGCTCGGCCGCCGCGAACTCGCACGCCCCGACGACCGTGCAGACCGCCGTTCCGGCCACGCCCGGCCCGGATGCTCCGGCCACGCCCCCGCACCCGACCCGGGTCGCGACCCGCACCCATCCGCGTCCCGACACCGAACCCGTGGCGCCCCGGCCCGACTACGCTGCCGACCGTCGCCGTCAGCGCCGGTCCGCCGCCGGTTGGATCGCCGCGATCATCGTGCTCGCGTTGTTCATGGGAATCGCCGGGTGGTGGCTCGGCGCCGGCCGCCTCACCGACGTCCCGACCGTGCAGGGTCTCGACCGGGCAGCGGCCGTGTCCGCGATCGAGACGGCCGGATTGTCCAGCGAGATCCGGGGCGAGTACTCCGACGACGTCCCCGTCGACACCGTCCTCGGCACCGACCCCAGCGCGGGTTCACGCGTGCCCGACGGCGACACGATCGCGTTGCTCGTGTCGCTCGGCAGACCCACCGTCCCGTCCATCCCCGGCGCCGGCGAGAGATCCGTCGTCGAGGACGAACTGCGCAGCCGCACCTTCGAACCGATCGAGGGCGGCACCGCGTTCAGCACCACGGTGCCCGAGGGCGGTGTGGCTGCACTCGACCCCGCCCCCGGCACCGTCCTGCCGGTGGGCGCCGAGGTCGCACTCGTGATCAGTAAGGGCTCCCCGCCGGTCACCCTGCCCGATCTCACCGGACGCCCGGTCGACGAGGCGCGACGCATCCTCGACGAAGCAGGTCTGACCGTCGGTGAGATCCGAGAGGTCTTCGACGCCGACGTCGACGAGGGACGAGTCGTCGGCACCGACCCGGAGGAGGGCGCCGACGTCAGCGCCGGCGGAACCGTCACCCTGCTCGTATCCAATGCAGTGAAGGTGCCGTCGATGTTGGGACGCTCGGTGGGCTCGGCCCGCGACGAGCTCACCCGCCTCGGTTTCGAGGTCGAGGTCCGGCAGCTCGGCGACTCCGACCGCTCGATCGTGATCGGCCAAGATCCGGGGGCAGGCCGGAGAACAGAACAGGGCAGCACGGTCACGCTGACCGCACTGCCCTGATCCGACCACCCGTCCTCTACCCGGGAAGCATCCCCACTGTGATCAACCGCGGAGCATCTCCGCCACGAGGAACGCGAGTTCGATCGACTGCTGCGTGTTCAGCCGCGGATCGCACGCCGTCTCGTAACGACCGTGCAGATCGAGATCGGAGATGTCCTGGGCACCGCCGAGGCACTCGGTGACGTCCTCACCGGTGAGCTCGACGTGGATGCCGCCGGGATGCGTGCCGAGCGCGCGGTGCACCTCGAAGAAGCCCTGCACCTCGTCGACAATGCGGTCGAAGTGACGGGTCTTGTAGCCGGTGGATGCCTCGTGGGTGTTTCCGTGCATCGGGTCGCACTGCCAGATCACCTTGTGGCCGGTGGCCTCGACACGCTCGATGATGCCGGGCAGCAGGTCGCGAACCTTCGAGTGGCCCATCCGGGAGATCAGGGTCAGCCGGCCCGGCGTGTTGTGCGGGTCCAGGCGCTCGACGTACTCGACGGCCATCTCCGGGGTGGTCGACGGACCGATCTTCAGGCCGATCGGGTTCGACAGCAGCTCCGCGAACGCGATGTGCGCGCCGTCGAGCTGGCGGGTGCGATCGCCGATCCACAGGAAGTGGGCCGACAGGTCGTACAGGCGCGGCTTGTCGCCCGAGTTGTCGAGACGGAGCATCGCGCGCTCGTAGTCGAGGACGAGGGCCTCGTGGCTGGCGTAGATCGTCGCTGCGCGCAGGTTCGGGTCGACGACCCCGCAGGCGTCCATGAACCGCAGACCGCGGTCGATCTCGGAGGCGAGCGCCTCGTAGCGGGCACCGGCGGGCGACGCCGAGACGAAGGCCCGGTTCCAGTCGTGCACGCGGTGCAGGTCGGCCTCACCGGCGGCGGTGACGGCACGCACGAGGTTCATCGCGGCACTCGCGTTCGCGTAGGCACGCACGAGGCGCGACGGATCGTGCCTGCGCACCTCCGCGTCGGCGACCAGCGAGTTGACCATGTCGCCGCGGTAGGACGGCAGGCCGAGCGCGTCGGTGTCGGACGAACGCGGCTTGGCGTACTGGCCGGCGATCCGCGCGACCTTCACGACCGGCGTCGACGCACCGTAGGTCAGCACCACCGCCATCTGCAGCAACGTGCGGATGTTGCCCTTGATGTGCGGCTCGGTGTTGTCCGCGAACGTCTCGGCGCAGTCGCCGCCCTGGAGGAGGAAGGCCTCACCGCGAGCGACGGCGGCGAGCTGGGTCTGCAGCTCCTCGACCTCGCGGGGCACGGTGATGGGAGGCACGCTCTCGAGCACGGTGCGCATCGCCGCGGCCTGTTCCTCGGGCCAGCTGGGCTGCTGCAGCGCCGGCTTTGCGAGCGCCGCGTCGAGGTTGGCACGCAGCTCCTCGGGCAACGGGGGGAGTTCGGGCAAGCGGTCGATCGGCACGTCGACAGTCCAGTTCACCCGTCCAGGATATGGCGTGACGGCCGGAAGCGGCGCAGCACCCCGTTACCCGCGTCACCGCGACCGTCGAGCAGCCTCGATCGCTTCGAACTTCGCGAGGTTGTGGCGGGCGTCGGCGAGGGCGTCGTGGTTGTCGTCCGGCGCGGGGGGCAGGGGCGGGGAGCCCGAGTCCTCCCAGTACTGCCGGAGCTCGCGGGTGAAGCGGGGCAGGACGTCCGGGAGTTCGGGCATGGTGCCCCACAGCTGGACGAGCACGACGTGGTCGTAGGCCCCGATCCAGGCCCACAGTTCGGGCCGGATTCCCGGCCGGGGCACGAGGAACTTCAGCAGGTCGTCGCGGATCCTCGATCGCGACTTCCAGGCCGGGTGCGCCGGAGGCGGGAGCTTCGGGAGGACGTTGCGGCGCACCCAGGCTCCGGCCCGGGTCGGGTCGAACTCGGTCGACACCGCGTAGAACTCGCGGCCGTCCTCGCAGGCGACACCGATCGAGACGAGTTCGATCGTGCGGCCGTCCTCGATGAACTCGCAGTCGTAGAAGTAGCGCACCGGCTCACCCGGCACGCGTGTCGGGGACGCGGTCCGCGACGGAACCGTCCTGCGGCGGGGTCGCGGCACTGCCGTTCGTCGACGCGCCCGTGTCCCCGGCCGTGCCCGACTCGTTCGCCGAGCCCTTGTTCTTGAGGGAGGCGGCGTAGATGTCGACGTACTCCTGACCCGACAACTGCATGAGCGAGTACATGACCTCGTCGGTGACGGTGCGCTCGACGAACCGGTTGCCACCCATGCCCTCGAACCGGGAGAAGTCGATGGGCTCACCGATCCGGACGGTGATCTTCGCCGGTCGCCACATCTTCGACCCGATCGGGTTCATCCGGTCGGTGCCGATCATGGCGACGGGGATCACGGGCACACCGGTCTCCAGCGCCAGTCGCGCCAGGCCGGTCTTGCCCTTGTAGAGACGTCCGTCGGGTGAGCGGGTGCCCTCGGGGTAGATGCCGAGCAGCTTGCCCTGACCGAGAACCCGCACCCCGGCGTTGAGCGCGTCCTGCGCGGCGTCGGCGCCGGTGCGATCGATGGGGACCTGCCCGACCGAGGAGAAGAACCAGCGCTGGAAGGCACCCTTGAGGCCGGTGCCGGTGAAGTACTCGCTCTTGGCGAGGAAGGTGATGCGCCGGCGCACGAGGAGGGGAAGGTAGAACGAGTCGAGGACGGCCCGGTGGTTACTGGCCAGAATCGCCGGTCCGTGCGCCGGAATGTTCTCGCCGCCTTCGAACTTCGGACGTCCTATGAGCCACAGCAGCGGTCCCAGGAGGACGTACTTGAACAGCCAGTACCACATGGCATCCTTCCCGAATCCGATCATCCCCCACACGGATCGGTGCAGCACCGCCCGCCGGTCGACTCTACGACGATGCGGCTGCCACACGCACATCGCGTCAGTGCCCGACCCCACCCTTTCGACGTCGACGTGACGATAATCTCACCTACAGCGGCGGTCGAGAGGTTTCGACGGCGGATCGGGCGAGATCGGCGGCGCCGATGAGACCGGCGGCGTCGCCGAGCTGCGCGACCCGGACGCGCGCGAGCGGGCGGTGGCCGGCGCCGGTGGTCACGGCCGCATAGTGCTCGCGCGCAGCGTCGAGGAACAGCGGCGCGGAACCGGAGACCCCTCCCCCGATGACGACGAGCTCGGGGTCGTAGACGTCGGCGACGAGCGCCAGGCCGAGCCCGAGCCGACGGGCGAAATCGTCGAAGGCGGCGAGCGCGACGGGATCGCCGTCGTGGGCGGCCCCGGCGATCCGCCGGCCGGTGAGCGATCCGGGATCCGAGGCGATCTCGCCCGCGAGAACGGACCGTCCGGGATCGGCCGCGAGCATCTCGACGGTCGTGTCCACGAGACCTGTTCCGCTGCAATATCTTTCCCAGCATCCCTGCTTACCGCACGGGCAGGGCCGCCCGTCGGGCACGACCTGCAGGTGACCGAGTTCGGGCGCCACACCGTAGGCACCGCGATAGATCCGGCCGTCGAGCAGCAGGGCGGCGCCGATGCCCGTTCCGAGCGCGACCATCACCGCGATGGTGCTGCCCGCGGCGGCGCCGAAGCGGTACTCGGCCCAGGCGGCTGCGTTGGCGTCGTGTTCGAGGACGACCGGCAGTCCGAAGCGTTCGGTGAGTATCTCGGCGAGCGGTGTGTCGCGCCAGGGCAGATGCGGCGCGAACCGCACGGTGGTGCGGTCCTCGGTGAGGAAACCCGCGACCCCCAGCCCGACCGCCGCGATGTCGTTGCGTTCGCGCAGATGCTCGACGAGACGGTGGAGCGCGTTCTCGAGGGCGACCGCGGAGGACGGCGTCTGCGTGCGCACACTGTCGACGACGTCGCCGTCACGGTCGACGGCCGCCGCCCGGATGCTCGTGCCCCCGATGTCGATCCCGACGGTGAGCCCGGGGCCCTGCGTGTTCACGTGCGGACGTCGACGGAGATCCGCTCGAAGGCCGGGCGATCCCGCGTCGGCGGATCGGGTGTCGGCTCGGGCGGGGCGCCACCGGTCGAGGGCAGGAACTGCGCGAGGAACTCCCTCAGCAGCGCGATCAACGCCGCCAGTTTCGACGCCAGCCTGCTGACCAGTTCGTGGTTCTCGCCGCGAACCAGGGCTGCGGCGGCGCAGAGCGGGCACCACGCGCATCCGCTCGGGGTGGTCGCGGCATCGGCGTCACCCGGCGCCGTCGAACCGGTCGCGGCCTCGGGGTCCGTATGAGCCGGCGCATCGCCGGTCGCGACGACGAACTGCTGCACCGTGCCTTCGACGCGGTCGAGCACGGCGTCGGCGAGCAGCAACAACTCCGAGATCAGGGCTTCGTGATCGTCCCTCACAGCGGCCACACCGCCGGATCCGGTACGAACCGCACCACCAGATCGGTTCCGTCGAACTCGGCATCGGAGACGGTGCACCGGCGCAGACCCGACGCGAGTCGCACCCGGCGGCGCATGCCGTCGGCGCCGACGACGAGGTCGTCGCCCATCCGTCCGAGTGTCAGCGATGCGGGGTCGGCGAGCGGCAGGTACATGCGCATCGCGTACACCGACTCCACCCCCGTTCCCGATTCGTGCTGCACCCGGACCGGCTCGTCGGTCTCCGACGAGGGAACGGGTGTGTCGCGGCGGAGCGCCGTGGCGAGCTCCTCCAGAGCTGCCAACCCTACCGGCTCCGCGGCACGGCGCTCGCACACGATCACGGGGACGTCGGCGACGACGGCCCCGATCTCGGCGACGATCGCCTCCTGCGCGGCCCGCTGGTCGGCGAGCAGCTGCGCGGCCGCACCCGAACCACCCACCGCGGGGGCGACGCCGTTGACGACGACCGCGTCGACACGGAGGCCGGACAGGGCGAGCCACGACCGCACCCGTGCGAGTTCGGCACGACCGGCGCGGTCGGGCGTCGCCACGATCACTGCGGCACTGCGTCCGCGATCGTCGAGCAGGTCGCGTACCGCGGTGATCCCCGACAACAGCCGATCGAACAGCGCGACGAAGACACCCGTGCGGGGGTCGGGACCGGTGGCCGCCGCCACCCGGCTGTGCTGGGGCCAGATCCGTTCGAGGGAGTCGGCGACCGTACGCGGCGCGGTGAGGGTACGCAGGGCGTCGCCGGAGGCCGGGGCATCGACGACGACGAGAGCCCACCGTCCGCTGTCCGCGAGGCGCGCGACCTCGGCGAGCACCAGCAGTTCCTCGACGCCGGGAAGTCCGGTCAGTTCGTCGGGCTCGGGCAGGTCGAACCGATCGGCGTGCTCGTGGGTCCCGGCGAGCGCCGCCATCGAGGCGAGAACCGCATAGCGCGTGCGGAGCAGCTGCAGCGAGTCGATCTCCACCATGTGGAGGTTCTCCTCGACACTCCGGATGTCCGTCGCGCCGGCGTCCCGGTTCGTGGCCGGGGGCACGTCGAGCACGTCGCCGAGGGAGTGCGCCCGGTCGATGGACACGACGAGCACGGGCTCGCCCGCACGGGCGGTCGCGAGCGCCTCGGCCGCGGCCAGGGTCGTCTTCCCGGCGCCGCCCTTGCCGACGAACCATCGCACACGGGCCGGGGCGTGGCGGACGTTCAGCCCTCCACCTGCTTCTTGAGTTCCTTCAGCGCGGTGTCGGTGATGACCTTCTCCGCCTTGCGCTTGAACAGCCCGATCATCGGGATCGTGAGGTCCACGGTGAGCTGGTAGTCGACGACCGTGGTGCCGTCGGGCGTCTCGGTCAGCACGTACGAGCCCGACTGCGCCTTCTGAATCTCGCCGCTCTCGAGCTCCCAGCTCACGGCACGGTTGTCGGACGCCCACTTGTACCGCAGGACGTAGGTGTCCTTGACGATGCCGGCGTCGAGGACGAAGCGAACGCGTTCGGCCCGGCCGTCGGGACGATGCTCCACGACCTCCACGGTCTTCGCCGCCGACACCCACGTCGGATAGGCATCGAAATCTGCGATGACCTCCATGACACGCTCGGCCGGCGCGTCGATGGTGATCGACCTCTTCGTCTTCTCGGCCATGTGGTGACGGCTCCCTTTCTCGGTCCCTCGGGTGTGCACCGATCAGTCCCGCCCCGAGGGTCTATCACACACGTGGGAACAACGGTATCGGGACGCCGGTCGTGCGGTGGTTCCGGTATCGCGGCGGGTCGCCGACCGGTGCCGCGACCGCTCGCCGGTCAGTGGCGCGGCGGCTCACCGGCCGGACGACCGGCCTCGAGACGCTGCTTGACCTCGAAGGTCATCACCTTCCCCTGGACCCGGCGCGTACGGTTCATTCCCGCGAGGTCGAGACCCGCCATCCGCTCGGGCGCGACACCCGCCGGCTCGCAGTGCAGGAAGTAGTGGATCACCGCGCCGTCGAGAACCGGCTCGATCCACACCTCCATCGTCCCGTCGAGCGGACCCGACACCGTCCACCGGATGCCCTTCTCGGCCCGGTCCTCCCGCACGGTCAGTACGAGATCGGGCCACCATGCACGCCACCGATCGAGGGCCGCGACCTCCTCGGCGATGCGCTCCGGGGGCGCCGCTACGAAGGTCTGGTCCGCCACCTGAATGCTGCTCACGCAGGACAGCTTCACATATCGCGTCGGCGGCCCGTCCGGTCACCCCGCCGACGGCGCCACCGTCTCGTTCGGGGGCGCCGAGGCGTCGAGATAACCGCGCAATCTGGCGCCGAGGACGTCCCATCTCCAATCGGTGGAGACCCACTCGCGACCGGCCGCGCCCATCGCGGCGGCACGATCGGGATCGGCGAGGACACCGGACACCGCGGTCGCGACGGCCGTGACGGAGGTGCCGTCGACGACGTAACCGGTGCGACCGTCGCGCACCGTCTCCGGGGCACCGCCCGACCGGCCGGCCACGACGGGCACCCCGGTCGCGGACGCCTCGAGGTACACGATGCCCAGGCCCTCGACGTCGAGACCGCCGCCGCGGGTCCGGCACGGCATCGCGAACACGTCGGCAACGGTGTGGTGCGCGGCGAGCTCGGCCGACGGCACGGTGCCGGTGAACACGACGTGCTCCTCGACCTCCGTGCGGCGGGCGAGCTCCCGCAGGCGCGACTCGTACGGTCCGCCGCCCACGATCACGAGGACGGCACCGTCGATCCGCTTCCGGATCGCGGGCAGCGCGCGGATGAGCACGTCCTGCCCCTTGCGCGGCACCAGGCGCGACAGGCACAGCACGGTGGGACGGTCGCCGAGGCCGTAGCGTGCCCGCAGTTCGGCGCGCGCGGCCGGATCGGGCCGGAAGACGTCGGTGTCCACCCCGGACGGCAGGTGTTCGAGACCTGCCTCGGGGCCGAAAGCTGAGGCGAACCGCCCCCTCGTGTAGCGACTGACGTAGGTGACGGTGTCGGTGTGCTCGCCGATCTGCCGCAGCGCCTGCCGGGCGGCGGGCAGCATCGACCATCCCACCTCGTGCCCGTGCGTGCTGGCGACGATGCGATGGGCGCCGGCGCGGCGCAGCACGGGCGCCAGCAGCGCGAGCGGCGCGGCCGCCCCGAACCAGACGGTGTCGCAGTCGTGTTCGGTGAGCAACCGCGTGGCCCGTCGCGCGACGTCGGGCGTCGGCAGCATCAGCGTCGTGGGATGACGGACGACCTCGAAGGGGACCCGCGCGTCGAACTTCACATGGCTGTCGCCGCGCCACCGCGGCGCGTAGACGACCAGGTCGTCGGACGGCAGCTGGTTCGCGAAGGCGTGCAGATAGGACTGGATGCCCCCGGGTCGGGGCGGGAAATCGTTCGTCACCAGCAGGGTCCGCGACATGGGACCACCGTAGAAGCAGCGCGACGGGAAGGCGTCGACGGGTCCCGGGCTCCGGGTCCGGACCGTGCCGGTCAGCGGATGTCGCGGATGCGCTCTCCGAGCCAGCGGCCCCAGCCGTCCACGAACTCGGCGGTGTCGACGCCGAGCAGGTCGGTGAGCACGTCGTCGAGCCGCTCGTCGGTGACGGGACCCGCGGCGAGGGCGCGGTAGAGGGAGACGAGCGTGTCGTGTCCGAATTCGTCCGCGGTGTACGCGGCGATCGACCAGGAGCTCTCGTAGGCGAGCGCCGACCGGTCGCCGGTGAAGTCGCCGTCGGCGGGCAGCGACGTCGGGGCACCCGACGTCCGCACCTGCCGGGTCAGCGTCGGCGCGATCCGCTGCACGTCGACCGGCCCGGTGGCGAGGCCCTCTGCGGCTGTGCGGTGGCCGACGTAGTCGGCGAAGCCCTCGAGGACCCACATCGGTGAGCCGTCCACGGTGCCGGCGCGTGCGGCGACGTGCACCGTCTCGTGCGCGAGCACGATCCGGCGGGAGGTATCGTCCAGCCGGTCGCTCGCGGCCGGATTGAAGACGATGCGCTGTCCGGTGGCGACCCCGCGCTCGTGGTCTACATCGTCGGAGACCGCGACGGCCGCGATGTCGTCGCCGTCGTGCCGGGGCCCCACGAGGTGCGAGAACTCCTCGCGTGAGGACGTCACGACCACCAGTGCGCGTCGCGACCAGGAATCGCCCCACAGATCGTCGACGGCCTCGACCACCGACGGCAGGTCGCCGGCCAGGTCGTCGACGAAGGCGGCGTTGTCCGGGTGTCCGATCACGAGCGAGCGACCGCCCTCGGTCTGCGCGGTCGCGAGGTGGAGACTGCCGTGGTCCCAGGGTCCCCGCCAGGTGACGGTCTGCGCCCCGGCGAGATCGGGCGCGTCGTCGGCGATCCGCCAGCCCTGCGGCCGGTGGACGAAGAGCACGGTCACCGGTCGTCGGGTGGGCACGTCGTCGATTCCGTCCACGGCGTACCGGAGGTGGACACGGTGCGCCCGTACCTCGTCGGCCGCGAACCGGGCGATCGTCTCGGGCGGCAGGGGCAGCGCGGGTTCGGAGGCGAGTTCGTAGCCGAGATCGGCGAGGGGAACGACGGAGATCGCCGCGATCCGCTCGCGTTCGGCGTCGAGGAGTTCCGGGGACGCGTCGTCGATCAGCTCCGCGAGCGATCCGTCGTCGCCGGTCCGGACGGCGTGCGCCCAGTCGTCGAGCACGACCTGCAGTTCGGCCCGTACCCGGCTGTCGGCGTCGTCGGTGTCCACCGGGTCGACGGCCAGCAGCAGTCCTGCTGTGACCAGCGCGACCACGAGTCCGGCCAGGCCGAGACGTTCCCACTTGCGGGTACCGGCGGTGAAGGGCGATCGCGCGGGCACCGCGTCAGTCTAGGTCGGTGTCCGAGGGGGTCCCGTACGCCCCTCGCCCACCGGCGGCGATCCCGCCTCTACCCGATCAGTACCTCCGGGCGCTGTGGAACGGGAAGCGATCGATCGACTGCACCTTCACCGGCACACCGAAGGTCGACGCGTGCACCATGTTGCCGTCGCCGACGTACATGCCGACGTGGGAGGCGTCGTCGTAGAAGATCACGAGGTCGCCGGGCTGCAGATTGTCGCGGGAGACGGGGATGCCGCCCTGCGCCTGGGCCTGACTCGACCGGGGCAGCGACTTGCCGACCTGGTTGTACGCCCACACCATCAGTCCCGAGCAGTCGAACTGGTCGGGGCCGGTCGCGCCCCACACGTACGGCGAGCCGATCCGCGACAGGGCGGCGCGGAGCGCGGCGCCGTTGCTGCCGGGGACGAGGTGCTGCAGGATCTTCTCGGCGTCGAGGCCCGGAGGGAAGGGAGTGCCGGCGAGTTCGGCCTTCTCCGCGTCGCTCAGCGCCTCGAAGGCGTTCAGGACCCCTTCGATCTGCTCCTCGAGTTCGGCCTGTCGCCGCTGGAGTTCGTCGCGGAGGGTCTGGGCCTGCTCGGCGGCGGCACGCGCCTCGTCGGCGGCATGCTGCGCGGCGACGGCCGCCTCGGCCGCAGCGGCGGTGGCCGCCCGGAAGCCCTCGACCTCACGCGAGGTCTGCTCGCCCAGGACGTCGAGCAGGACCATCTGGTCGAGCATCTGCTGGGGCGAGTCGCTCACCATGACGGCGAACAGCCGGTTGGTGCGCGCACCGCGGTAGTTGGCCCGCGCGAGCTTGTCGACGGTGGGCTTGAAGCGGGCGATCTCGGCGCGAGCGGCGCCGAGCGCGTCGTCGGCCTGGCCGGCACGCACCTCGGCCTCGTGCTGCGCAGCGACCTTCGCTTCGAGATCCGCCCCGGCGGCGTGCAACGCCTCGGTGGCCTGTTCGCTGCGACGCGACAGATCCGCGAGGTGCTCGAGGCGTGCTGCCGGGCTCTCCCCTGCGGGTTGCGCCGTCGCCGGCGCCAGGGTGAAACCGAGGACCATCATCACGAGGGCTACGACGAGCGCCGGACGGCCGGTCCGTCGCCTGTCCTGCACTCGTACGAGGTGCTTCGTCCTGTCGGAAACCACGTGGGCTCGCATCCTTTCCCAAAGGTCTCGATCAGGTTACGGAATTGCATAGGTTTGTGTCTACCTGCGAGTAGCCCTCCCACGCAGCGGCCGTTTGTGCAAGCAGTTCGCGCATCGGCAGGGACATGCAGACACACGAGGAGGGTGGGTCCGGTACGTACCGGACCCACCCTCCTCGGGCAGTGCGTCGGCGCTGGAGCGGGGGTGCTCAGCCCGATCGGAAGCGACGGGCGCCGACCGATCAGAAGCGACGGGCGCCGTCGACGGGCATCGAGTTCAGCGGTGCGATCTTGACCGGCTGGCTCGAGGTGGAGGCGTGCACGATGTTGCCGCCGCCGATGTAGATGCCGGTGTGGCTGCCGCCGTAGAACGACACGACGTCACCGGGCTGCAGAGCCGCGACGTCCACCGGGGCACCGGCGGAGGCCTGCTCGTAGCTGGTGCGCGGGACGCTCAGACCGGCCTGCTTGTAGGCCCACTGCACGAGACCCGAGCAGTCGAAGGAGCTCGGGCCGGCAGCGCCGTAGACGTAGGGGGCACCGATCTTCGACTGTGCGGCGTCGGCAGCGCGCTGGCCGACCGAGCTGAAGGGGGCGGTGAAGGAACCGGCCTGAGGCGCGGGGGCCGCCTCGGGGGCCGGCGGAACGATGTTGGCGATCTCCGGCGGCACGGTCACACCGGCCGGGAGGTCGAACGTTCCGACACCGGGAATGTTGATCGGCTCGGCCATCGCCGGGCCGGCCGAGACGGTGACTGCTCCGAGAGCAATGGCACCGGCGACGAGTGCGCGCCGGACGGTGCGCTTGCTGTTGTTCGAAACCACGAGGGGACGTTCTCCGTTTCTTCCGTTCACCCGCCGACCGAGTTAGCTGACGGGTTCGGGCCGGAAGATCAGCCCTACCCCTCCCCGCGAGCGGCGGAGGGGATTCACCCCGAGTACTACGTGTGGGTCCCCGGCTCACTGCTCCCACAGACGAGAGAAGCGATTAGGCGGTAACCGTGCGGCTCCGACCCGGGGGTGGGGCGGAAAACTCTCCGCTCGGTCTCGAAAAGATTACGAAACGGCATCGGTGAAGTCGACCTCCTCGCCGTGCAGCCCGACCGTTTCGGCCCGCTCCTGGGGGAATGCCGCCGCGGGGCAACGGTCCGATAACGGCGCGGTAACGGCCACTGTTCGACGCACCTCCGCCCGAAGGAGGCCCGGCGCCCGTTTCACCCGAGTCCTTTCCGGAAGAACCAGGTCAGGGCGCCCTGACTCACCGACCGTCGAGGAGGCGATGCGCCCGATTCGCCGGATTGTCGTTCTCGGAGGCCGATCGGTCTGTTTTCCGGCCTCCGCATACCCCTCATCGAGCCGAAAAGAACGCAGTGTGATCCTCGTCTCCCCCGTGCTCCGAACCCCGCTCCGAAGCCCGCTCGGCGGCGTGTCGGTGACGCTTCCTAGGCTCTGCCGCATGACCTCGCCGCAACCATCCGCCCTCGGCGTGCAACTCGGTTTCGACGAGCTCGACACTCCCCTGCGCGAGACCACCTTCGTCGTCGTCGACCTCGAGACGACGGGCGGGAAGGCAGCCGAGGACGCCATCACAGAGATCGGCGCGGTGAAGATCCGCGGGGGCGAGGTGCTCGGCGAGTTCGCGACCCTCGTCGATCCGGGGCGACCCATCCCCCCGTACATCGTGCAGCTCACCGGCATCACCACCGCGATGGTCTATGCGGCTCCCAAGATCGAGGAGGTGCTGCCCGCCTTCCTGGAATTCGCGTCCGGAGCGGTGCTCGTCGCACACAACGCCGGATTCGACGTCGGCTTCCTCAAGGCGGCCACGGCGCAGTGCGAACTCGCGTGGCCCCGCTTCCAGGTGCTGTGCACCGTCAAGCTGGCCCGCCGCGTCCTCGGACGCGACGAAGCGCCGTCGGTGAAGCTGTCCGCGCTGGCCGAACTGTTCCGGGTCTCCACCGTGCCCACCCACCGCGCCCTGGACGACGCACGCGCCACCGTGGACGTCCTGCACGCCCTCATCGAACGGGTCGGCAACCAGGGCGTCCACAGCCTCACCGAGCTGCGCGACTACATGCCGGTGGTCACCGCCGAGCAGAGGGCCAAACGCGCACTCGCCGCGCATCTGCCGCGCAAACCGGGCGTCTACATGTTCCGCGGCCCGTCCGACGAAGTGCTGTACGTCGGCACGGCGGTCGACCTGCACCGGCGTGTCCGTACTTATTTCACGGGCTCCGAGACGCGACCGCGGTTGCGCGAGATGGTCGCGCTCACCACACGCATCGATCACGTCGAATGCGCCCACGGGCTCGAGGCCGGCGTCCGCGAACTCCGATTGATCGCGGCCCACACCCCTCCCTACAACCGCCGGTCGAAGTATCCGATGCGCGGTTGGTGGATCATCCTCACCGACGAGGCGTTCCCGCGCTTCGCCGTGAGCCGCACCCCCGGACCCGACTCGGTCGGCCCGTTCTCGGTGCGCGCCGACGCCGCGGATGTCGCGGCACTGCTCGCGGAGATGTGCGGTCTGCGCACGTGCACGCGCAGGAT
>Ga0182738_1000709_pt1 | contig 44622 bp, 46 predicted proteins | sample eDN5th30CBELigMG_FD_128876 | JGI IMG/M metagenome (GOLD analysis project Ga0182738, IMG submission 128876) | Enriched Miracle-Growth compost microbial communities from Emeryville, California, USA - eDNA 5th pass 30_C BE-Lig MG (version 2)... ...
CGCGGCGATCGGGTCACCGCCCACCCCCTCGCCGGATCCGCACCGCGTCATCGCGACCCCGAGATCGATCGGGCGACAGCCGACGAACTCGCCGGGTCTGCGAAGAACCTCGCCGAGCACGCACACGTGATCGATGCGATCCGCACCGCTCTCGAACCGTTGTGCGTCGACCTCGACATCCCCGAGCAGCCGACCGTGACGAGCACGCGCCAGCTGTGGCATCTCGGCACTCCCATCGAGGGTCGCCTGCGCGATCCGGGTGTCACGGCCCTCGATCTCGCACTCGCAGTGCACCCCACTCCCGCGATCTGCGGCACGCCGACCGCCGCGGCCCGCGATCTGATCCTCGCCACCGAGGGCGACCGGGGCTTCTACGCCGGTGCGCTCGGATGGTGCGACGCCGCGGGCGACGGCGAGTGGCTGGTCACCATCCGCTGCGCCGTCCTCGACGCCGACGGTGTCGGGCTCACGGCGTACGCCGGGGGCGGTATCGTCGCCGACTCCGACCCCGCCGACGAACTGGCCGAGACGACCGTCAAGTTCGGCACCGTCCTCGATGCACTGGGAGTACTCCGATGACCGATACCGCACCCTCCCCCGTCACGCTCGTCGTCGGGGCCGCGCAGGGCATCGGCCGCGCGACCGCCGAGGCCCTCGCGCGTGCCGGTCACCGTCTCGTACTCGCCGACCGCAACGCCGAGGGACTGCGCAAGACCGCCGCCCTGCTCGGCGGCTCCGTCCCCACCTACCCCGTCGACATCCGCGACCACGACGCCGTCGCCTACGTCGTCGAGAGCATCGAATCCGAGCACGGACCGATCGAGCATCTCGCGCACGTCGCCGGTGTCTTCACCACGGGATCGGTGCTCGACTCCGATCCCGAGGACTGGCAGCACATGTACGACGTCAACGTCACCGGCCTGCTGTCGGTCCTGCGTTCGGTCGGACGGGCCATGCGGGAGCGGCGGTCGGGTTCGATCGTCGTCGTCGGATCGAACTCCGCCGGCGTGCCGCGCATGGGCATGGGCGCCTACGGATCGTCCAAGGCCGCCTCCACGATGATCGTCCGGATCCTCGGACTCGAACTGGCGCAGTACGGGATCCGCGCCAACATCGTCGCCCCGGGCTCCACCGACACCGCCATGCAGCGCTCGCTGTGGGAGGACCCGAACGACGACGCGGGCGCCCGCAGCGCCATCGAGGGTGACCTGTCGCAGTTCAAGGTCGGCATCCCCCTCGGCCGCATCGCCGAGCCCGCCGACATCGCCGAGGCCATCGAGTTCCTGCTGTCCGACCGTGCTCGCCACATCACCATGCAGGCGCTGTACATCGACGGCGGCGCCACCCTCCGCGCCTGACCGACAGACCGGCCCGACCGACCCGACATCGATCCGCATCCCGAAAGGAACCGTTCCGTGACAACCGGTTTCGAGCGCACGCCGCTCGTCGACACCGCCCGCTACCCCGAGGAGTTCGCCGAGCGGTATCGCGCAGCCGGTTACTGGACGAGCGAGACCTTCGGCGAGTTCCTCCCGGCCCGCGCCGCCCGGTTCGCCGATCGCACCGCCGTCGTCGGACACGACGCGACGGGCACCTGGCGGCGCATCACCTACCGCGAACTCGACGACGCCTCGGCCCGCATCGCTGCCGGTCTCGCCGACCTCGGGGTCCGGAAGGGCGACCGTGTCGTCCTGCAGTTGCCGAACATCGTCGAGTACACCGAGGTGCTCTTCGCGGTCTTCCGCCTCGGCGCGCTCCCCGTCTTCTCCCTGCCCGCACACCGCGCGTCGGAGATCGGCTACTTCTGCCGGTTCAGCGACGCCGCAGCGTACGTGATCGCCGCCGAACACGGCGGATTCGACTACCGCGTGCTCGCCCGGCAGGTCACCTCGGAGATGGAGAATCCGCCGGCGGTCGTGGTCGCGGGTGAGGCCGAGGAGTTCACCGCGCTCGGGTCGTTGCGCGACCGCGAACCCGCTCCGATCACGGAGAACGACTCCGGAAGCGTTGCCTTCCTCCAACTGTCGGGTGGCACGACCGGAACGTCGAAGCTCATCCCCCGCACCCACGCCGACTACCTGTACTCCGTGCGCGAGTCCGCGGTGATCTGCGGAGTGGACGAGAACACCCGCATGCTGGTCGCGCTGCCGGCCGCGCACAACTTCCCGATGAGCTCGCCGGGCATCCTCGGTGTGCTGCACGCCGGCGGCACCGTCGTCCTCGCTCCGGATCCGAGCCCCGACACCGCGTTCGCCCTGATCGAGAGCGAGGGCGTGACGATGGCATCGCTCGTCCCGCCCCTCGCGCAGGCGTGGCTGTCGGCGCGGGCCCGCACCGAACGCGACCTGTCGTCGCTCGAGGTACTGCAGGTCGGTGGCGCGAAGTTCCCGGCCGAGGCCGCCAAACGCGTTCGCCCCGAACTCGGCTGCACGCTGCAGCAGGTCTTCGGAATGGCGGAGGGTCTCGTCAACTACACCCGGCTCGACGACGACGAGGACACCATCGTCACCACCCAGGGCCGGCCGATCAGCCTCGACGACGAGATCCGCGTCGTCGACGACGCGGACGAGCCCGTTCCCGCGGGCACCACCGGTCACCTGCTCACCCGCGGCCCGTACACGATCCGGGGCTACTACAACGCGCCGGAACACAATTCGACGGCGTTCACCCCGGACGGCTTCTACCGCACCGGCGACATCGTCCGGCTCACCGAGCACGGCTACATCGTCGTCGAGGGACGCGCGAAGGACCAGATCAATCGCGGTGGCGAGAAGATCGCGGCCGAGGAGGTCGAGAACCATCTGATCGCGCACCCGGCCGTGCTCGACGCGGCGGTGGTGTCGATGCCCGACCAGTATCTCGGCGAACGCACCTGCGCTTTCGTCGTCACCGAGGGTGAAGTGCCGAAGGCCCTCGCGCTCAAGAAGTTCCTGAGGGAGCGAGGGCTGGCCGAGTACAAGATCCCCGACAAGGTGCAGTTCGTCGACGCCTTCCCGGTCACGGGAGTGGGCAAGATCAGCCGGAACGAACTGCGGCGCGCTCTCGCGGCCACTCTGAAGGACTGATCTCGCTCCGCGACGACGGGACGGTCTCACCTCGCTCGGCGCGCGCCGCGAGGGTCGCGTAGCGGCCACCGCGGGCGACGAGGTCGTCGTGCGTTCCGCGTTCGACGATGCGGCCCCGGTCGAGGACCACGATCTCGTCGGCGTTGCGCACGGTCGAGAGCCGGTGCGCGATGGTGATGGTCGTGCGTCCGCTGCGCGCGGCGTCGAGGGCCTGCTGCACGGCGTGCTCGGTGTCGTTGTCGAGGGCGCTGGTCGCCTCGTCGAGCACGAGGACACGCGGGTCGCGCAGGAGCGTGCGTGCGATCGCCAGTCGCTGTTTCTCGCCGCCCGAGAAGCGGTGTCCGCGGGCGCCGACGACGGTGTCGTAGCCGTCCGGCAGCGAGACGATCAGGTCGTGGATGTGTGCGGCGCGGGCCGCGGCCTCGATCTCGTCGTCGGTCGCGTCCGGCTTCGCGTAGCGCAGATTCTCCCGGACGGTCGCGTGGAGGAGGTAGGTCTCCTGCGAGACCACGCCGACCAGTCCGGCGAGATCGGCGAGCCGCATGTCGCGCAGGTCGACGCCGTCGATGCTCACGCGCCCCTCGACCGGGTCGTACAGTCGTGCGACGAGCGAGCCGAGCGTGGTCTTGCCCGAGCCTGTCTCACCGACGAGCGCGACCTGCGCCCCCGCCGGGACGTCGAGGTCGATCCCGTCGAGCGCGTTGCGGTGCGCTCCTTCGTAGCGGAAGCTCACGTTCTCGAACCGCACCCGGCCGGCGACAGTCGCCGGGTCGACGGGCGCCGGATCGCGCGGGTCGTCGATGTCGACGGGAAGGTCGAGGTATTCGAAGATGCGGCTGAACAGGGCCAGCGAACTGGTGACGGAGACACCGACGTCGAGCAGGCTCATCAGCGGCCGGAACAGCGCGCCCTGCAGTCCGGTGAAGGCCACCAGGGTGCCGATCGTCATGCCGCCCGAGGTGGCCGGCAGACCGGCGACGAGATAGAGGACCGCGGGGATCGCCGCGAAGACGATGTTCATCGTGGCCATGCGCCAGCGGCCGGACAACTGCGCGTGCACCTCGAGATCGGCCAGTTCCTCCGATGTGCGGGCGAACTTGTCGGACAGTGCCGGGCCGGTGCCCAGCGTCTTGACGAGCAGCACGCCGCTGACCGACAGTCCTTCGTCGATCTGCGACTGCATGTCGGCGAGGCGGCGCTGCTGACGGGCGGTGACGGCGCGGCGCATGAGCGCGACCCGGCGCGTGAGCCAGATGGCCGGCGGGAGCACGATCAGGGACAGCAGGGCCAGTCGCCAGCTGAGGACCGCCATGGCGATCGCCGTGCCGACGACGGTGGTGACGTTGGACGCCAGCGAGGTCGCGGTGTTGGTGACCACGGACTGCATGCCACCGATGTCGTTGGTCAGCCGCGACTGGATCTCGCCGCCGCGAGTGCGGGTGAAGAAGTTCAGAGACTGGCGCTGCAGGTGGGAGAAGACCCGGGTGCGCAGACCGTGCATGACGTTCTGGCCGACGGTCGTGGAGATCCAGGTCTGGACGACGGACAGGAGCGAGCTCGCGACGGTGACGGCCAGCATGCCGCCGACCGCCCACAGCAGCAGGCTCACGTTCTGGTGCGGGATGGCGTCGTCGATGACGGCGCGGACGAGGAAGGGCGTCGCGAGGGAGATCACCGACGAGGCGATGATGAGCGCGACGACGAGGGTGATCTTCCACCGGTAGGGCGCGAAGAGGGCGCCGATACGGCGCAGGCTCACCGGGGCTTCGCGGAGCTGTTCGAGATCCTTCTTGTCGATCCTGCCGCGGCTGCCCGGCTTGCCGCCGAGTGTGGGTGGGGGCTGCATCATGTGCGCCACCTCGATTCGTGATTCGTGTTTCGTACTTATTGAGGTTGCCTCATTGAGTGGCAACCGTCAAGTGAGGTAATGTGAGCACTATGTCGGATTCACCCGTCGCACTGCGCGATCTGCTCCTCACCACCACGCGTACGCTGCGCCGACGCTGGCACGACCTCCTCCAGCCGTGGGGATTGTCACCCCACGAGTACCGGGCCCTCGACGTCATCGGACGCGCCGACGACCCGATCCGCCTCGGCGTCGTGGCCAAGGAACTGCGCATCGTCCCCCGCTCGGCCACCGAGGTCGTCGACCGCCTCGAGACGCGGGGCCTCACCGAGCGGCTCCCCGATCCCGCCGACCGCCGTGCGGTCTGCGTCCGGCTGACCGACGAGGGTCGCAGGATCCGGGCCGAGCTGGCCTCGGCCCGCGACGCCGACGCCGTCGAGATGTTCGACCGGCTCGACGCCGAGGAACGCGCGCGGCTGTCGGATCTGCTGCACAAACTCGTCGACGACCGACCGCGCTGATCCTCTCCGGTTCCGGGTACTCACATTTCCGACGGCGGCGACGTCTTCCTTGCGAGGGCCTGTGCCCGTGTCGTCCGCCGATCGAGGAGGACCCGTGGAGACCATCGAGAATCTGCAGCCGCGCGTCGACGAGCTGCGTTGGCCCGAGCTGACGAGAGAACTCGACGAGAACGGCTGCGCCCTCACCGGGCCGCTGCTCGGCGACGACGAATGCTCCGAACTCGCTGCCCTGTGGGACGACGAGGCCCGCTTCCGCACCACGGTCGACATGAGCCGCTACCGATACGGGCACGGCACCTACAAGTACTTCGGTCCACCCGTCCCCGACGCCGTCGCACACCTGCGCTCGGCGTTCTACCGGCAACTGCTCGGCGTCGCACGCTCGTGGGCCGAACGACTCGGCGATCCGGCGCCCTGGCCCGACGACTTCGACGACTGGCTCGACATGTGCCACGCGGCCGGCCAGATCGATCCCACTCCGTTGATGCTGCGCTACACCGCGGGCGATTGGAACGCCCTGCACCGCGATCTCTACGGCGACCTCGTGTTCCCGTTGCAGGTCGTGATCGGGCTCGACCGGGCGGGCGTCGACTACACCGGTGGCGAGTTCCTGCTGGTCGAACAACGGCCCCGCGCGCAGTCGCGGGGCACCGTCACCGTGCTCGAGCGAGGCCACGCACTGATCTTCACCACCCGCGACCGACCGATCCGCTCGGCACGCGGATGGTCGCGGGCACCGGTCCGGCACGGCGTGAGCACCGTTCGCTCGGGCCTGCGTCGCACACTCGGCCTGGTCCTGCACGACGCGGCCTGAGCATCCCCTGCGCTGCCCGACCTGGCCTGCGCCGCTTCAGCGTTCGAAGATCCGTCGCGGGTTGTCCACGAGCATCGTGGTGATCTGCTGCTCGGTCACACCCCGTTCGAGCAGGGCCGGCAGTACCTCGTCGCTGATGTGGTTGTAGTTCCAGTTGGGCACGGCGGCCTGCTTCACATCGTGCGGGAACCAGTCGATGAAACACGACGCATCGTGCGAGAGCACCATGCGCTCGATGTAACCGGCCTCCACGAGCGCGACCACCGTGTCGACGCGCTGCTCGAACGGCAACAGCAGGTCGAGGCCGAAGCGGTCCATCCCGAGAATCGAACCGGCGTCGGCGATCCGGCGCAGGTAGTCCAGATCGGTCGAATCACCGCTGTGCCCGACGACCACCTTGGTGAGGTCGACGCCCTCCTCCGCGAACACTCGCTGCGCCACCTCCCCCGAGCCGGTGTGCGGGTTGGTGTGCACCGTGATCGGCACGCCGGTCTCGACGTGGGCCTGCCCCACCGCCCGCATCACGCGCTCGACCCCCGGGGTGAGGCCCGGAAGCTCGATGGCGCACTTGAGCATTCCCGCACGCACCCCCGTGCCGGCGATGCCCTCGCGGATGTCCTTCACGAACAGTTCGGTGAGCGGCTCCGGTCCGTCCACCAGGAGCCCCGGCCCGATGTTGTGGAACTGGAACGGCAGATCGTTGTAGGTGTACAGGCCCGTCGCGACGACGATGGCGATGTCCACCCGTTCGGCGACGCGCTGGATGCGCGGGATGTACCGGCCGAGACCGATCACCGTGGGATCGACGATCGTGTCGATGCCACGATCCGACAACGCCTTCAACTTCGCCACCGCGTCGTCGACGCGTTCGTCCTCGTCCCACGGGCTCGGGTAGTCGGGAAAGTTGGTGCGGATCTCCTCGCCGAGAATGAAGACGTGCTCGTGCATGAGGACTCTGCCCAGGCGGCCCGTGTCGAGAGGGCCGCGAACGGTGTCGACGGATGTCATGACCGGTGACGTTAGGACACCGCCGGCGGCAGGGGCACCGATTTCACGAATCGGTGGGAGTCGACTCCTCGAGGGCCTGACGGTAGCGGCGCATGCCGCGCAGCCACCGGTCGTAGTCGGCACCCTTGTTCCGGTACATCTCGAGGACCTCCGGGTGCGGAAGGATCAGGAAGTGCTCCTCCTCCATCGCGGCGAACACCGTCTCCGCGACGTCCGCAGGTTCGAGCACCGCACCTGCGGTCGTGACGGCCCGGGTGGCGAGTTCACCGAGTGCATGCCCGGATGCGTCCCCCGAGTACAGCAGGGGTGTGTTGACGCCCATCGGGCACAGGCAGCTCACCCTCACGCCCTTGTCGCCGTAGGTCACCGACAGCCACTCGGCGAAACCGACGGCCGCGTGCTTGGTGACCGAGTAGGTGGCCGAGCCGATCTGTGTGAGCAGGCCCGCCGCCGACGCCGTGCTGACGAAGTAACCCTCGCCGCGTTCGACCCATCGGGGCACCAGGAGTCGCGCCGCCCGGATGTGTGCGCGCAGGTTGACGTCGAAGGACTGCTCCCACACGGAGTCCTCGATCTCCAGGCCGGGCACACCGGTGACCCCCGCGTTCGCGAAGTACAGGTCCACGGGACCGAATTCCGTTTCGGCACGCTCGACGAGCCCACGGATGTGTTCGTCGTCGGAGACGTCCGCCGCCACCGCGACCGCGCTGCCCGGCGTCTTCTCCTCGAGCGTCGCGACGACTCGCTGCGCCGCATGTTCGTCGAGGTCGGCGACCACCACTCGCGCACCTCGCTCGACGAGTCCGGCAGCGATGGCGCCGCCGATTCCGCCGCCCCCGCCGGTCACGACGGCCACTCTGCCTTCGACCTTCACCGCTGATACCTCCCCGTCGAATCGCAGTGCCGCCCCACGCGGCACAGTTGGTACGGAACCTGTCTACACGTATCACCGGCTGTACGTACCGCTCACACGCACGGAGGTCGAAGACCCGGGATGGACGAATTGTTCCCCGTCTCCCGGCCGCGACGCGCGATCGCGCCGGGTGCCGTGCACGTGCCCGACTGGCTCGGCCCGGACGAACAACGCGAGCTCGTCGAGCTGTGTCGTGAATGGGCGCGTCCACCGGCGCCGATGCGGCACACCCTGCTGCCGGGTGGCGGACGGATGTCGGTGAGCACGGTGTGCCTCGGATGGCACTGGTCGCCGTACCGCTACACCCGCACCGCGGTCGATGTCGACGACGCTCCCGTTCCACCGCTTCCCGACCTGCTCGTCGAACTCGGGCGGCGTGCCGTCGCCGATGCCTACGACGATCCGGCGGCCGGGAGCGGGTACGAACCCGATACCGCCCTGATCAACTTCTACGACCGCGACGCGCGGATGGGCATGCACCGGGACAAGGACGAACGGGTGGACGCGCCGATCGTGTCGCTCAGCCTCGGGGAGGCCTGCCTGTTCCGGTTCGGCAACACCGAGTCGCGAGGCCGGCCCTACACCGACGTGCGTCTCGAATCCGGCGACCTGTTCGTCTTCGGTGGGCCGTCGCGATTCGCGTACCACGGGGTGCCGGTCGTGTATCCGGACACCGGCAGCGCCCGCTGCGGACTCACCGCGGGGCGCCTCAACATCACCCTGCGGAGCACCGGACTCTCCTGACCGACCCTCCTCGAAAATTCCGAACGTTCGGTCTGTGACTTTGTAACCAACTACACTCCAGGTAGCGGTTCTCCGACGAGAAATGAGTCAAAAGGGACGATATTCTCGTGCGGTAGTCATCGGTGTCGGGATCGATCACAGGAGACTGCCATGTCCGACTTCGCTTGCCGTCGTGTCCTGGCGATCATCGCAGGACTCACCCTCGGTCTGACCGGACCTGTCGCCGCCGCTACCACCGCCGGCACCGCATCCACCGCCGGAGCGGAGACCTTCCGTCCGTGCCCGGAGCGGTTCGTCATCGCGGTCGACGGAACCCGCAACATCGACACCCCCGATTCGATCGATCCCGATTCGCCCCTCGCGAAGATCTCGGCGCGATACGCGGCACCCGGCACGGTGGTCGAGCACATCCGGTATCCCGCCGTCGTGGTCCCGGTGCCCGAGTCCGGGTCGAGCGAGGGGTCGGGGCGTCTCGCCTACGACGAGTCCAAGAGGATCGGGCACCAGCGCCTGCGCGAGACGATCACCGTCCGGCACAGCTCGTGTCCCGACAGCGAACTCGTCGTCCTCGGTTACTCGCAGGGCGCGTCGATCGCCGGCGACGTCCTCGCCGAGATCGCCGCCGACGGTTCGGTGCCGCCGGAGCGGATCAGCGGTGTGCTGTACTCCGATCCGCGCGACACCCGGGGGGTCGAGACGCTGTTCCCCGGCGAGGTCGCTCCGGGCATCACACTCAGTGGCGGTCGCGACGACTTCGGGCCGATCGTCGTCGAACGGATCTGCATCGAGGGCGACGCGGTCTGCGACGGCGTGACGCCGGAGGAGAGCGAAGGATGGTTGGGCGAGAACGTCACCGGCTACCTGAGGTTGCACACGACCTATCCCGATTACGACCCGTGAGGATCGTTGCACCAGGGAGAACCCGGGTCAGGGCATACCGGTTCGGTATCGTCGATTCATGAGCGTCGAGTCCCCGGCCACTCATCTCCCCGCTTCCGGCGATGATCCTCTCGCACTGGAGCGGCAGGTGTGTTTCGCGCTCGCCGTGGCGAACCGCGCCGTGCTCGCGGTCTATCGGCCGATCCTCGACAGGTTGGGCCTGACCCATCCGCAGTATCTGGTGATGCTCGCCCTGTGGGAACGCTCGCCGCTGACGAGCAAGGAAGTGGGGCAGTTGCTCCAGCTCGATTCCCCCACGCTCTCTCCCCTGCTCAAGCGGCTCGAAGCTCTGGGGCTGATCACCCGTGCGCGCAGCGCCGCCGACGAACGGCAACTCGTCCTCGAGCTCACCGACGCCGGGCGGGCGCTGCGCGCCGAGGCCGAATCGGTGCCGGGTCAGGTCGTCGACGCCCTCGGTGTCGGGCTCGACGAACTCCAGGACCTGCACGCCGCGCTCGTCCGCGTCAACGCGGCGGCGCTGAAGGCCGGGGCGATCCGGAACTAGATCGCGCGCACTTCGCTCTAGCTCGGTGACCCGGGGCGCCGCACGCGCGAACGCCCCGGGGTCGGCTCAGTGCGGGAGTTCGAGCGTCGTCGGCACCAGCGGAACCGAGGCCTCGCCGGTGTAGACGAGGAAGGTGAACGACTCCTGGAAGTACAGGTTCACCGTCTCGGCGTCGTGCGAGAGGTAGCCGATCGACAGGTCCTGACCGACCTGCAGGTCGTAGTCGCCGCCGCGCGTGGTCAGCACGAACGCGCCGTCGATCGCCGGTGCCCAGATGAGGTCGCCGTCGATGAGGCGGCGCAGCTGTTCGCGGATCGGGTAGCCGTGATCGGACGTCTCGCTGACCTTGGTGTACTCGTCGGCGCCGAGCAGGATCGAGTAGGGGCCGCCCACACCCGCCAGTCGCAGCTGCGACAGCGCCTGGCTGATGACCTCCGGGAAGTCGCGGGGGTCCTCGGGCAGCTGCAGGGACGGGTTCGACGACGACGCGCGGATGCCCTCGATGCCCGCGGACGCGTAGCCCTCGAAGATCGCGCGGTCCTCGGCGAAGGCGATCTGGCGGGCCGCCTCCTTGACCGGATCGAGGTCGATGTCGCGCGATCCGCGCTCGACACTGTCGATCTCCTCGCGTGACAGCGTGAACGGCACCCGCAGTTCGACGACCGGTGCGACGCGGTGCTGGCGCGCCCGCACTCCGGCCGCCGGGGGTTCGATCTCGCGGGTGCGGCCGAGACCCACCGCCGCGAAGTCGGTGCCGTGCGGGCCGGAGAAGTCGACCACGGTGCGCCCGGCGACGTGCCGCTCGAAGGTGCGCGCGGCCTCCTCCTCGATCTCGGTCCATGCAGCCTCGGAAATCGGGGCGAGGTCGCGATACAGATTGTTCACAGTGTCGAACTCCTTCGCAGAGCGCCAATTCCGAGTGATCCGTCGGCCGGCCGGCCGGTGGTCGAGGCACTCGAATCTTCATGGGAGGGGTTGTCCGCCGGTGACGGCGGAAGATCTTCGAGGAACTCCAGCGAGGGGCAGAAGAACAGCGACCCCGTCACCGCGGTGGAGAAGTCCAGGATGCGGTCGGTGTTGCCGGGCGGGCTGCCCAGGAACATGTTGCGCAGCATCTGCTCGGTCACCTCCGGGGTGGCGGAGTAACCGATGAAGTAGGTGCCGAACTCGTCGGCGCCGAAGCTGCCGAACGGCATGTTCGCGCGCACGATCTGCCGTTCGATCCCGTTCTCGTCGACGATCACGTTCAGCGCGACGTGCGAATTCGCGGGCTTGGTCTCGTCGTCGAGTTCGATGTCGTCGAGCTTGGTCCGGCCGATCGCCCGTTCCTGCTCCTCCACGGTCAACGAGTTCCACGACGCGAGGTCGTGCAGGTACTTCTGGACGATGACGTAGCTGCCACCGGCGAAGTCCGGATCCTCGTCGGAGACCAGGGCCGCTTCGACGGCCTCGTCGTCCTCGGGGTTCTCCGTGCCGTCGACGAAGCCGAGCAGGTCGCGGCGTTCGAAATAGCGGAAGCCGTGGGTCTCGTCGACGACCCGCGCCGCTCCGCGCAGCCGATCGTTGATCTTCGCGGCGAGTTCGAAGCACAGGTCCATCGTCGACGCGCGGAGATGGAACAGCAGGTCGCCGGGGGTCGAGGGTGCCTGGTGCCGACCGCCGTCGAGCGGGACGAACGGGTGCAGTTCGGCAGGGCGGGGACCGTCGAACAGCCGGTCCCACATGTCCGAGCCGATGCCGGTGACGACCGACAGGCCGCCCTCCGGGATGCGGAAACCGACCGAGCGGCGCAGGCCCGAGAGATCTTCGAGCAGATCCCGCACGGTGTCCTCTGCACCCTCGTCGACGGTGACGACGAGGAAGATCGCCGCTTCGGTGAGCGGGGTCAGTATCGGTTGTGCGCGAACCACTCGGACAACGCTAGTGCACCCCGGCGAACCAGGCATTCACGGCACGCCGGGAGTGTCAGGGCACCATCCAACCCAACACCGAGGTCGACTGCAGCCATACGAGGACGGAGAGCACCGCGAGGCCGGCGATGCTCAGCGGCCAGATGCGGCGCATGAGCAGCCCGTCCTTGCCGGACAGTCCCTTCACCGACGACACCAGCGCGAGGTTCTGCAGTGCGATCGGGGTGCCGGTGGTGCCGCCGGCCATGTTCCCGGCGACCAGCACGGTCGGGTCGAGTCCCGACTGCTGGGCCGCGGCGACCTGCAGGCTGCCGAACATCGCGTTGGAGGCGGTGTTCGAGCCGGTGACCACGACGCCGAGCCAGCCGAGCACGGGCGACAACAGCGCGAACGCGACGCCCGCACCGGCGAGGAACCCGCCGATCGTGGCGGTCTGCCCGGATAGGTTCATCACGTACGCGAGGGCGAGAACTGCCGTCACCGTCGCGAACGACCACCGCAACTGCACGACCGCCGCGACGAAGCACCGCACCGCGTCGGCCACCGCGACCTTCAGCACCGGTATCGACAGCAGCGCGGCGACGAAGACGAGGCTGCCCGGGGCGGTGAACAGATCGATGGTGAAGGTCTCCGCGGTGGGAACGTCCCCGTCCGCGGTGGTCACGTCCACACCCGGCCAGGGGAACGACAGGCTCGCGTTCGACAGCAGCGATGCCACCGGACCGAACCGGCTGACGAGGAAGACGACCACGATCAGCGCGTAGGGGGCGAATGCCTCGACGACGCGTCGGCGCGAGTCGTGGATCCGTTCGGCCGCGGCCCGGCGGGCCTCCCGATGCGTGGGGTGCACCTTCACCGCGACGACCAGCACGAGCAGACCGGCCACTGCGCCGGCGATGTTGCTCAGCCCCACGGTGAGGTAGCTCGCGCACACGAACTGGGCAGCGGCGAAGGCGAGCCCGACGACGAGCGCGACCGGCCACGTCTCGCGGACACCGCGCCATCCGCCGACCACCGCGACCAGCACGAGCGGGACGAACACCGCGAGCAGGCAGACCTGGCGCGCAACGACCGGTCCGATCTCGTCGATCGGGATCTCCGACACGCGCGACATCGTCAGGATCGGTGTGCCCATGACGCCGAGCGGGGTGACGACCGAGTTGGCGAGCAGCGACGCAGCGGCCGCACGCACCGGAGGCAGACCGGCACCGATGAGTACGACGGTCGAGACGACGATGGGGGTGCCGAAACCGGCGACCGCCTCGAGCAGCGCGCCGAACAGGAAGGCGATGACGATGGTGAGGATCCGCGGATCCGGGGATATTCGCCCGAAGGCGCGGGTGAGGACGTCGAAGTGCCCGGATTCGACGGTGAGCCGGTACACCCAGACGGCGTTGACCACCGTCCACATGATCGGGAAGAGACCGAAGACCGCGCCTTCGACGCCGGCGCTGAGCGCGGACCCGACCGGCATGCCGTAGACGGCGGTGCCCACGATGAGGGCCACCACTACCGCGATGCCCGCGGCCGAATGCGACCGCAGTCGGAAGACGGCGAGCAGGACGAGCATGGTCAGCAGCGGGAGTACCGCCACCAGTGCCGACCACGCGAGCGACCCGCCGACCGGCGCGATCGGCTGAACGTATGTACCTGTCACTGCATCACGACCGGTGTGTCTCCACGGCGGTGCGGATGGTGGCGGCCGTGCCGTCGAGCACGGTCCGGTTCGGTGTCCGCCAATCGGCTCGGATCCCGAAGCCGTCCCCGGCCCTGCGCGGCACGAGGTGCAGGTGCACGTGGAACACCTCCTGGCCGGCGGCGACGCCGTCGGCGAGGAACATGTTCACGCCCTCGATCGGGAGGTCGGACGCGCGCATCGCCGTGGCGATCCGTTGCCCGGCGGCGAACACCTTCGCTCCGTCGTCGGGATCGAGTTGTGCCAGGCCGGAGGCGTGCCGCTTCGGGATCACGAGCAGGTGCCCCGGCGTGAACGGGCGGATGTCCATGAATGCGAGCACATCGGGTTCGTCGAGCACGACGCTGGCCGGCGACTGCCCGGCCACGATGGCGCAGAAGATGCAGTCCGTCACCGTGGCGTGGAGTCCTCTGTACGTGCGGGTCCGCGGGCGGATTCGAGCAGCCGCAGCAGTTCGCTCTGCACCGCGGGACGGTCGCGTACCGGATCGTCGCTGTTCGCGAGGCACAGCATCGCTTCCTCGACGGCTGCGACGAGCAGGTGCGCGAGCACCGACGTCCGCGTGGGCGACGCCTCGTAGGTGTCGGGGTCGAGGGTGACGAGCATGCGCTCGATCGCCCTCAGCGAGGAGTGCCGGTGGGTCTCGCGGACCTCGGCCCAGCCGAGGACCGCCGGAGCTTCGATGAGCAGCAGTCGGCGGGTCGCGGGATCGTAGACAGCATCGAGCGAGGCGAGCACGGCCTGGGTGAAACCCTCCCAGGCGTCGTCGACCGGCTCGGCCGGGACCAGGGAGCTCTCCGCTTCCTTCTGGAGGCGCTCGATGACGCCGCGGAACAGATCCCGCTTGTCGGCGAAGTGGTGGTAGAGCGCACCGCGCGTCACCCCGGCGACCGAGACGATCTCCTCCGTGGCCGCAGCCGCGTATCCGTCGCGCAGGAACACCTCGCGCGCCGCATCGAGCAGCGCGGTGCGTGTTCGCGCTGCGTCACGCACCCGACCCGCATTTCCCGGTTTCACCGACACTTCGTTCTCCCCTGCTGATACCGCCACCCCCATCGGACATTCCCCCGTCGGTCGGCTCCCGTGATTCCTACAGAATCGGCGCCGGCGTGTACTTCGCCGCCTCGGGATACTGCGTTACGAGTTCCTGCACCGCTGCGACGACCGCTTCGACCTGCGCGACCGCGGCCCCGGCGAAGGCCTCCCGGTCGGCCAGCGCCGCATCGAGCGCGGCGCGGTCGAGCGGGAGCCGGTCGTCGCCGGCGAGACGGTCGAGCAGATCGGGTTCGCGGCCCTCCTCGCGCATCGCGAGTGCGACGGAGACCGCGTGCTCCTTGATGACCTCGTGGGCGGTCTCGCGACCCACCCCGGCCCGGACCGCGGCCATGAGCACCTTGGTCGTCGCGAGGAACGGCAGGTACCGCACGAGTTCCTTCTCGATCACCGCCGGGTAGGCACCGAACTCGGCGAGGACCGTCAGGAAGGTCTCCATCTGGCCGTCGATCGCGAAGAAGGCGTCGGGCAGGGCCACACGGCGGACGACGGAGCAGAAGACGTCGCCCTCGTTCCACTGCGCGCCGGCGAGCTCGGCGGCCATGGAGGCATAGCCGCGCAGGACGACCTGCAGGCCGTCGACGCGCTCGCACGAGCGGGTGTTCATCTTGTGCGGCATGGCGGACGATCCCACCTGGCCGGGCTGGAAGCCCTCGGTGACGAGTTCGTGGCCGGCCATGAGCCGGATGGTGTGGGCGAACGACGCGGGGCCGGCGCCGACCTGCACGAGCGCGGAGAGCACGTCGTGGTCGAGCGAACGGGGGTAGACCTGGCCGACGCTCGTGAAGACGTTCGCGAAGCCGAGATGCTGCGCGACCTTCTGTTCGAGCTGCGCGAGCTTGGCGGAATCACCGCCGAGCAGGTCGAGCATGTCCTGGGCGGTGCCCATCGGGCCCTTGATCCCGCGCAGCGGGTAGCGGGCGATCAGCTCCCGGACGCGCTGCAGCGCGATGAGCAGTTCGTCGGCGGCCGACGCGAAGCGCTTGCCGAGTGTGGTGGCCTGCGCCGCGACGTTGTGCGAGCGGCCGGCCATGACGAGCGAGGCGTACTCGGTGGCGCGCTCGGCGAGGCGTGCGGCCACGGCGACACCGTGGGAGTGGACGTGTTCGAGCGACCGCAGGATCTGCAGCTGCTCGACGTTCTCGGTGAGGTCGCGGCTGGTCATGCCCTTGTGGACGTGCTCGTGACCGGCGAGGGCGTTGAACTCCTCGATGCGAGCCTTGACGTCGTGGCGGGTGACGCGTTCGCGCTGCGCGATGGACTCGAGGTCGACCTGCTCGATCACGCGCTCGTAGTCGGCGATCGCTTCGGCGGGAACGTCGATCCCGAGTTCGGCCTGCGCCCGCAGCACCGCGAGCCACAGCTGGCGCTCGAGCACGATCTTGTACTCGGGCGACCACAGGTCCCGGAGTTCGGGGCTGGCGTAGCGGGTGGCGAGGACGTTGGGGATGTGGCTCACAGAAGTGAGTTTACGGTCCGGGCCTGTTCCCGTATTCCCCGACCTCAATCCTCGACCGGGGGTGCGACGGTCTCCACGACGTCGAGCAGGATGCCGCGCGCGAGCGAGCGCGGGTCGGGATCGAGTTCGCCCAGTCCGCCGAGGACCGCGCCGTCCACGACCGCCACGAGCCGGCGCACCTCACGGGGCCGCACCGATCGGCAGCAGCGTTCGAGCAGGTCGGTGAGCAGGTGGTCGATCTGTTCGCGCATGCGGACCTGCACGTCGCGCAGTTCCGGATAGCGGGCCGTCGCGACGCACCGCTCGTAGCGGGAGATCAGGCGTTCGCGGTCGATGCCGCCGTCGCAGTCCCGCGGCCCGATCAGCAGGTCGACGATGAGATCGGCCGTGCCCTCGAGACTGCGCGGGAGCGGCTCGATGTCGCGGACGCGTTCCCGCATCGCGTCGAGTTCCCGCTCGCTGTTGTAGTCGACCGCGCACGCGACGAGGTCGTCGAGTGATTCGAAGTAGTAGGTGGTCGATGCGAGCGGCAGGCCCGCGCGGGTCGCGACGGCCCGGTGGCGGACGGCGTCGATCCCCCCTTCGAGAATGAGGTCGGCCGCTGCCTCGACCAGCGCCTGACGGCGCCGTTCGCCCTTGGGGGTCGCAGCAATCGACACCTTCTCATGGTGACAGTCCCGAGCGTCTCACCAGGGGAAAACGGAATTGGAGACCAACCGGTACCATTGCGCCCGCCCGCGCGTGTCGAGTCCTCGGCGGGCGCCGCCCCGCGAGTAGGTCATCGAACGATCGGAGCCGTACCGGATGAGACGTCGACGCTTTCTGCAGGCCTCGCTTCTCGGGGCTGCCCTGGCGGGCACCGGCGCCGCAGGTTCCGGCCTGACCGGCATCGGTGTCCCCCGTGCGGACGCCCTGCCGGTCGGGGTCGACGAGTACCTCCGTCTCGTGCCCGAACTGTTCGTGCCGCCGCCCGCCCCGCCGGAGCATTCCGAGGTCGTCGTGGTGGGTTCCGGTTTCGGGGCGAGCGTCGCCGCGCTACGCCTGGCCGAGGCCGGTGGTCGGGTCACGATGCTCGAGCGCGGTATGCGCTGGCCCCGCGACCCGCATCGCGAGATCTTCACGACCGACCTGCTCGCCGACGGTCGCGGCTACCACCACCGCACCCGGTTCACCGGCCCGACGGGCATCCCGGTGGTGTGCGACGACTTCGCCGGCGTCCTCGACGTGGTCGACTACCCGAACATGTCGGTGTGGCGCGGCGCCGCGGTGGGCGGCGGATCGATCGTGTTCACCGGCGTGATGATCGCTCCCGAGCGGCACTTCTTCGAGCACGTCTTCGGCGGCCGTCTCTCCTACGACGAGATGGCGTCCACCTGGTACCCGAAGGTGCGCTCGATGCTGCGCCTCGATCCGATGCCCGACGACATCTACAACGCCGCCGAGTTCACGCACTCGCGGCGCTGGGACGACGACGCCCGCGCCGCCGGTTACAGCCCGCACCGCATCGACGGCATCTGGGACTGGGACGTCGTGCGCGCCGAACTCGCCGGCTCGGTCCGCCGGTCGGCCGTCGCGGGTGAGAGCAATCTCGGCAACTCGAACGGCGCGAAGTTCGATCTCACACAGAACTACATCCCGGCGGCCGAGGCGACCGGGCGCACCCTGGTGTGCCACGGTCACCGGGTGCTCGCTGTCGGTCAGGACGGCGACGGCCGGTACTGGCTCGACGTGCAGGCCGTCGACCCGACGGGTGCGGTGCTGCGCACCACCACGATCACGTGCGACCGCCTCGTCCTCGGCGCCGGATCGATCGGCACCACCGAACTGCTCGTCAAGGCGCGGCACACGGGTTCGCTGCCGAACCTCGACGAGCGCGTGGGCCGGGGCTGGGGCACCAACGGCGACGCGGTGCTCGTCCGTTCGTTCGCGCTCACCGAGGGTTTCGGCGGCGACCAGGGCGCGCCGTCGGCGTCGCGCATCGTCGACGAGTCCGGTCTGCCGCTGAGCCTCGAGAACTGGTTTGTCGCGGGCACCGCGAAGGACGTCGGGATGCTCGCCTCCCTCGGCATGACCCTCGACCCCACCCGCGCCGACTTCACGTACGACCCGGGTGCCGATCGCGCGGTTCCGAACTGGCCGGCCGGTGGCGAACGCGAGAGCGTCGAGGCCCTTCGGGCCGTGCACAACGCGATGGCGCAGGCCGGTGGCACGATCCCGGGCGCATCGCCGATGGCCGAGGACGTCAACGCGACCTTCACGGCGCATCCGCTCGGTGGTGCGGTGCTCGGCGACGCGACCGACGGGTACGGCCGCGTGCACGGTCATCCCGGCCTCTACGTCGTCGACGGCGCGTTGATCCCGGGCAGCACCGGCACCGCCAATCCGTCGCTGACCATCGCGGCGCTGGCCGAACGGAACATCGCGCGGATCGTCGCCGACGGGCGGTGATCCGTCCGCGGCGGTCCGGGCCGGCGATCAGGAGACGGGGAGCCAGCCCGCGAGCCGGTCGAGCGCCGCGGTGACGTCGGCGGTCGATCCTGCGAACGACAGTCGCACGGTCCCGTCGCCGCGCACGGTGTCGAAGTCGACGCCCGGTGCGAGCGCGAGACCGGTGTCGTGGAGCAGCCGCGCGCACCACGCCGTCGAGTTCTCGCCGTCGAGCAGATGACCGATGTCGGCGTAGACGTAGAAGGCGCCGTCGGCCGGGGCGAGTTTCGTGATTCCGAGATCCGGCAGGCCTTCGAGGAGCAGTTCCCGGTTCACGGCATAACGGGAGACGTGTCCGTCGAGTTCGGTGCGGGCCTCGGTCCCGAACGCCTCGATCGCCGCGAACTGGGAGATCGACGGCGGGCACACCGTCATGTTCGACGCGAGTCGCTGCAGGGCCGGACGCATCGTCTCGGGCGCGAGCATCCAGCCGAGCCGCCAGCCGGTCATCGAGAAGTACTTCGAGACCGAGCCGATCACCACCGAGTCGCGGGAGGTCGCCCACGCCGTGGAGGTCGCCGGTGATCCGGGGGTACCGAACTCGATGCCGTGGTAGATCTCGTCGGAGATGAGCAGGCTGCCGTGCTCGTCGCACCAGCGTGCGAGCGCCGCGAGCTCGGACGGTTCGATCATCGTGCCGGTCGGGTTGGCCGGACTGGCGACGACGATTCCCGCGGGCGGAGTGTCGAGTTCCTCGAGCATCGCGACGGTCGGCTGGTAGCGGGTCTGCGGGCCGCAGTCGAGTTCGACGACGCGGCAGCCGAGGGCGGCGAGGGTGTTGCGGTAGGCCGGGTAACCGGGGCGGGCGACGACGACGGTGTCGCCGACATCGAAGGCCGCGAGGAACACCAGGGTGAAGGCACCCGACGAGCCGGTGGTGACGACGACGTCGTCCGCGTCGACGTCGATGCCGTACTTGTGGCGGTGGTACGCTGCGATCTCCTCGCGCAACGGCAGGATGCCGAAGGTCTCCGTGTAACCGAGCAGTTCGGCGTCGATCGCGAGGTTGGCGGCGCGGAGCACGGGAGCGGGTGCGGGGGTCGAGGGTTGTCCGGCGGCGAGACTCAGGACGTCGCCGTGGCTGCGCTGCCGCTCGGCAGCCGCCTTCCACACATCCATGACATGGAACGTCTCGATACCGGAGCGTTGGGATTCGGGGCGCACGTCGACGACGGTAGTACGCCTGTGTCGTTCGTCAGAGCCGGACGCGCTGAAGTCGGGTGAGGGCGCCCCACGCGATCGGGTAGTCGTGACGATCGACGCCCTTCGCGGGTACGGCGTCCGCGTCGGTGGCGGTCTCGTCGGGTTCCGGCTGCGGCTGCGGCACGACCGGCAACAGTAGATGCGAGTCGAACTGTCCGCCGGCGTGCACGATGTGGAAGCCCTTGTTGATGGTGCGATCGTGCCCGACGCGCGGGTTCTCGTCGAGGTCGTGACCGGCGACGACGAGCACCAGGCTCGATCCGGCCTCGAAGAAGGTGCTGTGCGGCATGATCTCGATGTCGACCGGCACGATCTGATCGGGCAGCAACGGCCAGTACTTCTTCTGGTCGTGGACGGGCCGGTAGGCGGTGGAGGCCTCCGGGTCCAGTGCCCGGCGCGAGACCCGCATCCACCCGTGGGCGACGAATCCCTTCTCGTAGCCGCCGTGGCCTTCGAACCACACGTCGCGGCCGTGTTCGTCGCGCTTGGCCAGCCCGACGAACAGGTCCATGTCGTTGGCGTCCTTCGCCTGCACCCACAGACGCAGCGCGGCGTGGCCGGTGATCTCGGTGTCCTCGTCGAAGGTGTGGGTGAAGACGAGTTCGTCGCCCGCGACGGGGAAGGTGCGGCGGAACTGGCGGCTCTCGCACGGGGTGGTGCTCAGGTCTGCGTTCGCGTGGTCGAGGTGGAGTGCGACGTAGCGGGTGTCGGGGACGGGCCACTCGGATTCGAGGCGTTCGGAATAGGTGCGCAGGTCGTGGCGGGTCTCGAGGCGAATGCGCGGGGTGTCCTCGAAGCCGTTGTCCTCGCCCTTGAGGAAGCGGTCGAAGAAACGTCGTTGGTAGTCGAGTGCCTCGTTGCCGTAGAAGGTCTGCCACATCTTCCGGCCGTGGGTGTAGAGCCACTTGTGCTCCGACGCGATGCGGCGGTAGCCCTCGACCGAACCGCGGGCGCGCGGGCCCTGATCGGACCACGAGACCCCGACGAGGGCGGGCACGGTGACGTCCTCGAGCCGGGGCGGTGGGGCGACGTGGCGGAAGAGGTCGGGGAACCGGCGCAGCAACCACGGGGTGAATCGCCGGAGGGACGCGGCGCCGCAGCGGGCTCCGGTGTTCATCGCGCTGTACCAGAACGCGCTGTAGCGGGTCTCGGGGATGCCGCCCTGGGTGAGGATGTCGCGGCAGGGATCGCTCACGCCCTCCCAGGGTGCGATGGCCGCGAGATAGGGCGGGTCGAGCGCGGCCGTGTACCACTGCAGCGTGGCGAGGTAGTCGGCGCCGGCGAGGCCGACGCGGCCGTTGCTCCACTTCTGACCGCCGGCCCATTCCACGACGGCCGCGCAGTCGAGCGCGGCCCGGCCGAGCAGCAGTCGGGGACGGCCGCTGCTCGCGTGATGGCCGCGCATGTCCGCGACGACGAGCACGTAACCGTGAGGAACCCAGTAGGCGGGGTCGGGCGCTTCGAAGGAGGTGCAGTCGCTGATCTCGAGATCGCCCACGTGGTTGCCGGATTCGGCGAGATCGTCGAAGTCGACGGGATACCGGTCGACGCCGGCGTCCTTGCCGTAGGGGGTGACGGCGACCAGCACGGGGCAGCGGTCGTGCTCACCGGAGCCTGCGGGGCGGTAGACGTCGGCCTTCAGTACGGTGCCGTCGCCCGTGCGGATGGGCACGTCGCGCTCGACGAGGACGTCGTCCGGCAGCCCGTGGACGACGACGTGGTGGTGCCGTAGCGGTGTCGGGTCCGGCTTCGGCGGTCGTCTTCGAGAAACCATGCAGTCACCCCTGGCGGCATCAAAGATGCACCGAGTGTGCAACATACACCCGGTAGGTGCAAGGTGAAGGACGCGGGTGAAAGGCTAGACCGAGATCCGGCCCTCGACGGCTGCCAGACCGATGTCGCGGCGGAAGTGACCGCCCGACAGCTTCACGTCGGCGAGCCGATCATAAGCGGCTTCGCGCGCGGACGCGAGATCGGCACCCACACCGATCACGTTGAGCACGCGCCCACCTGCGGAGACCAGCGCACCGTCGTCGCGACGCCTGGTGCCGGCGTGCAGCACCGTCTCACCCTCGGCACCGGTGATCACGTCGCCGGTGCGCGGGGTGGACGGGTAGTACTCGGCGGCGAGCACCACGGTCACCGCGGCGCCGTCCTTCCAGCGCAGCGGCGGGAGTTCGGCGAGCGTGCCGGTGGCGACCGCGTTCAGGGCCTCGCCCAGCGGCGACTCGAGCAGGGCGAGCACGGCCTGGGTCTCCGGGTCGCCGAAACGGCAGTTGAACTCGACCACGGCCGGACCCTCGGCACCCATCGCCAGACCCGCGTAGAGCAGGCCGGAGAAACCGCATCCGCGACGCACCATCTCGGCCGCGACCGGCTCGACGACCTCGGAGACGATCTGCTCGACGCTGCCCTCGGGCAGCCACGGCAGCGGCGTGTAGGCACCCATGCCACCGGTGTTGGGGCCGGTGTCGCCCTCGCCGACGCGCTTGTGGTCCTGCGCCGGCAGCAGCGGCACCACCGTCTCGCCGTCGACGAGGCAGAACAGCGAGACCTCGGGGCCGTCGAGGAAGGACTCCAGCAGGACGGGGTGGCCGTTCTCGAGGATCTCGGCGGCGTGGTCGCGGGCCGCGGCACGGTCGGTGGTGACGACGACGCCCTTACCGGCGGCGAGACCGTCGTCCTTGACCACCCAGGTCGGCCCGAAGCGGTCGAGCGCCTCGTCGAGGGTCGCGGGGCTGTCGACGACCTCGCTGTGGGCGGTACGCACACCGGCGGCGGCCATGACGTCCTTCGCGAACGCCTTCGATCCCTCGATGCGCGCGGCGGCGGCGGACGGTCCGAAGCAGGGGATGCCCGCGGCGCGGACGGCGTCGGCGACACCGAGGACGAGCGGGACCTCGGGGCCGATGACCACGAGGTCGGCCTTCTGCTCGGTGGCGAGGTCGACGACGCTCTCGGCGGAGGCCGCGTCGACAGGGAACAGCTCGGCGACGTTCGCGATACCGGGGTTGCCGGGCGCGGCCAGCACGGCGGTCACGCCGGGGTCGCGGGACAGGGCGAGAGCAAGAGCATGTTCACGGGCACCGGAGCCGATAACGAGTACGCGCACGCAGGACAGACTACGGGACCGGTCTCCACACGAGATCGGCGCGGGAGCGCGTGCGCTGGACGGCTTCCGCATTGGGCAGATCGACGGTCCGCACCCACTCGCGCGCTCCGTCGTCGTCCCGCCCGTTGTGGCGGTGCCGGCGCACGAGACGCCGGGTGAGCGTGCGGCGGGGTGCGTCGATGTAGATGACGAGGTCGAGCAGCGGGCGAATGTGTTCCCATCCCCCGGTCTCGAACATCAGGTAGTTGCCCTCGGTGACGATCACCCGCGCGTCGGCCGGCACGGCGTGCACCGCCGCGATCGGTTCGTCGAGGGGCCGGGAGAAGTCGGGGGCGTAGATCGTCTCGTCGCGGCACTGCCGCACCCGGCTCAGCATGTCGCGGAAGCCGGCGACGTCGAAGGTGTCGGGCGCTCCCTTCCGGTCCCGCGCGCCGAAGGTGTCGAGCTGGCGGTTGGACAGGTGGTAGCCGTCCATCGGCACCTGCCCGGTGGACACCCCCGCGCATCGGAGGGCGTAGACGAGCAGCGCCGCGGCGCGGCTCTTCCCGGCGCCCGGCGGCCCGCACAGACCGACGACCGTGCGCCGATCCGCGGGAAGTCCCACGAGGACGTGCGTGACGAGTTCGTCCACGAGCACGCGCAGCGGCGCCTCCCGCACACTCCCGTCACCTCCCATGAGCCCGACGATACGACCGCTCGCGACATCGGAGTCGCCGTGAGCTCTCGACACGCCCACCCCGACCGGTCTATCGTTATTTCGTAAGTTCGAAATTACGAACTACCAACCTCGACACGGACGGACATCGCCATGCCGAACAGGATCGGAACCACCCTCGCCGCGACGAGCGTCGTGATCGCACTCGCCGGATGCGGACAGACCGACCCGCCGGAACCCGACGTCGCCGCACCTTCCGGTGCCGAGGGATCCGCGCCGACCGGTGAATGCCTGCCGACCCCCGCCGCCGACGTGACCACCGCCGAAGGCTGGATCGGCTACCTCGCCGAGAACTCCGACACGGTCGCCGTCGCGGTCCACGACGGCAACGGCGGGTCCTTCGAACAGCGACCCGACGAGCGGCAACCGCTCGCATCGGCCGTGAAGGTCGTGCATCTCGCCGCCTACGCCCGCGCCGTCGCAGCCGGTGAACTCTCCCCCGACGAGCGTGTACCGCTCACCGACTGGGAACGCTGGCATCTCCCCGACACCGACGGCGGCGCACATCCCCGGGCTCTCGAACGGCTCGGCGTGAACGATCCGGAGGACACCGTCACCCTCGACGAGATGGTGTCGGCGATGATCCAGGAGAGCGACAACGCCGTCCCCGACTACCTGCGCGACCGGCTCGGCGACGACGCCCTGCGCGAGGCCGCCGCCCAGGGCGGCTGGGACGACTTCACGCCGCCGACGATGCTCGGCAACACGCTCGCGCTGCTCGACCCGACGCTCGACGACTCGTCGGCGGTCCGGGACGCCGCGCGCCGCTACGCCTCCGACCCCGCCTACCGCGCCGAAGTGGTGCAGAACCCGGTGCCGGAGGATCTGGCCGCCCGGGTCGACCGCGTCCAGCGCTTCGACAACACCGGATCGGCCGCCGAACTCACCGACCTGCATCGCGCGATCGCCGACGGTTCGTTCGGCGCCGGCAGCGACCTCGCGCGCACCCACCTCGAATGGCAACCGTCCACGGTTCCGGGATTCGAAGGAATCGGTTTCAAGGGCGGCAGCCTGCCCGGCGTCCTCACCGACGCGATCACCTTCCGCCGCGACGACGGCACGATCGCGACCACGGTGATGCTCGCGTCCGGCATGTCGGACAGCGACTATGCGGGAGCCTTCGAATCGTTCGCCCACCAGGAGATGCTCTTCACGGCGGCGAACGATCCCGATTTCCTCGAGCGGATACGCTGCGCGATGTGAGCGACGGCGACGTGAACGACGAGTACGAGGCCCGGCTCGCGGATCTCGAACGCCGTGTGCGGATCCTCGAGGGCGACGCGACCCGTCCGAGCGCCGGGGACGGTCCTGGCCCCGCGGCGGACGTGGCGGCGGGCACCGGGTCCGTGACCTACGGGGGCGCGGTCTCCCTGCACGGGAACGTGCGCTGGAACATCGAGTACGACGCGGGCGCATCCCTCGTACTCGATCCCGTTCCCGTCGCCGCCGTCCTCGACGCGCTGGGCAACCCGGCGCGACTCGCGATCGTGCGGACCCTGCTGCGCGGTCCCGCCACCGCCACCGAACTCCAGGAGGCCACCGACCTCACGTCGACCGGCCGGCTGTACCACCATCTCCGGGCCCTGTCGGCTGCGCGCGTGGTCGAGCAGGAGAGCCGCAACCGCTACCGGATCGCTCCGGAGAAGGTCGTGCCGCTGCTCGTCCTCACCGTCGCGGCGGCCGATGTCGGGGAACAGCTCCGGTGAACACGGTGTCCCTTATCCTCCCGGTATGACTTCCGTGTTCAGCAAGATCATCGCCGGTGAACTGCCGGGCCGTTTCGTCTGGCAGGACGACGACGTCGTCTCCTTCCTGACCATCAATCCCTTCACCGAGGGGCATGTGCTGGTCGTGCCGCGGCAGGAGGTCGATCACTGGCAGAGCGTCGACGACGACCTGTGGGCGAAGGTGAACGACGTCGCCCGCATCCTCGGCCGCGCCGTCACCGCCGCCTTCGACGCCCCGCGCGCCGGCCTGATGATCGCCGGTCTGGAAGTCCCCCACCTGCATCTGCACGTCTTCCCGGCCTACTCCCTCGGCGACTTCGACTTCGCGACGGCCGAGAAGGATCCCTCGCCCGAATCGCTCGACCGGGCGCAGCAGAAGATCAAGGATGCGCTGCGCGAACAGGGTCACGGCGAGCACGTCCCGGACTGATCTCCACTCGACGGGATATCGGCGGAACAATTCCGACCGGTATCCCGTTGAGTTCCTCGTGTCTTCTACTCCACCGAGTTCCCCAGCCCCGGCCGGTACGGCCGAGCCGCAGGCCGCTGCCGCACCACGCGCCGGTCTGCTGATCGCCGTTCTCGTCGGGGCCGCATTCGTCGTCATCCTCAACGAGACGATCATGAGCGTCGCGCTGCCGAAGCTGATGGTCGAGTTCGACGTCGGCGCAGCCACCGCCCAATGGCTCACGACGGCATTCATGCTGACCATGGCCGTCGTCATCCCGATCACGGGTTACCTGCTCACACGACTGTCCCTGCGCACGGTCTTCGCGATCGCGATGGGCAGCTTCCTGCTCGGAACACTGATCGCCGCGAGCGCCCCGATCTTCCCGGTCCTCGTGCTGGGTCGTGTCGTCCAGGCCGTGGGCACCGCGGTGATGTTGCCGCTTCTGTTCACGACGGTGCTCAACCTGGTTCCCGCCGATCGTCGCGGACGCACGATGGGCGTGATCTCGATCGTCATCGCGGTCGCGCCCGCGATCGGCCCGACCATCGGTGGCGTCGTGCTCGACCAGCTGAACTGGCGGTGGATGTTCTGGCTGGTGCTGCCGATCGCGGTCGTCGCGACGGCACTCGGCCTGAGCTGGATCCGCAATGTCACCGAACCGGTCGCGGTTCCGCTCGACGCCCCGTCGGTGGTGCTGTCGGCCCTCGGGTTCAGCGGTCTCGTCTTCGGTCTGAGCAGTCTCGGTGAGGCCGCCGAGGGCGATCCGCTGCTGCCCCCGTGGCTGCCGCTGGTCGTCGGTATCGCGTCGCTGACGGTCTTCGTCCTGCGTCAGCTCCGCCTCGGCGACGGCGCGCTGCTGGACATGCGCGCTTTCCGCACCCCGGCGTTCTCGCTCGCGGTCGCACTCGTGTCGGTGAGCATGATGTCGTTGTTCGGCACCCTCATCCTGCTGCCGATCTACCTGCAGAACGTGCTGGGTCAGTCGACGCTGACCACCGGCCTGATGCTGCTGCCCGGCGGTCTGGTCATGGGTCTGCTCGGCTACATCGTCGGACGCCTGTTCGACCGGTTCGGTCCGCGGCCGCTCGTCGCGCCGGGCGCGGTCATCGCCTGCGTCGCGATGTGGGGCATGACGACCTTCGACGCGACCACCGCGATCGGCACTGTGATCGCCTGGCACGTGCTGCTCAACATCGGCCTCGCGTTGATGTTCTCGCCGCTGCTGACCTCCGCCCTCGGAGCGTTGCCGCGACGGCTGTACTCGCACGGCAGCGCCATCGTCAGCACGATGCAGCAGGTCGCCGGCGCGGCCGGTACGGCGCTGTTCATCACGGTGCTGACCCGCACGACCGTCGCGGGCGCCGAGAACGCCGACGATCCCGCAGGCGCGCTCGCCGACGGTGTCCACGGTGCCTTCACGTGGGGTGCGGTGATCGCGGTGATCGCCGTCGTCGGCTCGCTGTTCGTCCGACGGGCCCCGGAGCCCGAACCGGATGCGGTGGAGGCGTCGGTCCCGGAGACCGCCGGCACGCACTAGCCGGCGGTACCCACCGGCCGGCCGGGCAACTCACGCGCCGGTCGTCACGACTTCCTGTTCGACGGGAAGCGTGGCGGCCGGCGCGTTGCCGTTCGCACGGGGTTCGCGCAGGAAAGCGTCCAGTTCGACCCACGAGGTGTCGCGCGCGGCGCTGCCGGTGAGCATGCCGAGGTGCGTCCCCGGAACGCGGACGAAGCGCACCTGCGTGCTGCCGAGCAGCCTCGTGACGGGTTCGACCGCCGGGATCGGGGCGAGCACGTCGTCCTCGCCGCCGAGTGCGAGCACGGGCACCGTGACATCGGCGAGGTCGACGACCCGGTCGCCGAGGTCCAGACGTCCGGTGGCGAGTTCGTTGTCGACGGTCACGCTCGTCGTGAGCTGGTGGAACACGCGTCCGGCGTAGCCGTGGATCTCGTCCTGGAACCGGTCGACGCGTTCCATCCGCGCGAGCGTCTCCGCGTCGGCGAGGTGCGTCGCGACGAACCACGGACGCTGGATCTCGCGTTCGATCGCGGTGAGACGGTAGGCCGTGCGGACGATGGGTGCGGGTACCCCGCCGAAGACGGCGTCGAGCAGACCGAGTGCGGGCTCGGCGACGAACCGGCCGACGAGTCGGGGCAGCGCCATCAGCGGGATCGCGGAGTAGTCGAGCGGACTGCCGAAGGCCGTCAGCGACCGCATCGGCAGGTCGGGATGCGCCGCGGCGGTGAGCATCGCCAGCGTGCCGCCGATGCTCCACGCCACGACGTCCACCTCGCGGTTCCCGCACAGTTCGGACGTGCGGGCGATCGCTTCGGGGATGACGTCGTCGATCCAGAACTCGAGGCCGAGGTCGCGGTCGTCGGAGGTCATCTCGCCGTACTCGACGAGGAAGACGCTGCGGCCGAGCTCGAGCAGGTGCTCGACGAGACTCTGGCCGGGCATCAGGTCGAAGCAGGTGGGCGACGCGGCGAGCGGGGTCACGAGCAGCACCGGCGGACCGGCGTTCTCCGGGCCGAAGCGACGCAGCGTCCGGTGGCGACCGTCCCCGACGACCACCGAGGGAGTGCGATGGGGCGGCGCGATTCCGTCGGCGACGAACAACGACCACGCGTTCCGCGCGGCCTTCCCGACCACGTCCGTGATCCCCATGTGTGACTCCTCCCCGAGTCGGCAATACCTGCTTGTTGCGCGTGCTCACGATAGTCGTGGGACGTCGGGGCCCGCGCACCGGACGAACCGGACGGCACACGACCCGCCTCTGAGAACCTGTCCGACGGTAGTGCTATCAAGTGGTGCATGACGTGCTCACAGTGCAACCACGATCTCGACCACTGCCACGGCACCCTCGTGATCCACGCCGATACTCGGGTCGACTGCACAGAACCCGACTGCGTCGACTTCGAGATCGTGCGGCACACCCTCGTTCTCGACTGCACCGAACTGGACGGCGGATGCTCGTGCACGGTGATTGCGCAGGAATCACAGCTGCTGCGCGTGTCCTGAGCAATTTGCCAATACTCGCCCGGGATTCCTAACCTCGACGGAGGTGGCCGCCGGTCGGCCTCCCGGACGAGCGCACCGTACCCGGCCAGCGACAAGACGGTGCAGGAGCGTTGTACGTCATGGCCTGGATCGTTCTCGTCCTCTCCGGTGTGCTCGAAGCCGTGTGGGCCACGGCCCTCGGCAGATCCGCCGGTTTCAGCCGGCTCACACCGACACTGGTGTTCGTCGTCGCCCTCGTCCTGAGCATGGCAGGACTCGCGTACGCCCTGCGCACGCTGCCGGTCGGGACGTCCTATGCCGTCTGGGTGGGTATCGGCGCCGCCCTCACGGTGGGATACGCGATGGTCACGGGCACCGAGACCGCCTCGCTGCTGAAGATCGCACTGATCGCGGGCATCGTGCTGTGCGTCGTCGGCCTGAAACTCGTGCACTGACCTTTCCGTGCACCGACAACCTCCGGCACTGACGTTCTCGGACACTGACCGTTACAGTCGGTTCCATGAACCTCGGGTCCATACTCGTGATGCCGGTGCGTGTGGGTCTGACCGCCGCCGAGGCCGCCCTGAGCGTCGCCGAGACGGTCGTCGGCACCGTGCGGGTCGCGGTGTCGCCCACCACCTACTCCGCGCTCGGCGCGGTCGGCCTGCCCGACACCCGCAGTTCGGTGGGTCTGCTGCAGCAGATCTCGAAGCTCACGTCGGAGGACCGCGGACTCGGTCACGCGCTGCGTCCCGGTGGTCCCCTCGACCGGCTGCTCGCGCCGGGTGGTCCCGTGGATCGGCTCACCGAGCCGGGTGGCCTGCTCGATCGGTTGCTCGAACCGGGCGGACCCGTCGACCGGCTCACCGCGCCGGGCGGTCCCCTCGACCGGATCCTCGCCGACGACGGTGCCCTCGACCGCCTCGTGTCGGAAGGCGGTCTGCTCGATCGCCTCACCGCGCACGACGGCCCGCTCGAGCGGCTGCTCGCCCAGGACGGGGCGGTGGAGCGGCTCACCGCACCGGGCGGCATCGTCGACGTGGCGATCCGGCCCGGCGGGGTCGTCGAGCGGGCTCTCGCCCAGGGCGGCGTCCTCGACGTCCTGCTCTCCGAACGGGGCGCCCTGGAACGACTGCTCGCCGAGGGCGGTCCGCTCGATCAGATCGTCTCGCTCTCGGAGACACTCGCGCATCTCACGCCCGGCATCTCGCAGATGAACGCGAGTATCGACATGCTGCAGGAAACGGTCGAGCTGCTGCGCGGGGCCGTCGGTCCGCTCGGCGACCTCGCCGGCCGCCTTCCCGGGCGCTGGCTGCGCAGCGGCAAGGGCGAACTGCTTCCGCCGCCCTGACGCGGTTCCCGCGGATCAGCGATCGGAGCGACGGGATGCGACCAGCCGGGCAGCGTCGGCCGATGCCCGGCGCGCTGCCGCGAACAGGTCCTCCCCCGTGCCGAGCAGTGCGGCGAGCGTGCCGGCGAAGTGGTCGCCCGCACCCGTCGTGTCGACGACGTCGACCTGCGGGACCCGCAGATGTTCGATCGCGTCCTCGGTTCCGACCACGACGTCCTCCCCGCCCCGGGTGATCACCACGGTGCGTACCTGTTCGAGCAGGCGGGTCACGATCTCGTCGAAGGGGGCCCCGGCGGGAAGACCCGCGTAGTGCAGGGCTTCCTGCTCGTTGAGTACGAGCGGATCGGCGCCGGCGAGGACGTATTCGTCCAGGTCGATCACCGGGCTCGGATTGAGCACGAACCGGCGGTCGTGATCGCGCGCCCACTGGGCGGCGGCCCAGGTCACCACGGGGAGCAGCTCGAGTTGGGTGAGCACCACCGCGGGATCGAGGGCATCGAGTGCGGTGGTCACGTCCTCGGCTTTCAGCAGCGAATTGGCCTCGGGTACGACGACGATCCGGTTCTGCCCGTCGTCGGAGACGATGATGACGGCCCGGCCGGTCGGGCCCGGTGTGGTGCGCAGATGGGAGGTGTCGACCCCGGCCCTCTGTTGCACGCCGCGCAGCACGTCGGCGGCATGATCGCTGCCCACCGCGCCGACGATGGCGGTGGGAGCCAGGCGGGCAGCACCGATGGCCTGGTTCGCGCCCTTGCCTCCCGGATAGGTGCGCAGATGCCGGCCGAGTACCGTCTCACCCTCTTCGGGAGCACGTGCCACGACGACCGTCAGGTCGAGGTTGAGCGATCCCACGACCGCCACCACGCATCGACTCGACTCGGTCACGGGTCGAGCCTACGGCCGATCGACCCGCGGGGGCGGGCCTACGATCACTGCCCCTTCGTGTCCGGTTCCAGTTCGGGGCAGACGATGTGGACGACCTCGTCCGCCCAGGACTCCCCCACCTCGCCGTGACGCAGGTAGGCGCCGAGATACGCGCCGACGAGCATCGAGACGGCGGTGTCGACGTCGATGTCCTTGCGGATCGCGCCCGACTCGATCGCGGTGCGGAGCACGGCGGCGACGACCTCGCTCCGGGCATTGATGATCTCGCGGATCGACTCGGTGAACTCGGGTTCCTGGTCGGTGAGCAGTGCGCCGACACTGCCCATGCCCACCTCGTTCGACAGTCCGCGACGGATCAGTTCGAGGGTCCATTTGACGCGGTCGTAGACGCACAACCCGTCGGGAACGCACGGCGAGGCGACCTGCGAGTGCAGTGCCGCGTCGAGGATCTCCTCGCGGTTCGCGTAGCGCCGGTAGATCGTCGTCTTCGCAACGCCCGACAGCGCCGCGACCGCCTCGACGGTGACGCGGTTGGGCCCGTGAAGGCGCAGGATCTCGAGCGCGGCCTTCACGATGCGTGCGTCGGTCCCGGCACGCTCCTTGACGGGACGCCGCGACGTCAGGGCCACGGACTCCGTCTCGACCTCGCCCACCATGTCTACATCCTCCTCGCGCGGGCATACACCCGCAGGATTCCCGAGTCTCCCCGAAAAGGCGACCCCGAATCAAACACTACGAAACGATACGCTACGATGAGCGTATCGTTCCAATCGTCGACGAAGGGGAACGCATGACAGATATCTACGCACCGACGCCCGGGCACCACACCGAATCCGAAACCGTCCTCGAGAGCTACCGCACCTACGACGCCGTCGAGAGGGCCATCGACCACCTGTCCGACGAAGGCTTTCCCGTGGAGTACCTGCGAGTCGTGGGCCAGGGAGTCACCACCGTCGAACACATCGAAGGCCGCATGACCAACGGCAAGGCCGCCCTTCGCGGCGCCGCCGCGGGCGTCTGGACGGGCTTGCTCTTCGGGCTGCTCCTGGCACTGCTCCTGCCTGCTACCGGCATGGCCACCGTGATCCTCGCCGCTGTCGTCTTCGGCGCGGTATGGGGCGGATCACTCGGCTTCTTCACCCACTGGAGCACCGGGGGACGCCGCGACTTCGTCTCGAGAAAGAGCATCGAGGCCTCGCGCTACGACCTCATGGTCGATTCCGAGTTCGTCGATCAGGCGCGCGAGAAGCTCGCACTGCGCTGACCGACCATTGTTTCTCCGATTCGAGAACCTCTTCGCCCACGCCGACCGGCGTGGGCGAAGTCGTTTCCGGAGGAAAGAACAACGCAAAAGGGATATTCCACTCGAATCACCACATTCGTCCGATGCGGATAATGCGTGTTTGCCCGGTCATTTCTTTCCACTGATGGCATGATTCGAGTTATGGCCGGATCGTCGAATACTCCCCCGAAGCCTGCTGTGGGCTCGAAGGTCGTCGTACGCGCGGGTGTCGCGGGCGACAAGGCCTGTCCCGGCACGATCGTCGAAGACTTCGGTCCTGCACAGGAAGCCGTGGGCGACAAGCTGGGTCGCGACTGGGCGCCCGTGCGCCGCTGGGCCGTGGCACTCGACGACGGACGACTGATATTCGTCGATATGGACGCATTCGAATCCTCGAAGTCCTGATATCCGATCCATTTCGCCACTTCCGTATTCACACGCCCCTGCAGTGACATGCGAGGGGTGAACAACCGGGTGAACTGCACCGGATCCGTTAACGCTCCGCGCGCCCGAACCGTTCTCTGGATATGACATGGATCGGTTGGCCGCTGCTCGGATGGCTCACGGCATCCCCGGTGGTCGCCCTCGTATTCGGCCGCGTCGCCGCGGCCCGCGACCTCCACGAGGCGCCGCGCACGATCGCACCGGTGATCGACCTGTCCGAGCGCCGAGCACTCCGCCTCGGTGAACGCCACCAGCCGGAGCAGGACGGCACCGGTCCGGCAACTCTCCCGGAGCCCCGTCTTCCGATGTAGGTTGTCCTTCTCGCCTTCGACGGGACATCGGGATCCGGTCCGGGCGAACACCCGCCCGTGCATGTGTGCCTCCCGGATCGAGGGACGATGACCGCAGACCGCTTCACCCCGGTCCCGCCCCGCAACGGCGCCGGGAACACGGCACTGATCTCGGGAATCGTCGCGCTCGTCTTCGCCTTCGTACCCGTCATCGGCGACTTCGTCGCGATCCCGGCAGGTCTGGTCGCGGTGGTGTGCGGATGGATCGGTCTCGAACGGATCGACAGGGGTACGGCGACGCATCGTCGCGAAGCTCTGATCGGTGCCTGCCTGGGCGCTGCGGCGCTGTTCGCCGTATTCGTGGTCTTCGCAGCGGTTCACAGCAGCACCGGATGAAACAGGCCCGCGCGGTACGCGACGGGCCCTACTGGAGCCCCCTGTCAGGATTGAACTGACGACCGCTCGCTTACAAGGCGAGTGCTCTACCACTGAGCTAAGGAGGCACAGAACTCGACGGTCGCGGACGACGCGTGAGCGACGCCATCATATAGCGCGTCACACTCCCGGCGCGCACCCACCCGCCTTCGTTACGGTGGATTGCATGCCCACCCTCCCCGTTTCCCCCAGCCGTACCGGAGGCCGCGGACGGTGAGCCGCTTCGACGACTTCCTCGATCGGGTTCTCGGGACCCGCCGCGCGACCATCGACGCGGTCACCGAGGCGCCGGCGCCACTGCAGCCGATCGATCTGACCGACGATGCAGTGGTCGCCGAGGCGCTCGACGTCGCCGTACGTGTCGGTGAGGTCCTGCTCGCCTCGGGCACCGGCGCGATCGACACCGCCGAACAGGTGCGGTTCGTCGCTGCCACCTACGGTCTGGCGCAGTGCGACGTCGACGTCACCTACAACTCGATCGTGCTGTCGGCCTATCGCGGACCGACCATGCCGCCGTCGAGCACGATGCGGGTGGTGCACTACCGCTCGATGGACTTCACGCGACTCGCGGCCGTCGACCGCCTGACCCGCCGCATCCGCCGCGACGCGATCTCCCCGGCACAGGCGCACGAGGAACTGCTCGCCATCACCACCAAGGCTCATCCGTACAACCGCTGGGTGGCGACGATCGCGTGGTCGGCGATGGCCGCCTCGATCTCCGTGCTCCTCGGTGGCGACGCGCTGGTCGCGCTCGTCGCCTTCGGTTCGACGTTCGTGATCGACCGCGTCAATCGCAAACTCAACGCGGCCGGGTTGCCGTTCTTCTTCCAGCATCTGGTGGGCGGCATCATCGCGACGGCCCCGGCGATCACGTTGTACGGGATACGGGAGACCATCGGGGTCGAAGTGTCTCCGGGACTGATCATCGCGGCCGGCGTGACGGTGCTGTTGTCCGGTCTGTCGCTCGTGGGTTCGGTGCAGGACGCCATCACCGGTGCCCCCATCACGGCGTCGGCGCGTTTCTTCGAAGTGCTGATGATGACGGGCGGCATCATCGCGGGCGTCGCGACGACCCTGCGGGTCGCGTCGGTGTTCGGCGCCGAACTCCCCCTCATCAGTTACGAGGCACTCCCTGACCTCACACAGCTGCCGACGAAGATCCTCGCCGGCGCCGCGGCGGCGTTGTTCTACGCCCTCGCCTGCTACGCCGAACGCCGGGCCCTCACGGTCGCCGCGCTCGCCGGCGCCACCGGCAGCCTCGGTTACCAGCTCGCACTCGGGTTGTCGCTCGGCCCGATCATCTCGTCGGCACTGGCCGCGACCGTCATCGGTTTCGCCGGTGGTCTGATGGCCCGCCGCGCGCTCACGCCGCCGCTGGTCGTCGCGGTCGCCGGCATCACGCCGCTGCTGCCCGGTCTCGCCCTGTACCGCGGCCTGTACGCGATGCTCCGCAATCAGATGGCCACCGGCATGACGGCGCTGTTCTCGGCGTTCGGTATCGGATGCGCGCTTGCTGCGGGTGTCACGCTCGGTGAATGGCTCGCCCGCCGCACTCGCAACCCGCGCGGTGTCCTCCGCGTCGGTGCACTGCGCCGTCCGCAGCTGCGGCGGATCCCCCGGATCCGGCTCGACAAGAACCGCCCGGTGTGGCGTCCGGCGCCCGGCCCCGCCACGGGTCCCATCCCGGTGGGATCGCTGCACACCGGTCCGATACCCACAGCTCCCGGGACCGGCCCCCTCGCGACGGGACCGATCGCCACCGGTCCGATCGCCACCGGCCCGATACCGACGGGCCCGATCGCGTCGGGTCCGCTGGCCACGGGCCCGATACCTCTCGATTCACACGGGTCGTCATCGGGCCGGGAGGCAGGATCGTCCGTACAGACGACGAGAGCCACGCTGCGCTTTCGGCGCGGGCGTGACTCTCGGCGGATCTGACGGAAGCGTTCAGCTGCCCTGGCGGGCCTTTTCGTCGGCTTCCATTGCGTCGCGAAGGCTCTTCGGACGCATATCGGTCCAATTCTGCTCGACGTACTCGACGCAAGCGGCGCGCGACTCTTCGCCGAATACCACCCGCCACCCCTGCGGAACCTCGGCGAAGGTCGGCCACAGCGAGTACTGCTCCTCATCATTGATGAGGACGTAGAAGCGGCCGTCTTCGTCGTCAAATGGATTCGTGCTCATCTCGCCTCACTTGTTGCGTAGGTGTGATGGTCCGATATCCTACCAAGCTCATCGATTCCTCCCCCTGCTCCGGGCAGACGGAGCTCTCGGCGTTCGACGATCGAGGTGAGGATCTCACCCGCGCGGATCGCTGCATTGGACAGCAACGACGCGGTCAGACCGTGTGTCTTCTCGGTTCCGCCCTGCAGGTAGACGTCGGCCGTGACGTTCTCCGGCAGCGGCAGACGGTAGTCGCGGGCGACGGACAGGACGGGCGTCTCGGGGGCGAGATCGCCCAGCAGCGGCGCGAGGGGCGCGGGCTCGAAGCCTGTCGCGAGGACCACCGCGTCGCACTCGAGTGTCTCGCTGTCGCCTTCGAGATTGTCGCGGATCTCGACGGTGACTCCACCGTCGCTCTCGATCGCCGACACGACTTCCGAGGCACGCCGCATGAACAGGCGGCGACGACCGCTCACCCGTTCGCGGTATTCGGTCGCGTAGAGCGCCTCGATGAGTTCGGGCGAGACGACCGAGTAGTTGGTGCTGCGGTGCAGAGCGAGCAGACGCTCACGCTCGGACAGCGGGGCCGCGTGCAGCTCGTCGACGACCTGCGGGTCGAAGATGCGGTTCGCGTACGGGCTGTCGTCGGCGGGGCTGTATCCGAAGCGGTTGAAGACGTTGTGGACCTCGGCCTGCGGGTAGTGCGTGTGCAGGTACTGCACGACCTCGGCAGCGCTCTGTCCCGCGCCGACCACTACGAAGCGCTGGTGCTGCGGCTCCGGCATGTCCTCGATGTGGAAGAGGAAGTGGTGGTTGTGGAAGCAGCGGGCGGACTCGGTCGCCCACTTCGGGAGTCGGGCACGCAGTCCGACTCCGACCACGACGCTGTGCGCGTACGCGACGGCGCCGTCGGCGGTCCGCACGGCGAACAGGTCGGCGACTCCGTTGTGGTTGCGGACGGTCTCGACCGAGACGACCTCGGTTCCGTAGTGGATGTCGGCGTCGACGCGCGTGGCTGCCCACTGCAGGTAGTCCTGGAACTCGTGGCGCGTGGGGAAGAACGTCTGGTGGTTGACGAAGTCCACGAGACGGCCACGATCGTGCAGGTAGGAGAAGAAGCTGTACGAGCTCGTGGGGTTGCGGAAGGTGACCAGATCCTTGGGGAACGCGATCTGCATCGTGGCGCCCTCGAGCAGCATGCCCGGGTGCCAGGCGAAGGCCGACCGGCGTTCGAAGAATCGTGCCCGGATCGCCGAGGAGGGGTTGTCGGTGTTGTGCTCCTCGACGGCGATCGCGAGCGCCAGGTTCGAGGGGCCGAAACCGATACCGACGAGGTCGAAGACGTCTCCTTGCGGGTTGCCCTCCGACCTCCCCGCGTCATCGGCGACAAGGCTGGAACGGTCGGTCATCACTCAACTTCCGTACTAGAGGGGCCGGAGGGGCCCGTGATCGGTTCGTACGAGACTTGAAGGTAGCTCAGGCTAACCTTTGTTCGGTGAGCGTACCAGCGCCCGGCGATCCGTGGGACGTCCCGATCCACTGGATCACCGGCACCTTCGACGCCTCCATGAACGACGGGCGCGGTGGATCGTGACCGATTCCACCGCGCCCGTCTGCCGATCTCCCCTGTGCGGGGTTCTCCCCTACGAAGCCAGGAAGTCCACCAGGATCTTGTTGACCGCCTCCGGCCGCTCGAGATAGCCGTAGTGCCCGGCGTCCGGGATCTCCTCGTAGCGCGCACCCGGAATGGCGTCCGCCACCTCGCGCGACAGATAGGCCGGGATCATCCGGTCGTCGGCGAACCCGACGGCCAGGCACGGCACCGTGATGCCGCGGTAGGCCGCGCGCCGATCGAACTCCCGGTCCATGCCGAGCTGCGCACGCACGCCCGCCGACACCTTCCCGCCGCTGAACTCGAAGACGTCCAGCCAGTCGCGGGCGGTGTGCTCGTCGGCCAGCGAGGCCGGCGACAGATTCATCACGGCCGTGACGGCGGCCTGGTACTTCGGCGGCAGTTCCACGCCGCTGTCGTAGAGCTGCCGCTCGCCCTCGGTGAGCGTCAGCTGGAACTGGTCCATGCGGGCGTGCCCGGCCAGGAAGACGGCCTTACGGACGAGTTCGGGACGGGCGAGCGCCAGCTCCTGCGCGACACGCGCACCCATCGACGTACCGATCACGTAGGCGGGACCGCCGAGCAGTTCGATCAGGCCGGCGGTGTCCTTCACCAGGTCGTCGATGGTCATGCCGCCGAGGCTCTCGCCCGACGGTGCGATGCCGCGGTTGTCGAAGGTGGCGACCCGGTAACCGGCCTTCACGAGCGCGGGCACCTGGTGCAGATCCCACACGCGCCCCGGACTACCCGTTCCCATGATGAGGACGACGAGATCGCCCGTTCCCTTGACCTGGTAGTTCAGCGGGATGCCGTTCACGGTGGCAATGGGCATGAATACCTTCCTCGACGAGAGCGCGGTTGTGCGCCGCGGGTCGGCGCCGTGACGTCGCGCGCCGGAAACACACACGGTGTACCTACAGCACGACCGTCCTACGGTACCGCGACGTAGACGGGCAGGGCCGCGCCAGGACCGACCTCGGAAGGTGGGTGGCGGCGAGCTGTCCGATTCTCCTAGAGTCGAAGGACGATGCGTGCTCGCACAGAGCAGCGACCCCGGGAGGACATCATGGCCGCGGACCCGACCACCGCGAACGACATCGCCGACGAGGATCTCGAACCCGTCGCCGACGAAACCGCGCGACAGGCGCAACGAGTCGTCGCCGCCTACGCAGAGAATGCGGACGAGTGCCGCATGCTGCTGTCGATGCTCGGCATCGGCCCCAGCGACAAGCACTGACGAGCTCGACACCCATCCCGGTGCCGGTGACGGCACCCACCCTGCCGGGCCGGCGACGGCACCGGCCCCGAAAGAGGACCACAACGTGACAGCAGGCGAAGCGGACGCAGCGGGGAACCACGACTCGCACGCCGGGTCGGACTTCGTGGTCGTCGCCAATCGCCTGCCGGTCGACCTCGAACGGCTTCCCGACGGCACCACCCGCTGGAAGCGCAGTCCGGGCGGCCTCGTCACCGCGCTCGAGCCGATCCTGCGTGCGAACAACGGCGCGTGGGTCGGCTGGGCCGGTGTGGCCGACGCCGAGTCGGGCGTCATCGTCGAGGACGGGCTGACCCTGCACTCGGTGCGGTTGAGCACCGAGGACATCGCCGACTACTACGAGGGCTTCTCCAACGCCACGCTGTGGCCGCTCTACCACGACGTGATCGTGCGCCCGGAGTACCGGCGCGAATGGTGGAACTCCTACGTCGAGATCAACCGCCGCTTCGCCGAGGAGACCGCGAAGGCCGCCGCGGAGGGCGCGACCGTCTGGATCCAGGACTACCAGCTGCAGCTGGTGCCGAAGATGCTGCGGATGCTCCGCCCCGATCTGACGATCGGCTTCTTCCTGCACATCCCGTTCCCGCCGATCGAGCTGTTCATGCAGCTGCCGTGGCGCACCGAGATCGTCGAGGGTCTGCTCGGCGCCGATCTCATCGGCTTCCACCTCCCCGGTGGTGCCCAGAACTTCCTGTATCTCGCCCGACGTCTGGCAGGTGCCCAGACCTCACGTGGCAACATCGGGATCCGGTCGAAGCTCGGCGTGGTCCAGGTCGGCTTCCGCTCGGTGCGCGTCGGTGCCTTCCCCATCTCCATCGAATCGGGCCGGCTCGACCAGCAGTCGCGCAGCAAGGCCATCCGCGACCGCGCCAAGGCGCTGCGCAAGGAACTCGGCAACCCGAAGAAGATCCTGCTCGGTGTCGACCGGCTCGACTACACCAAGGGCATCGACGTGCGGCTCGAGGCGGTGCACGAACTTCTCGCCGAGGGTCGCATGGACCCGAAGGACACCGTGATGGTGCAACTCGCGACCCCGAGCCGGGAACGCGTCGATTCCTACGTCCACATGCGCGGCGAGATCGAGCGGACGGTCAGCCGCATCAACGGCGAGTACGCCGAGGTGGGGCGTCCGGTGGTGCACTACATCCACCGGCCGGTCCCCCGCGACGAGCTCATCGCGTTCTTCGTCGCGGCCGACGTCATGCTCGTGACCCCCTTGCGCGACGGTATGAATCTCGTCGCCAAGGAGTACATCGCGTGCCGCAGCGATCTCGGCGGCGCGTTGGTGCTCAGCGAGTTCACCGGTGCCGCAGCCGAACTGCGGCAGTCGTTCCAGTGCAACCCGCACGACCTCGAGGACGTCAAGGACAAGATCCAGGCCGCGATCGAGGTGCCGCGCGAGGACGGCCGCAAGAGGATGCGTGCGCTGCGCCGTCAGGTGCTCACGCACGACGTGGATCGCTGGGCCCGTTCGTTCCTCGAGACCCTCGCCAACACCGGCGCTGCCGGGCGCGCGCTGATCGCGCCGGGTGAGGCCGGCGAACCCGACCCCACCTGACGGCTCTCTCCTAGATCGGGGTCAGTCGGCTGACGAGCCAACGCCCGTCCTGCTTTTCGAGTTCGACGCGCACCCGGCTGCCGCTGCTCACCGCTTCGGGGTTCTCCGAACTCGTCGTGATCTGGTTGAGGAACAGCAGGGTCACGGCGTTGTCGGCGTCGGCGGAGACCACCGACGACGCCTGCACGCTCACCTGCACGCTGATCGCCTTCTCCTTGGCGCCCGGCGCGATGATGTTCTTCATCAGATTGGTGTACTCGTCGCGGAAGTCGCCGGTGAGACCCTCCGCGGCGGCGTCGGTCTGCGCGTCCACCTGGTCGTGGGTGTAGGCGAGCATCGCGACCGCCTGTTCCTCCGCAGCGACCCGCGCGTCGGTCCGCGCCGTCTCGGCGGCGGACTGCTGGACGGTGCCGTAGGCGAGCCATCCCACCAGGACCGCGAAAACCAGTGCCACGACCGACAATCCGATCGCGATGTGCGGGAGGTACGAGGCCTTCGGATCCGAGGCCACGTCCGAGACGGAGGCGGCGGCGGCCGAGGTCTCGCCGGCGGCGGTGGATCCGCCCGTCTCCTCGGTCTTGTCGGACACAGTGCCGGACACGGCTTCGTCGGTCTTGTCGAGCGTCACGCGATCGTCCTTCTCGTCGGTCACGGCACGAACTCCACCTTCGACGCCAACAATCTGCCGTTCTCGTCGCAGATCGTCACCCGCAGACGGAAGTCGCGTGCTTCGGGTTCGGTCTGGTCGGCGTTGCTCACCATCGCACGGGAGGCGACGAGCGACGACGCGCACGTGCCGTCCTCGTTCTGGATCCCCGCTTCGAGGACCTCCCCGGTGGTGTCGACGCCGGCCTGCTGCACGACCTCCACGAAAGGCCCTTCGCGGCCCTCGAACTCGGCCTTGAAATCACCCGTCGCGCCTTCGAGCAGACGCGCGACGTCGGCGTCGGCGGTGTCGGCGTTGATGGTGGTCAGGTTGAGCACCGTCTGCCGCGCGGCCTGCAGGTACGCCTCCCGACGCTCGTCGCGTTCGTTCGCGGACTGCCGGTCGACGATGAGCCAGGCCCCGACCGCCACGAGTGCGATCACCAGCACGGACGCGATGATCGCGACCGGCTTGGCCCATCTCGGCTTCGTCTTCTTGTCGATCTCGTCTGCCATCAGCCCTGCTGCGCCTTCATGTAACTCTCCAAGCTCCGATCTCCACCGAGATCGGCGTGCGTGTACACGGTGCCGTCGGGACCAATGTACGTCCCGGTCTGCGGATCGATCCGTCGCGCCGCGACCCCGGCGGGAGCCGTGTCGTCTCCCCCGCCGTAGGAGGCGGGTGTGGGTGCGACGTTCTCCGAGGCCACCGGCGTGGGCGGCCCGGTCCACGGATTGTCCGAGTAGGTGGGGCTGTACCCGGTGCGGCACATGTCGGGCGTCGGTGCGCGACGGCCCGGGTACTCCATGCACGGCAGGTTCCGGGCACCGCGGATCGCATTCGGATAGTCCTGCGGCAGTTGGCAGAAGACGTCGCCCGGGGTGTCGACCATGGACGTGTCGGCCGGGCTGCGCCACTGTTCCGGCGGCACGAAACCGGCCAGGCACGGCGGCGGATCGTGCAGCTGCAGATGGAAGTCCACCACGGCACCGTCCTCGGGTGGGCCGTCGCCGGCCGCGGTGATCAGGGCCGTCGTCATCGGCGGGTACAGCACCAGGATCTGTTCGATGCCGGCGTTGTAGATGACGCCCACCTCGCCGACGCTCACCAGATTCGCGAGCAGCAGCGGCAGTGTCGGTTTCAGGTCCTGCAGCAACGATTCGGCTTCGGCAGCGGCTCCCGGCCCGACGTCGAGCAGGGCCCGCAGGTCGGGATCGCTCTCGCGCAGACGATCGGTGAAGGTCACCATGTCGCGTGTCCACGACCGGATGGCGTCGCTCGTGACCACCTGCGTGTCGAGCAGCGGACCGATCTGATCGATCAACTGCCGTGTCTCGGCGCTGTTCGCCGAGGCCTCCTGCACGAACAGGCGCGTCGAGTCGATCAGTTCCTGCAGTTCGGGTCCGGAGCCGTTGAACGCGTCGAACGCCTCGTCGACCACCGTCTGCAGTCGTGTGTCGCCGATCGAGGCGAGCAGCACGTCGGCCTGGTCGAGCAGGGCACCGACCTCCTGGGGCACCGTCGTGCGGTCGACCGGGATCACGTCGCCGTCGGCCAGACGTTCACCGCCCGAGCCGTCGGCCCGGGGCACGAGATCGACGTACTGTTCGCCGACCGCCGACACGCTGCGCACGGCCGCGTCGACGTCGGCGGGGATCTTCGCGTCGCTGTCGATGGACAACTTCGCCTCGACGCCCACCGGCGACAGCGAGACGCTCCGGACGGTGCCGACGGTGTTGCCGCGGTAGGTGACGTTCGAATGCGGGTACAGGCCGCCGGTCGACTGGAGTTCGACGACCACCTCGTACCGCCCGACCCCGAACAGGGCGGGCAGCCGCACGTACATCAGCGACATCACGACGAGTCCGACGACCGTGAGGATCGCGAAGATCGTGAGCTGGATGCGGACGAACCGCGTGAGCATCATGGTGCGGGCACCCCCAGGGGAAGGCCGGGAATGGTGATCTCACCGATGCCGGGGATCGTCAGTTTCCCTTCGGGACCGGGCGGTGGCGGCGGTGGCGGTTCGAGCGGTGCACGGAACGGATCGGTCGCCTGCGCAGCGAGTCCCGCGTCGCGGCCGAGGATCCCCTCCGGACCCGCGAGACGTCCCGCGAGCGGCGTCCCGGACAGGAAGTTCAGGTCGAGACGTTCGAGACTGAGGTCGATCGTCATCGCGAGGTTGGCGTAGTCGCCGCGGATGATGTTGTTGATGCCCGCCTGCGGGAAGGGATAGGTGAGCAGCACACCGAGCACCTCGGTCAGGGCACTGCCCGAATCGGCCAGCGCCTTCAACGTCGGTGCGAGCCCCTCGAGGTTCGCCTTCAGGTCGTCGTTCGAGGTCTCCACGACCCGGCTGGCCACGGTGCTCAGCTCGCCGAGCGAACTCATCGCGGCCGTGAGGTTCGAGCGCTGGTCGGCCAGCACCTCGATCGCGGGCGGCAGTTCCTCGAGAGCCCGGACGAGTGTCGCGTTCTGGTCGTTCACGGTCGCCGCCAGACGGTCCATGCCCTCCAGCGCGGCGATGATGTCGCCGCGCTGCGTATCGAGAGTGGAGACCAGTTCGTCCAGGCGCGGGAGCAGGTTCCGGATCGAATCCTCCCGGCCGACGAGCGCCGCGTTCAGCTCGGTGGTGATGTCGTTGATCTGCGCGAGTCCACCACCGTTGAGCACCACCGACAACGACGAGAGCGTCTGTTCGGTGGTCGGATACGCACCGGCGCGCTCGATCGGGATGAGGTCGCCGTCCTCGAGCCGGCCCTGCGGGGGTTCGCCGACGGGCGGGATCAGTTCGAGGTGCTGCGATCCGAGCAGGCTCGTCTGGCCGATCCGCGCGAGCGAGTTGGCCGGGACGATCACGCCTTCGTCGAGCGAGACCGTCACGAGCGCGTGCCAGCCGTCGAGTTCGATCCCCGAGATCGACCCGACGGTGACGTCGTCGACCCGCACGGGCGAGTTCTGGGTCAGGGTCGTCACGTTGGGCATCTCGATCTGCACCCGGTAGGCGCCTTCTCCGCGTCCGGCGGTGCCGGGCATGGGAATCGAGTTGAGCCCACCCCACTCGCACGCGGTGAGTGTCGTGCCCACCGCGACGGCGGTGACCGCGACACCGAGGCGGCGGAACATCGATCGGCCGGTCATCGTCCTCCTCCCGGCTGCAGCAGGGAACCGAGATCCTGCGGGACCTGCAGCGACGGCAGGCCGCCGAGGATCCCGTCGAGCGGCGACGCCGCTTCCGACAGCGACGGCCCGGGTGCAGTGCCGCGTCCTTCCGACGCCCCTTCGAGCCAGGGTTCGGTGTAGACGATGTCGCCGTCGAAGGCCTGCACACCGGCGAGCGGGTTGACCAGCAGCGGAAGGTAGTTGGCGTTGATGGACGACAACACCGGTCCGAGCTGCTGACGACACAGTTCCTCGCTGCGCTCGGAGGTCGCGTTGGCGGCGGCCGCGACCGACCCGCACATCCACTCGACGGGGTTGGCGAGGTTGTTGATCGCGAGTGCGCCGGTGA
>Ga0182738_1000711_pt1 | contig 44588 bp, 31 predicted proteins | sample eDN5th30CBELigMG_FD_128876 | JGI IMG/M metagenome (GOLD analysis project Ga0182738, IMG submission 128876) | Enriched Miracle-Growth compost microbial communities from Emeryville, California, USA - eDNA 5th pass 30_C BE-Lig MG (version 2)... ...
GGATTCCATCTTGGTGTGCAGCCCGCGTGCTGCACGGTAAAACCGGACATACGATCGCAGTCGCCTCGACACCTACTCGAATTTTTCTCTTGCAGACAGGGGGCCGTCCACATACGCGCTCCCGGCAAGACAAAGTTGGCGCCTCGGGCGTCGATGCTCCCAGTCACCAGGCGTAGCGCATACCCGCCGATAGCACGTGGTTGGTGTTGCCGCCGGCGAGCTCGCCGTCGTAGCGGATGTAGAGGTTCGTCGCCTCGCCAACGGCGGTGTTGGCACCGAGGCCCAGTACTACGCCGTCGCGCGGCGCGACCGCGCCCTGCGTGGTGAAGTTGAAAGCCGGTGCCCCCGTGAACGCCGCGGTGACCGGACGGTTGAGGTCGGCGAACTCGTGGCTCCAGCCCAGCCGGAAGGCAAGGTTGAGCTTGCTTCGCCAGCCCGCGTCGATGCCGGCGCCGAGTTGCGTGCCGAGCACGGTGCGCAGCGAGTTGGTGGTCTGGGCGGCGACGGCAAGGTTGAGCGAATCGGCGCCGCTCTCGGTAAAGCCTGCCTGCGTCGAGGTCGAGGCCTGCAGGCGGGCGAACGGCGTCACGAAGCCGCCGAATGCCGGGGCGATCAGCAGCTTGTAGCCGGCCTCCAGCTGGCCAAAGAACTGGTCGGCGCGGGTCTGGCCCCAGGCAGTGCGCAGGTTGAGGCCCGGAATGACGATCTGGCGCATCATGCGGTTGTCGCTGCGGGCGTAGCCGGCCAGAGCATCGACGTAGGCGTTGCCCGCGATGTACTCGCCGTAGAGTCCGAACTGCACCGTGCCGACATTGCCCTGTCCCGGTGCGCCTTGCGGGTAGAGCGTGGCGGCGTTGTACCCGACGGTCACGCCCGCGACGAAATCCGGTGTGAAGCGATAGTCGAGACCGGCGGCGAAGCCGCCTAGATTGTAGGTGAGGCCGCTGGCGTTGGCGTCGCCGGCGACGGTGCCGAAGGCGCCGACGCCGCCGCCCCAGGCGCCCCAGCGCGGGCCGGTCGTCGTATCGCACGCCACGTCGCAAGCGTCGGCCAATGCGATTTGCCCGCCGCGCCGGCCGCCGCCGGCCTGCTGGCCGAAGGCGTTCATGAAGGCCTGCGCGCCCTGGACCGATACCGTGCCGAAGCCGGTGTAGGTCTGGCCGCCGAGGGCTGCGAGCGCCTGGGCGCCTTGCGTGGGAGCGAGGCCGGAGAGTGCGCCCAGCACCGCGGCGAAGTCGCTGCTCATGCTGCCGCTGTAGGCCTGGTCGAGCGCGCCGGCGACGGCGGCCTGGTTCGGCGTCCGCGCACCGCGGGCGAAGCGCACGTCGATGGTGAGAAAGGCGTTGTTGGCGTCGTACGAAAGCGACGGCGCGATGAAGGCGCTGTTGGGCAGCGACACGCTGGCATAGGTGCCGTTCACGCCGCCGGTTGCGTTCAGGATGGTGTAGGTCGTGCTGCGGCCGTAGCCGCCGGCTGCCGGCGCGACCACAACGGACGATCCCGCCTGGATCGTCGCGGTGCCAGGCGCGCCGGTGACGTCGATGCGGTCGCCCTGGCCGGCGGCATTGATCTCGACCTGGTAGGTACTGCCGGTGCTCTGCGTGAAGCTGCCGTTTATCGTCAGGATACCGATCGAATTGCCGGGCGCGATCGCGCCGGTGTGGGTGACGCTCCCGGTGATGGTGCCGCTGCCGCCCAGCGTGCCGTTCGCCGCGACCATCACGTCGCTTGTAATGCTGCCCATCACGGTGAGCTTGCCGGCCGTCACGTTGGTCGGGCCGGTGTAGGTGTTCGCGGCGCCGAGGATGAGGTTGCCCGGGCCGCTCTTGGTGAGGCCGCCCGTTCCCGTGATGACGGCGTCGAGTGTCGTCGTGGCTGCGCCGTTGTCGATCAGGGTGCCGTTGCCGAGCGCGATCGTGCCGCCGGTTCCCGACAGCGCGCCGACGCTGACGGTGGCGCCGTTCAGATCGAAGACACCACCGTTGACGGTGAGCGCAGCCAGGGCCGGCAGGGACGCGCCTGGCGCCAGCTGCAACGTGCCCTGGCTCACCACGGTGCCTCCCGCATAGCTGTTGGCGCCGGACAGGGTCAGGACGCCCGCGCCGGTCTTGGCAAGGCCGCCCGGGCCGCTGATCGCGGTACCGACGGTGATGTTGTTGCCGTTGCTGTCGAACGTGCCGCCTCCGGTGTCGAGTACGACGGCGCGGGCCAGCGTCAGGTTGGCGAGGGCCTGCAGCGTGCCGCCCGTCAACGTGAGCGCGCCCGACACGGCCCCCATGCCGGAATCGGCCTGCACGCCGAGCGTCGCCCCGCCAGCGACGAACGTGCCACCGGTGTAGGTATTGACGCCGGTGAGGCTGACGTTGCCGGCGCCGATCGTCAGGGGACCGAGCCCGGAAATCGTGCCGGAGAGGGTGCCCGATCCCTGCTGCAGAAGCGTGGTCGCGCCCATCAGATAGCTGGGCATGGTCGAGCTGAAACCATTCTGCAGATTGACGTCGCCGATCAGGGCAACGGTCGACGACGAGGCGCCGCTGGCGCCGGCCGGATCGGTCCAGCGGTAGCCGACGAAGCCGCCCACGGCGTCGTAGACGTACTCGAAGCCCGCGTAGAACTGGCGACCGGTATTGATGAAGATCGACGGGCCGTCGGCAATTACCTGGACGGAGGAGGGCTGGGTCGGATTGCCGGTGTCGCCGGTGTTGAATGTGTAAGAACCGACAGGCGCGGTTTGGCCAGGCAGGAAGATGTCGATCTGGGTATTGCTCGAGGGCACGATACAGCCGTTGCCGCCCGGTGGTTGGGGACAGGGCCCGGTCTGCACGACCGTGCCGGCAGGAGGCGTCAGGAAGGCGTAGTCGATTCCGCTGTCGGGCAGGATGTTGCCGTTGCCCGCGATACCGTTCACCGCGACCGTCATCGGCGCGCTGAGCCAGGCGGGGTCGGGTTGCGTACCCGCGGTATCGGGCTGGAGCTTCACGAAGCCGAAACCGCTGGTCGTCGCCGTGCTGATGCCGAGCGTCACGCCGTCGTTGGTGATCCGGTAGCCCTGGCGGTAGTTCGCCATCGGCGCTCCGTTGGCGAGCGAGACGACATTGGTGAAGGGATTGGTGTTGTTGAACGGGCTGGGCGGCGTGAGCGAGCTTACGCCGCGGTCGAAGCCCACCCCCATGTAGGCCACGCCGGTGGGATTCGAGCTTGGGACGCATCCCTTGTCGGTGAAGCGGCAGGTCACGCTGGTGACCTGCAGCACCGTCACCTGCGACGTCGCTACGGCATTGCCCTCCTTGTCGTTGATCACGACGTCGGTCTGGTAGAACGTGCCGTTCTCCTGCCGTCCGCTGGAGCTGTAGTACTGGAAGCCGGTGCCGACCGCCTTGTCGTTGGCGCCAGGCTGGAACTTGTCGGCCGTGGCGATGATGCCGGTCGAACCCGTATCCATGACGAAGCCATTGGTGAGCGTGCCGTTCGTGCCATTGCTCATCGTGAGCGAGATGATGGCTGCCTGGTTCAGGTTCTGCCCGTCCGATCGGTAATTCATCGGCGCGAAACTGATGCTCGGCGCGCTGACATAGCCGTCGTAGAGATTCCAGGTCTGCCCTGCAGCGCTCGCAGCCATCCCCATCATCGCAACTGCGGCCAGCGCGACCAGCCCACGCTCACGTGCTTTGGACATCCCCCTCCCCCCAAACGTTCAACGGCCGATCGAGACGCTCCCATACGTCTGGTTCGTCCGGCCTGCCCAAGCATAGCCCACGTAACCGCCCCTCGCGTCATAGAGATAATCGAACCCCTGCAGGAACATGCGGCCGGTGTTCACGAACGTGCCCGGATCGCGCACGACCTCGACTTTCGCGGGGTGCATCGGACTGCGTCGGTCGCCGACCGTAAAGGCGTAGGTCGCATTCGGCCGGGTCTGGCCGGGCAGCCATATCGAAATGCTCGTCCCGCGCGGTGCCAGTCGGCCATGAACCAGCGACGTGCCGGCCGGTGGCGACAGGAACATGTAGTTGATGCCGGTATCCATCAGGCTCGTCCCGGTGCCGGTGACGCCATCGACCGAAACGGTAAGGGGTGCGCTATCCCATTCCGGCAGGCCGCCGACCGTTGCCTTCGGCGTGAGCTTCACGAAGGCGAAGTTCCGCGTGAGTTCAGGCGTCATTCCCAGGTGAATGCCCTCGCGGGTGACGATGTAGCCGGGCCGGACGGTATTCGCCGGCACGCCCGAAGCAAGCGAGGTCAGGGCGATGAACGGATTGCGCTGCACCGTCGGCTCCATCCCCCGGGCCGAGTTGCGACCGAAACCGACGCCCATGAAGGAAACGCCGTTCGGCCGTTCCCGCGGTTCGCAGTCGCGAGCGTGGGCCAGGCACGTGATGCGCCCGATGCGCAACACCTGGACGCGCGCGGTGGCGGCAGGCCGCTCGCGGTCGTGCATGATCTCGACGTCGGTTGTCCAGTGCGTGCCGTGGAGCACGCGGCCGCTGCTGTTGTAGACGAGCTGGCCCGGTCCGCCCTCGACGTCGTTCGGGCCGGGGATGTAGTGCTCGCTCGATACGACGATACCAGTCGAGCCGGTGTCCATGCCGAAGCGCCGGGCCTCGCTGCCGGGCAGCCTCAACCAGATTTCCGGCACGTGCTCCATGCGGACGGGGCCGTTGGCATACGGAATCGCGACAGCGTTCAGCCCGTGGTAGGCCTGTGGTGGCGCGTTCTGCGCCGCGGCCGATAGGGCGACGACGAGACCGGCGAGGAAGGCCGCAGCAACGCCGATGCTCGTCGCGGCGCTCTTCAGTCGAGGGGGGCCGCCGAGACGGCGTGGTCGCACATGGGCCGGCCGACGGATCATGCCTCGCCGTAATGCACCCGGCGATAGGCGCGCGACGGGATGAGGTCGTCGATATGCACGTCCCACACCGTGCCGATGTTGGCGCCCTGGTGCTCCTTGAACAGCGACGCGAAGCGGCCGGGCTGGGTCACCGAGGCGCCGCGCAGGCCGAAGCCGGTGGCGGCGGCCGCGAGGTCGCCGCGGCCGTGCACGGCCTCCTTGGCGGTGATGCCATTGGCGCGGAACTTGTGGACCTCGGCGCCGTAGCCGCCGTCGTTCATGATCGCCATCAGCATGCGGATGCCCTGGCGGCGCACGGTCTCCAGTTCCTGCACGTGCATCATCAGGCTGCCGTCGCCCTCGACCAGCACCACCTTGCCGTCGCCCTTCGCGGCGGCGATGCCGATGGCGGCGGGCAGCGCCGAGCCGATGGCGCCGAAGTCGTTGACCACGTGATAGCGCTCGGCCGGCCGCCCTTTCATGTGGGTCATCACCATGCTGAAGTAATGGCCGGCGCCGACCACGACCTCCCAGTCCTTCGGGATCGCCTGGTCGAGCTCGAGCACCGCCTTGCGCGGGTCGAGAGTGTTGGGCTGCACCGGGAATTCCTTGCTGTCGGGCGAGTCGCCGGCGATCAGCTTCGCCATCTCGTTGGTGCGGAAGCCGGTGCGCGAGACGCCGCGCTGCTTCATGCGCGCCACGATCGCCTCGGCGGTGGCCCGCGCGTCGGCGCGCACGTGGAGATCGGCGGTGCGCAGGCCCTGCCACAGGCCGCGCGGGTTGACGTCGAGCTGGACCGTGCGCGCGCCGGGATAGAGATAGCCGCCCTCGGTCGTGTAGTGGCCGAGCGCGGCGCCGGCGCCGATCACCAGGTCCGCCTCGGCGAAGCGCTCGCGCGCGAAGTCGCTGGCGAAGGCGCCGGCGATGTCGAGGGCATAGGGATTGCCGTCGAACAGGCCCTTGCCGAGCAGCGACGTCGCCGTCAGCGCGCCCGCTTCCGCGGCCAGCGCTTCGAGCGCCGGGGCGGCGCCGGACAGGAGCGCGCCGCGGCCGGCGATCACGATCGGCTTCTCCGCCTCGGCGATCATGTCGACCACCCGGTCGACGATCGCGGGATCGGGCACCGGCCGCTGCGCCGCCGGCATCAGATCGGAGGAGGGGGTGTAGTCGGTGAGATGCGGCCAGGCCTGCTTCTGCAGGTCCATCGGCACGCTCAGCACGACCGGCTTCTGCTCCAGCGCCGCGACAAGGAAGGCCTCGCGCACGTTGTCGAGCAGCCGGTCCATGTGCTTGACCGCGACGTAGTGCGCGCCGCAGGCGAGTGCCAGCGGCGCCATGTCGATCTGCTGGAGATACCACGCGGCGGCGATCGGCGAATCGCCCGCGAACACCACCAGCGGGACGTTACCGCGCGCGGCGATGGTGAGCGCGGTCATGATCTGGGTGAAGCCCGGGCCGCAGGTCGTCGAGGCGACGCCCACCTTGCCGGTCGCGCGGGCATAGCCGTCGGCCATCGCCACGGCGCAATGCTCGTGGCGGGCGTGCACGACCTTCATGCCCGGCAGCTCGGCCATCGCCGTCGACCAGTACATGTTGGCGTCACCCATCAGGGTGAACAGATGATCGACGCCCTCGGCCGCGAAGGCGCGGGCCAGCATGTCGGAGACCTTCAATTTGCCGCTCATCGCGTCCTCTTCCTATTTGCCGCGCAGCCAGGACAGGAAAGCCCGCCACAGGATGCGGAAGCCGCTGATCTCGGCGGCCGGTGTGGGTGTTGGTGTCGTCGGGGGCGATGGTGGGGCCGTGGCCGCCGGTTGGGCAAGCGGGGCGGCGTCAACAGGCGAAACGGGGGGTGGTGGAACCGTTGGAGCCTGCTCGGCGAGCTTCTTCGCCATGTTGGCGGAAAATTCCGCCAGGAGGGCACGCGCGACATGAACGCCGCCGGCGTTGGCAAAGGTTTCGAGCGGTCCGCTCACGGTGAAGCTGCCGTCGATGGCGAGTTCCGTGGTGTCGTTGCCACTCACCTTGACGAGGCCCGAGGCCAGCGCCCGCGAGGCGCCGCGTCCGTCGATGCCACGGCCCTCGATGGTGCAGGTGCGCGCGACGTCGTCGAAGGCGAGGCTCGCCTCGCCGCGGAACACCGCGACGGTCGGCCCGAACTTCACGCGGATCGAGCCGCGCCACATCCCGTCGCCCTGGTCCGGCGAGAGCGTGGCTCCGGGTATGCACGACGCGACCAGTGCCGGGTCGCGCAACAGCGGCCAGACCTGGTCGGCCGGCGAGGGGATTGTCGTGGTCTCTGTCAGGGACGGCATGCGACAAGCTCTATCCGCCGTCCCGGACGTAGTCGAGGGACCTTGTCATGGGCAGAGCGGACATCTCCACGATCATTGGACCGCGAGCTTCCAGCTCGCTCATGAGCGAGTCGGAAGCTCGCGGTCCAATGAGCAGTCCCGGCAGAGCGCGCTCTAGGACAGCCCGACGATCTTGCCATCCGCATCGACGTCGATCGAATCGGCGGCCGGCAGGCGGGGCAGGCCGGGCATGGTCATGATGTCGCCGCAGATCACGACGACGAATTCCGCACCCGCCGACAGGCGAACCTCGCGCACGGCGACCGTGTGGTCGACCGGCGCGCCCTTGGCGTCGGGGTTGGTCGAGAAGCTGTACTGCGTCTTGGCGATGCAGACCGGCACCTTGCCGAAGCCCATCGCCTCGAAGGAGGCAAGCTGGTCGCGCACCGGCTTCGGCACCGAGATATCGGCAGCGCGGTAGATCTCCCTGGCGATGGTGCGGATCTTCTCGATCAGCGGCATCTCGTCGGGATAGAGCAGCTTCAGGTCGCTCTTGCCGCTCTCGACTGCCTTCACGACCGCGTGGGCCACCTCGGTGGCGCCCTTGCCGCCCTCGGCCCAATGATCGGCCATCACCGCCTCGACGCCGAGCTTGGCGCAGGCCGACTTGACCAGCGCGATCTCGGCGTCGGTGTCGGCGCTGAAGCGGTTGATCGAGACCACCGGCACGAGGCCGAACTTCTTCACGTTCTCGACATGGCGCTGCAGGTTGGTCATGCCGGCTTCCAGCGCCTTCAGGTTCTCGGCCTTGAGCTCTTCCTTCTTCACGCCGCCATGCATCTTGAGCGCGCGGATGGTGGCCACCAGCACGACCGCATCGGGCTTCAGCCCGGTCTTGCGGCACTTGATGTCGAGGAACTTCTCGCCGCCCAGGTCGGCGCCGAAGCCGGCCTCGGTCACGACGTAGTCGGCGAGCTTGAGCGCCGTGGTCGTCGCCAGCACCGAATTGCAGCCATGGGCGATGTTGGCGAACGGTCCGCCATGGATGAAGGCGGGCGTGCCCTCGAGCGTCTGCACCAGGTTGGGCGACAGCGCATCCTTCAGCAGCGCGGTCATCGCGCCGTTCGCCTTGAGATCCCCGGCGCGGACCGGCTTGCGGTCGCGCGTGTAGGCGACGATCACGTTGCCCAGCCGGGTCTTGAGGTCTTGCAGGTCCCTGGCGAGGCAGAAGATCGCCATCACCTCGGAAGCGACGGTGATGTCGAAGCCGTCCTCGCGCGGGAAACCGTTGGCGACGCCGCCGAGCGACGACACGATCTGGCGCAGCGAGCGGTCGTTCATGTCGACGACGCGGCGCCACGCGACCCTGCGGCCGTCGATGCCCAGCGCGTTGCCCCAGTAGATGTGGTTGTCGATCAGCGCCGACAGCAGGTTGTGCGCGGCACCGATGGCGTGGAAGTCGCCCGTGAAGTGGAGGTTGATGTCCTCCATCGGCACGACCTGGGCGTAGCCGCCGCCGGCCGCGCCGCCCTTCATGCCGAAGGACGGGCCGATCGAGGGCTCGCGCAGGCAGAGCATCGCCTTCTTGCCGATGTGGTTCAGCGCGTCGGTCAGGCCGACGGTGGTGGTGGTCTTGCCTTCGCCCGCCGGCGTGGGCGAGATCGCCGAGACCAGGATCAGCTTGCCGTTCGGCCTGGACTGCAGCGACTTGATGTAATCCATCGAGACCTTGGCCTTGTAGTGGCCGTAGGGCTCGAGATTCTCCGGCGCGATGCCGAGCTTTTCCTTCGCCAGCTCCATGATGGGTCGCATCCGGGCCTCCTGGGCGATCTGGATGTCGGACTTCGGGCTGGTGTGCTGTGATGCGGGCATGGCTGTTCCTTCCCCCGAGGATTTCTTCTCATGTTCCTCTCTCCCTTCGAGGGGGAGAGGCTAGGTGAGGGGGCTTCGAAGACCGTGCGCTACCCCCTCACCCAGCCTCTCCCCTAGCGGGGGAGAGGAGGAAGATTTCGAGGAAGGTGTGTCACGTGAACCGCGCGCCGACGGCGAGGCCGCTCGCGGTGGCCCACTCGCCGGCGCCGACCTTCGGCCCGTCGGCCGGCTTCACGCGGGTGACCTTGATGCGGCCGTCGGGGCAGACGACCGTGAATCCGTCGCCGTCGACCGCGACCACCTCGCCGTACTTGCCGCCGATTCCCTTGGGATCCCTGGCCGGCAGCGGCGTCACCTCGAAGATCTGCAGGGTCTTGCCGTCGAGCGTCGTCCAGGCGCCCGGGACGGGGTTGCAGCCGCGTACCAGCGGATCGATCTGGCGCCACGACTTCCCCCAGTCGATGCGCGCGATGTCGGCCGTGGCACGGCCCTCGTAGGTGGCCTTCGTCTCGTCCTGCTTGATGCGCGGCGCCTTGCCGGCCTTCACCAGGTCGACCGACTCGAGCATCGCGTCGACGCCCATCGGGAACAGGCGCTTGAAGTAGAGGTCGCCCATCGTGTCGGTCGGGCCGAGCGGCGTCGTCTTGGTCAGGAGCACGTCGCCGGTATCGAGGCCGTTGTCGGGCCAGAAGATCGACAGGCCGGTCTCCTTCTCGCCCAGGATGATCGGCCAGTTGATCGCCGACGCCCCGCGATAGGCCGGCAGCAGCGAGGGGTGATACTGGATCGAGCCGTGCGTCGGGATGTTGAGGAACTCCTCCGGCACGAACAGGGTCACGAAAGCCATGACCTGCAGGTCGGGCTTCAGCGCCCTGAACTCTTCCCACACCTCGGGCTTGCGGTAGGACGCCGGCTGGAACACCGGCAGCCCGGCGGCGACAGCCGCTTCCTTGAGAGGATCGGCCTTCTGGCCGGGCTTCTCGGGCGCGACATAGACGGCGACGACGTCGTCGCCGCGCTTCAGCAGCGCTTCCAGCACCGCCTTGCCGAAGGCCTGCTGGCCATGGACCACGATGCGCATGGATTACTCCGCCGCGATTGCTTTTTCGGGAGTCTTGGGCACCTCGCCGGTCGCGCCGGACGCCTTGATCTCGGCGATCTGGCGCGGCGTGAACTTCAGCACCTTGGACAGGATCTCGTCGGTGTGCTCGCCGAGCAGCGGCGAGCGCTTCACGTCGGTGATCGAGTCCGAGAGCTTGATCGGGTTGCCGACCGACAGGTAGGCGCCGCGCGTCGGATGATCGACCTCGACGATGGTGCCCGTGTTGCGCAGCGACTGGTCCTCGGCCAGCTCCTTCATCGACAGGATCGGACCGACGGGAATGTCGAGCGGATTGCAGAGTTCCATGACTTCGAACTTGGTCTTGGTCATCGTCCACTGCTCGATGCGCTCGAAGATCTCCTTCAGCCGCGGCAGCCGGGCCGGCGGCTTGGCATAGTCCGGATGGGTCTTCCATTCGGGCTCGCCGATCAGGTCGCAGATCTTCTCCCACACCGGCGCCTGGGTGATGAAGTAGATGTAGGCATTGGGATCGGTCTCCCAGCCCTTGCACTTCAGGATGACGCCGGGCTGGCCGCCGCCGGAGTCGTTGCCGGCGCGCGGCGTCGCCTCGCCGAACGGGATGTTCTGGCCATACTGGGTGTATTCCTTGAGCGGGCCGGCCTTGAGCCGCTGCTGGTCGCGCAGCTTGACGCGGCAGAGGTTCAGCACGCCGTCCTGCATGGCGGCCAGCACGCGCTGGCCGCGGCCGGTACGATTGCGCTGCATCAGCGCGCAGACGATGCCGAGGGCAAGATGCAGGCCGGTGCCGGAATCGCCGATCTGCGCGCCCGTCACCAGGGGGATGCCATCGAGGAAGCCGGTGGTCGAGGCGGCGCCGCCGGCGCACTGGGCGATGTTCTCGTAGACCTTGCAGTCCTCGTAGGTGCCGGGGCCGAAGCCCTTCACCGAGGCAACGATCATGCGCGGATTCCAGCCATGGATGCGCTCCCACGTCAGGCCCATGCGATCAAGCGCACCGGGAGCGAAGTTCTCGACCAGCACGTCGCAGGTCTTCACCAGGCGCTCGAGCACCCGCATGCCTTCCGTGCTCTTCGAGTCGAGCGTGATCGAGCGCTTGTTGTGGTTCAGCATCGTGAAATAGAGGCTGTCCGCGCCCGGTACGTCGACCAGCTGGCCGCGCGTGATGTCACCCTGCCCGGGCCGCTCGATCTTGATCACGTCGGCGCCGAACCAGGCCAGCAGCTGGGTGCAGGTCGGGCCCGACTGGACGTGGGTGAAATCGAGGATCCTGACGCCGTCGAGCGCCTTGCCGTCCTGCCCCCATGGCTTCTTCGAGATTCTCGGCGCCGCCTTCGGTGCCGACCTGGCCACGACCTTCAGCGCCGGCTTCTTCGCGACGACCTTCGGTGCAGGCTTCTTCTTCGCCGACTTCGCGGCGGCCCTGGGAGCCTTGCCTTTCGCTTTCGCCTTGGCCTTCGCCTTGACGGGTGCCTTCTTCACGATCTTCCTTGCCATGATCTTCCTCTGGTAATCAGCCCGTCGTCCCTCCACGCCGCTTCGCTTCGGTCGGGACGACGGAGGCATTTCCTACTTCTTCTTCAGCTTGCTCTGCGGATTGAGGTTGCCGATGCGGCCGCTCTCGCTGCCGGCAGCCGGATCGATCACCGCGTTGATCAGCGTCGGCTTGCCGGAATCCATCGCCGCGTCGACGGCGCGCTTCAGCTCGTCGGGGGTCGTGGCATTGACGCCGACGCCGCCGAACGCCTCCATCATCCTGTCGTAGCGCGAGCCCTTCACGAACACGGTCGGCGCCGGATCGGAGCCCGCCTTGTTGACGTCGGTGCCGCGATAGATGCCGTCGTTGTTGAATACGACGATGCAGACCGGGAGGTCGTAGCGGCAGATCGTCTCGACCTCCATGCCGGAGAAGCCGAACGCCGAGTCGCCCTCGATCGCCAGCACCGGCTTGCCGGTCTCGACCGCGGCGGCGATGCACTGGCCCATGCCGATGCCCATCACGCCCCACGTGCCGACATCGAGCCGCTTGCGCGGCTTGTACATGTCGATCACGCCGCGCGTCAGGTCGAGCGTGTTGGCGCCCTCGTTGACCAGGATCGCGTCGGGCCGCTCCTTGATGACGGTGCGCAGCACGCCGAGCGCGCCGTGGTAATCCATCGGATTGTTGTTGTTCATGAGGCGCGGCGCCATCTTGGCGACGTTCTCCTCGCGCTTGGCGGTGACCGCAGCCGTCCAGTCCGACGGCGCCTTGGTCCAGCTTCCGCCCATCGCCTCGATCAGGGCCGCGACGCACGACCCGATGTCGCCGACGACGGGAGCGGCGATCTCGACGTTGGAGTCCATCTCCCTGGGTTCGATGTCGACCTGGATGAACTTCTTCGGCGCGTCGCCCCATGCCCGGCCCTTGCCATGGCTGAGCAGCCAGTTGAGGCGGGCGCCGATCATCATCACGACGTCGGAGTCCTTCAGCACCGTCGAGCGCGCCGCACCGGCGCACTGCGGATGGGTGTCGGGCAGCAGGCCCTTGGCCATGCTCATCGGCAGGAACGGCACGCCGCTCTTCTCGACCAGTGCCTTGATCGCGTCGTCGGCCTGCGCGTAGGCGGCACCCTTGCCGAGGATGATCAGCGGCTTCTTCGCCTCTTTCAGCACGCCGAGCGCGCGCTCGATCGAAGCGGGCGAGGGGATCTGCGCCGGCGCGGCATCGATCACCCTGACCAGTGACTTCCGGCCAGCCTCGGCATTCATCACCTGGCCGAACAGCTTGGCCGGCAGGTCGAGATAGACGCCGCCGGGACGGCCCGAGACGGCGGCGCGGATGGCGCGCGCGAAGGCGATGCCGATGTCCTGCGCGTGGAGCACGCGATAGGCCGCCTTGCACATCGTCTTGGCGACGGCGAGCTGGTCCATCTCCTCGTAGTCGCCCTGCTGCAGATCGACGATCTCGCGCTCCGACGAGCCCGAGATCAGGATCATCGGATAGCAGTTGGTCGTCGCATGCGCGAGCGCGGTCAGGCCGTTGAGGAAGCCCGGCGCGGAGACGGTGAGGCAGATACCCGGCTTCCTGGTGAGAAAGCCCGCGATCGCCGCGGCATAGCCCGCGTTCTGCTCGTGGCGGAACGACAGCACGCGGATGCCCGCGGCCTGCGCCATGCGGCCGAAGTCGGTGATCGGAATGCCCGGCACACCGTAGATCGTGGTGAGGCCGTTCAGCTTCATCGCCTCGATGATGAGGTTGAAGCCGTCGGTCAGCTCCTCGGTGTCGTCGGTCGTTGCAGTCTTCAAAGGGGCTTCAGCCATGGCGCTTCTCCTTCTTTTCGTCGTCCCGACCGGAGCCGAGCGAAGCGAGGCGCAGTGGAGGGACCTTCTCTCCACGAGCTGCCGCGGCTTGTAGAGAGAAGGTCCCTCCACTCCGCTTCGTTCCGGTCGGGACGACGGCGAAAATCATTCTCTAGTCCAGATAGTCGGCATGCTTGGCGACGTGCGCGGCGAGGCCGAGCGCGTGCTGACGCACCAGGTCCTCGGCACGCGCGGTGTCGCGCGCCTCGAGGGCCCGGATGATGTTCATGTGATCGTGGATCGAGCGGTCGGCGCGGTCGTCCTCGCCGATCGTCTGGCCGCGGATCATGCGCATGTGGGTGAAGAGGTTCTCGGCGAGCCGGATCAGCACCTGGTTGCCGCTGAGCTCGATGATGGCCTGGTGAAAGGCGATGTTGACCTCGGAATATTCGTCCAGCCTGGCGTGCAGGGTTTCGCCGTCGAACCGGGCGAACATGCGCCGCAGTTCGGCGATGTCCTCGTCGCGGGCGGTCTCGGTGATGAGGCGCGCGGCCATGCTTTCGAGAGCGGCCCACGCGGTGATCATCTCGATCACCTCGCGCTTGGTCTTGCGCACCACGTACACGCCGCGGCGCGGCACGGAGCGGACGAAGCCCTCGCGCTCGAGCTGCGCCATGGCCTCGCGCACCGGCGTGCGCGACACGCCGAAATCCTGCGCGAGCTGGCGCTCGTCGAGCCTAAGGTCGGTGCGGGAGCGATAGACGTCGGACGACACGATGACGTGGCGCAAGGCGGCGTAGGCCTTGTCCTTGAACGTTTCCTTGCTGTCGATCGGAGCAACGACGAGACGTGCCACACTCATGAACCGCTTGTCTCCCCTCGACGCCACCGGTTGCTGAGATACATTATTCATTATTCCACGACGGCGCGCGCGTCCAGTCGGCTGGAGCTTTCGACATGGGAAATTACGCCGGGCGCCGCCGGCCCGTGGCGCGGCCGAGGAGGTTCGAGATCGTGCCCCAGAACAGGGCGACGAAGCCCAGGGCCATGATCGTGGCGACCAGGCCGCTCGACCAGAAGACCGAGACGCTGCCGCCGGAGAGCAGCAGGGACTGGCGGAACGACTCCTCGGCCTTGTCGCCGAGCACGATCGCGAGCACCAGCGGTGCCAGCGGATAGTTGCATTTCTTGAGGAAATAGCCGGCCACGCCGAACACCAGCATCATGATCACGTCGAAGCTGTTGTTGTGCACCGTGTAGGCGCCGATCGCGCAGATCACCAGGATGATCGGGGCGATGATGCCGAACGGCACCCGCAGGATGGCGGCGAAGACCGGCACCATGGTGAGGACGACGGCCAGCCCGACGATGTTGCCGAGATACATGCTGGCGATCAGGCCCCAGACGAAATCCTTCTGCTCGACGAACAACAGCGGGCCGGGCTGCAGCCCCCAGATCAGCAGGCCGCCCAGCAGCACCGCGGCGGTGGGAGAGCCCGGGACGCCGAGCGCCAGCATCGGCAGCAAGGCCGAGGTGCCGGCGGAGTGGGCGGCGGTCTCGGGCGCGATCACGCCCTCGATCTCGCCGGTGCCGAACCTGGCGCCGTCCTTGGAGGAGCGTTTGGCGATGCCGTAGCTCATGAACGAGGCGGGCGTCGCCCCGGCCGGGGTGATGCCCATCCAGCAGCCGATCAGGCAGGAGCGCAGCATCGTCAACCAGTAGCGCGGCAGGCCCTTCCAGGTCTGCCACACCACCGCCGGATTGATCGCCGCCGCCTTGCCCCGGAAGCTCAGGCCCTCTTCCATGGTGAGCAGGATCTCGCCGATGCCGAACAGGCCGATGACGGCGATCAGGAAGTCGAAGCCGCTCAGCAGCTCGGTCGAGCCGAAGGTGAGCCGCAGGCTGCCGGTCACGGTGTCCGTGCCGACGGCGGCCAGCGCAAAGCCCAGCATCATGGCGGCAATGGTCTTGGCCGGCGGTTCCTTGCCCATGCCGACGAAGCTGCAGAAGGCGAGGAAAAAGACCGAGAACTTCTCGGCCGGCCCGAACTGGAGGGCGAAGCGGGCGACCAGGGGGGCGGCCAGGGTGATGACGATGACCGCGAACAGCGCGCCGATGAACGACGAGGTGAAGGCGGCGGTGAGCGCCTCGCCGGCCTGGCCCTTCTGCGCCATGGGATGGCCGTCGAAGGTGGTGGCAACCGACCACGGCTCGCCCGGGATGTTGAACAGGATCGAGGTGATGGCGCCGCCGAACAGCGCGCCCCAGTAGATGCACGACAGCAGGATGATCGCCGAGGTCGGCGGCATGCTGAAGGTGAGCGGCAGCAGGATCGCCACGCCGTTGGCACCGCCCAGGCCCGGCAGCACGCCGATCAGCACCCCCAGGACGATGCCGACCAGCATGTAGAAGAAGTTGCTCCAGCTCAGGACGACGGAGAAGCCGTGCAGCAGGTCGCCAATGCCTTCCATCGATCCTCTCCGCTGCGAACGCTACAGCCCGAGCCAGTCTTCGAGCGGGCCCTTGGGCAGCGGGACCAGGAACCACTTCTCGAACGTCACATAGGTCAGCACCGGCAAGGCAATGGCGATGCACAGGGTCAACGGCCATCCATAGCGCCCGATCCAGCGCATGAAGCCCGCGACGAGCAGTGCCGACGAGACATAGATACCGAGCAGCGGGACCGCGGCCACGTAGATCGCCATCGGGACGATGACCTTGCGCACCTGGACGAGCTGCGGCCACTCGGCGAACAGCGCGGCCGGCGAGACGGCCATCGCGCGCACGAAGTTGACGACGCTCGCCAGCACGACGACCAGCCCGACCCAGAACGGGAAGAAGCCCGATTGCGGTCCTTCGTCTGCCCAGCCGATGCCGATCTTCAGGCTGCCGAACATCGTGATCGCGCCCAGCGCGAGCACGAAAAGGGCGACTCCCATTTCGACGACGCGCTGCCGCGGTCCGGGTGAGCCGGACGTTTGCGGGGAACTCATGTCAATTGGCCAGGAAGCCCGCTTCCTTCATCAGATCGCGATGGTGCTTTTCCTCTTTCTCGACCCACGTGGCATACTCGGGCCCGGCCATGAACGTCGGATTGAAGGCGCCGTCCTTCATGAGCTGCGCCCATTCAGGCGTGGCGCGTACCTTCTTCATCAGCTCGACATAGTAGTCGACGACGTCCTTCGATACGCCCGCCGGCATGAAGATGCCGCGCAGCATCAGGTACTCGATGTCGAGACCCTGCGACTTGCAGGTCGGGATGTCGGCCCACGACTTGTCCCCGGCGACCTTGTCCTTGATCGGCAGCGGCTTGCTGTCGAACACGCAGAGCGGCTTGAGCGCGCCGGCCCGCCAGTGCGCGACGGCCTCGATCGGGTTGTTGACGGTCGAATCGATGTGCTTGCCGACGAGCTGGACCGCGACCTCTCCGCCGCCCTTGAACGGCACGTAGGTCATCTTCCGGCCGATCACCCGCTCGAGCGCGACGGTGATGATCTGGTCTTCCTGCTTCGACCCGGTGCCGCCCATCTTGAACTTGCCTGCCGGCGCCGCCTTGACCGCAGCGGCGAAGTCCTGCGCCGTGTTGTACGGCGCGTCGGCGTTGACCCACAGCACGAACTCGTCGAGCGCCATCATCGCAACCGGTGTCATCTCCTTCCACGAGATGGGGATGCCGGTGGCGAGCGGGGTCGTGAACAGGTTCGACAGCGTGATCACGAGCTTGTGCGGGTTGGCCTTGGCATTCTTGATGTCGAGAAAGCCTTCGCCGCCGGCGCCGCCCGCCTTGTTGATCACCACCATGCTCTGCTTCATCAGGCCATGCTTGGCGATGATGCCCTGGATCATCCGCGCCATCTGGTCGGCGCCCCCGCCGGTCCCCGCAGGCACGATGAACTCCACGGTACGGGTCGGCTCCCAGGCGTTGGCCACGGGAGAGAAAAAGCTGGCGGCCATGGCAGTCACTGCTGCGACGGCACGCGCACACCATCGGAAATCGGTCATCGACATCCTTGTTCCCCCCACCCGTTTTCGAGCCTTGTCCTACGCTCTTTTGTCGCGATCTTGGCCGCCATGGGGAAGACCGTCAAGGTTGTACGTGATTTCGTTGCGCCTCGTCTGCGAGACGCGCGACACGGGATGCATGGCTGGAGACATGTGCAACGCCGGCGCAACCGGCGTTTCGACCTATTATCCGGTGCATTTCCGGTCCCGGCTTGGGTTGACCTTGGCCGCGACCCGCACACGATCGGTCGCATCGTCGGCCGTCGTCAGCCCAATTCCTTCAGCTTCCTCTCGATCGCCAGCAGGTCCTGCCAGCTCTGGCGCTTGGCGGCCGGGGTGCGCAGCAGATAGGCGGGGTGGAAGGTCGGCATGGCGGGGATTTCGGTGCCGTCGGCGAGGCGATAGCCCTTCCATTTGCCGCGCAGGCGGGTGATGCCTTCCGTGGTGTCGAGCACCGCCTTCACCGCCGTTGCGCCAGCCAGCACGAGGACCTTGGGCCGGGCGAGCTCGATATGGCGGCGGGTGAAGGCGAGGCACATGCCCTGCTCGGCGAGCGTCGGCGTGCGGTTTCCCGGCGGGCGCCAGAACAGGATGTTGGTGATGTAGAAGCCGCCGTCGCGCGTCAGGCCGATGGTGGCCATCATCCGGTCCATGAGCTGGCCGCTCACGCCGACGAACGGCTTGCCCAGCCGGTCCTCGTCGGCGCCCGGCGCCTCGCCCACGATCATGACCGGTGCGCCCGGCGCGCCGTCGGCGAAGACGGTGTTCTTCGCGGTCCGCTTCAGCGCACAGCCGTCGAAGCCGCGGATCGCGACCTCGAGCTCAGCCAGCGTGTTGCAGCCCTCCGCCAGCGCGCGCGCATCCTCCACGAGCTGCGGTGATTCGAGCGGCACCGGGGCGCGCGGCGGCGTCAGCGGTGCCAACGGCGGCCGCACGGAGGCGGGCGCGTGGGCGGTTGGAGAAAGCGCGACCGGCGTTGCGGCCACCTGCGGCGGGAGCGGGGGCGGGATGGCGAAGCGATCGATCGGCGTCTCGCCGATCGCCTCATCGACGCCATTATCGACGTACCAGCGCAGGAGGGCGGCGGCGCCCTCCATCAAAGGCTTTTCATGAAGGCTGCCAGGATCGGCGCCCACAGCGCCGAATCGGCGTGGCTCGCCATGTGCCCCTTGTTCGACGGCAGCTCGACGTAGGTGACGTCGACCCCGGCCTTGCGCATGTCGGTCACGTAGCCCGGGCAGAGCGCGATGTCGAACAGCTTGTCGCTCTTGGAGTTGACGTAGAGCACCTTGGTGCCCTTCAGCTTGTCGTATTCCCCGGTGATATCGAACGAGCCGATCGCGCGGCGCAGCGCCACCATCGAATGGCCGTCGTAGTTCTCGGCCCACGCCTCGGCATTGGCGCGCATCGCCGCCTTGCGCTTCTCGGGATCGGCGATCGTCTCGGCCAGGATCTCGTTCTGGCCGTAGTTGCTGAGCGTATCGAAGCGGATCTCGGCCAGCACCTTCTTGATGCCGCCGTTGTCGTAGTACCAGCCGTCGTTCCAGTTGGGATCGCCCGCCAGCCGCTTCTGCAAGGCCGCGAGCTGCTCCAGCCCGCCGGGCGAGCGCGGCGCCGTCACCGATGCCGCGATCCCCTTCATGAAGCCGGGATAGGACGCGGCCCACTGGAACGACTGGAAACCGCCCATCGACGGGCCGATCACCGCGACGAGTCCGGGCACGCCGAACGAATCGACCAGCAGCTTCTGGCTCGCCACGATGTCGCGCATCGTGATGCCCGGAAAAGTCGGGCCATAAGGCTTGCCGGTCCCGGGATCGGTTGCGTTCGGTCCGGTGCTGCCGTGCGCCGAGCCGAGCGCATTGACCGAGATCACGAAGTATCTGTCGGTGTCGACGGCCTTGCCAGGCCCGATCAGCCCGTCGAACCAGCCCGTCGCACCCTCGGCCACGCCGCGGCCCTGCTTGCCCCTGCCGTTCCTGCCGGCAGCGTGATGGCTCGACGTATAGCCGTGGACCGCCAGCACGGCATTATCGCGCCTTGCATTCAGCGCGCCGTATGTCTCGTAGGCGAGCTCGAGGACGGGCAGGACCTGGCCGTTCTCCAGCCGGAAGTCCCTGGAACTGAAGATCCTGCTTTCGATATCGGTCAGAGCCGGCACGGATGTCCCCCTTTTTCCGCCGGTGGCGATCCGGCCCTCGACAGGCTAATTAGAGTTGACGATTTGGCAAGGCGAGAAGGCAATGGCACGCGAGGCAATGGAATACGACGTGGTGATCGTCGGCGGCGGCCCGGCCGGGCTCGCAGCCGCGATTCGCCTCAAGCAGCTGGCCGCGGAGCGCAATCACGAGGTTTCCGTCTGCCTTCTCGAGAAGGGTTCGGAGATCGGCGCTCACATCCTGTCGGGCGCGGTGATCGATCCGATCGGCCTCAACGAGCTCATTCCCGACTGGAAGGAAAAGGGCGCGCCGGTCGAGACGCAGGTCAGCGACGACCGGTTCCTGTGGCTCACCAGGACGGGCTCGTTCCGCTTCCCCAATTTCGCCATGCCGCCGCTGATGAACAATCACGGCAACTACATCGTCAGCCTGGGCGATGTCTGCCGCTGGCTGGCGACCCAGGCCGAGGCGCTCGGCGTCGAGATCTATCCGGGCTTTGCCGCCGCCGAGATGCTCTACAACGAGGACGGCTCGGTGAAGGGCGTCGCCACCGGCGACATGGGCATCGGCAAGGATGGCAAGAAGAAGGACACCTATACCGAGGGCATGGAGCTGCATGCCAAGTACACGCTGATCGCCGAGGGCGTGCGCGGCTCACTGTCCAAGATGCTGTTCGCCAAGTTCGACCTGCGCGCCGGCGTCGATCCGCAGAAGTTCGGCATCGGCATCAAGGAGTTGTGGCAGGTCGATCCGGCCGCCTTCAAGGCCGGTCTGGTGGTGCATACCCAGGGCTGGCCTCTGTCGGAGACCGGCAGCCAGGGCGGCTCGTTCATGTACCATTTCGGCGAGAACCTGGTCGCCATCGGCCTTGTCGTGCATCTCAGCTACGAAAATCCGTATCTCTCGCCGTTCGACGAGTTCCAGCGCTTCAAGACCCATCCTGACGTTGTCAAATACCTCAAGGGCGGCAAGCGGCTGGTCTATGGCTCGCGCGCCATCAACGAGGGCGGCGTGCAGTCGGTGCCCAAGCTCACCTTCCCGGGCGGCGCGCTGATCGGCTGCTCGGCCGGATTTGTGAACGTGCCGCGCATCAAGGGCAGCCACAACGCGATCAAAAGCGGCATGCTGGGGGCCGAAGCGGCTTTCGAGGCGCTGGCCGCGGGCAAGCCCGGAGGTGACGAGCTCACCGCCTATCCCGCCGCGCTCAAGTCGTCGTGGCTGTGGAAGGACCTCGACAAGGTCCGTAACGTGAAGCCCGCGCTCAAGTGGGGCTCGGTGCTGGGCACGATCTACGGCGGCTTCGACATGTGGTGTCACGACCTCGGCATCCGCCTGCCCTGGACGTTCCATCACAAGAAGGCCGACCACGAGACCCTTCGCCCGGCGGCCGAGTTTCAGCCGATCCAGTATCCCAGGCCGGACGGCGTGGTGTCGTTCGACAAGCTTTCCTCGGTGTTCCTGTCGAACACCAACCACGAGGAGGACCAGCCGGTTCACCTCAAGCTGCGCGATCCCTCCATACCCATCGCGGTCAATTTGCCGCTCTATGCCGAGCCCGCGCAGCGCTATTGTCCTGCTGGCGTTTATGAAGTCGTGACCTCGGACAACGGCCAGCCGCGCTTTCAGATCAATGCGCAGAACTGCGTCCACTGCAAGACCTGCGATATCAAGGATCCGGCGCAGAACATCGACTGGGCGGTGCCGGAGGGTGGCGGCGGGCCCAATTACCCGAACATGTGACAGGTATGCGATCCATTTCCTTTGCGCTGCTGTCGGCGGCGCTCGTGCTTTCGTTTCCTCTCGCAATTCACGCGCAGCCGGGTGGCGGCGGGCAGCAGCCGCACGTCTCCGGCCGGCAGTTTGCCTCGATCTCGCTCAGCGGCCGATACCTCGCCGCCCGCGTCGCCGAACAGGACCACGACTACGTGAATGGGGCCGACCAGCTCGACCTCGCCCTGGCGCAGCAACCCGGCGATCCCGATCTGCTCTACAGCACCTTCCGGCTGCGCACCTATGCCGGCCGGATCGACGCCGCCGCGCAGCTTGCCCCGCAAGTCCTGGCCGTCAAGCCGGGAGACGGGATCGCCAACCTGGTGCTGGTCATCCAGCAGATCAAGCGAGGCGACTATCGCGTCGCCGAACAGCAGCTCGGCCGCATCGGAGGAGACAACCAGTTCGGTCCGTTACGTGAGCTCGTCGCGGCCTGGCTTCGGGCGGGGCAGAAGGATTTCGTCGCTGCACGCGCGGCCCTTGCCCGGCTGAAGGCCGATGACGAGCGCGCCCAGGCGCCCGTCTTCGCGGTGCAGGCGCAGATCGAGGAGATGGCGGGAGACAAGGCGGCGGCGGAGGCCAAGTATCGCCGCGCCGTGGAACTCGATCCATCGGCTCTGCGCATCGTCCTTACGGCAGCCGACGGCCTGCGCCGTCTCGGCAAGGCGGACGATGCGCGCGCCCTCTTGAAGTCCTTTGGCGACAAGTACCCCGATGCCGTGGTGATGGACGGCGCCATGGCGGCGGATGCGCCGATGCCCAAGCCGCCCTCTCCTGCCTCGGGAATCTCCGAAATCCTGTTCGACATCGGCAGCGCGCTGAATGCCGACCCGCGCAACCAGCGCGGCGACCTCGCCCTGATCTTCGAGCAGTTCGCGGTCGAGCTGAAGCCGGATCACGACTTCGCCTGGCTGACCATCGCCAGCCTCTACGAGCAGTGGGGCAACTCGGCGAAGGCTCTGGCGGCCTACGGCAAGGTCGGGCCGACCTCGCCGCTCTACTGGCAGGCGCGCCTGCGCGCGGCGGCTCTCGATGCCCAGGAGGAGCGCTTCGACTCGGCGGTGAGCAAGCTGCGTGTCCTGGTGGCGGAGAAGCCGGACCGCATCGATGCCGCGCTCACCCTGGCCGACCTGCTGCGCAGCAAGGAACGCTACGCCGACGCGGTGGCTGCCTACGACATCGCGATCCAGCGGATCGACACCATCGAGGAGCGCCACTGGCCGGTGTTCTTCGGCCGCGGCATCGTGCTCGAGCGCCTCAAGCAGTGGCCGCGGGCCGAAGCCGACATGAAGAAGGCGCTCGAGCTTTCGCCCGAGCAGCCCTATGTGCTGAATTATCTCGGCTACAGCTGGATCGACCAGGGGCTGAACCTCGACGCCGGCATGAAGATGCTGAAGCGCGCGACGGAGCTGCGGCCCGACGACGGCGCCATCACCGACTCGGTGGGCTGGGCCTATTATCGCCTCGGCCAGTTCGACAAGGCGGTCGAATGGCTCGAGCGGGCGAGCGAGCAGAAGGGTGACGACGCCACCGTCGTCGAGCATCTCGGCGATGCCTATTGGCACGTCGGGCGCCGCCGCGAGGCGCGCTTCCAGTGGGCGCGGGCGATGAGCCAGAAGCCCGAAAAGGACCGGATCCCGGTGATCCTCGACAAGATGAGCAATGGCCTGAACGCGACCAACGACAAGCCGACCGTCTACGAAAAGGCGGCCGACAGCCGGCAGGGCGGCTGACGGCGCGTGCTGCGGCCTCCGTGCTGGCGCCCGCCAAGGTCAATCTCTGGCTGAACGTCGTCGGCCGGCGTGCCGACGGCTATCACCTGCTCGATTCGCTGGTCGCCTTCGCCGACCTCGCCGACGAGATCGAGGCCTCGCCGTCCGACCGCCTTTCCCTGACCGTCGACGGTCCCTTCGCTTCGGCACTGGACGATGAGGCCGACAATCTCGTGCTGAAGGCAGCGCGTCTGCTGGCCGATCGGGCGGCCATCGCGCCGCGCGTCGCGCTGCGTCTCGGCAAGCACGTTCCAGTGGCGGCGGGGCTCGGCGGCGGGTCGGCCGATGCGGCGGCGGTGCTGCGCACGTTGATCGACCTGTGGCGCGTGGCGCTGCCGGTCGAGGAGCTGTTCGATCTGGCCGCCTGCCTCGGCGCCGATGTCCCGATGTGTCTCGCCGGTCGCGCCGCCCTGGTCTCGGGCGTCGGCGAGCGGCTGGCGCCGGCGCCGCGCTTGCCGCCCTGCGCGATCCTCCTGGTCAATCCCGGCATCCCGCTGCCCACCCCCGAGGTCTTCGCGAGGCGCCGCGGCGGGTTTTCTCCAGCACGCCCCCTGCGGCCCTGGACGGATGCGGCGAGCTTCGCCGCGACATTGGCCGAGCACGGCAACGACCTCACCGATGCGGCGATCGCGCTGCGGCCGGAGATCGCCCGGGTGCTCGCCTTCCTGCGCACGAGCGAGGGGGTGCTGCATGCCGCCATGAGCGGCAGCGGCGCCACATGTTTTGCCCTCTACGAAACGCCGCAGCTCGCCGAACGTGCCGCCGGGCGGGTGCCGCGGCCGTGGTGGCACCACGCCGGAACGCTCGTCGGTTGATTGGAATCTATCTGGGCGGGCTTGCCGGTCCCTTCCTCGCTACGCGCAGGGAGCAAATGACACGCTCGCCGATGGTCCTTTTTCATGCCCGAGGGTCTGCGCTGTCGCGGGTGGAGAACTCCCGCGACGCGTCATGCGGTGCGGCAACGACGAAAAAGGCGCGCCACTTCGGCGGATTTATATTCGCCTTTAACGGCCTGCCCGGCGCCGCCTGAAATCAAGAAGCTCACAAACTCTCAGTCCGACTTGCCGGCCGGCCCGGGTGCGATCAGCGAGCGCGTCGCCTTCAGCGACTCGAATAGCTCCCTGGTCGGCTCACCCGTTTGCGGCAGGCCGGCCATACGCTGGTAGTCGCGAATGGCCGCGAAGGTGATCGGGCCGACCTCGCCGGTCGGCGCTGCGCGCATCAGCTTCAGCTGGCCAAGCAGCGACTGGATCGCGCGGATCTGCTCCTTGCGCTTCGTCGGCCATGGATCGGGGTCGGGCTTCGGCGGCTCCGTCCTTGGCATGACGCGCGCGATGTCGGCCGAAGTCGGCGGCGGTGGCCCGCCGTCGGGGTTGCCGAGACCGATCGTCGCCGCCGCGGAGTCGATCTTCGCTGCGGGCGGAGACGGCGGATCGACGGGGGGCGCCGGGCTGACGGCGGCCCTGGCGATGTCGGCCGAGGTCGGCGGTGGTGGGGGCTCCGCATCGCCGAGATCGATATGCGGTACCGACCCGGGCACTTCGCCCGTTGCGGGCGCTGCCGGCGGCGTTTTGGCGCTGGGTGATTGTGGCGCCGGAACCTCGACGTTGGGCGCGGGTGATTGGTCCCTTGCAGGCTGCGGCGCCGGGGTGTCGATCCTGGGCGCTGGCACCTTGGGCTCGCTCCTGGGCGGCGGCGGCAACGGCGACCGCGCGACGGTGTCGTGCCGGGCGAGCGCCTTGAGCGCCGCCACATAGACCTCGCGCGAGGCCTTACCCGTTTCGCGCAGGCCGACGCTCTTCTCGAAGTCGATGATCGCCGCACGGGTCGCCGGCCCCGCGATGCCGTCGGCCTTGCCGTGGAGACGTTGCAGATCGATCAGCATCCGCTGGATCGTGCGGATTTGCTCGGCCGGCGACTTCGGCCAGCCGATCGTCAGATCGTCCTCGAGTGACGGTAGGGGGCGTGCCGCCTGCGGTGTCGACGGCGCCGCAGGCTCGACGGCGGGCGGCGGGGGAGTGCCGGTCGGAGGCTCGGTCTTCGGCGGCGCAAGTGCAGCGAGAATCCGGTGGAATTCGATCTGCCCGATCTTCTCCGCGCGCTCGAGTTCCGCCGGCGTCAGGATGCGGTGAAGGGTGTCGACCCTCTGTTGCGCGGCTTTCGCCAGCGGCGTCTCGGCCGCGTGATGCGCCTGGTGCTCGAATTCGACGGTGACGGCGAACCAGGCCAGCGCCTGGGGCATGTCCTTCGAGGCCGCATCGCCGCGCTCGTAGATGTCGCCGAGAGCGAACATCGACGCCGTCATGCCCTGCAGCGCCGCCGAGCGGAGCAGCTCCATGGCCTTCTTGCCGTCGCGCGGCACGCCCTTGCCGTCGCGCAGCAGCAGGGCGAGGTTGTGCTTGGCGACGGCCACGTTGCCGTCGACTGCCTTGCGGTACCATTCGACGGCCTTGGTCGAATCGCGTTCCACGACGAAGCCACGTTCGTACATCACGCCGACGTTGAAGGCCGCGGAGGGCGATCCGGCTTCGGCCGCGCGCAGCAGCCAGCCGGCACCGGATTGCGAATCCTGCGGTACCCCGATGGCCGAGACCAGGCGGCGTGCCAATTCCTCCATCGCGCGCAGGTCGCCGCCATGGGCGAACGCGCGCAGGTCGTCGATCGGCAGGGCCATCCATCCGGCGGTATTGGTCGGCTTGGCGGCGGTCGGGGCTGGAGGGGGCTCCGGCACCGCTACCGGCGGCGGCGGCGGAGCCGGCGGGGGTGCGGCCAGCCTGATCGTGGTTTCAGGCGGGCCTGGGGACGGAGCCGGCGGTGTCGGCTTGGCGGCGGTCGGGGCAGGGGCCGCCGGCGGCTGGGACTGCGATTCCGGGGAGAGCATCACGGTCGCGGCGACCGCGACCGCGGCGAGCGGCAATCCGACCAGCAAGGCCGGACGGAGAATGCGCCATGCGGGCTTGCCGGTCATCCTTTCATGATAGCGGGAGCGGTCGCGCCGGAGAAGCCGCCCGCGCGATGCCGCACCACGAGAAGGGTCGTCAGCAGCAGCACCGCACCGGCCTGGTGCATCGACGCGAGGGCGATGTCGACGCCGCTCAGGATCGTGGCAATTCCGAGACCGAGCTGCAGCAACGCCACGGCGCCGGCGGCCAGCGTCTCGGGTCGGCGCGTGCGGATCGCGAGCACGATCACGCCCAGCACGAGGATCTTGGCAAGCCAGCGATGGATGAACTGGACCGTCGTGCCGTTCTCGAACGGATTGATCCACCAAGGCGACAGGTCGAACATGCCGGGCGGGATCCAGTAGCCGGACATGGTGGGGAAGGTGTTGTGCGCGGTGCCGGCGCGCAGGCCCGCCATCAGGGCGCCGAACGTCAGCACGACGAGCAGGAAGGCGATCATTCCCGTCGCTTCCCGTCGGATCCGGGGATCGTCGCGGCGCGGCCCCGAGCCGAGCTCGAGCACCAGCCAGACCGTGTAGGCGTAAAGCGCGATCGCCAGCAGCAGGTGGGCGGCGAGCCGGTAGTGGCTGACCGAGGGACGGTCGACCAGGCCGGAGGCCACCATCGCCCAGCCCAGCGCGCCTTGCAGGCCGCCCAGGACGAGCAGGGCAAACAGTCGCGGCTTGAGCCACGGCGAGAGCTGCCCGCGCAGCCAGAACCACAACATCGGCACGGCGACCGCGAGTCCGATGATCCGACCCCACAGACGATGCAGATATTCGAGCCAGAAGATCTGCTTGAATTCGGCGACATCGAAGCCACGATTCACCAAACGGCCCTGCGGCGACGAAAGATACTTCTGCAGTTCCGCCTGCCACGCCTGGTCGCCGAGCGGCGGCAGCCATCCGGTGACAGGCTTCCACTCGACCATCGACAGGCCGGATTCGGTCAGCCGCGTGAGCGCGCCGATCACGATCATGAGAAAAATCATGGCGGCTACGACGGCCAGCCAGTTGCGCACGGATACGGAGACGGGTTGCATGCGCGCCGGACCATGCGCGAAGCCAAACGCCACGTCATCAGCATTAATGTCGCGAACATGCGCCGCCTTGCGCTGTCCGGCGGGCTTGTCTAATCGGTTCGCGTACGAACGAATCACCCCTCGCGCAAACTGGATATTTCGAGATGAACGCGCCCGTGCTCGCCCTTTCGCTCGCTCATGGGCTGAGCTTCGACGATCTGCATGACCGCGAGGGCCTGGCGCGTCTCGATGCCGCCTTCGTCGCTTGGCTGCGGCAGATCGACGTCGAGGCGCATGCGCGGCTGATGGCGGCGCGCACGGCTCCCGACAGCCTTGCAGCGAAGGACGAGTCGAATCTGCTGATCGAGATCGCCCGCCCCTTGGAGGATTTCATCGGTGCGCTGTTCGGCGTGGCGGACCGGGTCGCCGCATTGCGTGCGGCGCACGTCGCCTTGGCACCCCTCTACGATTGCAAGCGGCTGTTCGTGCAGCGCTACGTGACGCGCGCCATCAAGCCCGATGTCGCGCTGTCGATCGAGTCGCCGGCGGTCGACCTGCCGGTGCGGATCGAGGACGATCTCGAAGCGTGGGAACTCGCCTTTGCCCTGAAGGTGCGCGAGCTGGTCGGCGCGGAGTTCAAGGTCGAGGCGCCGACGCCGGCAATCGAGGCGCTGACGCATTATGCCGCCTGGGCGCTGCATCATCCCGAGGGCAAGCGGCGTCACCGGAACGGGCCGCTGTTCAAGGTGCCGCACAAGCTCGACTTCGAGCATCTCGTGCCGATCGAGACCGAGGTGGTCGACGGCGTCACGCGCATGAAGCTGCCGCGACCGCTGCTGCGCCATCGCGAGGGCTTCGCGCTGACCGACGCGGGCTACGATCTCGTGCGGGCGCTCGACCACACGAATTACTGCATCTGGTGCCACAACCAGGGCAAGGATTCCTGCTCGCGCGGGCTCAAGGACCGCAAGACCGGCGCGTTCCAGAAGTCGCCGTTCGGCGTGACCCTCGCGGGATGTCCGCTCGAGGAAAAGATCTCGGAGATGAACCTCCTGAAGAGCGAAGGCTTCTCGATCGGCGCGCTGGCGATGGCGGCGGTCGACAATCCGCTGGTGGCGGCGACCGGGCACCGCATCTGCAACGACTGCATGAAGGCCTGCATCTACCAGAAGCAGGAACCGGTCGACATTCCCCAGATCGAGACGCGCACGCTGAAGGACGTGCTCGGCCTGCCGTGGGGCTTCGAGATCTATTCGCTGCTGACGCGGTGGAATCCGCTCAACCTGCACCGCCCCATCCCGCGTCCAGCGACCGGCCGCACGGTGCTGGTCGTCGGGCTGGGACCGGCCGGCTTCAACCTCTCCCATCACCTGATGAATGACGGCCATACGGTCGTCGGCATCGACGGGCTGAAGATCGAGCCGCTGCCGCCGGCGCAGTCCGGCGTCGAGGCGGACGGCGGGCGCGTCGCCTTCGAGCCGGTGCGGGACGTCGCCACCCTGCGCGAGGACCTCGGCGACCGCGCGATGGCGGGATTCGGCGGCGTCGCCGAATACGGCATCACCGTCCGCTGGGACAAGAACTACCTCAAGATGGTGCGGCTGCTGCTCGAGCGGCGTGCGCAGTTCTCGATGTTCGGCGGCGTGCGCTTCGGCGGCACGGTCACGGTCGAGGACGCCTTCGCGATGGGCTTCGATCACGTGGCATTGTGCGCCGGTGCCGGCAAGCCGACCGTGCTCGACATGCCGAATGGCCTGGCGCGCGGCGTGCGCGCGGCGTCGGACTTCCTGATGGCGCTGCAGCTCACCGGCGCGGCCAAGAAGGATTCGATCGCCAACCTGCAGATCCGGTTGCCGGTCGTCGTGATCGGCGGCGGCCTCACCGCCATCGACACCGCGACGGAGTCGCTTGCCTACTATCCGCTGCAGGTCGAGAAGTTCCTTGCCCGTCACGAGACGCTGGTGCAGGAGCGCGGCGAGGCGGCGGTGCGCGGACGCTGGAACGAGGAAGAGCGCGAGGTTGCCGACGAGTTCATCGCCCACGCGCAGGCGATCCGCGCCGAGCGCGAAGCGGCGGCGCGCGAGGGTCGTGAACCCGCGATCGCGGAACTGGTCAACGGCTGGGGCGGCGTCACCATCGTCTATCGCCGGCGGCTGATCGATTCGCCGTCCTACACGCTGAACCACGAGGAGGTGTTCAAGGCGCTGGAGGAGGACATCCGCTTCGCCGAGGGGCTTTCGCCGGTGGCGGTCGCGGTCGACGCTAATGGCGCGGCCTGCGCGCTCGAGGTCGAGGGCCAGCAGGGCGGCGAGAAGGTCTCCGCGACCCTCCCGGCGCGCACCATCCTGGTGGCGGCGGGCACGCAGCCCAATACGGTGCTGGCGCGCGAGGACGCGACGCACGCCTTCGTCGACGGCAAGTATTTCCGTGCGCTGGACGAAGACGGCGAGCCGGTCACGCCGGAGCGGGTCTGCAAGCCGGGCGACGTGCGCGTGCTGATGTACCGCCATGCCGACGGGCGGTTCATGTCGTTCTTCGGAGACCTGCATCCGTCCTTTGCCGGCAACGTGGTGAAGGCGATGGGCGGCGCCAAGCAGGGCTACCCGGTGCTGACGCGCAGCATGGCGAAGCTCGCGGCGCCGAAGCGCTCGTCGCGGGAGATCCTGGCCGAGGCCAACGGCGCCTGGCGCGCGAAGGTCGTGCGGGTCGAGCGGCTGACGCCGACCATCGTCGAGGTCGTGGTCGAGGCGCGCGCCGCGGCGGCGAACTTCGAGCCCGGCCAGTTCTATCGCCTGCAGAACTACGAGGCGCGGTCGAAGAAGGTCGACGGCACCCTGCTGACCATGGAGGGTCTCGCGCTGACCGGCGCCTGGGTCGACAAGGAGAAGGGCCTGCTGTCGCTGATCGCACTGGAAATGGGCGGGTCGTCCGATCTTTGCGCCTTGCTCGAGCCGGGCGAGCCGGTGATCGTCATGGGGCCGACCGGAACGCCGACCGAGATCGAGCCGGACGAGACGGTCGTGCTGGCCGGCGGCGGCCTTGGCAACGCGGTGCTGTTCTCGATCGGCCAGGCGTTCCGCAGGGCCGGCAGCAAGGTGCTCTATTTCGCCGGCTACAAGCGGGTGATCGACCGCTACAAGGTCGAGGAGATCGAGGCGGCGGCCGACGTCGTGGTGTGGTGCTGCGACGAGGCGCCGGGCTTCGTGCCGTCGCGGCCGCAGGACAAGTCGACGGTCGACAACATCGTCGAGACGATGCGCAAGTACGCCTCGGGCGCGCTGGGCGAGCAGCCGATCCCGTTCAGCGATGCCGACCGGGTGATCGCCATCGGCTCGGACGGCATGATGAACGCGGTGCGGCTGGCGCGCCATTCGGTGCTGAAGCCGTACCTGAAGCCCGATCATCGCGCGCTGGGATCGATCAACTCCCCCATGCAATGCATGATGAAGGAGATCTGCGCCCAGTGCCTGCAGCTCCACAAGGATCCGGTGACCGGCAAGGAGACGGTGGTGTTCTCCTGCTTCAACCAGGACCAGGAACTCGATCGGGTCGACTTCGCCTGCCTGCGCCAGCGCCTTCGCCAGAACGGCGTGCAGGAGAAGATCGCCGCGCTGTGGCTCGACCGCTCGCTCAAGCGGGCCGGCGGCAGAACCAGCTGAGGGCGCCACTCATAGGCGCTCCCAGCGGACCAAGTTCAGAACTCCTGACATAGCCCGCCCGGAGGCCGGAAAATGCCGGCCTTCCAGGCCCGATCATGATCATTGGACCGCGCGCATCCTGCGCGCTCATGATCGGGCGCCTTCAGAGGCGCGTATGCGCGCGCAGGATGCGCGCGGTCCAATGAGGACGACCCGGCGCACGCTCTCGTCGGGGGACGAAAACAGGTCTTGTCGGTCCGCGACGTAGCCTCGCTGGGACATCGAACCTGGCTTGATCAAAAGCTTACAAGCTCTGAGCGCAGCGATCTCACCGGACGATCGGACCCCTGCCGCGCAGCTGGCGTGAGGTCCCTCGCTACGCTCAGGACGACAGCAAGTGACGCCGCACATTCCCCATCAGGAAATTTGACGCATTTCGATGCAGTTTGACGACTCGAACGGGCGTGGTTTCCGGCGCTTGTCTTTGACTCGAGTTCTGGCTCCGTGCACTTAGTCGCGATGGCTCTTTGGGGGAGGCCCAGCTCATGAAATGCATGATCGCCGCCGCTGTTCTCGCAACTGCCGTCGCCGGCGCCGCGTCCGCGCAGACTGCCGAGTTCAAATGCCCCGCCATCGGAACCCAATTCACCTACAAGGGCGACAATTTCGGAGGGGTCAACGCCGCGGCGGGGCAGGAGGGCAATGCATGCCTGTTCAATCGCACGTCGAACGGCAAGACCGAGACGCTGCGCGTCCACTGGGGGCTGATCGGTTCGGTCGACGCCCAGGGCGACTCCTTTGCCAAGGGCATCGATCTGAAATCGCTATGGCCGCTCAAGGTCGGCAACACGACCACGAGCACGGTCACGGTCGTCGGCCGGGATGGCAAGAACTACACCTCGACCGTCACCATGCTCGTCGCGGCGTCGGAGAAGCTCACCGTTCCGGCAGGCACGTTCGACGTCTTCCGCGTCGAGGAAGCCAAGGCGGGCTCGACCGCCCGGAACATCCATTGGTGGTCGCCCGCGCTGGCGAATTCGGTCAAGGAAAGCTTTCCCGACTGGCGCGACCTCAGCAAGGTCATCGTCCTGGAATTGACGTCGGTCAAAGCCCCCGCGAAATAAGCCTCGACCCGCGCCGCCAGATGCGGCGAGAAGCCCGACGCCGCGAGCTGGACTCCTGAAAGGAGAGGGCGACTATGGCCGACGATCCGAGCTGAAGGCGCGACCGCACGGGAGGACGTCATGGGTGACCTCGTCAAGAACATCGCCGTGGTGCACGGCGCGCCGAGCGCACGGGTCCAGCAATTATTCCAGGCGCTGATCGAACGCTGGCAGCCTTCCGTCCGGCTGGCCGGCGTCATCGCGGAGGATCACGGACTGCCCGATCGCAGCTGCAGCGCAGGCTTCCTGCGCAGCCTGGCCAACGGCGAACGATTTCCGATCTTCCAGGATCTCGGCCCTGGCGCCGAGGCCTGTCATCTTGCCGGCGACGGCGCCGTTACGGCCGCGTCGGCGGTGAGGCGGGACATCGCGCAAGGGTGCGATCTCGTCGTGCTGAGCAAGTTCGGCAAGCTCGAATCCCAAGGCGGAGGGCTGCGCGACGCATTCGGCGCAGCCATCGAGGCGGGAATACCCGTGTTGACCTCGGTGTCGGGAAAGTTCGAGACGGCATGGCAGAACTTTGCCGCGCCGCTGTCCGTCGTCGTTCCCGATGACGCGGATGCCATCGAGGCCTGGTGGCAGACGGTCCGGCCGCATCGGTGATCGGCGTACGATCGGTTTCGGTCGCGATCATGCCGCCTTGCCGGCGAATGCCGGCATCACGTCGGCCGCCAGCAGCTCGAACGTTTCGGGGTCGTTCCGCCACGCACTGCTGATCAGGAGCTGGCTGCCGGCGTCCTGGTATTTTCCGACAAGATCGGTGACCTGCGCGACGGTGCCGGCAAAGCCCGTGAACTGCGCCGGCACTTCGAGACGCTGCCGCTTGGCGGCGAGTGCCGCCTCGTCACGCGCCAGCACGAAGCCGATCACGTTGGTGCGCTCGATCTCGTCGTAGTTGCGCTTCTGCGTCTCGCAGTGACGGCGCAGCACCTCGAATTTGTGGCGCACCTGGTCGGGCGTGCCGCCGACATTGCACGCGTTGGCGTAGCGGGCCACCGCACGCAACGTGAGCTGCTCGCCGCCGCCGCCGATCATCAGCGGCGGATGCGGCTTCTGCACGGGCTTGGGCTCGAGGATCGCGTTCTCCGCATGGAACCACTTTCCGTGGAAGGTGGTGCGCGGCTCGGCCCATAGCGCGAGGATCAGCTTGATGGCCTCTTCCATCTGCGCGATGCGCGTCGCGGGCTTGGGCGGGAAGTCCCAGCCGTATTGCCGGTATTCCGCCTCGAACCAGCCTGCGCCGATGCCGAAGGTGAGCCGGCCGCGGCTGATCTGGTCGACGCCGGCCGCGATCTTCGCGAGATGCGCGGGATTGCGGTAGTGGACCGACGAGACGAGCGTGGCGAGGCGGATGCGTCTGGTGACCGCGGCGAGGGCGCTCAGGACCGTCCAGCCTTCCATGAACGGCTCTTCCGGCGGACCGGCCATGGCGATCTGGATCACGTGGTCCATCACCGAGAACCACGTGAAGCCGTGTTCTTCGGCCCATTGGGCCTTTGCCTTCACGGCGTCGAAGATGCCGTCCGGCCCCGCGCCGAACCGCCACGACGGATTGTGGATGCCGAACTTCATGCGGGCCTCTCCGATGCTCAGCGCATCACGAACGGGTTGGCGGGCGAGCCTTCGGCCATCGAGATCCACACGCTCTTGGTCTCGAGATACTCGCGGATCGCATCGATGCCGCTCTCGCGGCCGATGCCGGAGTGCTTCATGCCGCCGAACGGCATCATGTAGCTGATCGCCCGGTAGGTATTGATCCACACGGTGCCGGCCTTGAGCGCCGAGGACATCCGCAGCGCGCGGTTCATGTCCTTGGTCCACACGCCGGCGGCAAGGCCGTAGATCGTGTCGTTGGCCAGCCGCACGGCCTCCTCCTCGTCCTCGAAGCCGATGATCGACAGGACGGGGCCGAAGACCTCTTCCCGGGCGATCCGCATCTCGGGCCTCACGTCGGTGAAGATGGTCGGCTCGACGAACTGCCCGCCCGGCAGATCGGCCGACGTCGCGGCACCGCCGCCCAGGATGCAGCGCGCGCCCTCGGCCTTGGCGATCTCCATGTAGTCGAGGATCTTGCGATACTGCGGCGCCGTCGTCACCGGGCCGATGTTGGTGTCCGGCAGCATCGGATCGCCCTTGCGCGCGGTGCGGCCGAGCTCGGTGACCTTCCTGCTGAACTCCTCGCGGATCGAGTTCTGGACCAGCAGGCGCGAGCCCGCGATGCAGGTCTGGCCGGTGGCGGCGAAGATGCCGGAGATCGCACCCGCGGCGGCCGCGCCCAGATCGCAATCCTCGAACACGATGTTCGGCGACTTGCCGCCTAGCTCGAGCGAGACGCGCTTCAGGGTCCGGGCTGCCTGCGCGTAGATCTTCGCGCCGGTCGCATCGGAGCCGGTGAAGGTGATCTTCGCGACGCCCGGATGGTCGACCAGCGCCGCACCCGCTTCCTGCCCGTAGCCGGTGACGACGTTGAACACGCCGTCCGGGAAGCCTGCCTCCTTCGTGAGTGCGGCGAATTCGAGCGTCGAGGCCGACGTGAACTCGGACGGCTTCACGACGACGGTGCAGCCGGCGGCGATCGCGGGGGCGCACTTCCAGGCGATGAACAGCAGCGGCGAGTTCCAGGCCGTCAGCGCGGCCACCACGCCCACCGGCTCGTGCCGCGTGAAGGCGAAGGTGTCGGGCTTGTCGATCGGCACGACGGCACCCTCGATCTTGTCGGCGAGGCCGCCGAAATAGCGCCACCACTCGGGGTGATAGACGAGCTGGCCGCGCATCTCGGCGAGCAGCTTGCCGTTGTCCTTGACTTCGATCTCCGCCAGCCGGTCGGCATTGGCGGCGACGAGGTCGGCCAGCTTCAGCATCAGCTTGCCACGCGCCGACGGCGTCATCTTCGGCCACGGGCCTTCGTGCATCGCCTTCGTCGCCGCCGCGACGGCGCGATCGACGTCGCGTTCGCAGCCTTGCGGAATCTTCGCCCAGACCTCGCCGCGGTAGGGGTCCATGCTGTCGAACCACTTGCCGCCGATCGGGTCGACATACTGGCCGCCGATATAGTGCTGATAGGTTTTCATGTACCCCTCCAAACCTGCATGTACGTGGATCGGCAACGCCCGATCTTCCCGCCACAGTATGAGATTTCGACGCCTGGTTCGAGATGCGGCGCCGCCGGCGAAGTGCCCTATCCGCATGGGCCTCAACAGCCTCTCTCCATCGGCGAGCGCTCATGCTCTTCTGGACCCGAGCCTCTGGCTCGCTCATGCGCAGGCCGGAGGTTGGCGGTCCGGAAGACGCGATCCCTTGCCGGCGCGCACCTCGATCTCCCACACTGCTCAATCGGGTCGGCCTGAGGCGTGGCGTTGCCGCCCGACATTCCGCACAGCTGGCGGCAAGGCCATGCGGTTGCTCGGCAGCCACGCCAACCCGACTCGCGTGTCGACCTATTTCGACTGCAAGACCAATGCGAACGGCTACTCCGATCGTCGAGTTCGCGGCCCGGGGAAGCGGACCGACGCGCGTTCAGGGCTGACGGACGAAGCGGAACAGCACCTTGTCGATGGTGTAGTAACGCAGCTGGTCGACGACCTTCGGGAAGTAGGCGCTGCCTATGGTCACCTGCATGAAGGCGTCGAGCGCCAGCGGGCGGACCGACACGGTGAAGCCCGCTCCGGCGAAGGCTTTCGAGACATCCTCGAGCGAATGGTCGTAGAGCGGGATCGACGAGGTCTCGGCGATCAGCTTGCGCCAGTGCGGCCATACGCTGGAGTCCGTATGGCAGCCCATCGCGGCGACGTAGGAGGCGGCGGGCTGCAGGGCGGCCCTGATGTCGCGTGCGTGCGCGGCGAGATCGGGCAGCAGGTAGATCACCTCGTGGCTGAAGGCATAGTCGAAGGTGCGCCCCAGGCTCGCGGCGGAATCGGCGACCTTGTACTCGATCGGACGGTGGCCCTTCAGCAACTCGGCCCGCGCCACCGACTCGCGGGCGATGTCGATGCCGACGGCGCTTCGGAAAGAATGATTGTCGTAGAGCAGGCGCAGGAAGCCGCCCTGGTTGCAGCCATAGTCGAGCACCGTCGAGGTGCCGATGTCGTTCGGCACCGAGACGTCCGCCATGCGTCGCCAGATCGGCGCATGGGCGGCGCCCATCGCTTCTTCGTCAGCGGGGTTGCGGTTCCAGGTGGCGATCGTCGAGAGTCGGGCCATCGCTTGCTCCGGTTGTCGGTGCAAGCCTAGCACGGCCGGGGCCCCAGGGTTTCACGAACATGGGCACGGCGATCATCGCCCCGTAGACGATCATGGCAACGGCGATGGCCGTGAAGACGCCGTCGAGACCGAGGCCCAGCCGATCGGCGGCAAACCAGCCGCCACTCGTCGCCAGGACCAGGCGCGAGACGCCTGCCACGAGCGGCGTCGTCATGCGGCCGGCCCCCTGGCAGGCGAAGTTCAGGGTCATGCCGAGCGCGAACAGGCAGTAGAACGGTGCGACATGGATGATGTAGGACACGGTCGCGGCGATGACCTGCGGGTCGTCGGTGAAGAGTCGCGCCCAGCCGTCCGGCACCAGGGCCACGACCCAGCCGAAGCTGCCGATCAGGAAGAAGGCGACCAGGCCGCCGGTCCAGGCTGTCCGTACCGCGCGCTTCCAGTCGTCGGCGCCGGCGGCGACGCCGACCAGCGTGGTGAGCGCCGAGCCGATGCCGAAGGACAGCGGCACGAGCATGAACTCGAGCCGTACGCCGATGCCGTAGCCGGCCAGCGCCGTGATGCCGAAGCGGCCGACCAGGCCGGTGACGAGCATCGCCGTCAGGTTGGCGGTGAGAGCGGAGAAGGAGGCGATCAGTCCGACCTTCAGGATCTCCCGGAACAGGCGGCCCTGGAGCGGAATGCCGGTCAGCGCCGGCACGAAGCCGAGCCTGCCGCGCCACAGCGCACGCGCCTGCAGCAGCGCGGCCGCTGCCATGGTCGCCACCATCGACACGGCGGGGCCGGCGACGCCCAGGCCCGGCCACGAGCCGACGCCCAGCGCGAGCACGCCCGAGAGCGGCACCTGCAGGAGAGAGAAGATCAGCATGTAGCGGCCGGGCGTGGCGGCATCGCCGCCGCCGCGCAGCAGGGCCGAGAAGAAGAAGTTGGCCCAGATCGCGATCGAGCCCGTGAACAGCACGTGGCTGTAGGTCTCGGCGTTGGCGAGCGCCGCACCGCTGCCGCCCAGCAGCCGGTAGAAGGTCGGCGCGATCGTCCAGGCGAGCACGGTGAACGCCGCCGCAAAGGCGATGCCCAGCACCAGCGCATGCAGGACAAGGGCGCGGGCATCCTCGATCCGCCTGCCGCCCAGGGCGCGCGCCATCGCCGAGGCGACGCCGCCGCCCATGCCGCCCGCCGCCATCATCTGCATCAGCATCATGAACGGGAACACCAGCGCGAAGCCGGCGAGCGCGTCGGTGCCGAGCCGGCCGAAGAAGTAGGTCTCGGCGATCGCCACGACGGTCTGGACCATCATCACGGCGGTGGTCGGAGCGGCCAGTCGCCACAGGCTGGAGCCGATCGGGGCGGTGAGCAGGGGATGGGACACGCGTTACGTCTCCGGAATTGGGTGCATATACACGCTATCAGGACGCGCTTTCGTGTCACCTGACAAAAGGCCGGGGTAGCATTAGCTTTCGCGCATGACCGACAAGGACCGCCCCCTCGCCAAGCCCACCGTCCAGATCGACAACGATCGCGTCGTCGTCACCGAATGGCGCTTCCCGCCGGGCGGCCACACCGGCTGGCACAAGCACATGCACGACTATGTCGTGGTGCCGGTGACGACAGGCGAGCTGCACATTTATGACGGCAAGACGACGGTGCCGGCGCCGCTGCGGGCCGGCGTCTCCTACGCCCGCCAGACGGGCGTCGAGCACGACGTGATCAACCCCAACGGCTTCGAGTTCGTGTTCGTCGAAATCGAGATCAAGGCGCAGGGCTGAGCCAGATATTTGGCTGGATGGACCACCGCAGGTGGTTGAACGGATCCGCAGTCGCCCGTAGCCTTCGTCCATACGAGGACGGAGACGATCATGCATCGGCTCACGAACACGCTTCTGGTGTTCCTGCTGGCCACGTCGGCATTGTTCTGTGCGCCGCCCGCCATCGCGCAGCAGACCACGCAGGTCTGGCCGACCCGCGGCTGGCCGGTCTCCTCACCCGAGGAACAGGGCATGAGCTCCGGGCAGCTCACTCGCCTGTTCGACTTCGGCGTCCGCAACGACATGGACAGCGTGCTGGTGACGCGTCACGGCCGGATCGTGCTGGAGGCGACCTACGCGCCGTTCAGTGCCGGGCTGAAGCACCGCGTCTACTCGGTGACCAAGTCCGTCGTCAGCACCCTGGTCGGCATGGCGCTGGGCGACGGCCTGCTCGACAGCATCGACCGCAAGGTCGTGGATTTCTTTCCCGGCCGCACGATTGCCAACCTCGACGATGCCAAGAAGGCGATCACGGTCCGCCAGCTGCTCGACATGACGTCGGGCCTCGGCTGGACGGAGGGTTTGAGCGCTGCCGCCGAATCCTATGGCGCCATGACGCGCAGTCCCGACTGGCAGCAGTTCATCCTCGACCATCCGATGGTGTCGGCGCCGGGCACGCGCTTCTACTACAGCAGCGGCAACAGCCATCTGCTGTCGGCTATCCTGCGCACGGTCACGGGCCGGAGCGCGCTCGACTATGCGCGAGAGAAGCTTTTCGGGCCGCTCGGCATCGACGACGTGCTGTGGCAGGCCGATCCGCAGGGCGTCTCGGGCGGCGGCGCCGGCCTCTACCTGCAGCCGCGCGACATGGCGAAGATCGGCTATCTGTGGCTGCGCGGCGGTATGTGGGAGGGCCGGCAGATCCTGCCGGCGGCGTGGATCGAGGGCGTGCGCGCCGCCGACGTCGACATGCGCGAGAGCTGGGCACGGGACTTGCGCTATGGCCGCCAGTTCTGGGCCATGCCGCTACGCGACGCCTTCATGGCGGTCGGCTACCACCGCCAGCTCATTGTCGTCATGCCCAAGCTCGACATCGTGGCGGTCGTGACCGGCTCGTCACGCTTTGCCAACCTGAACGGCATGGCCACGACGCCGCGCTACGGCTTCGGGACGCTGGTGGACTACCTCGCTGCCGCCGTGACCTCCGACTCGGCGATCGCTGCCAATCCTACGGCGACGACCGAGCTCGCCGAGCGGGTGAAGGCGGCCGCTATCGAGCAGCCGGCGCCGGTCGGCGTCAGCGAAGCGCCGCCGATCGCCAAAGCCGTCTCCGGCAGGACCTGGCGGTTCGACCGCAACCCGATGCGGATCAAGTCCCTCATTCTCAGGCTCGACGGTCCCCAACCGTCCTACGAGTACGAGCTCGCCGACGGTCCGGCCGGCGCCCCGGCGGGCCGGTTCGGGGGACCGATCGGTTTCGACGGCCGCCTCGCCGTGGGCGGGCGCCTGCCCTACGGACCGAGCGCCGCGCGCGGCGCCTGGTCGGCCGATGGCGCGAGCCTCATGCTCCAGATCGAGACCCTGGGCAACGACGACGTGGTCCGCGCGACGCTGGTGTTCGGCGACAAGACCCTCGACCTGAGCGCCGAGTGGGCGGGTGGATTCAAGACGAAGGCGCAGGGACGGTCGGAGGACTGAGAGGGTCTGGCAATCGGCGGCGATGGGCCGACATTCGGCGCGACCCTGCTGCGCAGGCGGGCTGCATTGACTTGACGGCCCCCAAGGCTCATATGACGCTTCGTCAGCGGTCCGGCTCGGCTCGAGCCCCCTCCTTTACGGGACTTTGGGACCGCCCCCGGGAGCCCATCGGATGTGGGCTAAGTAACGGAACTTAAATGGACTTTGAGAGTTTGGGGCTGAGCGCCCCGGTACTGCAGGCAGTCTCCGAGAAGGGCTACACGACGCCGACCCCCATCCAGGAAAAGGCCATCCCCATCGTGCTGATGGGCCGAGATATCCTCGGATGCGCCCAGACGGGCACCGGCAAGACCGCCTCGTTCGTCCTCCCGATGATCGACATCCTGGCCGAGGGGCGCGGAAAGATGCGCATGCCGCGCTCGCTCATCCTGGAGCCGACGCGGGAGCTGGCCGCCCAGGTGGCCGAGAATTTCGACATCTACGGCAAGTACAACAAGCTCAGCATGGCGCTGCTGATCGGCGGCGTGAGCTTCGACGACCAGGAGCGGGCGCTCGAGAAGGGCGTCGACGTGCTGATCGCGACCCCCGGCCGCCTGCTCGATCACTTCGAGCGCGGCAAGGTGCTGCTGAACGACGTCAAGGTGCTGGTGATCGACGAAGCCGACCGCATGCTCGACATGGGCTTCATTCCCGACGTCGAACGCATCGTCGGCTACCTGCCGAAGCTGCGCCAGACGCTGTTCTTCTCCGCCACCATGCCGCCCGAGATCAAGCGGCTGGCCGACCGCTTCCTCCAGAACCCGAAGGAAGTCACCGTCTCGCCGCCGGCCTCGGCCAGCACCACCATCGTCCAGGGGATCGCGGTCGTGCCGGAAGAGGAGAAGCGCGAGGCGCTGCGCCGGCTGATCAAGGAACAGGACATCAAGAACGCCATCGTGTTCTGCAATCGCAAGCGCGACGTGGCGATCCTGCAGACCTCGCTCAAGAAGCACGGCTTCAACGCCGGCGCCCTGCATGGCGACATGAGCCAGCCGGCCCGCATGGAGACGCTGGAGAAGTTCAAGGCCGGCGACATCCAGATCCTCGTTGCGTCCGACGTCGCCGCCCGCGGCCTCGACATTGTCGACATGAGTCACGTCTTCAACTTTGACGTGCCGTTCTCGCCCGAGGACTACGTCCATCGTATCGGCCGTACCGGCCGCGCGGGCAAGACCGGTCATTCCTTCACCCTGGCGTCGCCCGACGAAGGCAGCCTGGTCGAAGCGATCGAGAAGCTGATCGGCACCGAGATCCCGCGCATCGTGGTGCCGGGCATGGAAACCATCGCCTTCGAGCCGTCCGACGGACGCCGTCGCGGCCGTGGCCGGGGGGGACGGAGCGGCGGCCGCAGCGGCGCTGCGCCGGAACGGTCGCGCGGTCCGCGCCGCGAGCATCGCGAGCCCCGCGAGGAGCGGGCGCCGCGCGCCGAGAAGCCGGTCGAGCAGCCGATCGAGGGAGCGTCGGTCGTTGCACGCGAGCAACGGCCGGAGCGGCAGAATCGCGGACGCCGCCTGGAGCGCGAGCAGGTCCGCGAGGCCACGCCGCATCGTGAGCCACACCACGAACCCCGACGCGAGCCGCGTGCCGAGCGCCCGCAGCGCTCCCCTGATCGTCGCCGCGATCGCGACGACGGCCCCGCGCCAATGGGGCTGGGCGACCACGTCCCGGCCTTCCTCGCCCGATCGTTTCGCTAAGCCGTTCGTTCGAGGCTGACCATGCAGACCATCTTCGTCATGGTGAAGTGCGAGCTCGGCAAGGCTTATGACGTTGCCGAGGAAGCCGTGTCGGTCGAGCACGTCTCGGAGGTCTACTCGACCTCCGGCCAGTACGACCTCCTGATGAAGTGCTATCTCGACGAGAAGACCGATATCGGCCACTTCGTCACCAGCAAGCTGCAGACTCTGCCCTACGTGAAGGACACCTTCACGATGATCACCTTCAAGGCGTTTTCCTGACGTCGCGCTGGGCCGGCGATAGGGCGATCGTCCAGCCATGGAACCGCACATCGAGAAGTTGCCCGAAGCTGTCCATCTCGGCACGAGCGAAGACATCCCAGGTTTGATCGTCCAAGGTCGCACAGCCTGCGAGTTTTTGAATAGAGAAGCGGATAACTTCGCGCTCCCAGCGGACCAAAGTTCAGAACGCCTGACATAGCCCGCACGGAGGCCGGAAAATGCTGGCCTTCCAGCCGGAAAGGGTGCGGCCCATTACCTGTCCGGCTTTTCGCGCCGAGAATCCATCTCTGCCCTGGCCTGCCTGAGTCGCCGAACGGCATGCAAACGCCTCAGATTTCCAACGCCGGACACAGGCTGGAACCGCCCGGCTGGGCCGAGGCGCCGCCTTGCCCGATCATGCTCATTGGACCGCGCGCATCCTGCGCGCTCATGATCGGGCGCCTTTATCGGCGCGTATGAGCGCGCAGGATGCGCGCGGTCCAATGAGGATGACCCGGCGCACGCTCATCGTCTCCGCGCCGACCGAGCCGGACATTCCCACACTGGTCCATGTCAGGAGTTCTGAACTTCGCGCCCATGAGAGCCGCTCTCCCGGCGGTTCGGCGACGGCGACAAATTCACACGCTCTGAGCGGAGCGAGGACCTGGCGCCACTTCAACGGGTGCTCCTTCAGGATGACCGGAAAGGAACGCGAGCCCATGGGTCCGGCTTATGTTCAACGCGAAGCTGACGCATCTGCGGACGAGCCCGAGTCCAATCAGCGGCGACCGCCATCTTCTCCGTTCGATGGCGGACGCGAAAACGGCGCGTGATTGCCACGCGCCATCGGGAGGGATCTTCGCCCTTCAACACGGCGTGTCGAAGGGCGACCTTCGGCCGGTCAGTTGATCAGGCCGTAGAACTTGCCGGCGTTGGTGCAGGTGATCATGCGCGTCACCTCGGGCGAGACGTCGGCGAACTGCTCCTTGATGAACTTGTCGGAGTTCGGCCACACGCCGTCGCCGTGCGGGTAGTCGGAACCCCACATCAGGCTCTCCGCGCCCATGTCGTCGATCAGCTTGGCGCCGATGCGGTCGAACTGGAAGGTCGCCTTGCACTGGCGGCGCCAGTAGTCCGACGGCTTCATCTTGAGGCCGAGATCGGTGAAGCGGTCCTCCCATTCGAAATCCATGCGGTCGAGCGCATAGGGGATCCAGCCGCAGCCCGATTCGCCGAAGGCGATGCGGATGTTCGGATATCGCTCCAGCACGTTGGCCGCCATGATCGCGGCCAGGATGTTCACCAGGTTCATCTGGAAGCCGGAGACGACGGTGAAGAACACCGACCGGCCGACCCGGCCGCCATGCTTCTCGATGGTGCCCGGCGGGATGGTCGGGAAGGTGTGGAAGTGCAGCGGCAGCTGCACGTCGTTGACGGCCTTCCAGAGCGGCTCCCACATCGGGTGCCACATCGGCTCCATGTCCCACGAGCAGGACAGCTCGAGGCCGCGGATGCCCATCTTGGCGACGCGGTAGGTCTCCTTCACCGCGGCGTCTATGTCGCCATAGGGCAAGCAGGCCAGGCCGATGTGCCGGTCGGGATAGTGGCTGCAGAAGTCCTTCAGCCAGTCGTTGTAGATGCGCAGCATCTCGTTCGACGCATCCCGGTCGTTGAGCCGGCTCGAGGCGCCCAGGATGCCGTAGATCACCTCGGCATCGACGCCGTCGCGATCCATGTCCTTGATGCGCAAGTGCGGGTCGGAGCAACGGCGGATGTCCTTCGCGCCGTCCTCGTAGAGGCCGGTCTCCGCCATCACGTCGACACGGTGGTGCTTGCCCTTCTGGTATTTGGCGCCCGAGGGCCCCACGCCGTTCTTGAAGCCGAAGGACGCGCCGTTGTTGGCGGTCCACTTCGGGCCTTCGTCGGTGTCGATCACGAAGGGCATGCGGTCTTTCATGTCGCGCGGGGCCATCGACGTGAACAGGTCAGGCGGCATCCAGGGCATATCGAGATGGCAGTCAGCCGAAATGCGATTGTATTTCATGGCGTCGCTCCCTTGCTTGCCGAATTGTGCGCGCTTGCGGGCAGTTCGGGCAAGCGTCAGGTTTCGACCGTCAAAGGGAGTTTTGCATGGGGAAAATGACCCGTTTCCGATCATGAGGCACGGCTGTGGTACCTTGTTCGCTATCGGGCGATCTGCAATCCATACCGGAGGGCATCCATTCTTCGCGACGAGGTCGGTTTTGTATGCTGCCTGAGGAGCGCGGCAAGGGGCTGCTCTACGACATGCTCGACGCGCTGGAGAAAATCGGCCCCTGACGGCCACCGAGGAGTTTGTCATGGCTGCGGATAACACCGCCCGGCTCGAAGGAGACTACGACTACATCATCGCCGGCGCCGGGTCGGCGGGCTGCGTGCTGGCCAACCGGCTGTCGGCCGATCCGAACACGCGCGTGCTGCTGCTCGAAGCGGGTGGGCGCGACAACTGGATCTGGTTCCACATCCCCGTCGGCTACCTCTTTGCGATGGGCAATCCGCGCGCCGACTGGATGTTCCAGACCGAGAAGGAGCCGGGGCTGAACGGCCGTGCGCTCAACTATCCGCGCGGCAAGGTGATCGGCGGCTGCTCGGCGATCAACGGCATGATCTCGATGCGCGGCCAGGCCGCCGACTACGACCATTGGCGGCAGCTCGGTCTCGCCGGCTGGGGCTGGGACGACGTGCTGCCGATCTTCAAGCGGCTCGACAGCCATTTCCTCGGCGACACCGAGCATCACGGCGCCAGCGGCGAATGGCGGGTCGAGCAGCCCCGCGTGCGCTGGGACGTGCTGGACGCGGTGATCGCGGCGGCCAACGAGATGGGCGTTCCCCGGACGACCGACTTCAACACCGGCGACAACAACGGCGTCGGCTACTTCCACGTGAACCAGAAGCGCGGGCTGCGCATGTCGACCGCGCGCGCCTTCCTGAAGCCGGTGCTCGACCGGCCCAACCTGCGGCTGGAGACCGCCGTGCTGGTCGAGAGGGTCGTGGTCGAGGGCCGGCGCGCGGTCGGCGTGCAGTTCCGGCAGGACGGTCGCCTGGTCGAAGCCCGGACCCGGGGGGAGGTTGTCCTGTCGGCCGGCGCGATCGGCTCGCCGCAGATCCTGCA
>Ga0182738_1000712_pt1 | contig 44582 bp, 42 predicted proteins | sample eDN5th30CBELigMG_FD_128876 | JGI IMG/M metagenome (GOLD analysis project Ga0182738, IMG submission 128876) | Enriched Miracle-Growth compost microbial communities from Emeryville, California, USA - eDNA 5th pass 30_C BE-Lig MG (version 2)... ...
AAACGGGGCGCCGGCATTTCAGCAGCCCGTGCTACCGGAAAAGAACAAGGACTAGGATATGGCACAGGAACCCAGGGAACGCGGCCGCGATCGTGGCCGTGACCGCGAGGAGCGCGACGACGGCATCGTCGACAAGCTCGTTCACATCAACCGTGTCGCCAAGGTGGTCAAGGGTGGCCGTCGCTTCGGCTTCGCCGCCCTCGTCGTCGTCGGCGACCAGAAGGGCCGCGTCGGCTTCGGCCACGGCAAGGCGCGCGAAGTGCCGGAAGCCATCCGCAAGGCGACCGAGTCGGCCAAGCGCGACATGATCTTCGTGCCGCTGCGTTCCGGCCGCACGCTGCATCATGACGTGGAAGGCCGCTGGGGCGCCGGCAAGGTGCTGCTGCGCGCCGCCAAGCCTGGTACCGGCATCATCGCCGGCGGCCCGATGCGCGCCGTCTTCGAGACGCTCGGCATGCACGACGTCGTCGCCAAGTCGATGGGCTCGTCGAACCCCTACAACATGGTTCGCGCCACCTTCGACGCGCTCAAGAGCCAGATGCATCCCAAGGATGTGGCTGCTGCGCGCGGCATCAAGTATTCGACCCTTCAGGCCCGCCGCGGCACCGCCGTTGCGGCTGAAGAGTAAGCTGGAAGGACCACGAAAATGGCCAAGAAAGCTGCCAAGACCATCACCGTCGAGCAGATCGGTTCGCCGATCCGTCGGCCGAAGGAACAGCGTGCCACGCTGGTCGGCCTCGGCCTGAACAAGATGCACAAGCGGCGCACGCTGGAGGACACGCCTTCGGTGCGCGGCATGATCGCCGCCGTTTCGCACCTCGTCCGCGTCGTCGACGAGGCCTGATAGGCGCGCAGGAGAAAGACCATGAAACTCAACGATCTGCGTGACAACGAAGGCGCGACCCATTCCAAGAAGCGTCTCGGCCGTGGCATCGGCTCGGGCTCCGGCAAGACCGGCGGCCGCGGCGTCAAGGGCCAGAAGTCCCGCTCCGGCGTCGCCATCAACGGCTTCGAGGGCGGCCAGATGCCGCTCTATCGCCGCCTGCCGAAGCGCGGCTTCAACAACATCTTCGCGAAGCACTTCGTGACGGTGTCGCTGGCCCGCATCCAGGCCGCGATCGACGCCAAGAAGCTCGATGCCAAGGAGACGGTCAATGCCGAGGCGCTGGTCAAGGCCGGCGTCATCCGCCGCGCCAAGGATGGCGTTCGCATCCTTTCCGACGGCGAGCTGAAGGCCAAGGTCGCCTTCGACGTTGCCGGCGCCTCCAAGGCCGCTCTCGAAAAGATCGAGAAGGCCGGCGGCTCCGTCAAGCTGCCCGAGAAGGCGGCCGCCGAGTAAGCGCCGGGGGTAGGGCGCCTGGGCGCCCCGATCCGTCCCGTGAACGAGCGGCCGCGTCAGTGCGGCCGCTTGCATATTCGGGACTGCGAGCTTATCTCGGTTTCGCGCGTCGCCTGATCGGGCGCCTTTGCAGCGAGACCTAGAGCAATTCCAGGACAAGCGGGAACCGGTTTTCCGCCCGGAATTGCGAGAAAACAAAAGCGAGCGTTTCCGCGCTTCGAAGGAAGCGGAGATGCCCCGGCGGAGAATCAGGCATGGCTTCGGCTGCTGAACAACTTGCTTCCAATCTGAATTTCGCCACCTTCGCCAAGGCCGAGGAACTCAAGAAGCGCATCTGGTTCACGCTCGGCGCGATGCTGGTCTACCGGCTCGGCACCTACATTCCGCTGCCGGGCATCAACCCGGAAGCCTTCGCCCAGGCCTTCAAGCAGCAGAGCGGCGGCGTGCTGGGCATGTTCAACATGTTCGCCGGCGGCGCCGTCGAGCGCATGGCGATCTTCGCGCTGGGCGTCATGCCCTACATTTCCGCCTCCATCATCATGCAACTGATGACGTCGGTCATTCCCTCGCTCGAAGCCTTGAAGAAGGAAGGCGAGCAGGGCCGCAAGATCATCAACCAGTACACCCGCTACGGCACCGTCCTGCTTGCCATCGTCCAGTCCTACGGCATTGCGGTGGGCCTGCAGAGCGGCAACAACATGGTCATCCATCCCGGCCTGTTCTTCCAGCTTTCCACGGTCATCAGCCTGACCGGCGGCACCATGTTCCTGATGTGGCTGGGTGAGCAGGTCACCGCCCGCGGCATCGGCAACGGCGTGTCCTTGATCATCATGGCCGGCATCATCGCCGGCATGCCGCGCGCGCTCGGCGCGACACTGGAGATGGGCCGCACCGGCTCGCTGTCGACCGGCCTGATCCTGGCCATCATCGTGCTCGCTATCGTTGTGATCGCGCTGATCGTCTTCTTCGAGCGCGCCCAGCGCCGGCTGCTGATCCAGTATCCGAAGCGCCAGGTCGGCAACCGCATGTTCCAGGGCGACACCTCGCACCTGCCGCTGAAGCTCAACACCTCTGGCGTCATCCCGCCGATCTTCGCGTCCTCGCTGCTGCTCCTGCCGGCGACGCTGGCCGGCTTCTCCAACACCACCAACATGCCGGGCTGGGCGAACGCGATCCTGGCCGCGCTCGGCCACGGCCAGCCGCTCTACATGCTCTTCTACGGCGGCATGATCGCCTTCTTCACCTTCTTCTACACGGCCATCGTGTTCAATCCGAAGGAGACTGCCGACCAGCTCAAGAAGCATTCCGGCTTCATTCCCGGCTATCGCCCGGGCGAGCGCACGGCCGACTACATCGACTACGTGCTCACCCGCATCACGGTCATCGGCGCCATCTACCTCGTCGCCGTCTGTCTGCTGCCCGAATACCTGATCGCCGCAACTGGGATACCGTTCTACCTTGGTGGCACTTCGCTTCTGATCGTCGTCAGTGTAACGCTCGATACGGTCGCGCAGATCCAGGGGCACCTGATCGCGCACCAGTACGAAGGCCTGATCAAGAAGTCGAAGCTGCGCGGGGGTAAGAGAAGCAGATGAGGTTGATATTGCTTGGCCCGCCGGGAGCGGGCAAGGGGACGCAGGCACAGCGCATCGTCGAGAGAAACGGCGTGCCGCAACTCTCCACCGGAGACATGCTGCGCGCAGCGGTGAAGAACGGCACCGAGGTCGGCAAGCGCGCCAAGGCGGTGATGGACGCCGGCGAACTGGTGTCTGACGCCATCGTCAACGCCATCGTCGCCGAGCGGATCGACCAGCCCGATTGCGCCAACGGCTTCATCCTCGACGGCTATCCGCGCACGCTGCCGCAGGCCGATGCGGTGGAAGCGATGCTGGCCGAGCGCGGCTTGAAGCTTGACGCGGTGGTCGAACTGGTCGTCGACGACAAGGCGCTTGTCGGCCGCATCGTCAAGCGGGCGAAGGACGCCGAGGCGGCCGGGCAGCCCGTGCGCAAGGACGACAATCCGGAGGTGTTCGAGGAACGCCTGCGCGAATATTACAAGAAGACCGCCCCGCTCATCGGCTACTACTACGCCAAGGGCAACCTGAAGAGCGTCGACGGCATGGCCGACATCGATGCGGTTACCCGTCAGATCGAAGGCGTTCTCGCCGGCGCCTGACCTGAAAATCGAAGACTGCCCTTGACGGGGAGGCTGCCGTGGCGTATGGCGGCCCGTCTCCCGATCAGGCACGAGGCTTGCTTGTCCGCACGGACGAGGCAAGTTGGCTTTGAACTGGAACTCCCGCAAGGGCCGGGCTCCACCGGACGCGGGACATCTTGAAGCGCCAGCCCTGCTGGCCCATATGGAGAAGAGAGAAAATGGCCCGTATAGCCGGCGTCAACATCCCGACCAACAAGCGCGTCGTCATCGCGCTCCAGTACATCCACGGCATCGGCAAGAAGTTTGCCCAGGAGATCGTCGACAAGGTCGGCATCCCCGCCGAGCGCCGCGTCAACCAACTCACCGACGCCGAGGTGCTCGCCATCCGCGAGACCATCGACCGCGACTACCAGGTCGAGGGCGACCTGCGCCGCGAAGTCTCGATGAACATCAAGCGGCTGATGGACCTGGGCAGCTACCGCGGCCTGCGTCACCGCCGTTCGCTGCCGGTCCGCGGCCAGCGCACGCACACCAACGCCCGCACCCGCAAGGGTCCGGCGAAGGCGATCGCGGGCAAGAAGAAGTGATTTAGGAAGTAGGGCACTAAGGCATTAGGGCAGTAAGTTCGTATTCAAGCATACTGTCCTATTGCCCTACCCACCTACTGCCCTCCCAAGGTGTAGCCGCTGGAACTACGGCGGCGTAGAGATCGACTGAAAGGAAAGACATGGCCAAGGAAGCCACCCGCGTTCGCCGCCGCGAACGCAAGAACATTTCGTCGGGCGTCGCCCACGTCAATTCGACCTTCAACAACACCATGATCACCATTTCCGATGCGCAGGGCAATGCGATTGCCTGGTCGTCGGCGGGTGCTCAGGGCTTCAAGGGTTCGCGCAAGTCGACCCCGTTCGCCGCCCAGATGGCTGCCGAGGACGTCGCCAAGAAGGCGCAGGAGCATGGCATGCGCACCCTCGAGGTCGAGGTCTGCGGTCCGGGCTCGGGTCGTGAATCGGCGCTGCGCGCGCTGCAGGCGGCCGGCTTCATGATCACCTCGATCCGCGACGTGACGCCGATCCCGCACAATGGCTGCCGTCCGCGCAAGAAGCGGCGCGTCTAACAAGAATAAAGGTCCGTATCGGCGCCCGCGAACAACGGGCGCCTTTGCGGTTTCCAGGTCGCCCGCCACGATTGGATGGTGGCGGGGAAACGGAAGGAAGGCAACATGATCCAGAAAAACTGGCAGGACCTGATCAAGCCGAACAAGATCGAGTTCTCCTCCAAGAACAAGACGCTGACCACGCTGGTCGCCGAGCCGCTCGAGCGTGGCTTCGGCCTGACGCTCGGCAACGCGCTGCGGCGCGTGCTTCTGTCTTCGCTGCGCGGCGCCGCCGTCACCGCCGTCCAGATCGACGGCGTGCTGCACGAGTTCTCCTCCATCGCCGGCGTGCGTGAGGACGTCACCGACATCGTCCTCAACATCAAGGAAATCGCCATCAAGATGGAAGGCGACGGGCCGAAGCGCATGGTCGTGCGCAAGCAGGGTCCGGGCGCCGTCACCGCCGGCGACATCCAGACCGTGGGCGACGTCGAGATCCTCAACCCCGACCACGTCATCTGCACGCTGGACGAAGGCGCGGAAATCCGCATGGAGTTCACCGTCGACACCGGCAAGGGCTACGTGCCGGCCGAGCGCAACCGCGCCGAGGACGCGCCGATCGGCCTGATCCCGGTCGACTCGCTCTATTCGCCGGTCAAGAAGGTCTCCTACAAGGTCGAGAACACCCGCCACGGCGAGGAACTCGACAAGGACAAGCTGACCATGTCGATCGAGACCGACGGTTCGATCTCGGGCGAGGACGCGGTGGCTTTCGCCGCCCGTATCCTGCAGGATCAGCTCGGCCTGTTCGTCAACTTCGAGGAGCCGCACAAGGAAGTCGCCACCGAGGCCGTCACCGAGCTTGCCTTCAACCCGGCGCTGCTCAAGAAGGTGGACGAGCTGGAGCTGTCGGTCCGTTCGGCCAACTGCCTGAAGAACGACAACATCGTCTACATCGGCGACCTGATCCAGAAGACCGAGGCGGAGATGCTGCGCACCCCGAACTTCGGCCGCAAGTCGCTGAACGAGATCAAGGAAGTGCTCGCGGCAATGGGCCTGCATCTCGGCATGGAAGTGCCGGACTGGCCGCCGGAGAACATCGAAGACCTCGCCAAGCGTTACGAAGACCAGTACTGAACCTGAATAGAACATGGTTCCAAGGACCGGTTCGCCGGTCCGACGGCCATGTGGAAAACCATCAGAGGCCGTGGCCTCTTGAACAATTGAAGAAGGAAAAGACCCATGCGCCACGGTTTCCAGGGCCGCCGCTTCTCCCGCAGCCAGAGCCATCGCAAGGCGATGTTCGCCAACCTCGCCGTCTCGCTGATCGAGCATGAGCAGATCGTCACTACGCTGCCGAAGGCGAAGGACCTGCGTCCCATCGTCGAGAAGCTGGTGACGCTCGGCAAGCGCGGGGACCTGCACGCACGCCGCCAGGTGATCGCCCAGATCGGCAACGAGGGCGTGGTCAAGCGCCTGTTCGACACCATCGCACCGCGTTATGCGGAGCGTCATGGCGGCTACCTGCGCATCATGAAGGCCGGCTTCCGCCAGGGCGACAACGCCCCGATGGCCGTCATCGAGTTCGTCGACCGCGACACGTCCGCCAAGGGCGCCGCCGACCGCGCTCGCCTTGAGGCGGAAGGCACCGAGGAAGCCGCAGCCTGACAGGCACGGTCTTTCGCAGAACGGATCAAGGGGCCTTCGGGCCCCTTTTTCGTTGCGCGCCCCTTTTCGTTGCACCGACGCCGGCTGTGCATCGTCATGGCCCTTTAATCGCATCGTCATCGCACAGTCACTCAGGCGCTCAACACCAAGGACGGCACGGTGATGACGGTGACCTACGGCAATTCCGACGAGGCGGACGACCAGGAACACACCGGCGCGCAACTCCGCGTCGCCGCCTTTGGTCCGCATGCCGCCAACTTCGCCGGCCAGACCGACCAGACGGACATGTTCTACATCATTTCCGATGCGTTGAAGCTCCAGCCCGAGCAGCGCGCCGGCGCGCAGTAAGCCGGTTTCCCAAGGCGTCGGCCTGGCCGGCCGGCGCTTCCTTTGCGAGGCCGCACAGAGATTGCTCTGTGCGGCCTTTCATTTTGCACAATCGTCGCGACAATGGCGCCCGACCGTTGGAGGATTCGTTCATGCGCGCCAGAAGGCCGATGCTCTATTTCGCGTGTGCCCTGATGGCGGCTTTTGCCGCGCTGACGGTCGGCCGCGCGGTGGCTGAGGACAAGAACAACGAACCCGGCCTGACCGAGGTGCTGACCGACCTGCTGCACGGCGCCGAAGGCGACGATGCCACCGCCGGCCCCGACCGCCGCGTGCCCTTCGGGCGCGAGGAGATGCAGCTATCCTTCGCTCCGCTGGTCAAGCAGACCGCGCCGGCGGTGGTCAACGTCTATGCCTCGCAGACCGCCAAGGTCGTTTCGCCCTTCGAAGGCGACCCGTTCTTCGAGCAGTTCTTCGGCCGTTCGCAGCCGCGCGCCCAGTCGTCGCTGGGCTCCGGCGTGCTGGTCGACCCGAGCGGCATCATCGTCACCAATTTCCATGTCATCAAGGGCGCCGACGAGGTCAAGGTCGCGACCTCCGACGGCCGCGAATTCGCCTCCAAGATTCTCCTGAAGGACGAGACGCTCGACCTCGCCGTACTCAAGATCGAATCGGACAAGCCGTTCCCGACGGTGCCCATAGGCGATTCCGACGCGCTCCAGGTCGGCGATCTGGTGCTGGCGATCGGCAACCCGTTCGGCGTTGGCCAGACGACCACCAGTGGCATCGTCTCGGCGCTGGCGCGAACCCATATCGGCATTTCCGATTCCGGCTTCTTCATCCAGACCGACGCCGCCATCAATCCCGGCAACTCCGGCGGCGCGCTCATCAACATGGCGGGCCAGCTGATCGGCATCAACACCGCCATCTTCAGCCGCAGCGGCGGCTCCATCGGCATCGGCTTCGCCATTCCCTCCAACATGGTGCACGCCTTCGTCGAGGCGGCCAAGGCCGGCCGCGACTTCTTCGAGCGGCCCTATATCGGCGCCACCTTCGATCTCGTGACCCCGCAGATCGCCGAATCGCTCGGCATGGACAAGCCGTATGGCGCACTGGTTTCGGCGGTCGAGCCGAACGGTCCTTCGCAGAAAACGGGCCTGAAACCGGGCGATGTCGTGCTGACCTTCAACGGCACCGCGCTGGAGAACGTCGACGCGCTCGGCTACCGGCTGGCGACGCAGCCGATCGGCGCCACCGCGCAACTGGGCATCCTCACCAAGGGCGAGCAGAAGACGGTCGACATTGTGCTGGAGCGCGCGCCTGAGGGGGCTGCCTCCACGCAGGTGGTGCTGCGCGGCCGCAGTCCCTTCGCCGGCGCCAAGGTGGCGCTTCTGTCGCCCAGGCTTGCCCAGCGCCTCGGCATGAACGCCGATTTGAAGGGCGTCACCGTCGTCGATGTCGATCCCAATTCGCCCGCCGCCGATTTCGGCTTCCAGCCGGGCGACATCGTGCGCGAGGTCAACGGGGCGACCATCGACAGCGCCCAGAAGCTGGAACAGGCCGTGGCGCAGAACACCCGCTGGTGGCGCTTCACTGTCGAGCGCAATGGCCAGCTCCTGCGTCAGATGCTGCGCTACTGATCGGCCTGTGGGCTCTTTCGGCCGGCGCTGGTTCTCGGCGCCGGCCACGCCTATATTCGCGCCATCATGGCCGACCTTTTCAACACCGACGGACCCAAGGCGCCGCCGCCCGGCCAGCCGCTTGCCGACCGCATGCGGCCGAAGACGCTTGCCGAGGTGGTCGGCCAGGAGCACCTGACCGGATCGGACGGCGCGCTGACGCGCCTGATCGCTTCCGGCTCGCTCGGCTCGATGATCTTCTGGGGGCCGCCCGGCACCGGCAAGACGACCGTGGCGCGGCTCTTGGCCGGCGAGACGAAGCTCGCCTTCGAGCAGATCTCGGCGATCTTCACCGGCGTCGCCGACCTGAAGAAGGTGTTCGAGGCGGCACGGCTGCGCCGTGCCAACGGTCGCCAGACCTTGCTGTTCGTCGACGAGATCCATCGCTTCAACCGTGCCCAGCAGGACAGTTTCCTACCCGTCATGGAAGACGGCACCGTCATTCTGGTGGGCGCCACGACCGAGAACCCGTCCTTCGAGCTGAATGCGGCGCTCCTGTCGCGGGCGCGTGTGCTGGTCTTCCATTCGCTCGGCGAAGACAGCATCGAGAAGCTTCTGACGCGCGCCGAGGCCATGCAGGCCAGCGCCCTGCCGCTGGACGCCGAGGCGAGGGCGGTGCTTGCGCGCATGGCCGACGGCGACGGCCGCGCCTCGCTCACGCTGGCGGAAGAAGTGTGGCGCGCCGCCAAGCCCGGCGAGGTGTTCGACGCCGAGGGCCTGCAACGCATCGTCCAGCGCCGTGCGCCGATCTACGACAAGGGGCAGGACGGCCATTACAACCTGATCTCGGCTTTGCATAAATCCGTGCGCGGTTCCGATCCGGATGCCGCGCTCTACTATCTTTGCCGCATGTTCGACGCCGGCGAGGACCCGCTCTATCTCGGACGCCGACTGGTGCGCATGGCGGTGGAGGATATCGGTCTGGCCGACCCGCAAGCGCTGGTCGTCGCCAACGCCGCCAAGGACGCCTACGACTATCTCGGCTCGCCGGAGGGCGAACTGGCCTTCGCGCAGGCCTGCGTCTATCTGGCGACCGCGCCGAAGTCGAACGCGGTCTACACCGCCTTCAAGGCGGCGACCCGCGCGGCAAAGGAACATGGTTCGCTGCTGCCGCCCAAGCATATCCTCAACGCGCCGACCAAGCTGATGAAGGAAGAGGACTACGGCTCCGGCTATCGCTACGACCACGACGAGCCGGACGCCTTCTCCGGCCAGGACTATTTCCCCGAGAAGATGGGTCGCCGGACCTTCTACGATCCGCCCGAGCGCGGTTTTGAGCGCGATATCCGCAAGCGCCTCGACTACTGGTCGAAGCTGCGCCGCGAGCGGCGACACCGGTCCGCTTCGCCAGACTGCCCGAAAACTTGAAACAGCTTCAAACCGGGTTACCCGAGTAGCCCCTTGCGCTCGGCATGCCACCCGGGCGACAGACTACAGGTCGGGAGGACAGCCGGATATCGCGTGGCCAGAGAGCAGGGCGTTACGGCTGTCGGGGATAGGCAGCCATTGTGGCGACCGGGAGGAACAATGCTCGATAAATTTTTCAGATTGTCGGAAAATGGCACCACCGTGCGCACCGAACTGGTGGCCGGCCTGACCACTTTCCTGACCATGTCCTACATCATCTTCGTCAACCCGGACATCCTGTCCTCGACGGGCATGGACCGCAACGCCGTCTTCGTCGCCACCTGCGTGGCCGCGGCCATCGGCTCGGCCGTCATGGGCATGGTCGCCAACTGGCCGATCGGCATGGCGCCGGGCATGGGACTGAACGCCTTCTTCGCCTTCACCGTCGTCGCCGCCATGGGCTTTTCCTGGCAGCAGGCGCTGGGCGCCGTGTTCATCTCGGGCGTGATCTTCCTGCTGCTGACCGTCACCGGCGCGCGCGCCTGGTTGATCCGCGGTATTCCGAAGTCGCTGCGTAGCGCCATTGCCGTCGGCATCGGCCTGTTTCTGGCGATCATCGCGCTGAAGACCTCGGGCATTGTCGTCGCCAATCCGGCGACGCTGGTCGGCCTCGGCGACCTCGGCAATACCGGCACGCTACTCGCCATCTTCGGCTTCTTCGTCATCGCCGCCCTCGACGCGCTGAAGGTGAAGGGCGCGATCCTGATCGGCATCCTCGTTGTCACGCTGGCCTCGATGGCGCTCGGCGTCAGCGAGTTCCACGGCATCGTTTCGGCGCCGCCGAGCCTGGCGCCGACCTTCCTGCAACTCGACATCATGGGCGCGCTGCATGCCGGCTTCCTGCACGTCATCCTGGTCTTCGTGCTGGTCGAGGTCTTCGACGCCACCGGCACGCTGATCGGCGTCTCCAAGCGCGCCGGCCTGATCGAGGAGGGCAAGAAGAGCAACCTCGGCCGCGCCCTGCTGGCCGATTCGACGGCCATCACCGTCGGCTCGCTGCTCGGCACCTCCAGCACCACGGCCTATGTCGAGAGCGCCTCGGGCGTCCAGGCCGGCGGCCGCACGGGCCTCACGGCGCTGACCATCGCGGTGCTGTTCCTGGCTGCGCTGTTCATCTCGCCGCTGGCGGGCTCCGTGCCGGGCTACGCCACGGCTCCGGCGCTGCTCTACGTCGCCGGCCTGATGCTGCACGAACTGGTGGAGATCGACTGGACCGACGTCACCGAGGCGACGCCGGCGGCGCTGACGGCCATCATCATGCCGTTCACCTATTCCATCGCCAACGGTCTCGCCTTCGGCTTCATCAGCTACGTCATCCTCAAGGCCGCCACCGGCAAATGGCGCGTCATCCACGCCGCGACCTGGATCGTGGCGGCGCTGTTCGTCGTCCGCTACGCCATGCTGTCGGAATAGCCACGGCAGCGATACATAGCTTCCCTATGCATGGCCGATGTTCTAGACATCGGCCATGCTGAATCTCGGGCTGGTGATCGTCGGCGGGGGTATAGGAGCTGGTATCCGCCACCTCCTCAACATGGGCGCCATGCGTCTTCTCGGCTCCGGCTATCCCTGGGGCACGATGATCATCAATATCACCGGCTCCTTCGCCATGGGCGCCTTCATCGAGTTGCTGGCGCGGCGCGCCGGCGCTTCCAACGAACTGCGCCTGTTCGTCGCCACCGGCATCCTCGGCGGCTACACCACCTTCTCCTCCTTCTCGCTCGATTTCGCCGCGCTGTGGGAACGCGGCGCGCTCGGCCCGGCGCTGGCTTATGTGCTGGTTTCCGCCGTCGGCGGCATCCTTGCCCTGTTCGCCGCCTTCTGGCTCGTCAGAAATCTCGTCTGAAGCCCTTGCCGCCGCTGAAAAGGCACGGCAGATAGCCGGACATGGCTGGCGTCGAACAAATTACCGTTGAAGCAGGCGAAGCGGGCATGCGTCTCGACCGCTGGTTCAAGGCCCATTACCCGGGCCTCGGCTTCGGCCATCTGCAGAAATTGCTGCGCTCGGGACAGGTGCGCGTCGACGGCGGCCGCGCCAAGACCGACACGCGCGTCGAGCCGGGGCAGGTGGTGCGCATTCCGCCGCTGGACGTCGACAAAAAGGGCGACGCCAACCTCACCGGCCATTCGATCCGCAACCAGGACGATGCCGACGTGCTGGCCAAGATGCTGCTGCACGAGGACGACAAGGTGTTCGTCTTCAACAAGCCGGCGGGGCTTGCCGTGCAGGGCGGCTCGGGCGTGACGCGCAACGTCGACGACATGCTGGAAGCCTGGCGCAACAAGAAAGGCGAGAAGCCGCGCCTCGTCCACCGGCTCGACCGCGACACGTCGGGCGTGTTGGTGGTGGCGCGCACGCGCCTTGCCGCCATGAAGCTGTCGGAAGCCTTCCGCGCCCGCGAGACCAAGAAGACCTACTGGGCGCTGGTCAAGGGCGTGCCACCGAAGCGCGAGGACAAGATCTCGACCTGGCTCGTCAAGGAGCAGACACCGGACGGTGACCGCATGCGTGTCGCCAAACATGGCGAGAAGGGCGCCGACCACGCCGTTTCCTTCTATCATGTCGTCGAGCAGGCAGCGCGCTCGCTGACCTGGCTGGAGATGGAGCCCTACACCGGCCGCACCCATCAACTGCGCGTCCACGCCGCCTATATCGGCTGCCCGATCATCGGCGATCCGAAATACTTCGAGGCCGACACCAACTGGGAATTTCCCGGCGGCATCCAGAACCGGCTGCACCTGCACGCCCGCCGCATCCGCATTCCGCATCCGGGGCAGGGCGTGCTCGACGTCACGGCGCCCATGCCGCCGCACATGCGCCAGAGCTGGAACCTGATCGGCTTCGACGAGCAGAGCGCGGAGCAGGCGACGTGACCGCACCTGCATTGACGCGCTACGACGCGATCGATGCCACCGCGGCCGCGCTCATGGTCGGCATTACCTTCTCCTGGGGGTTGAACTACGTCGCCGCCAAGATTTCCTACGCAGGCTTCGACCCGGTCTTCGTTTCCATCATGCGTTCGCTGCTCGGCGGCCTGTGCGTGGTCGCCTGGTGCCGCTGGCGCAGCATTTCGCTTCTGAGCCGCGACCGCACGCTTGCGGCCGGCATCGGCGTCGGCCTGCTGTTCGGCGTCGAGTTCCTGTTCCTCTATATCGGCCTGGAGCACACGACGGTGGCACGCAACACGCTGCTGGTGAACGCCATGCCATTCTGGATGCTGCTCGGCGGCCACTTCCTGCTCGGCGAACGCATGACGACGCGCAAGGTGTTCGGCCTCGTGCTGGCCTTTGCCGGGCTGATCGTGGTGTTCGCCGACAAGCTCGGCGCATACGAGCAAAGCATGCTCACCGGCGACCTGCTCAGTCTCGGCGCCGGCGTCGCATGGGCCGCGACGAATATCCTCATCAAGCGCTCCAACCTCACCACCGTGCCGGCGGAGAAGCTTCTGCTCTACCAACTGGCGGGTGCGGCGGTGGTCGGGCTTCTGGTCCTGCCTTTCTCCGGGCCGCCGGTGCGCGTCTTCGCGCTGGCGCCGACGCTGGCGCTGCTGTTCCAGGCCGTCTTCATCGTCGCCTTCACCTATGTGCTGTGGTTCTGGATGCTCGGCCGCTATCCGGCCTCGGGCCTGTCGAGCTTCGCCTTCCTGACGCCGGTCTTCGGCGTACTCTGCGGCGTGCTTTTCCTGGGCGAGCCGCTTTCGGCCGGGATTTTCGCGGCGCTTGTGCTGATCGTTGCCGGATTGGTCATTGTCAACAGGCCTCCGCGACGCCAGATACCGGGTGAGGTGCCCGATGCGTGATATTTTGAGCGATCTTGAAGCCGGCAAGCTGCTGTCCGATCCTGATCCGGTTCGCCGTGCCCAGATCCAGATGCGGACGCCGCTGCCCAAGCGGTTCTACAAGGCCGTCTCGGTGGAGCCGGACGGCGAGGTCTTCGGCGTACGGCTGGACGGAAAGCCGGTGCGGACGCCCGGCAAGGCGCTGCTGGCGCTGCCGAACGCGGCGGCTGCCGCTCTGGTGGCCGGCGAGTTCGAGGCGCAGGCCGAGGTCATCGATCCGGTGACCATGCCGACGCTCAGGCTGGTCAACACGGCCATCGACGGTGTCGCCGCCGATCCGCAGGCGGTGCTGGAGGACATCTTGCGGTTCGCCTCGTCCGATCTGCTGTGCTATCGCGCGGATGGCCCGCAAGGGCTGGTGGACCGCCAGAACCGGCACTGGGACCCGGTGCTGGACTGGGCGCGCAGCGACCTCGGTGCGCGCTTCAACCTCGCCGAAGGCGTCATCCATGTCGAGCAGCCACGCGGTACGATCGCCGTGCTCGGCGCGCATCTCGCCCGCCGTGCCGATCCGCTCAGGCTTGCGGCGCTGCACGTCATGACGTCGCTGACCGGTTCGGCGCTGCTGGCGCTGGCGGTCGAGGCCGGCGGGCTCGATACCGAAGCGGCGTGGCTCGCCGCCCATGTCGACGAGGACTGGCAGATCGAGCAGTGGGGGCAGGACGCCGAGGCCCTGTCGCGCCGCGCCCAGCGCAAGCGCGACATGATGGCGGCGGCAGGCCTGCTTGCTGTGCTGGATTGATTTGGCGGCTTCCCGCCATCCCCTTGAAAATTAGACCAAAGCCGTAATCCCAAAGGCTCTCTGCCGTCGGTCGCGACTTTCTGCCAGTTTGCGCCTGCGTCCGCTGCCCGTCCGCATCCCGAGGAGGAGATGCGGGCCTGCCGGCGCAGCATCGCAACGCTTGATGGGAGAACAGTCATGACAGTGGCCTCGACCACCGCCGGCACAGCCAGCCGCGGCATGACGCGGGAGGAAAAGAAGGTCATCTTCGCCTCGTCGCTCGGCACGGTCTTCGAATGGTACGATTTCTATCTCTACGGGTCGCTCGCCGCCTTCATCGGCTCGACCTTCTTCTCCTCCGCCATTCCCGAGGCGACGCGCAACATCTTCGCGCTGCTGGCCTTCGCGGCGGGCTTCCTGGTGCGCCCGTTCGGCGCGCTGGTGTTCGGCCGCGTCGGTGATCTCGTCGGTCGCAAGTATACTTTCCTCGTCACCATGACGATCATGGGCTTGTCGACCTTCCTGGTCGGCGTGCTGCCCGGCTATGCGAGCTGGGGCATGGCCGCACCCATCATCCTGATCCTGCTGCGCATGCTTCAGGGCCTGGCGCTGGGCGGCGAATATGGCGGTGCGGCGACCTACGTGGCCGAGCACGCACCCGACGACCGCCGCGGCTACTACACGTCGTGGATCCAGACCACGGCGACGCTTGGCCTGTTCCTGTCGCTAGTCGTCATCCTTGTCGTGCAGTCTTCGCTGAGCAAAGAGACCTACACCGAGTGGGGCTGGCGCATTCCCTTCATCGTCTCCTTCGTACTCCTGGCCGTCTCCGTGTGGATCCGCCTGCAATTGTCCGAATCGCCGACCTTCCAGCGCATGAAGGACGAGGGCAAGACCTCCAAGGCGCCGCTCAAGGAAGCTTTCGGCCAGTGGAAGAACGCCAGGATCGCGCTGCTGGCGCTGCTCGGCCTCACCGCCGGCCAGGCCGTGGTGTGGTACAACGGCCAGTTCTACGCGCTGTTCTTCCTCACCAACGTGCTGAAGGTCGACGCCTGGTCGGTCAACATCATGATCGCCATCGCGCTCGCCATCGGCTCGATCTTCTTCGTCGTCTTCGGCTGGCTGTCGGACCGGATCGGCCGCAAGCCGATCATCATGGCCGGCTTCGTTCTGGCGATCCTGACCACGTTCCCGCTGTTCAAGGCGCTGACCTGGGCCGCCAACCCGACGCTGGCGGCAGCCCAGCAGAACGTGCGGGCGACCGTCACAGCGGCCCCCGGCGACTGCAAGTTCCAGTTCAACCCGGTGGGTACTGCAAAGTTCACCACCTCCTGCGACATCGCCACCTCCTTCCTGACGAAGAACTCGGTTCCCTATGACGTGGTGACGACGGCGGCACCCGGCACTGCCGCCACCGTCACCATCGGCAACGAGACGGTCGAGTCCTACGACGCGGTGGCCGCCGGCGCCGACGCCAAGGCGAAGGATGCCGTGTTCGCCAAGGGCATCAACATCGCCCTGCAGGACGGCGGCTATCCGCTGAAGCGGGCGGCTGCGACGGTCGCCGACCAGAAGCTCGACGCCTTCGTCGCCGCCAATCCGGAATTGAAGCTCGACGCCGCCGCGATCCGCGCCGGCGAGAAGAAGACGGTGCCGGCAGCCCAGGCGATCGCCGACAAGATCGTTACCGCCGAGGAGGCGGCGGGCGCGACCGAGATCACCGCCTATTCGATCCCCAACGGTGGCGCCTTCTCGATGTTCGCGGACCCGGCCAGGATCAACTGGCCGCTGACCATCGCCATCCTGTTCGTGCTGGTGCTCTACGTAACCATGGTATATGGGCCGATAGCCGCAATGCTGGTGGAGATGTTCCCGACCCGCATCCGCTACACCGGCATGTCGCTGCCCTACCACATCGGCAACGGCTGGTTCGGCGGCCTGCTGCCGGCGACCGTGTTCGCGCTCAGCGCCTACAAGGGCGATATCTACTACGGCCTCTGGTACCCGGTGGCGATCGCGGCCATGTCGCTCGTCATCGGCACGATCTTCGTGCGCGACACGCTGGGCACGAATCTGGACGAGAAAGAGTAGCGGCTTCAAGCCCAGTCTTCTTCAAAAGCAAAAACCCGGCGGGAACCCGCCGGGTTTTCCGTCGCCCGTATCAATAGATGCCGGCGGTAGACAGGCCGAGCGCCGTAGCACCGGCAAACCGGGACTGTGAACCGGGTTGAAGGGGATGGTACCGGGCCCCCTGGATGTCCCGGAATCGACGCTCCAGTCCGTTCGGCCGACAAAACCCCGCACCGCCTGCAACCTCCATCGCAAGCGTCACCGCGGCGATCGCATTTTCGGCTACAAGGTTACGGCCGATCATCACCTCGTTGACAGTGTCCGCGGACGGCGCGTTCCTGTCTATGACATCGAGCATCCAGCGATGGGCCAGTTGCGCGGCGCGCAGCGCCGTTTCCATCCGCCCCGCGAGTGCGACGGTGTCCGAGTTCGGCTGCTTGCGGCTGGCCAGATCCAGGGCGATGTCGCGCGCAGATTCCGCCACGCCCAGATACACCGAATAGATCAACGGGATTGCGATCGTCGCGATCACCTGGAACAGGGGGTGCCATTCGCCGGCTTTGCGGGACAAGGCGACGGCGGTGTCAGGCACGAAGAGGCCCTCGATGATGACGTCGTTGGAGCCGGTGCCTCGCATGCCCAGCGTGCGCCAGTTGTCGAGCACTTTCACCTCCGCCGCCTTCATGGAAACCGGGAAATGGATGATCGTCTCCGGCGGGCTGTCTCCATCGGGTTTGACGAGGGCGGTGGTCATCAGCACGTCGCCGATCGGCGATCCGGATGTGAAGACCTTCCGGGCGGTGATGCGATAGCCGCCTTCGACCTTGGCGGCCCAGCCTGCTCCGCCGACCCAGTCCGACCCGCCGCTGGAGAGTAGGATAATGCCGTCGCCAGCGACGCGCTTCAGCAACGGCTCGACGGCCGTTACCTTCTGATGGCGCCAGCGCCACGCGGGGATCGCCACCTGATGGGTGTGCATCGCGAAGGCGAGGGCGGTGGAGCCGCAGTGGCGCGCGATCTCCTGCAGCATCGCCGAGAGTTGACGGATGTCGGCGTCGCCGCCGCCGAGCGCGGCCGGCACGCCGGCCCTGGCAAGACCCGCCTGTTTCAGAGCGGCGTAGTTGACGGCGGCGAATTCGTCGTTCGCATCTGCGGCTTCTGCTCTCGCCGCGATTTCGGGAACCAGCAACCGCACCTTTTCGACTGGCGTCGCCTGCACATCTTCCACTTCTCTTGTGATTGTCTGGGTGGACATTGAAACCTCCTTCACGACATCGATGGCGAAGGATGCCGTTCAGGCGTTGGCCGCTCCAGTCCACGAACTGTACCGCAAATGGCGCAGGCAGGCGTTTCTTGGCAGGTAGAGCGCATGCGGCTATAATTGGAAAGGCCAACGACCGAGCATCCGACGATGGGCGATCAAGGCAGTTACGGCCAGTTCTGTCCCGTCTCCATGGCTGCGGAGATTCTCTGCACGCGCTGGACTGCCCTTGTCGTGCGCGAACTCCTGTGCGGCAGCACGCGCTTCAACGATCTACGGCGCGGCGTGCCGCGCATGTCGCCGTCGCTTTTGTCCAAGCGTCTGAAAGATCTGGAAAAAGCCGGCGTCATCGTCACGGCGCCCGGCAGCTCTGGTTCGACGGAGTACCGTTTGTCGGCCGCCGGCGAGGAACTGGGTCCGATCATCCTCGGCATGGGTTTCTGGGGGCAGAGGTGGATAGAGTCCCAACTGTCGCTCCAGAATCTCGATCCCTCGTTGTTGATGTGGGACATCCGCCGCAAACTCGATCCCCAACCGCTGCCGGCCAGAAAATGCACGATACAGTTTCAGTATCCCGAATTGCGGGATGCCCAGCGAAATTGGTGGATGGTCATCGAGAATGGTGAGGTCGACCTGTGCAGTTCCGATCCGGGCTATGAGGTCAACCTGCTCGTGCGGAGTTCACTGCGGACGATGACGGCCATCTGGATGGGGTTTGCGGCTATCCCACGCGAACTTGAGGCCGGGCGGCTGGAACTGGAAGGCGAGCGCCCGATCGCCAACGCGATCCAGAGGTGGCTGTCCCTGAGCACCTTTGCACCGGAGCCGCGCCAGGTTTCCTGAACAGGAACCGCAAAGCAAAACCCCGGCGCTGGCGCCGGGGTTCTGATGGTCAAGACGATCTGCCTGAACGGCCGATCTCACACCGAATAGTACATGTCGTACTCGACCGGATGCGGCGTCATTTCGAAGCGCATCACTTCGGCCATCTTCAGCTCGATGTAGGAATCGATCTGGTCGTCGTCGAAGACACCGCCGGCCTTCAGGAAGCCGCGATCCTTGTCGAGCGACTGCAGCGCCTCGCGCAGCGAGCCGCACACGGTCGGGATCTTCTTGAGCTCCTTCGGCGGCAGGTCGTAGAGGTCCTTGTCCATCGGCTGGCCGGGATGGATCTTGTTCTTGATGCCGTCGATCCCCGCCATCAGGAGCGCCGAGAAGGCGAGGTAGGGATTCGCGCCCGGATCGGGGAAGCGGACCTCGAGGCGCTTGGCCTTCGGCGAATTGCCGAACGGAATGCGGCAGGAAGCCGAGCGGTTGCGCGCCGAATAGGCCAGCAGCACCGGCGCCTCGTAGCCCGGCACCAGCCGCTTGTAGGAATTGGTCAGCGGGTTGGTGAAGGCGTTGATGGCCTTGGCGTGCTTGATGACGCCGCCGATGAAGAACAGGCAGCTCTCCGACAGGCCGGCATATTCGTTGCCGGCGAAGGTCGGCTTGCCGCCCTTCCAGATCGACATATTGACGTGCATGCCCGAGCCGTTGTCGCCGAAGACCGGCTTCGGCATGAAGGTGGCCGTCTTGCCGTAGGCGTTGGAAACCTGATGCACGACATACTTGTACATCAGGATCTTGTCGGCGTTGCGCACCAGCGTGTCGAACTTGATGCCGAGCTCATGCTGGCCTGCGGCGACCTCGTGATGGTGCTTTTCCACCCGCACGCCCATTTCGGTGAGCACGGTCAGCATCTCGGAGCGCATGTCCTGGGCATTGTCGATCGGCGGCACCGGGAAATAGCCGCCCTTGATGCGCGGCCGGTGGCCGAGGTTGCCGGTCTCGTAGTCGGTGTCGTCGTTCGAGGGCAGGTCGGCGCCGTCCAGCTTGAAGCCGGTATTGTAGGGATCGGCCTTGAACTTGACGTCGTCGAAGACGAAGAATTCGGCTTCCGGGCCGACATAGATGGTGTCGCCGATGCCTTCCGCCTTCAGGTAGGCCTCGGCCTTCTTGGCGGTGCCGCGCGGGTCGCGGTTGTAGGCCTCGCCGGAGATCGGGTCGAGGATGTCGCACAGGATCACCATGGTCGACTGCGCGAAGAACGGGTCCATGTGCACCGTCTCGGGATCGGGCATCAGCACCATGTCGGATTCGTTGATGGCCTTCCAGCCGGCGATGGACGAACCGTCGAACATGACGCCGTCGGCGAACATGTCCTCTTCCACCTCGGCGACGTCGACGGTCACATGCTGGAGCTTGCCCTTCGGGTCGGTGAAGCGCAGGTCGAGGAACTTCACGTCATTGTCCTTGATTTGCTTCATGATGTCGGCTGCGGTCGTCATAGGCTGTTTTCCTGTGGCTTTGACTGTCTGTTGGAAATTCTATTGTTTGGAGCCGGACTAGATGGCATCGGGCCCGGTTTCGCCGGTGCGGATGCGCACCACTTCCTCGATGTTGGAGACGAAGATCTTGCCGTCGCCGATGCGCCCGGTCTGGGCGGCCTTGCGGATCGCCTCGATGGCGGCGTCCACGGCGTCGTCGCCGAGCACGACCTCGATTTTCACCTTGGGCAGGAAGTCGACGACGTATTCGGCGCCGCGATAAAGCTCGGTGTGGCCCTTCTGGCGGCCGAAGCCTTTCGCCTCGGTCACCGTGATGCCTTGCAGGCCGGCTTCCTGAAGCGCCTCCTTCACCTCGTCGAGCTTGAACGGTTTGATGATCGCTTCGATCTTCTTCATCGCAACATGGCCTCCAAATGCAATTCGAGAGGGCTGCGGCCCGCTCGCGCAATTGGAAAGCAGGAAGCGTGCCAGTTCGAAAAACGCGCGTTTATGGGCAGGTTTCCAATCTTCGGCCGCATATCTGCGAAAACCCTCTGCAGGTCTGCTTAATTCTTGTGCAGTTAGCCTCCTTCTCGATCACGTGGGTACCTGCGCCCCCACCATCCCGAACGATGCGCGCTGCCAACCGGCTGGCCATTTGCATCGAGCAAGAAACTGGCTGATCCTGAAGCGCCAACGGAACACTCCATTTATGACCATTGAGCTGCTGACGTCCGCCGAAATGGGCGAGGTCGATCGCCGGGCCATCGCGGCGGGGCCGTTCGACGGCATCGGCCTGATGCGCAACGCCGGACGGGCGGTGGCGTCGCTGGTTCTGGCGCGCTGGCCCGGCGCGCCGCGCGTGCATGTGCTCGCCGGGCCGGGCAACAATGGCGGCGACGGCTATGTCGTGGCTCGGCTGCTGCATGAAAGCGCCGTCGCGGTTTCGCTGTGGGCGTCGGGCAAGCCGCGAACCGGCAGCGACGCCGCGCTTGCGGCGGCCGGATGCCCGCTGCCGGTGCATGACCTCGCCGCCCTCGACGCGGAGCCGGGCGATCTGGTGGTCGACGCGCTCTATGGCGCAGGCCTGTCGAAACCGCTTGTTGGCGCGGATGCGCGGGCCGTCGACAAGGTGGCGGCGCTCGGCCTCGCTGTCGTCGCGGTGGACCTGCCGTCCGGCGTGTCGGGCGACAGCGGCAAGGTGCTTGGTCGTGCTTTCAAGGCGAACCTGACCGTCACTTTCGCGCGGAAAAAACCCGGCCATCTGCTGTTACCCGGCCGCGAACTCTGCGGTGAGGTCGTGGTGGCCGATATCGGCATCGCCGACGCCATTGTCGCTTCCATCGGCGCCAGGACCTTCGCCAACGAACCGGAACTGTGGCGCGCCGCGCTGCCGGTGCCGGCGATCGACACGCACAAATACAAGCGCGGCCACGTCGGCGTTTTTTCCGGCGGGGCGGCGTCAACCGGCGCGGCTCGCCTGTCGGCGCTCGCTGCCGCGCGTGCCGGGGCTGGCGCCGTGACTGTGCTGTCGCCGGGCAGCGCCATGCAGGTCAATGCCGCGCATCTTACCGCGATCATGCTGCGTCGGACGGACGACGCTTCCGACCTTGACGCTTTCCTGGCTGACCGCCGTCCTTCCGCCTTTGTGCTGGGACCCGGCTTCGGCGTCAGCGAGAAACTGCGCGACTTCGCCTTGGCCGTGATGGCAAGCGGCGGGGGTGAGGGGCGATCCGGGGTGGAAGGCCTTGTGCTGGATGCCGACGGCATCACCGCCTTCCGCGACGACCCTGCGCCGCTTTTCCAGGCTGCCGGCGCCGCCAACGCTCCAGCGCTGGTGCTGACGCCGCACGAGGGCGAGTTCGCCCGGCTGTTTGCGGACTTGGCAGGGGACGAAACGCTTTCGAAGCTGGACAAGGCACGCAAGGCGGCGAGCCGCGCACACGGTGTGATCGTCTACAAGGGACCCGACACGGTGATCGCCGCTCCCGACGGCCGCGCCGCGATCAACGCCAACGGCGCTCCATGGCTGGCGACGGCAGGCTCAGGCGACGTGCTGGGCGGTATCGTCGCCGGCTTGCTGGCGCAGGGCATGCCGGCCTTCGAGGCTGCCTGCGCCGCCGTCTGGCTTCATGCCGAGGCGGGCGCCCGCTTCGGGTCGGGCCTCATCGCCGAGGACTTGCCGCGGGCACTGGTGCCGGTGCTGCGCGAATTGCTCGGCGATCACGCAAGGTAGGGCATTCGCCGGCGGGAGACCCCATCTATGGCGGAGGACGGCCGCGGCGGTTGACTTGGCACCGGCCTTCCGATTTACACCGACCCAACACCATCCTACGGGAAAATCCCGACAATTCGGACGCCTCCCATGCTTGAGAAAACCTATGACGCTAGAAGCGTCGAACCGAAGATCGCGAAGGCCTGGGAAGAGGCGGACGCCTTCCGCGCCGGCGCCGGGGCGGAGGAGGGCGCCGAAGCCTTCACCATCGTCATCCCGCCGCCCAACGTCACCGGCTCGCTGCATATGGGCCATGCGCTGAACAACACGTTGCAGGACATTCTGGTGCGCTTCGAGCGCATGCGCGGCAAGAACGTATTGTGGCAGCCGGGCATGGACCATGCCGGCATCGCCACGCAGATGGTGGTCGAGCGCAAGCTGATGGAACGGCAGATCCACCGCCGCGACCTGACCCGCGAAGAGTTCATCGAGAAGGTGTGGGAGTGGAAGGCCGAGTCCGGCGGCGCCATCTTCAACCAGCTGAAGCGGCTGGGAGCCTCGGCCGACTGGTCGCGCGAGCGCTTCACCATGGACGAGGGCCTGTCGAAGGCCGTTCTGGAAGTCTTCGTCACCCTTTACAAGGAAGGGCTGATCTATCGCGGCAAGCGGCTGGTCAACTGGGATCCCAAGTTCGAGACGGCGATTTCCGATCTCGAAGTGGAGAACCGTGAAGTCGACGGCCATATGTGGCATTTCAAGTATCCGCTGGCCGGCGGCGAGACCTACACCTATGTCGAGAAGGACGCCGACGGCACCATCACCTTCCAGGAAGAGCGCGACTACATTTCCATCGCCACGACCCGGCCGGAAACGATGCTGGGCGACGGCGCGGTGGCGGTGCATCCGTCCGACGAGCGCTATGCGCCCATCGTCGGCAAGCTGTGCGAAATCCCGGTCGGCCCGAAGGAGCACCGGCGGCTGATCCCCATCATCACCGACGAATATCCCGAGCCGGACTTCGGCTCGGGCGCCGTCAAGATCACCGGCGCGCACGACTTCAACGACTATCAGGTCGCCCGCCGCAACAGGATTCCGCTCTACCGGCTGATGAACGGCGTTGCCGCGATGCGCGACGACGGCGAGCCTTATGCTGTTTGTGCCGCGCGGGCGGCGGAGATCGTGCGAACCGGCGAACTGCCGGACGAGGCGGATGTCGACGCCATCAACCTCGTGCCGGACGAGTATCGCGGCCTCGACCGCTACGAGGCGCGCAAGCGCATCGTCGACGCCATCAACGCCGACGGCCTGGCGGTGACGGTCACGGACGCCGAAGGCAATGCCGTGCCTTATGTCGAGAACAAGAAGATCATGCAGCCCTTCGGCGACCGCTCCGGCGTCGTCATCGAGCCGATGCTGACCGACCAGTGGTTCGCCGATGCCGAGACGCTGGCCAAGCCGGCGATCGCCTCGGTGCGCGAGGGCCGCACGAACTTCGTGCCGAAGAATTGGGAAAAGACCTATTTCGACTGGATGGAGAACATCGAGCCGTGGTGCATTTCGCGCCAGCTCTGGTGGGGCCACCAGATACCGGCCTGGTACGGGCCGGACGGCCATATCTTCGTCGAGAAGTCGGAAGAGGAGGCGCTGGACGCCGCCATCCAGCATTATCTCGCCCATGAGGGGCCGTGGAAGGCCTGGGTGGAGGAGAAGCTGGAGAACTACCGGCCGGGCGACATCCTCACTCGCGACGAGGACGTCCTGGACACCTGGTTCTCTTCGGCGCTGTGGCCGTTTTCCACGCTCGGCTGGCCCGACAAAACGCCGGAGCTGGAAACCTATTATCCGACTTCGGTGCTGGTGACCGGCTTCGACATCATCTTCTTCTGGGTCGCCCGCATGATGATGATGGGCCTGCACTTCACCGACAAGGAGCCGTTCCACACCGTCTACGTGCACGCGCTGGTGCGCGACAAGAACGGCGCCAAGATGTCGAAGTCGAAGGGCAACGTCATCGATCCGCTCGACCTGATCGACGAGTATGGCGCCGACGCGCTGCGCTTCACGCTGGCCGTCATGGCCGCGCAGGGCAGGGACGTGAAGCTCGATCCGGCCCGCATCGCCGGCTACCGCAACTTCGGCACCAAGCTGTGGAACGCCACGCGCTTCGCCGAGATGAACGGCGTGGCGCGCAACGACGAGGTCTGGCTGGGCGACGCCAAGCTGGCGCTGAACCGCTGGATATTGACGGAGCTGACACGCGCCGCGCAAGCCGTCACCGAGGGCATCGCCGCCTACAAGTTCAACGAAGCCGCGAGCGCGGTCTACCGCTTCGTCTGGAACCAGGTCTGCGACTGGTATCTGGAACTGCTGAAGCCTGTCTTCATGGGCGAGGACGAGGCTGCCAAGGCGGAAAGCCGCGCCTGCGTGGCCTTCGTGCTGGACGAGATCTACAAGCTGCTGCACCCCTTCATGCCGTTCATGACGGAGGAGCTGTGGGCCGAGACGGCGCCCGAGGGCGGCGAGCGCTCGTCGCTGCTGTGCCATGCCGCCTGGCCGGCGCCGGACTTCGAGGACGACGAGGCTGCAAGCGACATCAACTGGCTGATCGATCTCGTCTCCGGTATCCGCTCGGTGCGTTCGGAGATGAACGTGCCGGCGGCGGCGATCGCGCCGCTCGTCGTCATCGGCGCCAACACGCTGACGCGCGAGCGCCTTGCCCGCCACGACGGCGCCATCAAGCGTCTGGCGCGAATCGGCGACATCTCGCTGGCCGATGCGGCGCCGAAAGGATCGGCCCAGCTCGTGCTCGGCGAGGCGACCGTCTGCCTGCCGCTGGGCAGCTTGATCGACATCGAGGCCGAGGCCGCGCGGCTGCAGAAGGAGCTGGCCAAGATGACGGAAGAAATCGCCCGCCTGCACAAGAAGCTCGGCAACGAAAAGTTCGTCGCCAACGCGCCCGAAGAGGTGGTGGCGGCCGAGCGCGAGAAGCTTGCCGAATACGGCGAGTCGCAGCTTCGACTGGACATCGCCTTGCAGCGTGTGCGCGGCGCCGGGTGACACAACGAAACGGCTGGTTTTCGCGGCTTTCCATCCTTCCGTTGCGTTAGAATTGACGTAAACGGAAAGATTTGGGCTTCATTGTTGCCGTAATGTAACAATGAGGCCGAAGTCCGCGAAAATCGGCGGTTTTTGAGGTGGAAGCCGGCGGTTTTGTCAGGTTTTTAGCTTCCTTCCATCGATTTTTTGCCCGTTTTCGCCATGTGGCGCCCTGGCACGACGTAGCGCCTGCTCCCACATGCGCAAGTGTACTTGTACGTCCGGAAAAATCGTTATTGCGCCGTTAACCAGGAAACGCTCTTGCTTGGGCGACTGATTTTCGGGGAGACGAGTCATGTGGACTTTCAAGGCAAAGGCGCTGTTGGGGGCAGGCAGCCTGACGCTGGCGCTGGTCGGCGCGGCAAATGCGGGCGGCTTTTCGCGCGGTACGGCCGATACCGATATCCTGTTCGATGCCGGCAACTTCAACATGCGCGCCGGGGTGACCTATGTCAGCCCCAAGCGCGAGTTCTCCAGGGTGGCTCCGGCCGCCAGCCCGGCACTCATCGGCACGTCCTATACGGACGATTACATCGTTCCCTCGGCGGCGGTGAAGCTGAACCTGACCGACAACCTGCGCTGCGCCGCCACCATGGTGGACAACAATGGCGGTTCGGCCACCTATGCCGTTCCGAAGCCGAGCGGCAAGCTTTTGGAAGATTTCACCACCAACGAAAAGGCGCTGACCTGCGGCGTGAAGTTCCAGGCAGGGGCGGGCAATATCTGGCTGCTCGGCGGCGGCTTCATGGAGAATTTCGACTACCATCGAGAAAACTATTACGGAGCTGCTCTGGGAGGCGCTACGCTTGATCTCGATGGCGAGCAGTACGGCTACCGCGTCGGAGCTGCCTATGAAATTCCAGATATCGCGCTTCGTGCGCAAGTTATGTATCGTTCAGGTACGAATTATGGCGCTGACGGTACGTTGACTGCTCCGGTCGGTGTTTTGGCCAAGGCCACGGCAGTGAGCAATCCTGTTGCATCCGCGCAATTCGCCGCCTTGGCTGGCCTTTATGGCCCGGCCTTTAAGTACGCTCTGCCTGCTGTTGGTGTTGGTAGTCTGCCCCAAAGTGTCGAGTTCAAGCTGCAAACCGGCATTGCACCCGGTTGGTTGGCCTTTGGTTCTGTCAAATGGTCTGACTGGAGCGTCCAAAAGACGCTTGATGTCCGCGCCGCTTCCGATGGAACGCAGATCACCTCCGACGAATACTTCTGGAAGGACGGCTGGACCGTCACCGGCGGTGTCGGCCATGCCTTCAACGATCGCGTGTCCGGTCTCGTCAGCCTGACCTGGGACAGCGGCGTCAGCACCGGCTACGACTTCTCCTCCGACAGCTATACGCTGGCGCTCGGCGGTTCGGTCAAGGACGGCATCGGCGGCGAACTGCGCGCCGGCGTCGGCTTCAGCTACCTCACCGCTGCCGAAGTCACCAAGGGTTCGGATGCCGGTTTCGCGGTCAAGGCCGGCTACGCGGTTGCCGGTAGCGTGGGCTATAACATCAAGTGGTAAGTTGTTGCCATTATTGCAAAAAGGCCGGGCATCGCCCGGCCTTTTTGTTGCGGCAATCGTCAGCTTGTCTCACCGGGCGTTGCAGACAGGAAAAGAGGTCGTAGCGGCACTTGTATGTGTGTCGTTTCGGCAACAGTTTATGAACACCCTTGTGTTACAAGCCTGCGCCGGAGGGAATTGCCCACATCCCGCCATAAACCCGGCGCACCTCGTTAAGGTCCCCGGACACGCGCCATGAAGGCTCGGCGACGGGCAAGGCCGCACCGCCCGCGGCAAGGATGAGTATGAGCGCCAGAGTGATCGCATTTGCGGATCTGACGGATCGCTGCACCGCCGGCTCCCCGGCGCTTGTGGATGCTTCCGCTTTGATCCGCGGTATCGGCCGCCATGCCTGCCGGGGCAGGGCGCCGGCCGCGACCACGGCCCGTTCCTGCCTCCTCTCTGCGCTGGCCGCCGTTGTCCTGCTGATCGGCGCCGGGCAGGCGCTCGCCTTCGACGACAAGGTGTTCGACGACAAGACCGGCGTGAAGCCGCAGTCGAGCCCCTGGGCGGTCTTCCAGTTCGGTTTCTCGGCCTATAAGAGCGGCCACAAGGAACAGGCCGTCGAGGCCTACAAGTACGCTGCCGAGAATGGCCAGATCGGCGCCACCTGGAAGCTCGCTCGCATGTATGCCGAGGGCGACGGCGTGACGCGCGACGACTACGAGGCCTACAAGTTCTTTTCCGAGATCGCCGACCAGGACGTCGAACCCGGTTCGCCCGAGGAAAGTTACGTTTCCGACGCGCTGGTGGCGCTGGGCAATTACCTGAAGAAGGGCATTCCCGGCACGCCCGTCGCGGTCAATGAGGTACAGGCGCAGGAATATTATATGCGCGCCGCCGCCAACTACCGCAATCCCGTCGCCCAGTTCGAGATGGGCAAGATGTTCCTCAAGGGCGAGGGCGGTGTCAGGGCTTCGGTCAAGCAGGCGGCGCGTTGGTTCCAGCTTGCCGCCGAGAAGGGCCATGCCGGCGCGCAGGCGACGCTCGGCAACCTTCTGTTCCAGAGCGGCAAGATCGTGCGCGGCCTGGCCATGATGACGGCGGCCCTCGACCACGCGCCGGCCAGCGACCAACCGTGGATCCGCTCCATGCAGGAAGAGGCCTTCGCACTGGCGCCGGAAGCAGACCGCCGCACAGCCATTTCCCTGGCCGACGACATCCTCACCAAGGGCTTCGGCGGCCAGTAGCAGGCACCGCCGCCCTGTTCCGCGCCATTCCCATGGACATTCAGATTCGACCCGCCACGATGGAGACGCGCTATGCGTTCGCATCCCTGCTGGCGCAGGCCAGTGCGTGGCAAAGAGCGCGCGGCTCGGAGGCGTGGTCCCGTCCCTTCGACGATGATTGGATGCTGCCGCGCATGGAGCGCGGCGAACTGTTCCTGGCCTATCTGGACGACGAGCCCGTTGCCGCGTTTCGCCTGCTTTGGGAGGACCGCCCGTTCTGGGGTGAGCGGGAGGTTGGCGACAGCGTCTATCTTCACACATTCGCGGTTCGACGCGACAGGGCGGGCCTCGGCATCGGCAAAGCCGTCATCGAAACGGTCGTCGGCATGGGACGCGAGCGCGGTCGGACCAAGGCCCGGCTCGACTGCTTCCTCTCCGGCACAGACCTGATCGCCTATTACGAGCGCAACGGCTTCGTTTCGGTCGGAACCGCGTCCATGCAGGGCAAGGTCGTGGCACTCATGGAGAGGGCGATCTGAGGGGTAGGCGACAGGGTGCCGCTCACGAACGGCCGAGCAGCCTGTCCAGAAGCTCGCGCGGTTTCTCCAGTGGCTTCCACGACCCGTCGTCCGGCGCATGGCTCGCGTCGAGCGGCGGATTGCCCGGACAGTCGTCCTGCACCTTCGTCCACGACGAGGCGTTGAGCACCAGGTCGCAGCGCGCCAGGTAGCGCGTGCCGTCGACGCTGAGGCAGGCCAGCTTGCCGGCGCCGAACGATTGTGCGTTCGCCAGGCAGTTGGCGGCGAAATCGGCCGTCTGCGGAGCCTGTTGGACTTCGCTGCCCGGGCAATAATCCTGCACCGTGCGCCACGACATCACATCCTGTGTGGTTTCGCACAGCGCCAGCTTTCCCCTTTCGCCGACCTGCAGGCAGGCATACTGGCCGACACCGAATGCTTCTCCCGCGGAAAGGCAGCGAGGCTCCGCCGCCGCCGCTTGCGATGCGCCCGCAACCGCTGCGGCAGTCATGGCAAGCGTGGTTGAAAACCGCATGTCCGCCTTCAATTCCAAACCCGAAAAGTCAAGCACAACAGCCGAATGTGGCCATATCGCGGAGCCATGCCTCAAGCTGCGGCGAGATCGAGTTCGATCGCGACGGGGACGTGGTCGGACGGTTTTTCCCAGGCCCGTACATGCTTCTCGATCGAGGCCGAGGAAAAGCGATTCGCCGCCTCCGGAGAGAGCAGGAGATGGTCGATGCGGATGCCGTTGTTCTTCTGCCAGGCGCCGCCCTGATAGTCCCAGAAGGTATAGATGTCGGGCGCGTCGGTCACCGCACGCACGGCTTCTGTAAAGCCGAGGTTCTTCAGCCGCCGGAACGCCTGCCGCGTCTGGGGCTGAAAAAGGGCGTCGCCCAGCCAGTTCTCCGGATAGCGGGCGTCGGCCGGCTCGGGGATGACGTTATAGTCGCCGGCGATCACCAGCGCTTCCTCCAGCGCCAGTCGCTCCTCGGCCCATCGCTCCAGCCGCTCCATCCACGAAAGCTTGTAGGGAAACTTCACCGGATCGTCGATCGGGTTGCCGTTGGGCAGGTAGATGGAGGCGACGCGCAGCGCGCCCTTGGTCGTCGAGAACACACCCTCGATGAAGCGCGCCTGCTCGTCGCTCTCGTCGCCCGGCAGGCCGCGGTTCACCTCGTCGAAGCGCAGCTTCGACAGGATGGCGACGCCGTTGAAACCCTTCTGGCCGTGCGTCTCGACATTGTAGCCCAGCGCCTCGACCTCGGCGCGCGGGAACTGCTCATCGACGGTCTTGATCTCCTGCAGGCACACGATGTCCGGCTGGCTTTCGCCGAGCCAGTGGGTGAGGTTGCCGATGCGGGCGCGGACGCCGTTGATGTTCCAGGTCACGATCTTCATGAAAATCTCGCGATGATTTCAAAATGTTCTTGATGGCGCTTGGCGCGATTGCAGACGATCCTGCACTATCCTTCGGAGGAAGGGAACCGGCTCTCTTGGGCATTCTTCGGGCCGGTTCTGGGAGAGAGGAAAAAATGCCATGACGTCAACCACGCACTCCGTGGACGAGGTGCTGCCGGCACCGCGTCTGTTCGCGCTCGGCCTCCAGCATGTGCTGGTCATGTATGCCGGCGCCATCGCCGTGCCGCTGATTATCGGCCGCGCATTGAAACTGCCGCCGCAGGATGTCGCCTTCCTGATCTCGGCGGACCTGTTCGTCTGCGGCATCGCTTCGATCCTGCAGTCCATGGGCGCCACGCAATGGTTCGGCATCAAGCTGCCGGTGATGATGGGTGTCACCTTCGCCGCCGTCGGGCCGATGGTGTCGATGGCCGTCGCCAATCCCGGCGTCGACGGCGCGCGCACCATTTTCGGCGCCATCATCGGCGCCGGCATCGTCACGGTGCTGATCGCGCCCTTCGTCTCGCGCATGCTGCGCTTCTTTCCTCCGGTGGTGACCGGCACCATCATCCTGGTCATCGGCGTGTCGCTGATGAAGATCGGCATCGCCTGGATCTTCGGCCTGGGTGTCGGCCCGACTGCGCCGAAGCTGGTCGATCCGGTGCATGCCGACTGGCTGAAGGCGGCGATGGATACGGCAAGCGCTGGCGGGTCCGCCATTCCGCCGGTGCCGCCGGGCATCGCGCTGGCGCCTTCGCTGCCGAATCCCGCCTATGCGCCGGTCTCCAACATCGTGCTCTCGCTGGTGGTGCTCGCCATCGTCGTCGGCGTCGCCCGCTTCACCAAGGGCTTCCTGTCCAACATCGCGGTCCTGATCGGCATCATCGCCGGCGGCGTCATCGCGGCCGGGCTCGGCCTCATGCACTTCGACAAGGTCGCCAACGCCGCCTGGTTCGCGCCGATCATGCCGTTCCACTTCGGCATGCCGATCTTCTCGCCGGTGCTGATCCTGACCATGGTGCTGGTGATGATCGTCGTCATGATCGAATCGACCGGCATGTTCCTGGCGCTGGGCGAGATGACTGGCAAGGAGGTGACGCAGCCCATGCTCTCCTCCGGCCTGCGAATGGACGGTCTGGGCACCGTGCTCGGCGGCATCTTCAACACCTTCCCCTACACGTCCTTCTCGCAGAACGTCGGATTGGTCGGCGTGACCGGCATCAGGAGCCGCTTCGTCTGCGTCGCCGGCGGCGTCATCATGGTCGTGCTCGGCCTCATTCCGAAGATGGGCGCGCTGGTCGAGGCTCTGCCGACGGTGGTGCTGGGCGGGGCGGGCATCGTCATGTTCGGCATGGTCGCCGCCACCGGCATCCGCATCCTGACGGCGGTCGATTTCAAGACCAACCGCAACAACCTGTTCATCGTCGGCATCTCGGTGGGCTTCGGCATGATCCCGGTCGTTGCGCCGGAGTTCCACATGTGGCTGCCGAAGGCGATCGGCCCGCTGATCGATTCGGGCATCCTGCTCGCCTCGATCGCATCGGTCCTTCTCAACCTCGTGTTTAACGGCGCCACCGGCGACGCCGAGGGCCTGCGTGAGGCAGCGATGAGCGCCGAGGCGTGATCCTCGACGCCAAATCCCCAACACCAAATCCATTGAAAAGGGCCGCTCGGGCGGCCCTTTTCGTTTCATCCGGAATCTGGACGGGGGGTCCGGGCCGTGCTGAAGTGTCGGTGATGAACGCTTGCTCAACGCTGCCGCTTTCGCGGCGGACTCTCCTCAAACAGGCGGCTGCCCTCGGGATCGCCGGCGCCGCCGGCCAGGCTTTCGCCCAGTCGACCCGCGCCGTTCCGCCCATCGACGCCACCTTCCTGTTCGTCGCCGACATCCATGCCTGCCGCATGGCCAAGGGGCTGAGCCCCAATTGCCAGAAGGAAGGAAAGACCGACGCCAACCTGCTGCGCAACATCGCGGCGCTGAACAGCCTCGGCGACACGCTGTGGCCGGCCGAGATCGGCGGCGTGGCCACGAGCCTGCGTTCGGCCGGCCGACCGATCGGCACGCCGCTCGGCATCGTCGTCGGTGGCGACATGACCGACGACGGCGGCGGCCAGGTCATCCTGCCCAGCGAAGGCACGCAGCTGCTGCAGTTTTCCCAGCGCTACCAGCAGGGCGTCGGGCCGGACCGGGTCCACCTTCCGGTCTATGTCGGGCTGGGCAACCACGACCTCGACCAGAACGGCCCGACGGGGCACCTGAACTGGTACCGGCGCGAACTGCGCGATTATGTCGAGATCAACCACCGCGCCGGCGTCTTCTTCAAGCCGCCCGTGCCGGCCGACAACTACGACGTCGGTTCCGACTGCTATTCGTGGAACTGGGGCGGCCTCCATCTCGTCCAGACGCATCGTTTCGCCGGCGATACCGGCCACGGCGCCCTGAGCAGCCTGCCATGGCTGAAGCAGGACCTTGCGGCCAACGCCGCGGACGGGCGTCCCGTCGTCCTGTTCCAGCACTACGGCTGGGACACGTTCTCGATCGAGGTATGGGACAAGGCCCAGCATCGCTTCGACGACAGCGGCGAGGGCACCGCGCACTGGTGGAGCGCGGCAAACCGGGAGGCCTTGCTGGAAGTGCTGAAAGGCTACAACGTCGTCGGCGTCTTCCACGGCCATCAACACGAAACGCCGATGATCTATCAAAGCGACGGGCTCGACCTGTTCAAGCCGAAGGCAGCCTATATGGGCGGTTTCGCGATCGCGCGGATCACCAACCAGGCGATGGACGTGGTGCTGGCCGAGGCGAGCGACGACCATGGCGGCGTCGTCTTCACCAATGCCTTCAGCAAGACGATCAGTGTGTGAGGCCGGGAGTGCCGGTCAGATGGAGAAGCTGGTGCCGCAGCCGCAGGAGGCGACGGCGTTCGGGTTCCTGATCTGGAAAGACTGGCCCATCAGGTCGTCGACGAAATCGACCACCGAACCGCCCATATAGACAAGCGACAGGTCGTCGATCAAAAGCGTGGCGCCGTCCTTCTCGATGGCGACATCGTCGTCATTGGGGCCGTCCACGAGATCGAATCGGTAGGAGAAGCCGGAACAGCCGCCACCCTCGACGGCGACGCGCAGTGCCGTCTTGCCGGGTTCGGCGGCGACGATCCGGGCGATCCGTTTCGCCGCGGCTTCGGTCATTTCTACGGTCGTGGTGGTCTTGGCGCCGGCATCCATTGCGCTCACCTTGCGTTGTGCTTGCCATGATAGGTATGAAGCGACAGCGGCCAAGTCAACGGCCGTCGCTGGCGGCAAGGCCGCTGAAGGAGGTGGCGATGATCCAGATCAGGGCCATGACCGGACGGGATGTCGAAGCGGTCTCGCGGCTGCTGGGTGCTTCCTGGCGCCGCACCTATTCGACGATCCTGGGATCGGAGACGACGGCGCGCGAATCCGATGCCCGCCATGCGCCGGAACGGCTTGCCGCGGAACTCGCCGACCCCGACAAGACGTCCTTCGTGGCCGAGCGGCGGGACAAGTCGCTTGCCGGCTATGCGCTGGCCAGCATGGACGAGGCCGGCGACGTCACGCTCGACCGCTTGCATCTCGATCCGTCCGAATTCGGCACCGGCCTGGCGGTTGACCTGCTGCACGCCGTTCTGGCCTTCCATGCCGGCATCCCCAGCATCGCGGTGGAGGTGATCGAGGGCAACGACAGGGCTCTGGCTTTCTATCGCAAGCACGGCTTCGAGGTCGTCAAGCACCAGGACGCCTCGCACGAGGCGGGCGGCCATTCGTCCGTGATCCTGCGCAAGCTGCTGCCGCGAGCCTGATTGCGATTTGAATGGAAGACAGGGGCAGGGATCTCGGCGACATCGGCTTCGGCTACAGGCCGCGCGCGGCCTATGCCTGCGATCCTGCGCACTCGCGCGGGCGGCTGTTCGCCGAGCCCGAAAGCCCGACGCGCACGCCTTTCCAGCGCGACCGCGACCGCATCATCCATTCCACCGCCTTCCGCCGGCTGAAGCACAAGACGCAGGTCTTCGTCGCGCATGAGGGTGACCACTATCGCACGCGGCTCACCCATACGATCGAGGTGGCGCAGATCGCGCGTGCACTGGCCCGCGCGCTGAGGGTGGACGAGGACCTCGCCGAGGCGGTGGCGCTGGTGCACGATTTCGGTCACACGCCCTTCGGCCACACTGGCGAGGACGCGCTGAACGAGAAGATGGCGGCCTGGGGCGGCTTCGACCACAACGCCCAGTCGCTGCGCATCGTCACGCGGCTGGAGCACCGTTATGCTGACTTCGACGGGCTGAACCTGACATGGGAGACGCTGGAAGGGCTGGTCAAGCACAACGGCCCGCTGACGGATGCGGCGGGCAGGGGGCTTACCGGTCCGGTGCCGCCGTCCATCCGCAACTACAACGAGCTGCACGACCTCGAGCTTGCCAGCTTTGCCAGCATCGAGGCCCAGTGCGCGGCACTTGCCGACGACATCGCCTACGACACGCATGATATCGACGACGGCCTGCGCTCGGGCCTGCTGAGGCTGGACATGCTGGAGGAACTGGCGCTGCCGGGCGCGATCCTGAAAGCGGTTCGCGAACGCTATCCCCACCTCGACCCCGTCCGCACCGGGCACGAGCTGATGCGGCGCCAGATCACGGCGATGGTCGAGGACGTGATCGCCGAGGCTTCCGCCCGGTTGGGGCGGATCGCGCCGCAGACGCCCGACGCGGTGCGTGCCGCCGGCGAGCCCATCGTCGCCTTCTCACCGGCCATGGTGGCAAAGGAGAAGGAACTGAAGGCCTTTCTCTACGGCCACCTCTACCGCCATCCGGAGGTGATGCGCGTGCGCGTCGACGCCGAGCAGGTGGTGAAGGACCTGTTCGACGCCTACTACGCCGATCCCCGCGCCATGCCCGAAGGTTGGCGCGAGGGGCTGGACCGGGCGGAGGACCGCATCAAGGCGCGTTCTGTGTCCGATTTCCTCGCCGGCATGACCGACACCTATGCGCTCAAGGAGCACCGCCGCCTGTTTGACCGGACACCGGATTTGAGCTAGGGCGAGCCGAAACCACGAAAAACGTGAAAATCACGCCTGAAACGTGAAATTTTACGTGTTTTCCGTTCTACGAAAGCCTGTCATGAACATTTTCGCCGACTTCACCGCGCGGATCACCAAGGCCGTCGAAGCGCTTGATTTGAAAGACAAGGAGGGCACCGCGCCCGATCTGTCGCGCATCGCTGTCGAGCCGCCGCGCGACGCCAGCCACGGCGACCTCGCCACCAATGCCGCCATGGTGCTGGCCAAGCCCACCGGCCAGAACCCGCGCGCGCTGGCCGAAAAGATCGCCGAGGCGTTGCGCGGCGACGCCGACATCGCATCCGCCGAGATCGCCGGCCCGGGTTTCGTCAATCTCAGGCTCACCGAGCGCTTCTGGCAGGCGCATCTGGTCGATATTCTGGACGCCGGGCGTGACTTCGGCCGCTCGACCGTCGGCAAGGGCCACAGCACCAACGTCGAGTACGTTTCCGCCAACCCGACGGGTCCGATGCATGTCGGCCATTGCCGCGGCGCCGTGGTCGGCGACACGCTGGCCAACCTTCTGGCCTTCGCCGGTTATGCGGTGGTGAAGGAATACGTCATCAACGACGCCGGCGTGCAGATCGACGTGCTCGGCCGCTCGGTGATGCTGCGCTATCGCGAGGCGCTGGGCGACGACATCGGCGAGATCCCGGCCGGCCTCTATCCGGGCGACTATCTCGTGCCCGTCGGCGAGGCGCTGGCGAAGGAATTCGGCCGTTCGCTGCTGCAAATGTCGGACGAAGAGGCGCTCGCCATCGTCAAGGATCGCACCATCGACGCCATGATGGAGATGATCAAGGCCGACTTGGCGCTGCTCAACGTCCATCACGACGTCTTCTTCTCCGAGCGCACGCTGCATGCCGACAACGCCAAGGCGATCCGCGCGGCCATCGCCGACCTCACGATGAAAGGCCACATCTACAAGGGCAAGTTGCCGCCGCCGAAGGGCGAGAAGCCCGATGACTGGGAGGATCGCGAGCAGACGCTGTTCCGCTCCACCGAGGTCGGCGACGACATGGACCGCCCGCTGGTCAAGTCGGACGGTTCCTTCACCTATTTCGCTGCCGACGTCGCCTACCTGAAGGACAAGGTGAACCGTGGCTTCGACGAGCTGATCTATGTGCTCGGCGCGGACCACGGCGGCTACGTCAAGCGGCTGGAAGCTCTGGCGCGCGCCGTCACCGGCGGCCGCGTCAAGCTCACCGTGCTTCTGTGCCAGTTGGTGAAACTGTTCCGCGACGGCGAGCCGGTGCGCATGTCGAAGCGCTCGGGCGATTTCATCACGCTGCGCGAGGTGGTGGAGGAGGTGGGGCGCGATCCGGTGCGCTTCATGATGCTCTACCGCAAGAGCGACGCGCCGCTGGATTTCGACTTCGCAAAGGTGACGGAGCAGTCGAAGGACAATCCGGTCTTCTACGTGCAGTACGCCTCGGCGCGCTGCCATTCGGTGTTCCGCCAGGCGGCCGAGCAGTTTCCGGGCGAGGCTTTCGACCGGGCCGCGTTGAAGGACGCCGTGGCCGGCCTGACGGACGAGGGCGAAATCGGCCTTATCCGCAAGCTCGCAGAGTACCCCCGGCTGATAGAGCAGGCGGCTCTTGCGCAGGAGCCGCACCGGCTGGCATTCTATCTCTACGACTTGGCGAGCGCCTTCCATGCGCACTGGAACCGGGGCACGGAGAATCCCGGCTTACGTTTTGTTAAGGTTAACGACCGACAATCGACTTATGCCAGGCTGGGTCTGGTGCAGGCTGTTGCGGACGTTTTGACGTCCGGCCTGACGCTGATAGGGGCCGACGCCCCAACCGAGATGCGTTAGGCTTTACTAAAAAACCTGCCACCTTTCGCCCACATTGGCTTGGTAAGGGCCAACCCTTCGCGACGTCGCTGGCGCGCGGACGAGTACGAGTTCGGGAACGATTATGGCAGACAGAAACCAGCTGAAAGTCGCCGATCATCATGGCATAGCCGATGACGATCCCTTTGCGGAACTGACCCGTATCATGGGTTTCGATCCGCGCGAGCCGGTTCGCCCGCAGACGCCGGTCCAGGCCGTTCCTGCCGATGCGGTGGATGACGCCTTTGGCATCGACCTCGAAAAGGAATTGATGGGCGAGCTTGCCGGGTTCGACGACGAGCCCGTCGCTGCGCCTGCGGCCATCGAGCCGCAGGTGGAAGCGCAGGCACCCCAGGTGGAGTGGGATTCCGCCCCGGCCGATGCCGTGGAAGCTGCCGCCGGCGACGGTTTCGATCTCGATGCCGCCATGGATGAGCAGGTCGCTGCCTCGCTGTACGAGGATTTCAGCGTCGAGGACGAGGCCGAGCAGCCTGCCGAGTACGAGGCCTATGTCGAGCCTGAATCCGAGGACACTGCTGACGAGCAGGTGCTGGCGGACGAAAACTCATTCGACGACGTGACGGCGGAAGACTTCAGCGTCGCGCCGCAGGACACCGAAACGGTTGGAGACGATGGCTATGCCGTCGCCGCCGAAGCTGCGCCGGTCTCGGGGCAGGGCGCGTCCGACGACGATTTCGCCGCCTACTTCGATGGCGCCATGGCCGACGTGGACATGGATTTCGCCGCCCGTCCGGTTGAATCGGAGGCGGTTGCGCAGCCCGTCCACGATGACGTGGTCAAGCTGGACGATGCGCTCGGCGCTGTGGACGCTGTCGACGAGCAATATGGCGAAGCCGTCGACGAGCCGGTTTTCGAACACGTCGCCGAGCAGTCTGCTTTCGAGGACGCGGCCTACGAGCCCGAGTCCGTGGTGGCCTACGAACCCGAGTCTGTTGCTGCCGCCTATGTAGACGACCAGCCGGTTGCCGACGAATCTTCGGTGCAGGATATCGATTTCCGCGGTGCCTTCGACGAGCACTTCGCTGCCGATCCCGTTGCGGAGGCGCCGCAACCTGTTGCGGCCGAACAGTCGCAGCCGGCCCCGGCCTTGCACGAGAGCACACTGGAAGACGAACTGAATGCGCTGTTGAATCGCATGACGGCCCGCCCGGCCGCTTCCGAGCCGGCAATCGCAGCCGTGAGTGAGGCTTCGGCCCAGGCGGCTGAGCCGCCCGTGTCCCATCACGAACACGACCCGGAGGCCCTTGACGCGGCGTTGCTGGCCGACCTCCAGGCGCTGGATTTCGACGACATCGCCGTTGACGCGCACGAGCAGGAGGCGGCTACCGCCCCCGCCGCCGAATCGAACTGGACCTGGAGCCGTGGCACGCCGCTTGCCCAGGCGCCGGTCGCCGAGCCGCGCGCCACCGCGCCCGAACCCGTGTCCGATTGGCAGGGGATGGCGCAGCGGCCCTACACCTACGGCACGCAGACGGCCGCGCCGGTCGCAAGCGCAGAGCCTGCTGCACCCGCCGCCGCGCCGCGCTCCGAGATGCCGGACGTGGAGACGGTGGACGTGCCGGAACGCGTTGTGGCGCTGGCCGACGATCTTGATCTTCCCGAATTGTCTTTCGAGCAGGATGAGCCCGAGTCCGTCGCCTACGACGATCTCGACGCGGAATTCTCCGGCCTGATCGGCACCATGGCGGCTCCCGAGCCGGAGCCCGCCGCGCCGCGTGCGGCCGCCTATGAGGACGATCCCTATGTCGGCGGCGCACACGCGCAGTATGAGGCGCCGGCCTATGCCGCGGCAGCCGTGGTGGCGGCATCCGCCGGCAGCAAGGCCGCGGAGTTCGGCCCGGCAGGTTTCGCCGCCAGCCGGCCGCGCGCCGGTCACGATCCTCTTCCCGTCGGCGAGTTGGACTACGATCCCGACCTCGACGAGGTGAATACCGTCCCGGATGTTGCGGAAGGCGCTGCACGGCCGCGCAACCGCGTTCTTCTGGCGGCTGCCGTCATCGGCGCCGTGGCGATCGTCGGCGGTATCGGCGCCTTCGCCCTGTCGCCAGGCAGCAGCGGCAGCGATGCGCCGGCCATCGTCAAGGCCGACAACCAGCCGATCAAGGTGAAGCCGGAGAACCCCGGCGGCACCGTCATCCCCAACCAGGACAACAAGGTCTACGAGGCGGTCAACGGCGTGAAAGCGGCCGATCCGAAGCAAGAGAAGCTGGTGACGGACGCGCAGGAACCGATGGACGTAACACAGTCGGCGGGCGGCCAGCCGGAAAGCCGGGTGGTGGACCTGTCGCCGGATAACGATGCCGGGTCGGCTGTGCCCGCACCGAAATCGGAAGACCGCATCGAGCAGGCGGCCGCTCCCGAAGCTGACGCCGGCAACAAGGAAACCGCGCTGGTGACGCCTCGCAAGGTGCGCACCATGGTCGTCAAGCCCGACGGCTCGCTGGTACCGCGCGAGGAGCAGGCGCCCGCCAAAGTCGCCGCCACCGAACCGGCCGATCCGGCGCCGCAGCATGTCGATACGTCGGGCGACCAGACGGGCGCCGTGCCCTCAGCCGCCGCCAACGAGCCGGCGGCAGCCGAAAGCGCGGCCCCGGCGCAGTCCTCGGCCACGCCCAAGGTGGCGCCGGTCGCCCCGCAGCGTCCCTCCGATCAACCCGTCGACATCGTCGGCGAGGTCAAGCCGGATCAGGTCGCGGCCCTCGATCAGGGCGCGCCGGCTGCCGGTTCATGGTCGATGCAGATCGCCTCGCAGCCGACCGCCGAGAGCGCCCAGGCGAGCTACAAGGACCTTGCCCGCCGCTATGCCAGCGTGCTCGACGGCCACACCGCCAGCATCGTCAAGGCCGAGATCGCCGGCAAGGGTACCTTCTATCGCGTGCGCGTGCCGGCACCGTCGCGCAACGATGCCATCAAGCTTTGCGAAAGCTACAAGGCCGCCGGCGGCAACTGCTTCGTCTCGAAGTAACAGCGGCATCAGCCAGATCGGAAAACGGCGCGGCTTCCCGCGCCGTTTTCGCTTTTTGTGGAGCGAACGTGCTCCGTGCCGCCCGATTCCCTTTGGTCCCGCAACCTTCTAGAGTTCGCATATGAGCGAATCACAATCCCTTGTCCTCGGCTGCGCCGGAAAATCGCTGACCCGCGAAGAGGTTTCCTTCTATCGCAGCGAGATGCCGTGGGGCTTCATCCTGTTTGCGCGCAATATCGGCGAGCCTGAGCAGATCCGCGACCTCGTCGCCCATCTGCGCGATTGCGTCGGCTGGCACGCGCCGGTCTTCATCGACCAGGAGGGAGGCCGGGTACAGCGCCTGCGCCCGCCGCTGGCGCCGAACTATCCGGCGGCGCGCGCGCTCGGCGCACTCTATCGCGACAGCGAGGAAGACGGCCTGCGCGCCGCCTGGCTCATGGCGCGCCTGCATGCCTTCGACCTTGCCCGCTACGGCATCGATGCGGACTGCCTGCCGGTGCTCGATGTGCCGGTGGAAGGCGCCAACGACGTCATCGGCCAGCGTGCCTACGACCGCGAGCCGAAGATCGTCGCCACGCTCGGCCGCGCCAGCGCCGAGGGGCTGATGGCCGGCGGCCTGCTGCCGGTGATGAAGCACATGCCCGGCCATGGCCGCGCCACCGCCGACACGCATTTGGAACTGCCGACCGTCACCGCCTCGCTGAAGGAGTTGATGAACCACGATTTCGCCCCGTTCCAGGCGTTGAACGACCTGCCGGCGGCGATGACCGCGCATGTCGTCTATCAGGTGATCGATCCGGCGAACCCCGCCACCACCTCCGGCAAGGTGGTGGATGAGGTCATCCGCGGCGAGATCGGCTTTGACGGTCTGCTCATCAGCGACGACACCTCGATGAAGGCACTTTCTGGGGATTTCCGCACAAAGGCCGCCTCCATCCTTGCGGCGGGCGTCGATATCGTCCTTCACTGCAACGGCGTCATGGAAGAGATGCGGGGCATCGTTTCCGGCGCCAAACCGTTGCAGGGCAAGGCGCTGGAGCGGGCGACAAGGGCGCTGGCGGTCATCGGCGGCGGGGACGACAGTAAGGAAAGCGAATTGCGCGAGGAGTTCGCGCAGTATTTCGAAGCGGTCGCTTGAGGGTGTAGCAGCCCCGGCCGCAACAGGCGGAAACCGACAGGTGGCACAGGCAGCGGAGACGAAAGGCGGAACGGGCGGAGCGGGCAAGGCCGCTCCGATGGACCGTCTTTGGGCCGAGAACGAGGAAACCCGCGCCACCAGCGAGCCGTCGCTGGTTGTCGACGTCGACGGTTTCGAAGGGCCGCTCGACCTGCTTTTGCATCTTGCCCGCAACCAGAAGGTCGATCTGGCACGCATTTCGGTGCTGGCGCTGGCCGAGCAATACCTGGCTTTCATCGGCAAGGTGAGGGCGATGCGGCTGGAACTGGCTGCCGACTATCTGGTGATGGCGGCCTGGCTGGCCTTCCTGAAGTCGAAGCTTTTGATCCCCAAGCAGCCGGGCGAGGAAGGCGAGAGCGGCGAGGAACTGGCGGCGGTGCTGCAATTCCGCCTGCGCCGGCTGGAGGCCATGCGCGATGCCGCGGCCCGGCTGGTGAACCGCAACCGGCTCGGCCGCGACGTCTTCCAGCGCGGCATGCCGGAAATGGTCATCGTCGAGAAGCGCAACGAATTCTCCGCCACGCTCTACGACCTGCTCACCGCTTATGCGTCGCAGCGCCAGCGCCAGGCGATCTCCAACGTTACCATCGCCAAGCGTGGGGTCTGGTCGCTCAAGATGGCGCGCACGATGCTGTCGCGGTTGATCGGCGCCAGCGCCGACTGGACGGCGCTGGACGCCTTCCTGATCGAGTACCTGGCGAGCCCGGAGGAAAAGCGTACGGCGATGGCCTCGTCTTTCGCCGCGACGCTGGAACTGGTTCGAGAGGGCAGCCTGGAAGTGCGCCAGGAAGAGGTGTTCGCGCCGATCTACCTGCGCGGGCGCCAGCGCGTGAAAGCAGTCGAGGTTGCACGATGAGCGAGAGCGTCAACGCGTCGGTCATTCCCTTCGTCATCGGCGACGACGGCGAGGCCGTCCGCAATCCGGCCGAGCGCCTGCATCTGGCAGAAGCCGTGCGCATGGCCGAGGCTATCGTTTTCGCCAGCGCCGAACCGGTCAGCGAAAAGCAGCTTGCCCAGCGCCTGCCGGAAGGCGTCGACGTGCCGGCGGCGATGGCCGAACTGCACAGGATCTACGAGCGGCGCGGCGTCAACCTCGTGCGCGTCGGCGACGCCTGGGCTTTCCGCACCGCCGGCGATCTCGCTTTCCTGATGAGCCGCGACGCCGTGCAGCAGAGAAAGCTGTCGCGGGCGGCGCTGGAGGTTCTGGCCATCATCGCCTACCATCAGCCCGTCACCCGCGCCGAGATCGAGGACATTCGTGGCGTCGAGACTTCGAAGGGCACGCTGGATACGCTCCTGGAGACGGAATGGGTGAGGATGCGCGGCCGCCGCAAGACGCCTGGCCGCCCCGTCACCTACGGCACGACGGAAAAATTCCTCGACCATTTCGCGCTGGAGGAAATCCGCGACCTGCCGGGCATCGAGGAATTGAAGGGCGCCGGCCTGTTGTCGGCGCGCATGCCGTCCAATTTCTCCATTCCCCTGCCGCCGGCCGATCCCGACGAACTGACCGAGGACGAGGATCCGCTGACCGATATCGACCTGGAGGAACTCGGCCTTTTGACGCCGAAAGTCACCGAAGAATGATCGCCGACCGGGGCGCTTGCCTTAACCACGCCGTACGCCTGCGTCATTTCGGAACGTCCGGCGATGCAGTTGTGTTTGAAACCGGAAGCGAAAACGCATAGATCAACATCTGGGAACAGTTCTGAAAGAGAGTGGCAATGGGTTCGTTTTCGATTTGGCATTGGCTGATCGTTCTGGTGATCGTGCTTCTGGTGTTTGGCCGCGGTAAGATTCCCGAGTTGATGGGAGACATGGCCAAGGGCATCAAGAGCTTCAAGAAGGGCATGGCCGACGACGATGAAGCAGACGTCGCCGACAAGGCCCGCACCGTCGAACATCGCGCCGACGAAACGGTTTCGGCGCGCGAAAAGGCGACCAAAAGCTGATTTTCGTTCGCCTTTAAGCGGGTAGCAGCGTCATGTTCGAGGTCGGCTGGACCGAGATGCTGGTGATTGCGGTCGTCATGATCGTGGTCGTCGGGCCTAAGGATTTGCCCAACATGCTGCGCACCATGGGCCGCATGACGTCCAAGATGCGTGGCATGGCCAACGATTTTCGTCGTCAGTTCGACGAGGCGCTGAAGGAAGCCGAGCTTGACGACGTCAAGAAGTCGGTGGATTCGCTGCGCGGCCTCAATCCGGCGACCGAAATCAGGAAGCAGCTCAATCCCTTCGAAAAGGCGGCCGCCGATGTACGTGCCGGTCTCGACCAGGCGATGAAGCCGAAGCCAGCACCCGAACCGAAGGTCGCAGAGGCCGACGCCCCCGCCGAACCCGCCGTGCCGCTGAAGAACGGCGCGACGGAGATGCCGGGCGTCGCCGGGCCCGACGCCATGCCGCCCGCGCCGGCGATTGCTTCGGCAACGGCGGACGCCATGGCAAAGGCCACGCCGGCCGTAAAGGCGAAAACCGCAACGAAACCCGTGAAGACGCCAGCGGCGAAGCCGGGCAAGAGCGCAGCAGTCGCCGCCGGTAAGGTAGCAAAATCGCCCGCAAAGGTCGCTGCTCCCAAGGCCGCGGCAACCGGCAAGGTCGTTGCGAATGCGCCGGCAGCCAAGGTTGCCAAGCCGGCGGCGGCAGGGAAGGCGGCTGCCGTGTCCAAGGCTGCGAAGCCGGGCAAGGCAGCTTCGCGCAAGAGGGCCGGCTCGTGAGCATCACCGAACGCGATCGCGAGGAGATCGACAAGTCGTCGGCGCCGCTGATCGAGCATCTGATCGAGCTGCGCCGCCGTCTGATCTGGTCGATCGCCGGCTTCTTCATCGCTTTCCTCGCCTGTTTCTTCCTCGCAAAGCGGTTGTTCAACCTGCTCGTCATCCCCTTCAAATGGGCGACGCAGTGGGCCGGTCTAGATCCCTCGAAGGTCGAGCTGATCTATACCGCCCCGCAGGAATTCTTCTTCACGCAGGTCAAGCTCGCTGCTTTCGGCGGCATGGTCATCGCCTTTCCGCTGATTGCCACGCAGATCTACAAGTTCATCGCCCCCGGCCTCTACAAGAACGAGCGGAACGCCTTCCTGCCGTTCCTGATCGCCTCGCCGATCCTGTTCTTGATGGGCGCGGCGCTGGTTTACTTTTTCTTCACGCCGATGGTGATGTGGTTCTTCCTGTCCATGCAGCAGGTCGGCGGCGGCGGCGACGTGCAGATTTCGCTGCTGCCCAAGGTGTCGGAATACCTCAGCCTCATCATGACGCTGATCTTCTCCTTCGGGCTGGTGTTCCAGTTGCCGGTGGTGACCAGCCTGATGACGCGCGTCGGGCTGTTGTCCTCCCAGGCGCTGAAGGACAAGCGCAAATGGGCGATCGTCATCGCCTTCGTCGTGGCGGCCGTGCTGACGCCGCCCGATCCGATGAGCCAGATCGGCCTGGCTCTGCCCACCATCATCCTCTACGAGGTGTCGATCTGGTCGGCAAAGCTGATCGAGCGCAGCCGCGAGCAGGCCACCGAGGCGGAAACCGAAGACAAGCCGAACGAATCGTCCTCCCAGCCGTCGGCCTAGGTGACCGACTCATAACTGCGCAACCAGATGCGGATTGAAGCAAGCTGGACCGCAGCGAGGAAGTTGTCGTCGCGCTTGTCGTATCGGGTCGCTACGGCTCTGAAGTGTTTGAGTTTGTT
>Ga0182738_1000713_pt1 | contig 44559 bp, 36 predicted proteins | sample eDN5th30CBELigMG_FD_128876 | JGI IMG/M metagenome (GOLD analysis project Ga0182738, IMG submission 128876) | Enriched Miracle-Growth compost microbial communities from Emeryville, California, USA - eDNA 5th pass 30_C BE-Lig MG (version 2)... ...
TAATTTTATTTCTGTTGTTTTCGTAAAAATATTTTTTTTGAAATATTTTTTTTTTTTTTTTTTTTTTTTTATTATATTTTTAACAATTTTTTTTTTTTTATGAACTCTTTTCAGAAGATGAAAGATTTTTTGAACAAAGGAATATAAAGTCGTCGGAGTCTCATTTCACAAGCTGCTTTCACAAAGGAAAATATATTGAATTTTTTGTCAAGGAAATTCAATAATGTCTGGAATTCTGGAGAAAGATTGAGAAATCCTAACCAATAATTTTTTCAGCATTTAAAAAAAATTTTTTGGATTTTTTGTCAATTGCAAACACACAGGAATTTTATGATAAAAACGATTTCCTTTTTTCCACCACATTTTCTCTTATAAAATGAGAACTGAGACAGAGAGGAACAAATAACTTCTTGATAAAATTCAAAATTCTCAGAAAAACGGAACAAAGACACTCTTTAACATAATCAATTTGTAAAATAAAAGTGTTTGGAGAATTTAGATTTTGTTGCCTCCTCAAAAACAATTTAAAGAAAAAACAGGACGAAATAAGAAGAATCTAAGAACTTCATAAAAAAATTTAGTCTTGCTTTTTCTCAACTTGGCAAATAATTCTTTGAGGGCGAGAAATTCTTCTTTTCAAATTAATCTCTTGACTTCAAACTCTTCAAAAATATCAAACAGAGCTCGAAATTGGGATGAGAAAAGTATCTGAACAAAAATGTCTAAAATTTATTATCCTTGACAAAGGGGAAAATAAACTCAATAATTTATTCCTTTGTTAAATCTTGTATCAAAGAATGGAGGAAGACTTAATCTCATAGAAAATTCTTTTTTGATAAACAAGTGAGTTGAAAAAGTATAAAAGTCTGATAAGATTTCTTATTTTTACACTATTTGGACGTAGAGAGATCAATCTAAATTCTAAATTTTATTCCTGTAGCAAAATAGCAAATAGCTAAATAAATATGTTTGAGCTCCTACTTGAGAGAGTATTACTAAATATTGTTGGTCCGTACATTCAGGGTATTGATCGACAGAACCTTCAACTGGGTATCTGGAGCGGAAACGTTTCAGTCCACAATGTTTCAATCAAGCCAGAGATTTTGAAGATGCTTGAATTGCCATTCAAGATGAAATTTAGTTCAGTGGGCAGATTGAATGCCACGATTCCTTGGTCAAACTTGGGAAGCAAGCCAGTGGAGATTGTTTTGGAGGATGTGATGATTGTGCTCCATCCGATCGATCCAGAGGAGTGGGAACCCATTGAATACAAGACAGTGACCCAGAAGCTGAAAAGAATCGAGAATTTTGCCAACCAATATTCAATAAAGTTAGCTCAGAAGCAAAATCAACAAAAGGTTCTGCATGACAACGATCCAGAAAATCAGGGTATGGCAGCTAGGATCACTGCTAGAGCAGTTGATAATGTTCAAGTGACGATACGTAATATCCATGTTCGATTTGAGAATCCACTGAGTAAAAGACATTATGCATGGGGTATAACATTGGATGAGATTCTTCTCTATACAACCAACGAAAAATGGGAAAGAGAATTTATTGATCGAACGATTCCACAGAACCTTTTGCTTCCAATCCGAAAAAAATTATCCTTGAAGAATCTGGGTGTATATTGGACTTCTGACGCCAGTGATCTGTATGGAGACCAACCTGCTGAGACGATTCGGGAAGAAATGAAGCGGCAGATTCTCAAAGACAATAAAGCAACCCAGAAAAAAGAAGCGTATATCATAAATATCTCTGCGGAATGCAAGTTGACTCAGAAGAATAAAAGAGATCCTGAAAAGAGAAACGATCCAGAATATGATGTTTCACTGCAACTGGCTCCGATTGATCTGCTTGTGAGAAAAACGCAAGTCGAGGATATTATACACCTCTTGGGATTTTTGAGCGAGTTTCAGAAATTTCAGTTTAATGTTATGGTAAAGAAGCAAAAAGAGGTGGTGCAGTTTTTGGGGGACACAGAGAGAGATATTGACAGAGAAGAGTTCAAGATGCTGTTAAAAAAGATCCGCCTCAATAATGAGCGTGATGGTCTTCGAAGTTTGGAAAAGGTGAGAATTGCGCTTGGAGGGCCAGAACAATCACAATTGTTTGAGGAACTGCTGATGAAATTGCCAGATGAAGACATTGGTATCGCCATCAAAGGGGCCTTGAAAGAAGCAGAGAAAGAAAAGAGAATCAAGGTTTACAATCAGAGCAAGGAAGAGAAATCGAACGTTGGGCTGCTTTCGAGATGGTTTTCAAGGAGAAAGAAGGACAAAAATCCGAAAGACGAGGAAAGAAGAGAGCACGATGATTCAATATGGGATGGAGATGATATGGAAAAGCTGGAAAGATACTTGGAAGAAGCTTTCCCAGCTGAGAACGAGATTGTGCTCGATGAGATTCGAAATATTGTGCGATTTGATTTTCTTTTGGACGGAGGAACAGTGTTTTTGAGTAATAACTTACCAGGAGGAAAGGAAGAAGGAGTTACTCTTGACTATAAGGGGCTTCGAGCAAATATAAATTTGACCTCAGTGACAAAACATATTGCAGTAAGTCTGAGAGATTTTGGACTGAACCTTAGAAGCCGATACTCTGCTCGACAAAATTATATTGATACAAATATTATCCGTCGAGTGAATTACTGGCTTCCAGCAGAGGAGAAAGAGGATATTCTGACAGTCACATTTGATGAGAATCCACCAAATAAAAAGAATGGGATTTACTTGGGTGTGAAAGCACAACAAGTCGAAATCATTTACAGAAAGGCTGCAATTCAGCGTTTAAAAAATTACTTTTCAGTTTCTACTGATAACGAAGCCCTAAAATCTCAAGCTATGGATCAGTTTGAGAGTTTCCAAGGAGGAAGTAAGGATTCCGAGAAATCAAAATCTCAGGCTCAGGCTCCTTCGAAAAATCAATATATTACAATTGACCTTGAAGCTCCTATTTTAGTGATTCCTTTATTGCAAAATGGAGATTTGAGAAGTCAGTGCTGGGTTCTAAACTTGGGTCACTTGATGATCGAGAGCAGAGATCCAAAAGAAATGAAGCAAATTTCTTACCAAATGTTTGAGATCGCTCTCAATAAAATCAAGCTGGAATACTATCCGACTCACTCTTTGTATATGAAAGTTCAGAAAAGCATGATGGAAAAAAATGATCTTTCTTTGCTCAGTGCTGATGAGCAAGAAGAGTTTATTCAAGTTTTTCAGCTGATAAATCAGTTTAGTATCCATGTTAACCTGGATATGGCTCTCCCAGAGGTCGAAACTCAGCTTGAAAATCAAGGACTCCCAAAACTCATGGTTGATTTGACAATTCCATCGATGCATTTATTGCTCAGGCCGCATGTGTACAAGTGCCTTTTAAAGATCTCAGATCTCTTTAATTTCTCGGAGGAAGGGGAGATGGAGATTGTTGAGTGTGAAAGAACAAGACTGATGGCTGGATGTGACCGGTTGGGTGTTTTAAATGTTCAAGAAAAGAGATTCGGAAATCTCGTTTGGGCAAAGTATTTTTGCATATTGAAAGGTAGTTATTTGCATTTCTTCAAATCCTCTTCAGATCCGAGACCAACATCGAGTTGCTACATTCGGAATGCCAAAATTAATAGTTATTACGATCCAGATAAATCTTATGCTTTCATGATCGAGAATAGATATAACAAAGCGATTTTCGCAGCAGAGAGTTTAAATCAGATGGAACAATGGATGGAAGCAATAAAAAGAAAAATAGAAGAGTATTCGACAACAGTTCCAAATATGTTTGACAAGATTCCGACTTTGAAATCGAGTCCCGAGAAATCTCAGATCCAGTATCGCAATTACGAAGCAATCAAGTCTCAGTTTTCATTCCAGATAAAGGAACTAAAACTGACTATTTTTCATACTGATCAGATGGACAAATTGATTGAGCTTGAAACCAAGAACCTCAGAATGCAATTACAAAGCCAGCTTGGTAAAAATACTGTCTATGTAAAGCTTGAATCACTTGAAGCCCAAGACTACCTGTTTGAATATACAAATCCAGATCTAAAACGCTTGCTGACTTCTATTCCTCCGGCGAGGCCTGGTGATTGTATTGAGAACCCAGACCTGATCGAGGTGAACGTCGTCGTAATGGACCAAGACCATCCAAACTTTAAAAATAAAATGACAAACAATCAAATTATCGCACAATTCGGGTATCTCTATGCAAACTTCAAACCCAAAGTCATCCGAGATACATTAGACTTTTTCTTGCCACCACCTGATCAGGAGGGTGAACAGGAGGACGGTGAAATGTCAATAATTGGCGAGAAGCCGAAATTAGAGAAAGATGACTCCTTAAATAAATCATCCCAAGATATTTCTTTTGCTGAAAATCTCAGCGTGACAACTCTTGACTTGCAAATTAATTTCAAAGAAATTTGCTTGAGACTTGTGCATATGAAGACTCATATTTGTTTGAATGAATTGGCAGTGCGCGAAACAAACTTGAGGATTATCTCAAAACCCCATTTCACAGAGTTCGTAGGAAATCTTGGTAATGTTCAGTTGTATGATACGACAAATTATCCAAACACCATCGATTCAAATCTTGAATACGAAAAGATCGACAAGTCTGAGCTTCTTGGGGTTGGAGAGCCAGATAAAAACCTGCTGGAAATTGTTTATCGAGATTATGACCCACGACATCCAGAAGCTAATAATGAGACCCGTGTTTATTCATTTGTGGTTGTGAATGTCAGCACTGTTCGCATAAATTACGTTCAAAAACCCATCTTGAGGTTTATTGACTATATAGTCCAACAAATTGTGCCAAATGTCGTTCCTCATTCTCATTACGATGAGCAGCACCACGTAATAGCCTTGACAAAAAGCCAGATTGAAGGTGCAGAAAAGAAGATTCAAAATCCCAAGTTTTTGGATCTAAAGGTCTATGCTTTAAGTCCTATAATTGCAATGAAACCAGAGCCAAACTCCTTTGAATACTGGGAGTTGAAGCTGGGAGATCTCACTGTTCAAAATGAGGTTGTGACCAATACAACAAGTTTTAAAAATGCCAAAAAGCCTTTACCCTTTGTTTATCTTGACAGATACAATATCCTGCTCAAGAATATGGGAATTTTCAGGGTCGAAGGGCAAGATTCGACTCAACTTTCTCGTGAAGTGAATTTTGACTTGTTTTTTGAAAAGGTCATGTTTTCTCACGAGTATCACTTAGTTTATGACGATCCCGTTAAGATCATAAAACCAGAAACGAATAACGTTTTGTACCAAGAAGTGTGTGAGATTCACGAAGATGATGCTAGAGCAGAAACAAGAAGAAATGATGAAAATAGATTCTTTTTAGATGAAACTATGCAGCTTAAAGGTATTTCCTTGATGAAATTGTGTTAATAATATTCTCCCACATTAGGTAAGATGACACCGTTGATTGCAATATGGAATCATGAAGATTTTGTTTTATTGATGAAGATTATTAATTATAATATTGCTTACCGTGACGGAATGGATCATTTATTTATTCTTGAAGATCATCATCTTGAAAGCTCTTCTTCCGAAGGCGATGTTGTGAGTCAAGAAGAAAAACACGAAAGTAAGGAAGATTTATTGAATTATAATTTCTAAAAGATTAAAAAGCCCCATTGGTGATAAATTTGACATTTGAGAACTTTACTTTACTTGCATTGGATGAATCTGAATTACCATTTTGCATGATAAATCTCCATTTATTGCAAGTAAACATCTTTAAAGATGATAAAGGTGCTGTGCTTGGGGCAATTCAAGCTTATCAACTGAATGGAAGTTATTTTGACAAACATCAAGACAAGCTTTCTGAAAGAAAGATGCTTGGTCAGCTTGATCGTATAAACGAGCATGCTCTATCTGAAAGAAGAAAAGAAGATGTTATTGATGAGATTGTCTCTTCCTTGATAAAATACACTGAGCTGGTGGCAAACACTTTCTCCTCTATGCCAGATAAGCAAAAGTATGTTCAAGTTAATGTGAATCTCAATATCCAACCGTCTGGGAAAAAATTGATAAAAGTGGATGTCAATGGCCTCAAAGGCTTCCTTGTGATTGATATCTACTTGGCTTTGGTGAAATTCCTGGAATTAGATCATTCTGTTCACCCTCCACCAAAACCCCACCAACTGCATGTTGAGCCTGTCGTACAGAAGGAGTTGAATAGCAACAAGGAGGACTCTTTGGAAGTGATAGTGGTAGCCAAGAATGTCTTGATTACTGCTCCTGCATCCAAAGGAAAAGTTCATATCAGTCCTTATGTTTTAGCTTTGAGAGGGGATATTCTATTTGAATTGAAGATTGTCCCAAAACCATCCTTGGAAAAATCATTGACTGATATTCAAGGAAAGACATTTTATAGAGCGACAGAACAATGCACGCCTTACAATGAGTCAATGCACATGAAAGCATCGCTCAGTCATTTTGAAGTGTTTATCTGCGAGTTTGAAGAGATTCTCGAGTCTCTAAACTTTAACGAAGTTCGCAAACGCACAATGATCTTGCCCTTTACACTCTCATATCTGAGGAAAGAACACTATGTACCAAATAAGAGTCAAATAGATATTATACCTGTCGTCAAAAACGAAATCAACATTGAACTGATGGTACTGAGGATGTCTTACCAAGACGCATTACTGTTGAATAATACAATTCGATACCAATTAGAACATTTCAACCAGAGTAAAAGCTTGCACAACTCAAAAACTATGATTGACGAGAAAAGTGACGAAATTTCTTCATCTCTTCTCGAAAAGCCAAGCATCATAGAAGAATCCCATTCCGCATCGCGTCTTGATGAGACCAAAGATGAAAAGCATCACCACCACCACCATCACCATAAAAAGGCAATTGAAGTGATTGATGTACAAGCTCAAATCGAAAATAAAGACAATTGGGAGCCACATTTACAAGAGTTTAACATTGGAGGTCAAGGAGTTCAAATTGTAAAATGGAATTTTGGGGGATTTTTTACTAACTTTCACAAATAGATATTGATTAATGATGCAGAAGGATCACTGGTACCTGTCATAGAGTTGACATTACAACAAGTTTTGGGTACAATGCTGTTATCTGGGAAAAAGATGAGACTGAGCACAAAAAGTTTTTTGAATTGCGCGTTTTTCAACCCCCTGCCATCGAGATGGGAGCCTATTATTGAAAAATTCGGTTTTGAATTTGAACTTCTCAGCAATGAAAATCCTAAACAAACTCTGATCTTTTCAATGGATGAAAACTTTGAAATTCTGAATATTAATCTCTCCGAACAAATGGTATTTCAAGAACTTTTTTCTCGACTCATAATGTCTTTCGATATAGTTGGAGACATTTTATTCGACAATTATAACATGGAAGACTGATTATGAGAATAAGGCGGTAAAGCAAGACAAGAGTATGTTATCAAGGGTAGCATTAAGTGGATGGAGTAACAAACAAGAGACTGGTGTGGATGTTGAGGATGAACTGATTGATTATGTTTCTCCTTATACGATTGTGAATCAGACAGGCTATCCTATCCAAATCGAAACAGACCGAGTGACTGGAAATACAAGAGGACGCCAACGCAGCAACTCCTTCTATTCAAAGAAACTTCAAGATTTGCATAATAAAGTTTACAAGATTCAAGACGGCGGAAAAGTGCAATATTTGGTGGAGTCAAATATTGAGGATTTATTCAAGCAATCGATGCAAGATGTTCTGGTTGGTATCAATTATATTTCTGTGAAAATCATGCATCCCACTTTGCATGTAAACACTGTGATGGGAATTGATATTGATAAAGCTTTACTCAGAGACTATGAACTCGAAGCCACAACACAGGAAGGCAACATTGTGACTGGCAAATTGTTCCGACTAGTGTCGCTCGTGAAAATCGATAGAAACAAGAAAATCATCACTTTAAGTTCTCCTTTCAGAATCGAGAATAAGACACAGGTTGGATACAATGTCATGATAAAATCACCATTAGGTGAAGTCAAGCGCTTTTTGAAGCCAAAAGGAGAGTCGACAATTCCAGTCGGCTTTTTTGAAGGTGATATCCAGGTTCGGGAAAGCGAGTCTTTGGGATCAACAATATCAGACGACAAAATTGAAATTTCTGAACTTGTTGGTCAAGATGTAAAAATTTTCAAACTCCGAACAGGCTCAAACTTCCTCTTGGCCGAATCCGCAAAGAAAGACCCAACATGTAGCTATTTTGACATTTCGCTCGAGCCGACTTTTCTGCTCAAAAATGCCTGCGCATTAGAGGTTTTCTACAGAATTCTTTGCGAAGAAGAAGGCGCGAGTTTTGATTCAAGTATTCGCAAGCTTGAACCTCAAGGGGTTGTTCATGAAAGCCGACTCGACATCAAGCAGACTGTTTGGATTCAGCTGAGAGTGCAAGGAGTTTTCTGGAGTCAGAAGGTGATTCTCTATTCACCAAACGGAAAAAGCGAAGTCGAAACTGAGATTCTCCTTTATGACAATACAGGTCATCCTCTATCAATTTTTATTTTTAGTCCTTCAAAAGAATCTGGCACTCAGAAATTTTATTTTTACACCAAGGCTTGCATTATTAATGAAACTCCTTACCTTTTGAAATACTATGTTCCAAATGATCATAATGATCCTGAGCAACTTCCAGGACAGGATTCAACTGACCCCAGTGAATCATGCAACCCAAGGATTAATCTAATCAATGAAACAGAGAGATTGGTTTTGGGTCTGAAGGGGCATCATTCTGAACATTCGAAAATCATAAACATATCGACCCTTGGAAGCACATATGCAGAGTTGATGCAAGAAGAGAAAGGTTCAATGTTTGAACTGGGATTAGACATGTCAGTTCTCCAATGTGATAAGGAATATAAGCTCCTGACGAAAATCATCACAATCAGCCCGCGATATATTTTCATCAACAAGACGCCTTTTAATCTGGAAATCAAAAGAGAAGGAAGTCTCAAAAGTCCTGTCACCCTTGAAAAAGGTGTTCGAGAAACATTCCAATGGATCGATTGGGATCAGCTCTACGAGTAGAAGTTTAGGTTGGGAATTGTTCCATTAACAAATTTTTAGGAAGCGCATATCATTGAGAATAAAGGATGATCGATTGAATGATTTTTGGGAATGGACTCATGGATTTGATGTGACTACAATTGGAATTTACAACTTTATGGCCAAAAGTTTTAATAAACTCGAAATCAAGTACCTGAAAGTGATTATTACTTTGCAAAAATCTTCAATATTTATTGTGATTGACCAAGAAGGTCAAGAACAATACTCCCTCAAGATTAAAAATGAATGTCCTGGATTGGATCTTCGAGCATATCAAGAAAGTGGAAGCCCTCTTGAAGGTTTGGTAGTTCACCCTGGAAAGACAATTCCTTGGAGTTGGGAATTTCCAAGCCAAAGAAAAACTCTTTGCATCGACTTTGGCTTTGAAAACTCTGAAAATTTCATTCCATCAGAACAAACATTTAGATTTGACACATTGAATAAAGTCCAGAAAGTACAGGCCCCAGGAATTATAAAAAATCAGGCTGCCAAAATTTATTCCGTGGTGACAATGGAAGGAAACACACGAGTCTTGAGCTTTTTCCTTCCTCAAAAAGGAAAATCTTGGAAAAGTCACGGAGCTCTTAGAGCCCTCGAGCATCATCATAGACATGGCCATGAAAGGATATATAATATGAATATTGAAGTGCATGTTCGTGGTCTTGGCATTTCCTTAATTTCGGCAATAAATAACAAAATCACCAAAAAGAAGGAAAGAAAAGAAGTGTTGTATCTTGTGATAAAAGGTCTTGAGTTCAAGTGGCTGGATGCCGCTGAAAATTCAGTTTTCCAACTCAGAATGAAATACCTCAATGTGGATAACAATATCATTCATGACACTTCCTTCCCAGTGTTTTTAACTCCTTCAAGGCCTGCTGCTTTGGGTCCGGATACTCGAAATTACTTTTTAGACATTTTAATCTCACAAAAGAAACTTTCCGAAGTAAGATGAGGACTTTCATACAGCCAAAATATTTTACTTTTTAGATACGACATATTGAAACATTCCAAGTGTTATTGGATGAAATAACAGCAAGAATTGATGGATTATTTTTGGATGCTGTTCTAGAGATGATTTTGAATTTTGTGGAAATCTTTAAAGACAAAGATGGTGATAAAAATCACCAAACTGTGGCTGAAAGTTTATTTAGCTCGCCCGAAGAAGCAAATGTATTTATATTTTTGGATACTTCATCTCATATAATTTTAAAGGAGATCATTAATGATATGGAGAATTTCTTGTCGAAATTGAGTTGGAAATACAGACCGATACCAGAGATGACAAACAATGTTTTTATTCAGAACTTGATTATTAATCCAATTTTCATTAATCTTTCATTCCAAAGAAACAGAAGAGACGTTGCTGAGAATGTTTTATTCTTGATTCACTTATTTGCAACAGTGCTCGGAACAGCTCTTGTAAATCTTGATAATGCTCCTCTGAGACTGCGCGGTTTGAGACTGGATAATGTTTTTGATTCACAAGATGCCATTGTCAAGAAAATTTTGGACAGATTTAAAGACGAATCAGCAAAAAGCATTTTCAAGATTTTGGGTTCACTTGACATTGTGGGAAATCCTGTTGGTTTATTCAATAATATATCAACTGGTGTCGTTGACCTTTTGGAAAAACCCTTGGATGGTTTCCTTCAAGGGCCACTTGAAGGTGGTAAAGGACTCATTAAAGGAACAAGTTCTTTGGTGAAAAACACAGTTTCAGGAACCTTTAACTCCATTGGTAAAGTGACTGGTTCCTTAGCATCTGGTTTGTCGAGCCTCGCACTGGTAATGGCCAAACGCTTCCTTGCATCTCATAATTTGTAGGATAATGAATATCTGACTCAAAGAGAGAGAAACAGACTTCAAAGACCAAACCATTTGGGTGAGGGAGTTTATTTGGGCTTGAATTCACTGGCCAAGGGAGTTGGCTATGGATTGAAAGGTCTGTGTTTTTGAAGAATAGGATTTTACTGATTCTTACTAGGAGCGGTGCTTGACCCGATTGAAGGGTTGCAAAGAGGAGGACTGAAGGGATTTTTGAGAGGTGCAGTGAAGGGATTTTCAGGACTATTTACTAAACCTGTGATTGGAGCATTGGATGCAGCTTCCAAGGCTGCTGAAGGAATTAAGAATACGGCAAATATGTTTGATCAAAAACCCAATGACAATAGAATAAGATTCCCAAGAGCATTTTATGGAAAAGAAAGGTTTTATCGAACTTATATGGAAACGGATGCAGAGATTGTGTGGTTGCTCCATTTATCAAAGGAAGCTCAACTTATGAAAGAGATTTCCCTAATTAATGCCTTTGATATCTTCCCCGATGAAAATCAAAAAGACATTTCTTTTATTCTGGCTCTGTCATACGAGTATGTGCTGCTTTGGGACGTAAAACAAGCTCATATGGTTTGGGCTGTAAATCCAAAAGAAATTCAGAAAATTACCCTCTTCAATGATGGTATGGTGATTCAACTCAGTGATATGGTCACAGATAAAAGCGTAATTTTATTTTAATTTGATGATAGATGACTAATTTTTCTCTAGAAAGGGAAGCTCAAAATAAAAAATTGTGACTTTTCTCAAAATGAATACATTGGAACCAAATTAGCACAGCTGAAAAGAAATAGTGCACATATATAATACTTTATTCAAGAAAAGGGATCATATTTCATAATTATGTCTATGCCGTTGAAATATGTTTAACTTTTTCTTGCAAAGGAAAATTTCAATGACTTTTTAAAATATTTTCAAAGGCAAAACGAATAACTTTTTTAATCAAATCAATGACTTTTGCTTTCACTTTCGCTGACGATGGAGGAACAAATAATGATTCAAAACTTGGGTTAGCAATTTTGAAGGTCGTGTCGATTATTTTCCTTTTGGGATTATCTTTTGTCATTGCAATAAGTCCAACAAAATTGTAAGAGAATCTTGAGTGAAATCTAATTATGAAATTTTTTTAGAAAGACTTTTCATTCAAGTCCAAAGCTTTTGAGCTATGCCAACAGCTTTTCAGCAGGTTTATTCCTTGGAATGGGATTGCTTCATTTGTTTCCAGAAGTAAAGAATATTTGTTTGGTTTTGTGTGCTAAATCGATTTTCCAGAGTGTAGTGGATTTTGAAAGGCATTTGAATGGATCTAAGGGATTAGCAAAGGCATATCCTTTCCCTTTTCTGATTGTTCTCTTAAGGTACTAAATTCATAAAAACATCTTGTTCATCTCTTAGTTTTGCATTTATACTTCTCCTTGAGAAGGTGTTATTCCGCATAAATCACTCCCATTATGTTGCTGAACCTGAAGTGAGAATTGAAAGTAAGTTTTTTTCGTCAAAATATAGCAAACGTAATAATGCTTTCTAAGATAAGAATGAAATAATTCAGATTGATGCATCTGAAGAGTCTCAGTCTCTGATAGAACCAAGCGCGGTCATGTTAGAGGATAAAAAAGAGACAAGAAAGAATGAGACGCAAACGACGATTATACTTTTGGGTCCTGAAGCCATCTTGGTGGCCCTTTTTATTCATAGCGTAAATATTTTTGAAGGAGAGTTTTAATCCTTTCTTTCAAGATTTTTGAAGGAATTGCGATAGGTATTCAAACAGCTTTTGCTCCAGCTCTTGATCTAGTAATTGCTGTCTTCTTACACAAATGGGCAGAAGCTTTGACATTAGTAAGCAAAATAAGAGTTGAACTTTTCTGATAAAAAATTAGGGAATTGCTTTTTCAAAAGAAGGCATTTCAAAGGTGACTGCTTACATTAGCATAATAGTTTTTGTAATTGCAGGTCCATTGGGTGTTGTCATCGGATGGATTATGACTTCTTCACCTCCTCTTGTAGAATCCATTTTTAAGGCTATTTCTGCAGGTAAATCCAATCAATCGAGATCCAAAATTAATAATCGCAAAAAGGAACGTTTTTGTACATTGCGTCTGTTGATTTAGTTGTTGAAGAATTCGTAAAATCTGAAAATTTGGTCAAGAAATTTCTTCTGTTCATCATTGGTGCAATATTTATGGCCTTAATCATTTTGTTCCAATGATTTAACTTGTATTTTTATGTCTATTGAACATTGAGGAATTACAAATTTTATTTATGTCTGGTTTCTCTATGAAATTTTAAGAGAAAAAAGTTTTTCATTGAAAAATTCTTGGAAATTCTTCTGAGTTCAGATGGGGGAAAAATTTCATCCATATTTTTAATGATACTCATCTTCTTTTCTGCAATTAAGAGGAAAGATGGTTTTTCACTTCAAATATGAGATGTTTCTAGGGCTTGGAATACGAGAACAAGCGGAATTTGCAGAATAAAAAATTGAGACAAATCCTACAAATACTTTTCCTCGACATTTTTCAAGGATAGAGAGGTTTTGATGAAGATTTCATGATTGATTGTGATTGAGTATTCAATTGAGAGGTTTTGCTTTGAGAAATTTCAACAAAAAAATAAATTTCAGTTTTTTTTTTCCTTGTTTTGGAAAAAATTCTTTCCCAGAAAAAAATTGAAAAAGAGATTTCGACTGATTGAGAGAGTTTGATTTGAGAAAATTTTTCAACAACTGAAAAATGAAAAAAACAAGTTTTTCTTTGATCTTTGTTGGAAAGAAAATATTTTGAAAAAATTTTACATTTTTTTTGGTGAAAATTTTTTTTGACAAGAGATTTTTTTGGACCCTTTTCCTTCACAGAAAGTCTCTATTCTTCCGACTTTTCTCCAAAAAAATTTGAGAATATGTCATTTATTCAAGATAAAATTTAACAAACCAGACAGAAGGGGTTTTTTCACTTTTCTTACAATTCAGTCAAGTGAAAAGCATTTAAGATCAAATTCTGACTCTTTTTATTCTGACGATCCTGAACAGACTTTTCTCCCAGCAAGAATGACTTTCTTCTACTTTGCAAAATTCAGGGAGATTCTCTGGTAATTCATATGGAATTGTTACCAAAAGAATCTTTTCGGGAAGACCATCATTTCTTTACCCAAAATTTCGTTTTTGTGGATTACCTTGAAAACTTTCCAGAAAAAAAATTCCTGATTTTGCTTTCTTTTGGAGATTAGAAGGATCAAAAGATGAAATCTTTGAATTGTTCAAAGCTTAGGGAGACTGCTATTGTTCCAAAATAAAAAGACCTTTCAAATTTTTGATGATTTAATTGAGATAGGGATTCTACATAAAAATGGAGCGAAAAAATTCAGACATAAACCTAAAAAATCAGCAAATAATTATTCTTGTCAACTCCTATTAAAAAGAAAGGTTTGATTGAGAACCGTAAAAGATCAGAACTTTTTTTTCCAAATTGAATGATTTTTTGGAGATAAATGAGTGAATATGATGACGTCCAAGTTTAGAGATAGATAAATATGATTTATCGCATGGAATCTAAATCTAAGTTTCTATTAGAAATTTCTTTAAATTCTTATTTCAAACAAAAGGGGAGGAATAAATGGATCCTCAGTCAAATTTGCAACACAAAATAGACATTGGAGGCCTCAAGAAACCTTTTTTGAGGAGAGCTGAGACAAGACCCCATCATGACCACTTTTCTTTTCAGCATCGTTCAGACAGACAATCGACACATGGTATCCTCAGACCAAGATCAACGATCTTAAAAAGCGAAGAAAACGCAGCAGACAAAATCTATCCCTGTCCTCTTCCAAGTTATCAACCCAACAAGGTTCCTGCAGATTTCCAAAAAGCAATTGACCACAGAATTGCTCATCGAGTGATGAAAGCATTTGTGAAAAAATCGGATGACAGAATCTGTGAATCAACAGGACTTGTTATTCACAATAAAAGTCTGCCTTTGGGATGTAAGAGATCAGATTTGTATTATCTGGGGCCAGTGATTCCAATGTATTTTTTGTGGATGAAGCAAGCTTGCTTCACTCTGGCATTTCTAGCCTTGATAGCATTGATAATGGACTTGAAGCAATCTAGTTCGATGATCTTTCAATACAGAATGTTTATCTCGGAGCTCTCTGAAAGTCAAGAGCAGGTCTCAGCATTGGTGATCTTTACGCTGCTTGTGACTTTGCTGCTTTTCTTTGTCATTCACCTATTTCGAAGGAAACAAAAATTTACGAAATTTGCCTGTAAAAAGAGCGTGGTCACTCCAGCTGATTACACAATTATGTGCTCAAATATCGGAAGAGTTCACACAGAAGAGGAAATTCGCAAGTTTTTTACCAACTACATTGTATCGGAATACTCTCTAGACGTTGTGAAAATTTCAATCACATATAGTATTGAAAAATACGTTCAAGAAGTCCGTAAATTGGAGGACTCAAAGGATCAGGTTGCTGAAGAGAGTAATAACTTTTTCAGTAGCCAAAAAAGGAAATTGGAGAATTATGTGGGTCTGAAGAAAAATGGTTTAGTTTTTGTGACATTCAACACAAAACAAGAGGCCAAAACTGTTCGGCGTAAGTTCGAACTGTCCAACTTGGAGAAATGTGCAATTCAGCTCAGCCATGCAATGACTGATGATTACTCCCAGTACTTTTTCAAGCAGCATTTCATCCATGTTCAAAAAGCTCCAGGTCTTAATGAAATAATCTGGGAAAATTTAAATTGTAATTCTTCAGAGAAAATTCATGTTATATTGTCATTGGTTGCAGTGTTTTTGGTGCTGACAGTCACATGTTTAGGACAATATGCAATCAAGTCTTTGGGGTATTCTGCAGTTTTTATGGGAGTCTTGATTGCTGTATCAAATGAATTATTATCATTTTTGGTTTTTCGACTTGCTTTAACAGAGAAACTCAAGACAATAACAGAATTTTACATTGCTTTGGGTCTAAGAACCGTTGTTGCTCAAGCTATCAATATGGCCTTACCAGTATTTCTGATTGATATATGGGCTTTTGACCGTCGTTTTGCAGAATTTTCACAGGATGTATTCATCATTGGAGTTATTTCATCGATTTCATCTTTGATTACAAGAGCTATAAACCCTGAGTACTTGATTAAAGATCACAAAAAGAAGGAGATTCTCAAGCAGAATGACGAATCTTCCTTAACTCAAAGCGAAGCGAATCACATATTTGAGTATCCAGAATTCAAGTTTTACGAAGGCTACATAATTTCAATTCGAACTTTGCTTTATTCTTGCTTATTCTTCGTGTCTAGTCCTGGAGTCGGACTTGTTGGTTTGATGATCCTGAGTGTTGAATATTGGATTGAAAAGTATAATCTATTGCAGCGATCTCTGCTGCCTTCAAGCATGAAAGCTGATATTGCTGAAGCTATGTTTGAATTTATTGACGTGGCTGTCTTTTTGCTTGCCCTTGGATGCTATGGATTTTTATACATTGATTTTCGGAATGATAATGATCACCCAGTTGGGGTTGCTAACGAAGTTTTGAGCTACTTCTCTTTTATCATTATGATTGCTGCTGGCATCTACATGGTTTTACCAAATAATAGAATAAATCGGTGGCTTTTTGCTCGAAAGAGATTGCATATGGTGCCATGGTATTATAACCTCCTTTATCAACAAGTCAGCGATTACTTCCACGAAGATTACTCAAGTGTCAATCCAATCTGCAAGAATCAAGAACAGGTCAAAAAGTTTCCTGAAATTTTCTCAGCAACCAAGGAGAAGTTTGAAGGATCAGTAAAAATTCTAAAAGAAGTTCCTGAACTCTTGTCAATATTCCACTATGCGAGCCAAAGGCCAAGCCTGTATCAGATCTGGAAGAAAGGGCTTAATGGCTTGAAGGATCCCTATTTTGTCTTCCCACAAAACTATGGATATGGATTGAGTTTCCAAAGTTATGACTTTTTGAGTGAAGCTTCAAAGAGTTTCCACCACAATTCTTCGCCAAGAAAGAGCTTCCACTTATTTGACCTGACAACTGAAGATCACCAAAAAGAAGACAAAAAGAATTTGAAGCGATTCGTCAGCCTTGACAATAAGGAGAACGAGCAGCAGCGTGATATTGAGCTGACAATATTTGAATCGAAGCCCAAGCCTGAGCTGGAACCAAGTCCACCAAACGCCACAGCAAGTATTTTCAGAGATATGAGTGTTTTCTTTCCTTCTAGTTCGAGAAATATAAATATGGAAGATTTGACGAATTTTGATCCTTTCACTCCAAAAGGAACAATAACGAATCTAAATAGTGAGCTTTTCGAGAACGGGCCTATTGAATCCCATTTTAGCCAACTCAATTCTGTTTCAATTTTAAAAAGTCCAATTCTCCAGAAGAGAAGTGTTGGACCTCACAGCCCGATTAATACAATGAATCTCTTGAATAAAAAACAGGATAGTGATAAAACTGCAAAAACTCCTTTCTTTACCTCTCAATAGTAGTTTTATGAGTTTGTATTGGTTTCATTTTGATTTTGATAAAAAACAAGTATTTCTATTCATATACATTATTATTTTTGAATCGATCTAATATAAAAACCTGAATTGAATTGATTTCTCAAGGTAAAACCGAACGGTACTGCCAAAGTGCTAACTTAATTAAATTATAGATAACTCATAAGACGTTATTTATTTATTGATCGATTGATTGAACTCTCATATGGAGACAACGGATAGAGAACAAAATAGCTACATATCACAAGGAATGGACCAATTGAGTCTTTCGAGTATACCTTCTGATGGCGAGCCTGAGCCTGAGGTTGAGAACGAAGCAGTTTCTGAAGAGTCAAAAAAAGCACAAGGCCGCGCTTCGTCAACGGCTTCAAAGTCTGGTCGACCAAAGACTCAAGCAAAAGACACCAAGAAGAAGCCTAAGCAGCGAGTTATCTTCAACGTATCAGGTAAGCAAACGTGCGTGGTATAGTTTAATTTTTAATAGATACTCGTTATGATGTGATAAAGTATGCCGGCAGAAAGCTGTTAGGGTTCAAGTTGAGTTATGAGCCTGAAGTTGAATGGGATATTCTGTGGACCGACAACGCAGTGCAGCCTGAAACTTTAGCAAAGATGCAGCCCTTCCAAAAGATTAACCACTTTCCTGGCATGTATTCGCTTGCAAGAAAGAATCATTTAGGCAGACATCTGATGAGAATGAAAAAGGCTTTCCCCAAGGCTTACAAATTTTTCCCTCAAACATATCTTCTGCCTGCTGAATATGGTGAATTTAAGGCCCAGTTTGCAAAGAATAAGAAACCCGTTACTTTCATCATTAAGCCAGAAGCAAGCTGCCAAGGACGAGGCATATTTTTAACCAGAAATGGAGACGAGGTCCAGCCAGGAGAACATTATGTTGCTCAAAGATACTTGCATAAACCATTCCTTCTTGAAGGATTGAAATTTGACTTGAGAATCTATGTCTTGCTTGCGGGTTGTGATCCATTGAGAATTTACTTGTTTGATGATGGACTTGGCCGTTTTGCAACTGAAGAATATGTTGCTCCAACATCAAACAACATGGATAACATGTGTATGCATTTAACAAATTACGCCATCAACAAAGACAATCCCAATTTCATTTTCAACGAATCTGCGAAAGTTGATAATGTTGGACATAAAAGAAGTCTCAAAGCGGTTATGAAGGTATAGCTTTAACATGAGAGAGGGAGAATTAACAATTTATTCTTAGTTGTTGGAAGAAAAGGGGTATGATACAAAGGCTCTGTGGGATGAGATCAAGAAGATGGTGATTAAAACGTTTTGCAGTGTTCAGCCAATTTTAGCACATAGCTATAAATCTTGCCAGCCAGATGAACCATACAACAATATGTGCTTTGAAGTCCTTGGGTATTGAGATTCTGACATGTTATCTTTTAACCCTCTTTCCAAGAATTGACATTATGTTGGATCATAAATTGAAGCCTTGGCTTTTGGAAGTGAATCATACGCCTAGTTTTACAACAGACACACCACTTGATAGAACGATCAAGAAGAATGTTATTAAGGATGCCCTGAAAATAATGAATATTTCAGTGAATAATCGAATTAAGTTTAAGAATAAAAGAAAGATGGAACTCCAACAGCGTGTTCTCACTGGGAAGAAAGTCAAAATGACGGTCGAAGAAAGACAAGCAGCATCTGAACAAGCTCAACAAGAAAGAGACACATGGGAATCTCGCCATTGTGGTGCTTACGAAAAAATTTATCCCCTGAATGTAAAATTCAAATTCTGTACTTCATAATAAACTTTTTTAGGAAAAAGGAGAAGAGGATTATGATGAGTTTTTAAAGGCTGCTCAGAAATGGTGGGAGGATTGGACCGGAACATGTAAATTTCATTTTATCTCGCCAAAATGATTAAAATATCTTGAAGCAACAAAAAGAAATGTGAAGAAGCCTACTGCTAATGATACAAATAATAACCTCAATTCGAAGACATTAGCAATGAACCAGACTGGACCTGTTGGTTTCCCATCAAACCAGTCGATAAGAGCAAAGGAAATACAGAGTATATACTCACAGAAACTCAAAGTTGGTCCAAAGAACTCTGCTTATCAGAGACCCCGTAAACCTGACACTGCAGCCGCAACACCAAGCTCAAATAATAATAAACAACCAACTGACGCTATACCTGAGAGTGAACTTCATGTTGCTGCTATTTCCAATTCAGAAAAGGTGATTGGTGAAGATGATCGAGATATTGTTGAAAATGGATACAGAGTGTCAATCCCAGATAATTACGAGGATTTCGAAGACAATCTTGGTTTTGAGAGAAAGTCAGTGGCCAAGAATTTCAGATCTTTTGGAACAGATTCTGCGAAGAAAGTGCATCCCTCAAGGAACTCGCTCCTCACAGAAGAAAACTCGTCAAGCACTCTCCCTCTTGATGCATCAAAAGGAGCAATTTTTAGAATAAAAAAGACGAATGGTGCAACAACCCCAACTCCTACCAAAGACATGATTTATAAACTTGTCCCAAGTCGAGCTGAGAAAGAGAATCCCCGTCCATATTTGCACGAAAAGAATTCAAATCTAGCAGGCACCAGCTCATATAAGTTTCCAACAATTTGGAGTCAGTCTGGTGGTTCCAAGCCTCCAAGAGCTGCTGTAGCTGAGAAAATTGAAAATGATGGAAATGGGGAAGAGAATATGTTGATTAATGCATATTATAAACCTCCATTGAAGCCTATGATGAGAATACCTGGCGAAACTGTTCTCGATGAGCACCCAGTCTCGACTTCACTGACAAACTATGAAAGAAAAATAAAAACGTCTAGTGGGTTTGAAACCACAAAGGCAAATTCTGGACGCAATGATTGGTACCCAAAGAATCCACCCAAAAATTCAAATGTTCTTCCACTCGATAAAGATAGATCTCAGAAGAATGGAGCTGGAAACTTTGTGGTTCCAAGACTTTTTGAGATAAATGTGAGATCATCAAAAAGCGGTCAATTTAAAGAAACAAATTTTGCCAGTGGTGTTCACGCTGGTCTTATGAGTACTTATGGAAGAAGCCTTACCAAAGGCCTTAGCGCTCCTAGAGAAGCAAGCAATCCATCTACAGCTTTTGCTATGGTCAGAGAAAAACATGGGAGCAACCATAAATCAACCAATTCCAACTTTGATACTTTGATCCAAAAAAATAAATAATGAGAGATTATCTTCTTTCTTCTTCTTTTTTTTATGATAGAATGAAATAAAAAGGGCCATTTACAGAAGAAATGTTTTATATTTTTTACAATTTAGTCGTCTAATTCTTTTTCTTGTCTTCTGAAAAAGGGAGTATTTATTTTTTGTCTGTTTTTGCTTGTATAGTGATTCATTCGATCCTACTCACTTTATGATTTTGGTGTACTCATAAAATAGAAACTGTTTTTTAAAAAATACAAATGAGAAAAATTGTGGTCTCTTTCGGTTATATACAAATAAATAAGAATACAGGGAAAATATGTTATACCAAGTAGAATTAGAAATTTTTTGATGGATTATCAATCGAATGGAGTTTAACAATGCCAGAATTTATTTCGTTTTCCCATTGTTTTTCAACCATGCGGTATAAAGCCATCGTTGCTCTCGCGTCTTCAACCTATTCAAATACTTTAAGGGAAGGATAAATTTAGATCGAATACGGAGTTATGCTGACCTTCTTGGATATGCATACCAAGAAAGTGCTCTGTCATCTTCTTCAATCCGACGGGTCTTCCATGAACTTTGAGACCTTTATAATAAACTAAATCTCGAACATATTTGTTGTCTGTATACCAGTTTAAAGCCTATTTTGTTTATAACAAGAACGTCAAAGTGAATTACGTCAAAATCGTTTCTAATTGAGTGTCCAATTATTCTGCGTCCTTTGAGGATGCTTAATATTTCGTCAGCATAATAATCATAGCTTTTTGCATTTTGCATTCTTGCAGGCGTCATACCACTCACCCAAGTGAGGTAATTGGTGACTCTCCATTTTGGCTTGATAATTTGATCAAATAAAACATGTCCATTATAATCAACTATTGAACATCTTGCAAGTGCATGGATACCTCCTTCGCAATTAACCATCTCACAATCAATTGCAACAATTGGTGTTAGTCTATGGGAGATTTAGAAACTCTCTGGAAGAAATATACTCTAATTTGGTTCCTTTAACTGGTCGATACGGTGTTAATTCACTTTGAAAAACTGATTTTTGAGTGATAACAGTTTTGCTTTGCCAGTTATTTAGCTTTTGTATCTTATCGACTCGAAGATCATCCTGAAAAACTATATCTTCTTCTAAATTCAAGACTGGGATTCTTTTTCCTGAAACAACTTTCTGTGTCAGATGATGGTGCATTATTTCTAGATTTTCTTTTTGTTTCGCATGTTTTTGCTTTAATTTATCCATTTCTTTTGTTGTTCCCTGATTGTCAGGTTTATCATCATCGTCGTCGATTAATATCACGTCTAGACTTTTTTCTTCTGTGAGAGTTCCCTGAACAACTGCTGGAGTCTTGAATATAGGGCCTGGTGTTTTGTACTCCTCTTCAGATTTGATCAATGGATGATCATTAATTTTAATATGTTTCTTCCTTTCTTTTTTCTGAGTTTTGAAAGAAACAGTCAGCTCAGAATGATGCAAAACATCTTCCGCTAACAATTTACTCTTATCCAGATTATTTCCAATAGTTTTGCACAATGAAAAAAAATCATCATCTTTTTTCAACATTGACATTTCTTAAATAAATATTAAAATATCGGAAATTGATAGTTTTATAATTTATTCAAGAAGTTTCTTCTTGTTCTTTTGGATTTTTAGCTTTGAGTGTTTATTTCACTTGTGATTTCTAAATTTCTTCTTTTTCCAGAAAAATAAATCAATCAGGCAATTATTTCTCTCTTCCCCAAGGGCTCAAATTATCTTTCAGAGGGATCTATAGTCAGGTCTTTTCTCATGATTGGAAGCTGACTTATTCTATTGGTTTAAGGAAGGCTTCAGTCAGTTCAGAGAGTAAAGTTAGATTTTTTTCAGGTTCGGTTCTTGGCAAACAGAGATTTTAAAGAGGTCAACAATAGATTGAATAGTTTGATTAACGAAGTGGAATTTTTTGAATTGAGTGCTAAAAATTTGGGCTCGTGATTTGATTTTTTATTTAAATTATATGTGAAGAAATTCTCATGTTATAATTTAAAAAACAACGCGGAATCAAAAAGCAATAAAACAATGGAAGACGATATTGAAATTGAATTCTTGCCACCAACCCCATCTGGCGGTCTGAATAATACACCTGGTGACAAAGGCTCTGTTCCTCGCCCTTTATTGAATCCCGAAAAACTGAGATCACAAGGAACGGCTGATGATGGTCAAACACCTGGAAACGATGAGCTTGCAAAAGAGCTGAGCGAAGAAATTAGAGCTACAAAATCCTTTAAAAAAGGCGACAAAGTCTTGAAGGATTATAGTGTTATGCTTAACTTAACTGACGTTTCTTATGGTGTAAAGGGACATAATAAATATTACAGAATTCAGATTTTACGTTCGGGTGAAGGGTTTGTCTTGTACACTCAATGGGGAAGAGTCGGTGCTAAAAACCCTCAATCAAAGAATGAAGAGTTTAGTTCAAAAATTGATGTCGTAAAAGCTTTTAAAAAGAAATTTCGAGACAAGACTCACAATGATTGGGAGGACAGAGAGAGTTTCCAAGCTCAAACTGGAAAGTACGTGTTAATTAACTTGGCAGAGGATGGAATGGGTGGTGCTGACTCGATCAACAAGGAAATTCAAAGATTGAACAATAGAAATCAGGAAATAAAACAAAAGATTGAAACTAAAGAAAGTCGCTTAGACCCTAGAATCTTTAGTCTCATGAAACTTGTTTGGGATATCAACAGAATGAACAAGACTTTGAGAGGTATTATTTCAAAATTGGGGAGTTTAGAGGTTGATTTCAAAAATAGAGCTGAACTTTGATACTGAAAAATACCCATTGGGAAGATTAACTGCTGAACAGATTCAGAAGGGCTATCGTATTCTCAATGAAATTCAAAACGTTTTGATGCAAGATGCAAAGGAATCAAAGCTCATTGAGTTGACAAACGAGTTTTACACAAATATTCCTCAAGTAATTTTTCAAGATTCGTTTGTTATCAGAGAGAATAACCGATTAAAAATAGAGTTTTGGAATGAGATTGCCACCAAAGATTAATAATGTGGCAGCTCTCAAAGAAAAAGTCATGCTTTTGGATGTTTTGAAGGAACTCGAAGTTGCAAATAAATATATCAATCTCGCATTATTCCAGGTAGGAAATCGAAATTTATGTGAAGATTGAACTAATTGATTCAAATAGAAAGATGCCGAAGTTATAAATCCCCTTGATTCATTCTTTGGTTTGTTGAATATCAAATTGAATCTTGTTTCTCCTTCTGATAATGCTTATGTTGCGATCCAAAATTGTCTCCAAATTTCTCATGGTCCCACTCATGACAGATATTCACTATCCATCACAGTAAAAAACTATTGGAGATGAGAAAATATTAACAAAATCGATAGGACCTCTTTGAAATCCAGAGAAAAGGAGAAAATGAAAGATTCTTCCCATTCAAGAAATTAAATAATAGAGGTATTGAAATAATTTTGGAGATAAATTAATCATCTCATTCATAGCATTGCTTTGGCATGGTTCAAGAGTGACAAACTTTGTGGGAATTTTGAGCGAAGGTCTCAAGATTGCTCCCCCGGATGCTCCAGTCACTGGTTACATGTTTGGTAAAGGAGTCTACTTTGCTGATGTTCCTTCAAAGTCAGCCAACTATTGCTACGCGACTCCTGAAAACCCAGAAGGGCTTTTGATGTTGTGCGAAGTTGCTCTCGGGGATATGTATAGAGTTTATAAGGCCAAACCATTCAAAAGAGCTCCAAAATATTTCCACAGCGTCTATGGAGTTGGTATAGAAATGAATTTTGAAAGCTCTTCTTAAAATTATAAAAGGCAAGAAGAAGCCCACTAATGAAAACAGAATCTACTTTGAAGATGGACTCGTTTTAGAAGCCGGAGAAGTGAAAGATAATAAAGAATTAGAAAACACAGAAGGAGGCAGAATTGAAAGCAAACTGGAATATAATGAATTTATCGTTTATGATGTGGGACAGGTAATTTCTTATGAGGAACTTTTTTTTATTTGAACCTAGGTTCGAATCAGATATCTGGTCAGAGTTAGATTCAATTATAAATTGTTGTAAGTTTTGTAGTTTACTTTTTTGTAAAAAATTTATTGAAAATACAAGTCAGGCAGTAAGAGTTGATAATTTTATATTGTGCTTGAAATTATACACAAAAATTTTTCTTTACAAAATACCAAAAGAATAAAAAAAACTTTTCGAAATAAATCAGAGAATGCTCTGAGGCTGACAGAAAGAAAAAATTTATCATTCATTGGAAATGTTTCCTCTCATTTACTCACTTTTCAAAAAAATATCTTCAAACTCAATAAGAATTTTCCCCCCGCTATTTGCATTCTCTCTTTCAATCTGAGTTTCTTTTTGATTGAGAGATTTTTTTTTCTTCATCAGAGTGTTTTTCATACGAGCTGATGGATCCAACAGAGGATTTCAAGCTTTCGAAACCTTTTACCTTCAACTCTTTGCAAAATCAGATTTTTTCTGAAAAAAAAGGAAAATTCTCTCTAATCAAGTTTAATTAATGTATTATACATTGATTAATTTCAATTTTTAATAGATATGAAGGTAGTGTAAAAATATCAATAAGGAAAAATTTATTGACGAGAGGAATTCTTTTTGAGAGAAAGAAATGGAATAAAACAATCTCTTCATATTGATAGAATTTTTTCTTGCTTTTTTTTTAATTCTGAAAAATTCAAAAATGGATTATTTTTCATATCAAAAAGATTTTGGAGAAGAAAGCAGTTTTCTCTTGAGAGAATAGAGTTAACCACGATAATTACCTCTGAAAATTTTATATAAAAATATTCAAATAAAGTCCGATCGCTGGAAACACTGAAATTGAATGGAAGAGAAATTTACAGTACGAAAAGTCATTCATCGCTGAACAAGTCATAAAGGAGATTGAGTAAACCTCGAAGCAAAAATAAATAATAATAATTTTTCAGAGAAAGCAAGTTTAGTTGACTTGATTTAATCCAAATTTTAATCAATAATAAAACTTATTACAATTCTTGGAGTTTTGACATCTTTCAACGATGAAGCTTTGTATGACTTTTTGCTTCACAATCTTTGCTTTATTGTGCATTCAGATCAAAGCACAAACTGATTCAACCTATGTCGACTGCGCTCTCACTTTCTACAGCAACTTTTTCAAAGCATTAAATCTCAATACTTTTGATTCTGACACCTACAAAATTTTCATCTCTCCAAGTGGAACTCAAGGATCCCAGCTCTACAAATATTTGCTGGCTCGTGAAACCCTAATCATTTGCCAATTGAAAACTCCTGCTGGTTGCAGCACAGAGTTGGCTAACTTGGCTTCTTCTAAAACAAGTGTTTCATGGTTTTTGGAGCTGACATCAGCTACTGCCGAGAATCTTAGTTTTACGAAATACCTTCAAGCAACCAATGCAGGAACGATGGATATTGCCTCAACTGCACAAAGTGTTCTTACCTACCTCCAACAAATGAAATGCGATACTGCCGGAACAACTAAAGCTGCACTTTATAAGGCTGCCGCAGGTGTACAAAATTGATCAATGACAAGAGGAAATAATTTACTGAAAACTTCTTCTTGACTATTTTTTATTCTTATCATATTTATTTATGCATTCATCATTGAAAAGTGTTTTATTTGCAAAAGAATTGAACATTAAAAAAATGTCACATTAGTGAGACGTAAAGATTCATCTCGGATGGACAATCTTTTTCGAAAAATGAGAAAAAGGTTTTTCCAAATAAAATATTTGTCCCAATTATTCTTGTAAATTGATAGAAAAACTTTATTATTTTACAAAAAACTCGAATCCTCTTTTAAAAAAGATTTTTTAGAGCTCAATCGAGATTTATTTTTATTTCTTCAAAGCCCAGGATGAGAAGAAAAATTGCCTTTCGAATGAAGGAACTGATAGCTTTATTTCCAATTACCGGAGACTTTTAATTTTGAGAACCTCAATATTTTTATTAGAAACCTCTATATTTGTAGTTTATGACTGAAAAAGTAAAAATATTTTTCTGACCAAGTTTCAAGTAAAAGACTCGCATTGAAGATTTTACTTTTCAATGAATGTCTCAATATTAAACAAAGACAATAAGAAATGGACCCATAATTAATTTTTGATGTAAGATCTTAATTATTGCGCCTTAGGGAAAACTTTTGAATTGATTCCAGTTTAGATTTAATTATTATTTTGGATGTATCAAGAGAGAAATTGCATTGAAGAACAATCTTTTTTCCTTGACTTGAACGTCAAGGACCGCCATATCCGTGGCCATACAAAGGTGAAACTGAAACTTGAGAATCTAGCCTTACAGGAGAACGGCCAATTTACTGTTACACTGTGTGCCAAACAACTTGATGTGAAATCAGTGGATATTCTAACTTTTTCTTTCCAGAAAGAGGGAGAAGAAGGCATGCAGAACGTTGAAGATAAGAAGTCGGTTAAGCTGATCTGGAGTTATCCAGGAATTTCTGTTCAGGTAGGCATAAGCTAGGAAAACCCACTCTAAACCTAATTAGGCAAATCAAATGGAGCAACTAACAAACAATATGAGAAGTTTAGATATGTGGTCGAGAGTAATGAGGACTAATGCTGGCTTCCAGAACAGAGGATTGGTGGAGATGAATTTTGAACTCCCAGAAAACATTGAAAAAGCAGACATCCCCAAGGTCAAAGTGATCGAGCTCACTTTGTTGATTAAATACGAAGTTTCGAAACCCGCTGCAGGATTCAAATTCCATCAATTTGAAACAGAAGGCAAGCAAAGAACATGCGTTTACAATGAGAATAAGGTTTTATTTTCTGGAGAATGTCTTTTGATTGTTTAAAGTTGGGATATACAAGATATTGGCTCCCATGCTTGGATGATGTGAAGCAAAAAACATATTTGAAAACTGTGAAGATTGCTGTCCCTTCAAACTACATTGCAATTTGTTCAGGCAATTTAGTTCAGCAAATCGTCGAAGAAAGCAATTTGAGAACTATCTATGAATATGAGTAATAATAGAGATTTGAAATGAACCACAATTTTGGTAGTGTATCAAACAAGATCCATATCAACAATTATGGTATCTGTGTGGGTGAGTTTAAAACAGAGATCCTTCAAGTTGAATCAAGCGCCGTCTACTGTTTTTACATGAACAACATCAAAGAAGAAATCAATAAAACTTTCCAAGATGGTCAGCTCTTGCAAAAAACTCGAGATTTCTTCAAAGGTTATCTTGGGCTCGATATCTTTCAAAATTTCAAATTGGTATTATTGTGGTTGGAAAGGCTGACTTAGCATTAATCTGATAGATAATTATCCCAAATATTGTGAGTTCAATTAAAAGCCTTGAAATTCCAACAAGTTTCTTTGATATGATTGTCATTGAAGAATCCTTATTACTAAAAGCCAGAGTAAGATAAATAGAATATCGGGTTTATTCATGTCTCATTCAGGTATTGGAGAACCAGAGTTTTAGAAAAGTGCTGATTTTTAAGTCATTCTGTTGGAGTGGTCTATCAGAGATGAATCTCTTTTCAATTAACGAGTTTTGGATTAAAGTCGGAGTTCATGGCTTTTTGGGAGATATCTTCTTTTCTTTCGTTGCTAATGAGTTCGAGTATAAAATCTTTATCCAAAGGAAATTCGAACAAATGCTTGATTTCATTCAAAATGGTCGTGAGTTATATCCAGTTGGTAATCCCCAATTTACTCATGAAGCGTATTTCCTTCCGAATATTTGGATATTAATCCCCCTAATTAGAGAGATGTATGTAAATGAAGCATATATTTTGAAGTCTTGCATTGTTTTCCATATGCTGACAAATTTGATCAACTTTGATAATGCCAAAAGATTGATTAAACTCTTGGTCGAAAATGTAAGTGCCATTTTTGAGGGACTCCTTTGCTGATTTACTAAGGATCGAGTTATTAATAATGAAAACTTTTTCAAGATGATTAAAACCAACTTCGGTATCAAGAAGCTGAAGTACTTTAAAAAGCAGTTTGTCAAGAGAACTGGGTGTCCAATATTTGAATGCGATTATAATTATTCAAGAAAAGAGAATAAGATTGATATCAAGATGACGCAGCAATGCTTACAAGAAGAATACTATAAGGACTTTACCGAGAATAGGCTTCATCTTGAAAATACTTTTGGAATTGAGAATGAACTGGTCAATATTTTGAACAAACTGCCTGGTGATAATTCGAATTTGGCTGAAAGACACCAATTCGTGAATAAAAAGACTGAAGGCTGCAAGATATTTTGGGGAAATATCAACGTTGTGGCTTCCGAAACAAATGAAATCGAGTTTAGAGAAGAAATCCATCCTGTCAAAATTGAAGAAAAGAAATCAATAAAGCTCACAATCACCTGTAAATCAAGACTTCGAAAAACAATCCAAAAGAAATATGATTATGATGACGACAATGAAAGTTTAATGGAGAAATCAATGGGTGCTTCGAGCTATCATGATAATACAAAGAAGATTTCAATTTTGAATCTGACATCTGGTTCTAGAAATCCTGCTCTCTGGATCAAATTAGATCCTGATAATCGTTATTTGAAATCTGTCAAAAGTAACTTGAAGATATGAATGAACGCGAGGTCTAATTTTTAATGTAGTTAATCAAAGTGAAAATATTTGGCTTTTACAATTCAACCAAGAAACTGAACTTGCAGGCAAGTATGCTGCTCTCAAAGCATTAAAGGTTGAATTTTTATTGACCACAAAAAATAATCCCTTCAATATAGAATTTCCCAACGTTATCAGTTGCCAGCACATTATGCTCATTTTTGGATAACAGAGATTTGGATTACAGATTGAAGATATTGATTATTGATGTTCTTTTGACGTTAAATCCTGAAACAACTGGTTCTCGTGGTGTGGATAACCTTTATAACTTTGCAACAAAAATCAAAGTTGATATCGATAATTCACTCAAGTCAAACGACTTTTCTCAAAAAGGAGATTACTTCATGCTCAAGGTAAGATTAGAACTTGTTGTTAAAAACTAATTTTCCACAGAAAATTATTAAAAAGCTGTGTTTGTTGAGAGAGAAATTGAGAATTCCCAATCAAAGCCATAACAATGAAGAATGCTTTACGGATTTGAACCATATCAAGTTGTTTCTGAGATTTGTCAAAGAAAATGATAATTCAAACAATGAATTTGATGACAGCTATTACATTGCTAATCTCATTGGAAGTCTTCTCTCTGTCAAGAATCCCTACTTTGTCAAAAAGATTTTAAAAGAAGCCCTTAGATTCTTACAACTGGAACTTGTAATGCCATCATATCAAAACGTGGTCGCGTTGAAAATATTGAAGAAATACAATACTTTTTGCGCTAATCATAATTTGCTGCCAAAGAGAAGAATTGAAGAAGAAAAGATTGTCAAGCTTTTGGATAGCATCAAGAATGCGCTTGAAAAATTCAAAGCCAAATTCAGCAGCGATTCCCGAATCATTTGCGCCTTCCTTTATCATAAGATCGAAAAAATGTTTTTGAAAAAGAAAAAGATTTGGGACATTCTCATTTTTGCTTTGAAATATATCGAAACTTTCAAATTGGAACAAAAGTTTATTGCCGCTGAAAATTTGCTTTGCACCTTGTTTGAATTCGTTTGCAAACATAAGGTTGAGTTTCAATGAAGTGACTTGAGAAATAATTATTCAATAGAAACACTTTTTTCATATGCAGAGTTTGTTGACACTTGAAGGCAACAAGAAGGTGGTTGATATCTTATGGGAAGTTTTGAATCAACCCTTCTCATCAGTTTCAATCAAATTTAGACATTACGCTTATTTGATTTATCGGTATTGGGGGATTCGGGATAATCTATAACTAACTTTAACAGGGAGATTTATTATGAGATGCTGCCAGTTTGTTACATGAAAGAACTTTCAGAGAAGATGGAGTATGATATTGGATGGATGGACTTTGAAAGCCAAGCCAAACAAATGAAAGAAACAAGCAAAGAAACTAAACTCTTATCATTCAATAAATTGGTTCTCAACAAGAGAAAGAGGTTAAGTAAGAGGATGTGAGAAACGGAGATGCTTAAAATCTCAATAATAGGCGCTGAAAAGACAAAAGTTAATCCAAGAGATTTATTAAGAGCTCATTTCAGAACAAATCCTGATTCTCAACGTACGATAAATTTTACTTTATCAATTCAATCCTCCTTGTAGTTGATTGGAAGAAACTTGCAAGACAAATTTTGACAATTTTGATGTCGGAAAAAACAACTGGTAAAAAGAACGATTTTCGAGATGTCTAAATTCTGTTTGTAGATGAGATTGAAGAAAAGTTGAATGAAGAAGTGAATACAACTGAGAATGAAGAAAGTGGAGCAATAATGATTAGAATTAAAAATACAGCAAATATGAAAGCTATCAAGAAGCAATTGTCAAAGGGAACATCATATCAATCAATAGAAGAAGTTGAAAATGAAGTGAACGGTGTCATCCAAAGTTATTATAAAAAGAATTTGATTGATGAAGAAACCAAAGAAGAATATGATTTACTCATTTCAAATTTATTCAAGGTGAAAAACAAATTTGATCCAAGTCACTAAAATTCCTCTAGGAAGCAAACAATATGTTGAGAGATTACACCCAAAGACAAGCAGACAAAATTAAAAGTTTCAAGATTGTGGTAAACTATTTAAAATAAATGAGACTTTTGACAATTTTTTAGTATAAAGGTGACTCTTAATCATTTAGGAAGACTTCATACTGATTCAGGTTCATTTTTTCATAAATAGATACTTTTTATAATCCTCTTTATATGTATGAAGAAAAGTTAATTATCATCATCACTCTTTGAACTATCATCGTCAGATTTATCATTGTTTTTCACAGCAAGCAAATCTTTAAATTGATCCATGAGTTTGTTCAAATCAGGAATAGCCCATCCTTCAGGTAAAAATGGAGTGATAATGGCCAATGTGGGACCTGCTTTTTCTTGAACATCTTTCACGATTTGTTCAAAATCTAATTCATGAAGAGGTTTGGCTTGCTGATTGTCACAATGCCAAGTTGCAGGAAGAGTGAAATCTTGAGGATTGGATTTATATGGCTTAATTGAGACGACTTCAAGGGAGTATTTTTCTTGGGTTGGCAAAGTGACTTGAATTCTTTTTAAATTGTGATTTTGCTTGTCAAAGTAAAAGACAAGTTGAGGAATTTTATCTGCGTAGTTTTCAGAGAGACTTGAAGCATTTAATTTGTTTAAATCAAGTTTATCAATTGGAAGGTCTTTGGTTGGGATTTTATCAAGAGGAAGGTCCTTTAAGTTGAATTCCTTGATTTTTTTAATATTGACCATTTCAACAAGTTTTTTAGCATCTAATTTGTAGAATCCATTTTCCTCTTCTCTTGAAATTAGGAGAGTTCCAATATCAATGAATTGTTGGATAGATTTATAGATATCAGTTTCAAACTTGTCATCTTGTACTGCAATACAATCCTTTAATAGAGAATTCATGTGGAGAGTTCCGGCAGTGAAGTTCATTTTATAGGTTGACAATTTTGAGGTCATGGTATTAACCAAAATATTCGCGTCTTTTATTTCGACGCCTTGATTTATCGAAAGGCAATTCAGAGAAGAAGATCCGGTAAGCTCAAACGTGACTTTTCCAAAATCCTGCTCGACTGCAAGCTCAATTATGAAATCTTCAGGGAGTCTAAATGAAACTCCCTGTCCAAGGAAGAGGTTATCCCATATATTGGCGTTCGCGATGAGAGCAAACAAGCAAAAAGAGAGGATTTGAACAGTTCTCATTAAAGTTTTCTATATCTAAAAAATAAAATTTATTTTCTAGAGACAATTTTTTGTAAAATAGGTCATCAGATTAAGTTGGATTGATGTAATATGTATTTATGTGGATATATCATTATATCGTAAGGATTTGCAGAAAATATAAAGAAAAATTCAAAAACAAATCAGATAGACATTAAGATTTTCCAGACTTAAGGCTTTGTGCCAACTTATCTCTTTCTTGTAAAAGTCTTCTTTGCATATCAAAGAGTTCCTGGGCTTTTTTCCACGCCTGTTCTTCCTTCTAAGAAATTGGAGAGTTAGAGATTTCGGTGACATTAAAAATTTATGATACGTTAACTTGGTTAACAACTTGTTTTTCTGCAATTTTAGCTTGTTTTTCTTCTTTAAGTTTAGTGAGTCTAGCTTGGTGTTGTTCCTTGAGTTCATCTTTAAGTCTTAATTTTTGTTGATTTCTATATTCAATATCTTCTTTCTACAAGAAATATGAGGTTAGTAATAAAAATACCAAAGTCGTTACTGTTTTCTTGAAAGCTTCAGCATTTTGCTCCTTTTCAACGACTTTCTTTTCTTGTTTTCTTTCTTTGATTGCACTAATTCGTTCATTGATACAGGTTCTTTTATGTTCAATTTCTTGCTTTCTCAATTCTTCTCTTTCTTTCTTTTCTCGTTTGGACTATGAAAAGATGAGTCTCTGGAACAAAAAGAAATTTTACTCTCTCATGATATTCATTATATTCTTTAATTTCATCTTCTTTGAGCTTCTTCTTCTCTTCCTCTTTTTCTTTTTTTTCTTCCTTTCTCTTTTTCTGTTCATTGAACTTGACAATTAATTTGTTTTCTCTTTCAATCTCCTTCAAGTTTTCTTCCCACTTCTTGAAATCGATTCCGTACATATCCTGACTAGGATCTTGAACTGCTGTCTGTCTTGCTTCAGCATTCATTAATCTTCTTCTTTCAGCATTTTCGAGGTATTTTTGATTCATTCTTGCGTTTGTGGCGATTCTTTGGCCTGCATTATTGATAACATTCAACTTTTCTTCTCTATCCAACACCTCAATATAACGTTTGACGAAATAGAGGTAACGAAGGAATTGTCTTTCATTTTCATTTTCGAGTTTTCCTTTAATAAGTTCATCTTCAAGCTCAATATAAAAGTTGATAAAATCATCGTATAACGCTAGGTTGGGGTTAAAATTGGTTTTTCAATTCAGAAAAGGTACTTTTTTTGATTTCATCGGATTTGATTTTTTTAGGGAGGGCTCTTAGACCAAGGAGAGCTTTTCCTGGTTGTGAACTAAATTGTTGAACTCTATCATATTTGACTGTGACATGTTGATTGATGACTTCGATTGATTTATCAAAGTTTGCAAGTAAAGCCATTAAGCATTGCCAGAAAAGAGTTCTAAGTCTTTTGTCGGGATTTGGTTTTAAAGCCTAAAGAAATTGAGAATGAGTAAAAATCCTCGTTATTACATCTAATATTTTATTATTGAGTTCTTGAGCCGAGGCAGCCAATATTTCTGCAACAAGATTTTCTTCAGATCCTCTATCAGGACTGTTTTCATTTTCATTTCGCTCAGTTTCACCCCTGTTGTAGACAGTTTTTCTGAGTTCAAAGTATTTGTTGGTTGTTGGCTTGAGATTGAGGATTTCTTGAAGTTTTAATTGGTGCTTAGCGGGGACATTTCCATTGTTTGAGGAGAGTGTTCTGTAGAAATCAAGGATAAAGTCTTCAAGCTGCTCGAGATTGCTAATTTTAAACCAAATTAAACCTTTGAATAATTAAGGAATACTTACAGCATCTTTTTAGGCCTGTGAAGATAGAAGCTCTTGTGAGTAGATGCGCTCGAAATCTCCTTTGTTGCGGAGTTTATTCCCTGATATGCACTTCTAGAGTCGGGAACAGCGAACTCAGCAAGTTCTCTTTCAAATTGTTCATAAATTGGAAGAGATCTCTTTTCTGGGCTTCTGGATTTACCTCTTTTGGGCTTGTTATCTTCAATGATATATTCTCTTTTGTTGGGAGAAACAGAGTATTTTTTAGGGGAGTTGAGCATTTTGAATTCTTGGAAAGACTCAGAAAGAGGACTGGGTTCTTCGAGTTGTCTCAAGTCGTTAGCAAGCTCAGGGCTTTTGAGGGTTGCTAATAATTTGCTTTCTTTGATGTGTTCTTCTGAGAGAAATGGATTGTCTGGAAGGTGAACAGGTTTGCGCTTATTTCTTTCGGTGAGTTTCATTTCGGTTCTATCGAGGAGGAAATTATCTCTGTAGACGGCTTCGTATCTTTGTTTGAGTCTTTCGAGGATGACATCATTTTCAAAGCCTGGACTGACTTTCAAATCGGCAAAGACGTCCTTGGCAAAGTGGTTAGGATCCTCTGGTTCAAAGTTTTGGTAGTTATCCAAATTCTTTTTGATGAAGGATTTTTCATCAAACACGCTTTCAAAAGGGTAACCTTTAGTAAGACCAGACTTGTTCATGCCTGATCTGTTGGTTGCGATTTTGCTCTCTTCGAATCTGGATTTATTATACCATGGTTCAGGGTAGTTGGCTTCATCAATATCAGGAGCGATGGCTGTGGTCATAGAGACTTTGAGTTTGCGAGGCATGTCGAGGTCATACTCTTCAATGAAAGGCTGCTCTTCGGCGTTTTTGAATCCCCTTTCTTCGGGAATGTTGGAGTGAGGTTCGAGTCTGAAATTGGAATCTTGGACCGATCTGTTGGATCTGTATTCCTCGACTCTTTTCTCTGCTATGGGAGAGGCGATTTCCTTATTAACTTGAACGAAAGCGGGATTTTTCATGAGCATTTCCATCTTTTCTCTTTTGTTGATATACCTGGGATAGAAATAGCCTCCGCGCTGAGGGGAGAGAGAGCTTTGATTGACATAAGTGATCCTCTCAATAGAATGGCCTTGGGTGTCCCTAATTTTCATGCTTTTTTCTCCTGAATCTTCAACTCTTAACGGTCTAGAGCTATGTCCTTGATCGTACTCTCTTTGATCCTCTTCTGAGCCTTCTTGTTGTTCGCTTGTCCTGTAGTGCTCGACTGATTGATTCTCGCTATGTTGATATTCACTGCCGCCTTGTTCATGATGGTGATGCTCTTCTTCCTCTTCATCCTCAGCTTCATTATCCTCTTCGGCATCTTCCTGTATATTGAAATTTCCGGTATCTTCCCTCTCTTCTTCTTCGTGGATTTGTTGTAACTGATCAGCGAGTTCCATTTCATTTTCGATGCACTCCATGATTGCACGTTGTGAAGCTTTGTCGAGATTTTCTTCTAAAGTTTGTACAGCATTTGGAACATTTGTATGTCCTAAAAAAGTTCTAAAAATGACTTTTATGGATTATACTCATTTCATTGAGGACATCAGCTCCGTGAGTTTTACGAGTCTCTTCCCAAAATTCAGCAGAAGCTTTCCTTCTGCCCTCCTCAATCTCTGGATCTTGAGATTCTACGCTTTCTTCCTCTCTTCTGACCGCTTTGTCGACTTGATTTCTATTAAGCTGTCTCTGTTCTGTAGATTCAAGGTTAATAAGCTTGATAGATGACAATGGGGTACTTTCTTCTTGCTGAAGTTCACCAGCAAGATATTCTCTAATTATTTCGTTTGGTTGCATAAACCGTAGGAAAAATATTTTTCAAGATATATACTTTTATCTATTATCTATGTCTTAACTTTTGTTAAACCATTTCGAGTTTAAATTGCTTGATTTGAATTGAATTGGGTTAACAACTGAATATGAAGGTTTTGATACATGCTAGGCTCCTAGGCCAATAAGAGGAAATACCATTTCGCTGAAAATGCCAAAATGATGAAATGAAACCGCTGAAACCGCTTTTTGTCTCAGGTCGAAAATACTCCTTTCCCTCAATCTTAATTGATTGATTTATTTTTTCGTCCATCCTGATTAATATTCTCATCATTATGAGAATCTGAATCAAGTCTGATATAAGGTCTGAAAAATGATTATGACTGGGAAGACAAGTAAGAAAGATAGATTTTTTAATTGGATTTATGTGAAAAAAGAAAGGTTTTGATTTTTTTAATTCTAAAAGGACAAATTTTGAATTTCCATGCAGACTTGAGAGAAGACAAAAGATACCTTTCTCTCCCTTTTTCTTTTGAAATAAAATCAAGAAATATGAAATTTATTCGAGTTTTGAAAATAAAACTTTGTAGTTATATACTATTACTAATCTTAGATTTTTAACAAACATATACACACAAAGAAAGGAGAATGTCTGTGAATCCAGTTCCAGTGATGAGTATAAAGAAAAAACCAGCAAGTAGTTCGAATAAAAATAAAGTGAATTGGCTGTTGTATTTGCTTTTTTCAAGACATGTAAGGGTAATCAGAGAACTTGGTGGATTAAAGAGTTAGGAATTTGCAAGTTGCCTGGAATATATTGAGAAACTTGGTTTAGATGGAAATGATTATTCAGAAACTCCGTTGTATATCAAGGGTATAAGATTTGTCTTTGCAGTTACATCATTTATCAGGGTTGATAAGTCGTATGAGCGGCAACATTTCTGAATCTTTTGATCTTTTGAAGAAGTGCCACGCTCAGAATGAGCAAAATCCAGAATATCTGAAGCAGATTGCCAGAGCTTTGTATTTGATGGGCAAACCAAAAAGTGCTCTGGAAGTCGCAAATGAAGCTCTGAAAACTCAACCATATGATTGGGTATAAGAAAAGTCAAAATTTTAGATTTAAATACCTTTCAGGAATTGCATCATACAAAAGGATTATGTTATGTGGCACTCAAAGATTACAATGCTGCAGCTGAAGCATTCCAAACCGCAAATTCTATAAATGTTCATGAAGCAACGTAATAATATTTGTTTTTCGAAAAGAGCCAAATTCTGTAGATGCCTTCAGCTCGCTCAACTTTATAATTCAAGAAGCAAACCCGCAAAATCTATTGAAATCTTAACAAAAGCATTAGAGTAATATTTTCTGTGAGGTACTGGTTAATCTCTTTTCTGCAAAAAGGACTTCATTGGAGAATACAGAGATATTGACTCAACTTGGTTTACTTTATTTACAACAAGATCAATCAACAACAGCTTTTCAACATCTTCAAAACTGTATCTCCATTGATCCAAGAAATGAGCAATCAATCTTGGCCTTGGGTTCTGCTCTTCAACTGAAAGGCGATTACGATGAAGCTCTAAATAAGTACAGACCTCTTGCAAATTACAATCAAAACTCTGGACAACTCTGGAATAATATTGGAATGTGTTTCTATGGAAAACAAAAATATATCGCTGTAATTTTATTGAGAGGAAGTGCTTAATCTCAATCTAATTTTAGGCTGTGGCATGTTTAAAGAAGGCATTTTATTTGGAACCTTTTGAATGGACGATATCATATAACTTGGGAATGCACCATTATACAACTGAACAATACACTTCAGCATTCCATTTCTTTAATAATGCAATCAATTTGAAACCCGACTATGGCAGAGCATACATGTACTTAGCTTTGACATTATATAAATTGGGCGATGTGAATAATTGTAAAATGGCATTTGAAAGAGGAATGAAAGTCGATAGGTAACTGTTTGCTGTTAAAATTCCCTAACCAATATTTTCCAGTGATTATTTATTATTGATGAATTATGCGATGATATTGGCCAAGGAAGGAGACTTTGAGAAATCAAAGAAAGTGTTTAAAGTGTTTGAGGAGAAATATAAAAGGTTGGGAAGTGATGTGAAGCATCGTGAGCCTGAAGTGGCCCAAAATTATGAGACTTTGTTAAGTATTTATAGCCTTGTGTAAAATACTGTCCTTACTAAAGAAAAACCACAGTCAATTTTATATATATCTCGATAGAATATGTTTTGTTGTTAGATTTAAAATTAACGATAAAATAAACTGCTGAGTTTTTGTTATGTCCAACTCTCTTACTGGAACTAAACGTGCTCACCTCTCAGTAATCACCCAAGGAACACATGATGTTAATTCAACATTTTTTCTAGGAAAGTGAGAGGATATCACGACTTCGAGATAAGTTAAGTAGTGCACAAAAGAATCTGAGTCTTCAATCAAGTGTTGGTCATAAAAGAGATTTTTTTGAAGGATCCCAGTACAGCCATAGAAGTCCATCAAGACAGCAACTTGAAACAGGGAATTTTTTAGGAGGAAACTCCATTCTGTTTGAGAATCATCGAGAAACGAATCAATTTCCTCACAACAATAATCAGCATAATATGAGTTTGACAAAGGCTTTAGCACTTGAGGATTTAGAAACATGGAAAGGGAATAGTAATGATTTGAAGCAGAGAATTTTAAGGAATATTTTACAAAAGACAGAAATTTACAAAAACAATCATGCCGAAAGAAACTCTTTAATTGAAACAGCATATAAAACCTTGAACCGAGACAGTGGACTGTATTATAATTATCTTGATGAAAACAACTTTTCAGTTCTTGTATATCTTATTACCATATTATATCAAGAACTTGAGGGTTTATGTCAATCGAATGAGGTGACAATCGGCCGTTCTCGCAGTCCGCTCAAAGAATGCTCTCCCTTAAAAGGCATTGCAATTGAGGACATTCTAAAGAGAAATAGTCTCTATTACGAAGGCAGGCAATCGAGTAGTATTGTAGATTTGTTTTCACCCAAGCACCAAGAAGCTGGAATTAGCCTTAACCGACTCACTTTGCAAAGGAGTACAATGATAGATAAGGATAAAAAGATTGTTGAACTTCTTCAGCATGTGGCTGAGCTAAAAAAGCAAAATGATGAACTGTCTCAAAAGGTTCTTTCAATGTCCAAGAGTTCTCCACATCAGATCAACAGTGCAAGCCCTTTGGTGATGGAGGAACTGAAGAGAGTGATTCAAGAAAAAGAAGATGTTGAGAAAGAGTGTCTAAATTTAAAGAGAATTCTTCAAGCAGCAGAGAGAGAATTCCACGAAGAGAAGGAGCATATGCATGTTATGAATAAAAACAGTTTGGGAGAATTTGATGTGGAGCTGAAAAAAGCGAGAGCTCAAGTTGAAAGTGTTTTGTACCAAAAGGAAGCTGTTGAGAAGCACATGCATTTGATAAAATTGGAAAAAGAGGACCTGGCCGAAAGATTAAGAGCATATGAGTTAAAGTTGTCAGCTTCAAATGAGCATAATGAAACTTTGAGAAAGCAGCTTATCTTGTTTGAAGATTCCATCAAGGAAAAGACAGATTTAGTTCAGAATCTGAATTATCAAAGAAATGAGCTTGAAACAAAGTGTAGAGCTCTTAAAAGATACGAAAAAGATCAACAAGAAAATGAAAGAGAAATAGTTTCTTTAGAAGTAAATTTATCGGATTCGGAATAATTATATTAAAAATATCTGTATTAGAAAACGATTAACATTTTGAGAGAAGAAGTAGCAACAGCAAGACAAGCTGCCATTCAAGCAGAGACAGCATTAGAAACGATAAAGAACGACAAAGATATCATTGAGGCTAAATATGAAGCTCTGGATAGCTTTGATCCCAAATATGCAAATCCTCAGACACTCGAGCAAATTGCAACTGTTGTGATTAATCGATTGACTCAAGCAAAGGATATGAACAATGACATTAAATCCAAATTGCAAAAAATGTTTGGAGATAAATTCTTGTTTTTGTTATCTCCTCTCAAGAAGAAACTGAAGAAAGCTGAATCTATCATCAAAGATTATCGTAAAAGATATCAAGAAAAAGTACTGAAATTTTGTGAAATAATTTTAACAATAAGAATAGATTAATAAATTTATTGATAAGACTCATGAAGTGGAAAAATTGTCGGGTTTATTATTCCAAGCATATGAAGGAATATCAAAAGCTGTTTCAACACATAGCATCATAGGATTGAGTTTAATAAAAGAAGAATTGGAAAGGAAACGGTTGTTATTTACAGGAAATGCAACCGAAAAGGTTGAGCAAGAACGAGAAGACGACTTAAAAGAGTTAAGCGTAATAATTGAAAGAAAAATTTTTCTAAATACTCAAAATAGAGACTTTATGAAGAAGGAGATGATGAAGATGGAGGCATGTTTAATGAAGCAATGATCCCAGATTTTGAGAGGAATAATAATAAGAACAATACTGCTGAGTTTGGGAGAGTACTTGAAGAAAACAAGAATTTAAAGAACCAACTTCAGAATCAAGCCAAAGAGATTTCATCTTTGAGCGCTCAGTTAAGATTCGCAAACTCTTCATCAGATGAAACCAAAAGAAAGACAAGCACATCCCGCATTCTTGATTCAAGTAGTTTACACCCCGCTAAATCTGATAAAACTCAAGATATTACCTATCGTAAGTGATTTTTTAGGGAGCCCTCGATTAATTTGTTTCAAGTTGAAGATGAAGAAGAAGAGGTTGAAACTGCACAAGCAGTGAGCAATGATATGTACCTTATGCTTCGAGCTCAAGCTTCATCTATCGAATTGCTTCTCGGTGGATCATTTTAAGATATGAGATGTTAGATTTTTTTCAATGAGTTTTTTATAAATATTTTTGACGCTTTTGTATGAAATAATAAATATGAGAAAATGTTGTTCAAGTTGAAATATATTGTAAATGATCAAGTTTTTTCAGAATGAAATGAAGCACAAGTTCATTATTTTTGAATTTATCCCGACATTTTTGCAAGTATTGGAGAGCATCTGAGTCTGAGTCAAAATTAGGGAAAAGATTTTCAAAGATAGAAAAAGCATCTAATCGATAAAAATCTTGAAAAATTGATGTTGCTCTATTGAAGAAAGCTTCTCTATATTCGACTGAGGAGGTGTGTTTCGAGAATCTCTGATTAAATAAAGTCCAAAATAGAGCTTTTTGTCTAGGTTTCATCTGAAGGATTTCTTGGTCTAAAAGAGTGTCCAGGAGTTGATTTGGTGTTGAAATATTCTGATATTTTTTGAGTTTTTGATAAGCTTCAAATAATCTGAGAGTATCTTCATAACATCTGCTTTTGACAAGACCAAAGAATTCGTCTATCAAAGAGTCTAGATTTTGGGAGAAACTTGTTTTTAGAAGATTTTTCACTAGGCTAGTCCCAAGATCCAAATAAAAGCGGAAATTCTGATCCTCTTTTTGAAGATTTTTAATGACATTTTCGAGGACGAATTGGTACTGTTGGAGATCATAGGCATTATCAGATAATCTTGAGAGATGTTTTTGGAACTTTCCATCAAGAGAAGGAAATTGGAGAGCTTCAAAGACCTTGTCTGCCATATAGTTTTTGAATTGCTCAAGACAGTTGGTGTCAACAAACTCGAAGCATTTTTCTGATCTCATGATCAGTCTGCCATGGATGACTTTGTTATTAGTGTATTCTTGATCGATCTCTTGTTTGACCAAGGTAAGCAATTTATCAGCAGGAAAATGTTTATTTTCAGTCATATTGGTCAGATGACGCCAAAAATAGGTTTCCAACTTAGGGTCTATTTTCCGGATCTGTTGGTAGTTGTTGATGCAATAATCAATCGTTTTGTGATCCATCTTGACTCTGACAAAATCCAGACCTTCAAAGTTTAAAATAACTGCTTTGAGATCATTCTCTTTCTTGAAATTGACTTCTAAAGAATCATCTCCCTCTAGATAAACTGTTTGAATTTCTGTGACTTTATCAGCATAGATAAGGAAAATTTTGAAGAAATGATCTCTTTGAGAATTGACGGGATCCCGAGTAATTTTGAATTTAAGGCTCTCAATTTGACCATCTTCCCCTTCAGATAGAATTGTTTCGAGAGTATCAGTTCCTTCCGTTTCAAGCCAGTTTTTGACAAAGTCATCAAGATTTAAATTTGGAAGATTATGCTTTGCTTGAATGTTTCGAAGAGCATCAAGGAATTTAACATTGTCGACTGATTGATAAGCATTTGCTTTGAGGTAGCTTTGAATGAATTCTTTAAAGATTTCATTTCCAAGTCTTGCCCATAAAACTTTAAGAACACCACTTCCTTTACAATAATTGACATCATCATATTCAAAGCTAGCTGAGTTATTATCAGCTAGTTTTTGCCTAACTAATGGGTGCCTTAGTGATTTGAAATGATCCCATTGCATGCCCATTTCTTTGTAAAGTTCAATATCACACCAGCCATCTGAAATGAGTCGATTGAGTTCTGGGCTAGTCATTGCAAAGTAGCCAAAGAACGATGCGAAACTTTCTTTAAGCCAAAGTTCATCAATCCACTTGATATTGATGATATTGCCAAACCACATATGAGAGATTTCATGAAGTGTGATGTAGGCTCTTCTGACTCTCTGGCTGTAGCTGGGCTTTTCTCTGAAAAGAAATTCTTCATCACAAAACAGAATAGCTCCAGGACACTCCATTGCGTATGAACAAAATTCTGGAAGATAAATCATATCATGTTTTCGGAATGGATACTCAATTTGGAAATAAGACTCGAAGAAAGAAAGACCATAACAAATCAAGTCAGCAATTTCCTGTTTCTGGTCCTCTAGCTTTGTTACCAGAGATTTCTTGCAATAAAAAGTAGATTCGATGTTTCCATATGGTTTTGGAGAATGGACTTGGCAAAAATGCCCACAAGCCACTGTAAAGATATAAGTCATTATTCCTTTGACTTGAACAAATTCAACAAGTTGAAGAGATTCTTCTGGAGATTTTGGAGTAAATTGTTGGTAGAGAGTGGAACTTTGGAATTCTTGTTTGAAAGAAATTTTTTCGATCTTTTCATTTGAGATAGCAACCCAATCTCTTTCACAGAAAATTCTGAGCTTAAAGTCAGCTCGAATTTCAAAGTTGTCAAAGCAAGGGAAAATTGTGTGAGCACTGTAGGGTTCGTTATTACTATACACATAAGGTAGGCCGTCATAATCAATATGAAGAGTGAGACCACTTCCATCGTTATAATATTCGTTTTCATAAACGATTTCGATGACATTTGCATTGAGTTTCAATGTGTTGGAAGGAATATAGATTTTTTGGTTACGAATTAATCCCTTTTCTTTGAGAAGATCTTTTCCATTAGCTTTGAAAGACAAGATTTGTTGGCATTGCAACATAAGAAAGAGATTTTCTTTTGGAATTTCCTTCAAATCAAATAAGATTTTGGAGCTACCTTGGAAAGTCGGTTGGTTTTCAAGAAGGAGACATATTTCATATTTAACATTCGATAAAAGAGAATTCCATTTTTTGACATCTTCATAGCTGATCGGTAAAAGGTTGCGAGATATTGAAGTCGTTATTGTTGAGGTGTGTTTTTTTGTATTCTGAGAATAGAGATGATAAAATCCATAAACTGATGCCAATAGACCAGCTGTCAAAGCGAGGTTCTTTGGAGTAAAGTACTTTTCAAGTAATGAAATTTCACCTTTCTTATTCATAACTTTTAACGAAAATATTCTATGAAAAAAAAACTAAATTACTAGATTTAACTTTCATTTATTCAGATGAGTAAGATGTTGGAAAAATGATGATAGACAGAACATATATGAGAGTTTTCATTCTGTGCTTTGAAATCTTAGTTCAGAGAATTAAAAATGTGTTTCAATTCTAAATATTAGGTCGGTTGGTTTAAAATTAATAGTGAGGGTTTCATAGTCGTTTTTGAAAACGTGAAATAATGTTACTTTATATATATGACATCACATATAGTTCACGGTTGATTCATGACAAAAAATTTTTATAAATCAAAAGTCAAAAAAGTATATAAACGTTAGAGATTTTTCTCTAAGCACGGAAAAATAATATAAATACATTTTTTTTTGTTTTACTTTATTTTGTTAGTATATTTTTTTTAGAATAAAATTAAACATCATGAGACAAAGAGTCTCTCTTGAAAAGAATTTGGTCAAAAGTATTGAAAAAAACTTGATGATCAAGTTAGCACGTCCCTTCAAATTTAGGAGACTGACTTTCTTCTATTTTGGAGGGATTGATATTGTTTTTCAAGGTCTGCTTTTTCGATTTCGAGAGCCTTTCTGGCGATTTTTTCCCACTTCAAATCAATTTGTTCCTGGCTCAGGACGTATTTATCGAGAATTTCTTGGGCTGTAGGTCTCTTTTTGGGATCATGGTCCAACATGAGTCTGATCAAGTCCTTGAAGCTCTCTGAGAGATGGGTGACAGAGTCCAACTGGTGGAGATGACCTCCCTTAACATTTTTATATGTCTCTCCATTCTTGGTTATGCTGCAGTCTATTCGGGATGAGAAGAAAAATTTTGGGAGGAAAATATACTTGTTGCA